>Ga0247809_1000451_pt1 | contig 19215 bp, 16 predicted proteins | sample UWRJL104311B1_FD_180951 | JGI IMG/M metagenome (GOLD analysis project Ga0247809, IMG submission 180951) | Plant litter microbial communities from Arlington Agricultural Research Station in Wisconsin, United States - UWRJ-L104-311B-1 | ecosystem: Environmental > Terrestrial > Plant litter >...
CGACACCGTCTCGGTGGTCTCGAGGCACAGCTTGCCGTCGGTCTGCTTCACGACCCAGACCCGCGCGAGGGCGCTCTCGTGCACGAGTCGAACGCTGTCGCGGTCGAACTCGGGACGCAGGTCGCCGACCCCGACGAGGTCGTCGTCGGTCTGGGCGGGCTCGAACCAGCGCTCGGCGGCGGCGAGGTCGCCTGGCTCCGCGGTGGACGCGGGCTGGTCGCCGAGGAAGTACGAGGTGCCGGTCGACGTCGGCCGGGGCGTCGGCGCCCGTCCCTCGTCGACGCGCGGCTGGAACGCCCAAGCCAGGGCCGCGACCGCGAGCGCCCCGACGACGAGGCCGATCGCGACGGGCAGCAGCCACGGACGGCGGGGCTGCTCGGGTTCGGGCTCGTCGTAGTCGTCGTCGGTCGTAGGCCGCGGTGAGTCGGGTGCGGCCTGTGCCGTGGATTCCGCGGCGGCCGACGGATGCGCCCGGTGCCCGAGCGCCGCCGTGATGGCGCGGTCGAGTGCGTCGTGGTGGGCACGCTCGACCGCCGCTATCGCCTCGAGCTGCCGCCGCGCCGCCGCGGCCGCCGCCTCGTCTTCTCCGGTCTCGGTGCGTCCGAACGCGAGGCGGCGCAGCTGCGCGAGGTGGGCGTCGAGCGCGGCGGCGGCCGCGGCATCCGGGTACACCAGCTCCCGCAGGGCGGCGAGGGCGTCTCCGTCACCGGCGTAGTGCGAGACCAGGGCGGCGCGCGCGTCGGCGTCCGCCTCGACGAGCTCGAGGGCCTCGCGCGCGCGGTCGCTCATGAGCGAATCGTATTCGTTTTTTCGCACGTGACACACTCTCCCGTTCGGGGGTGCGGGCGTATCATCCGGCGCTCGGGGGCGACAGCAGCACGGTCACCTTGCCGCCGTTCCAGCGCACCGTTACCGAGTCGCTCGACACCGTGAGCCCGCGTGCCGAGAAGTCCTGCGGCAGGGCACAGCTGCCGACGGAGTAATCGGTCGGCTGCACGGTCGCCTCGAGGCAGAGCTGCCCGTCGACCCGCTTCGCGACCCACACCTTCGCGGACGAACCGGAGTGCACCAGCCGCACGCTCGTGCGGTCGTATTCGGGCAGCAGCGTTCCGACCCCGTCGAGGTCGGCGGCGGTCTGCGGTTCGGCGAACCACAGTTCGGCGGCGCGGAGGTCGCCGCGATTGGCCGACCGGCCGGCGATCGTGCCGTCGGTGGACGCGCCCTCGTCGGAGAGGTCGGGCAGGAAGTAGTTGACGTCGCCCGGGGTCGCGCCGCCGTCGGCCGAGTTCGTCGGGATGCCGGTGCTCCGCACGGCCGTCCCGGTCGGGACCGCCACGGTGATGATGCCCACGATCAGCGCACCGACGGCCACGCCGATGCCGGCGGGGGCGATCCAGCGGCGCCAGCGCGCGGGCTCGTCGGTCTCGGGCTCGGCGGGGGCGGCTTCTACGGGTGCCGACGGCTCGGCCTCGAGCGCGGCCGCGTCGCGCTCGGCCTGCGCCCTCTCGGCGGCGGCGCGGGCCTCGACCGCGCGGGCCTCGGCGGCGGCGAGCTCGGCCTCGATACGGGTGAGTTCGACGAGCGCGGCCTGGGCGGCCGCCTCGGCGGCGGGGCTCGCGGTGCGTCCGAACGCGAGTCGCCTCAGCCGGTCGATCTCGTCGTCGCGCGCGGCGTCGGGCGCAGCATCCGTCTCGCTCATGTCCGCACCATTATCCGCCCGTCGGTTCCGTCACGGATGGGTTCGTCGCGGAGGCGCAGGGGGTTTGGGCGGCCGGCGGATTCGGTCACTCCACGACGAGACCGAGGTGCGCCGCGAGCACGGGCGCGAGGAGGGCCAGCTGCGAGTCGTCGACGGTGACGCCGCGCAGGCCCTCGAGGCCGTTGACGGTCGAGAACTCCGACGAGCGGAGGTCGACGTTCTTGCAGAACGCCCGGGTGAGGTCGAGGGTGCCGATGCGGCAGTTGCGGATCGCTACGCGGTCGCCGCGGATGCTGCCCAGGTCGAGTTCGCCGATCTGGCAGTCTTCGATCAGCACGTTGGTGAGACGGGCGCCGCGCAGGTTGAGGTAGTCGATCTTGCCCCCGCGCAGGTGCAGGGAGTTCAGTTCGGCGTCGAAGAGCTCGGCCGATCCCCAGCGCGGGGACTGCACGAGCGAGTCCCGCCAGGTGGAGCGGCCGGCGAGCAGCGTGGGTGCGAACGATGCCGTCACCAGGGTGTCGACGAAGCGGGCGCCGCGCAGCTGGGTGTCGGCGAGGGTGACGGCGTCGAATTCGCACTCGACGAAGTTCGCACCGCTCAGGTCGACGCCGGTGAGGTCGGCGGCGGCGTAGCGTTCGCCCTCTCGTTCGTCGCCCGCGCGCAGCTCGGTGGCGTCGACGTCGTCGAGGTGTCCGGGCGAGGCGAACGAGACGACGGGCGGCTGCGTGCCGGTGGTGGCGCGGGGTTTGGGCATCGGGGTTCCTCGTTCGTTGCGGTCGCTGAGCTTGTCGAAGCGGCATCGGCAGGCTTGCGCTTCGACAGGCTCAGCGACCGTGGGTGGCGCTTCGACAGGCTCAGCGACCGTGGGCTCAGGGGGTGGGCGCCGCCTCGGCCAGTTCTGCGCCGAAGATCGCCACGAGCAGGGTGTTGGTCCAGGCGATGAGGTCGGCGTCGTCGAGGGGCTCGCCATTGATGCGCGGCATCGGGATCGCTACCGACGCGTTCGCGGCGAAGTACTTCGACCCCGGATACATGCGCTGCAGCCGGATCTGGATCGAGTCAGCGAGCGCGACCCCCGCGATGCGCAGGTTGCCGCCCATCGCCACGACCTCGCTGAGCCCGGCCTTGACGGCCATGCGCCGCAGCCGCGACACCGCGATGAGGTTCACGACCTGCTCGGGCGGCTCGCCGTACCGGTCGGCGAGCTCCTCCAGAACGAGGTCGATCTGCTCGGGGGTCGAGGCGGGCGCGGAGGCGGTCGACAGCTTCTGGTACGCCTCGAGCCTCAGCCGCTCGCTCTCGACGTACTCTTCCGGGATGTGCGCGTCGACGGGGAGTTCGAGCCGCAGCTCGGTCTGCCCTTCCGCCACATCGCCGCGGAATGTCGACACGGCCTCGCCGATCATGCGCAGGTAGAGGTCGAACCCCACGCCCGCGATGTGGCCGCTCTGCTCGCCGCCGAGCAGGTTGCCCGCGCCGCGGATCTCGAGATCGCGGAGGGCGATCTGCATGCCGGCGCCGAGCTCGTTGTTCGCGGCGATGGTGGAGAGCCGCTCGTGCGCGGTCTCCGACAGCGGCTTCATCTCGTCGTAGAGGAAGTACGCGTAGGCGCGCTCGCGCCCGCGCCCGACCCGGCCGCGCAGCTGGTGCAGCTGGCTGAGGCCGTACTTGTCGGCGCGGTCGATGATGAGCGTGTTGGCGTTGGCGATGTCGAGGCCGGTCTCAACGATCGTGGTCGAGACGAGCACGTCGAACTTGCGCTCCCAGAAGTCGACCATGACCTGTTCGAGCACCGACTCGGGCAGCTGGCCGTGGGCCACGGCGATGCGCGCCTCCGGCACGAGCTCGGCGAGCTGCGCGGCGACGCGGTTGATGCTCGACACCCGGTTGTGCACGAAGAACACCTGGCCCTCGCGCAGCAGCTCGCGGCGGATCGCGGCCGAGACCTGCTTGTCGGAGTATGGGCCGACGAAGGAGAGGATCGGGTGCCGGTCTTCCGGCGGGGTGGCGAGCGTGGACATCTCGCGGATGCCGGTGACGGCCATCTCGAGCGTGCGCGGGATCGGCGTCGCGGTCATCGCGAGGATGTCGACGTTGGTCTTGAGCTTCTTGAGGGCGTCTTTGTGCTCGACGCCGAACCGCTGCTCCTCGTCGATGATCACGAGCCCGAGGTCTTTGAAGGCGATCGACTGGCTGAGCAGGCGGTGTGTTCCGATGACGACGTCGACCGTGCCATCCGCGAGCCCCGCAATCGTCTCCTTCGATTCCTTGTCGGTCTGGAACCGGCTGAGCGCCCGCAGGTGCACCGGGAATCCGGCGAAGCGTTCTGCGAAGGTCTCCATGTGCTGGCGCACGAGCAGGGTGGTCGGCACGATCATGGCCACCTGCTTGCCGTCTTGCACGGCCTTGAAGGCGGCGCGCACGGCCACCTCGGTCTTGCCGTAGCCGACGTCGCCCGAGAGCAGGCGGTCCATCGGGATGGGCCGCTCCATGTCGGCCTTGACCTCGTCGATCGTGGTGAGCTGGTCGGCGGTCTCCGCGAACGGGAAGGCGTCTTCGAGCTCGCGCTGCCACGGGGTGTCGGCCGGGAAGGCGTGGCCCTTCGACGCCATGCGCGCCGAGTAGAGCTTCACGAGCTCGACCGCGATGTCACGGACGGCCTTGCGCGCCTTGTTCTTGGCGTTCGACCAGTCGCTGCCGCCCATCTTGCTGAGGCTCGGGGCCTCGCCGCCGACGTAGCGGCTGAGCAGGTCGAGCTGGTCGGTCGGCACGTAGAGCTTGTCGCCCGGGAGGCCGCGCTTGTTGGGCGCGTACTCGATCACGAGGAACTCGCGGCTGCGCTTGACGGCGTTGCGTCCGCCGCTCGATACCTCGCGCTGCACGAGCTCGACGAACTTGCCGATGCCGTGGGTCTGGTGCACGACGAAGTCGCCGGCCTTGAGCTGCAGCGGGTCGACGACGTTCTTGCGGCGGCTCGCGAGCTTCTTCACCTGGCGGGCGTCGTAGCCGACGGCCCGCCCGTAGAACTCGCTCTCGGTGACGAGCGCGAGCTTGATCTCGGGCAGCTCGAAGCCGTGCTCGGCCGACGCCTTCACGAGGTAGGCGACGCCCGGGTCGGTGTCGGCGGGCAGCTCGTCGACGAGCCGGCCCGACAGCTCTCGCTCGGCGAGCACGTCGACGGCGCGTTCGACGAGGCCCTGCCCGCGCGCGACGATCGCGACGGTCCAGCCGTCGTGCAGGAGCTGTTCGACGTGGTCGATGGCGCCCGTGGGTTGTCCGGCGAAGCTCGGCACGGCGGTCGCGTCGATGCGCACGTAGCTGTCGTCGGCGTCGAGCGTAGCGGCGACCTTCGCCTCGAGTTCGTCGACGACGGCGCCGCTGTCGAACGAGCTCATGGTCCACCAGGCGCGCTTGCCCGCGGATTCGCGCAGGGCGCTGAGCGTGACGAAGTCGCCCGCGTTCAGGTCGATCGGGGCCTCGGCGCCGGCGGTGGCGGCGTTCCACGCGGCGGCGAGGAACTCCTGGTTGGTCTCGACGAGGCTAACGGCGCGCGTCGCGACTTTCTCGGGCGAGAGCACGACGACCGCGGCCTCGGCGGGGAGGTAGTGGGTGAGCGGCACGAGCCGGTCGAGCAGGGCGGGCGCGAGCGACTCCATGCCGTCGACCGGGATGCCCTCACTGATCTTGGCGAGCATCTGCGCGAGGCCGGGGAACTCGTGCTGCATCTCGCGGGCGCGCTGGCGCACGGCGGGGCTGAGCAGCAGCTCGCGGCTCGGCGGCAGCTGGGCGGTGGTGACAGGGTCGGGCAGCGACCGCTGGTCGGAGACCGAGAACGGGCGCATCTCTTCGAGCTCGTCGCCGAAGAACTCGAGGCGCAGCGGGTGTTCGTCGGTGGGAGCGAAGACGTCGAGGATGCCGCCGCGTACCGCGAACTCGCCGCGGCGGGTGACCATGTCGACGCGCGAGTAGGCGAGGTCGATGAGCTGCAGCGTGATGTCGGGCAGGCTGTAGCCCCGGCCGCCGGTCGCGAGGTCGATCGTGGGCGTCTCGATGAGGTTGTCGGCGAGCGGCTGCAGCGCGGCGCGCACGCTCGCGACGACCACGATGGGGCGCGAACGGTCCCACTCGGCGAGGCGACGGAGGGCGGCGATACGCTTGCCGACCGTCTCGCTGCTCGGGCTGAGCCGCTCGTGCGGCAGCGTCTCCCACGCCGGGAACTCGATGATCTCGGCGTGCGGCATCACCGACGAGAGCGACTCGCGCAGCGCCTCGGACTCGCGCCCGGTCGACACGATCGCGAGCAGCGCCTGGGCGGTGCCGCGCTTGGCGAGCAGCCCGGCGATGAGCGGCGCGCGCAGCCCGTCGACGAGCGAGAATTCGGCGTTGCGGGTGGCGTGCGAGAGTGCATTCTCGAACGTGTGGGCGCGCGAAAGCGCCGGAATCAAACCCTCGAGTATCACCGGTTAAGTGTAGGCGCTGCCGCCGACACCCGCCGGGTCGCGGGTCAGGCGGAGCCGCGCGCCGCGCCCGAGGCCCGCGACGGCTGCTGCGGCAGTCCGCGGGCGCGGGCCGCATCCGTCACTGACGACCAGATGCCCTCGCGGTAGGAGGGGTATTCGGGGCTCCAGCCGAGATCGGCCTTGGCGCGCGCGTTCGATACCCGCATGGATGTCGCGGTCAGCACCTCGGCGCGGAACGGCGCCGCGCGGCGCATGAGCCACGACGGCAGCGCCGTCGGGTCGGGAAGCTCGAACGCCCGCGCGCGCTCGGCGTGCACGTCGCGCCACGACACCGGGGTGTCGTCGACGATGTTGAACACCGAACCACGGGGGCCGTCGAGCGCCGCGGCCGTGGCCGCTGCCGCGTCTTCGATGTGGATGAAGGGGAGGCTGCCGCGCCAGTCGGAGGGCACCGAGGGGATCGCGCCGCGGCCCCGGTAGAACAGCCCGAAGCGCAGGGCCACTCCCCCGTAGGCGCGGGTCTGCTGCTCGTTGCTGAGCAACGCGCGGTGCACCGCGTCGACCGGCCCGCCCGGCTGGTGGCCGAAGGCGGCGTCTTCGTCGAGCACGCGGTCTTCGAAGTCCTCGAAGCCGTAGCCGTAGAACACCGACGCCGAGACCAGGCGGGTGGCGCCGGTCTCGCGGGCGGCGGCGACGAGGGCGCTCGTGCCCTCGGTGCGCAGGCGGTTGGTCTGCCGCATCTGGCTGTAGCGCTTGGGGTCGGTGCCGTGGTCGGTGGCGAGGTGCACGACCGCGTCGAAGCCCTCGCCGTCGACGGCCCGGAGGAGCGCCGAACGATCGAGCAGATCGGCGACGATGCGTTCGTGGGACGGGTCGCTAGCCGCGGTCTCGCGCCGCGTGAGGGCGACGACGGAGTGTCCGGCGCGCGTCAGCAGCGGGCGGAGGTGACGCCCGAGGGCACCGGAAGCACCGGCCAGGAGAACGCGCATGTGACCAACCCTAAGCGAGCCATCATGGGAAAACAGTCCCCCTAAATGATGATTTGAGGGTAAATCAGGGAGCGGCGGTATGGAACCGCAGCTGGGCGGCAGTGAGGCCCTCGCGGGTGACCTGCTCGACGGCGTCCGCGGCATCCGAAACCAGGTTGGCGAGGGTCTTCTTCTCATCGCCCGAGAAGTCCTTGAGCACGAAATCGGCGGCCGGCTGGCGTCCGGGAGGGCGGCCGATGCCGATGCGCACGCGCACGAAGTCGGGGCTCGCGATGGCGGACGCGATGTCGCGCACGCCGTTGTGGCCGCCGTGCCCGCCGCCCGACTTGAGCTTGATCGTGTCGAAGGGGATGTCGAGCTCGTCGTGCAGCACGATCAGGTTCGACGCGTCGAGCTTGTAGAAGCGCAGGAGGGCCGCGACCGGGCCGCCCGACAGGTTCATGAAGGTGTTCGGCTTCGCCAGGATGAGGCGGGGGCCGGGGCCGCTCAGCCTGCCCTCGGCGACCGTGGAATTGGTCTTCTGGCTCTTGAACGGGGCGCCGATGCGGCGCGCGAGTTCGTCGAGGGCCATCTGGCCCACGTTGTGGCGGTTCCCGGCGTAGCCGGGCCCGGGGTTACCGAGCCCGACTACAAGCCAGGGGTGCTCGTCCAGCTGGGACTACTCAGCGCTGGAAGTTACTCGGCGGCCGGAGCGTCGTCGCCCTCGGCGGGTGCCTCGTCGGCGTCCTCGCCCAGGTCCTGCTCCGCGGCGATCGAGATCGACACGATGAGGGTGTCTTCCTCGGTGACGAGCGAGGAGCCCTCGGGGAGGGTGAGGTCCTTGGCGAAGATCTGGGTGCCGTCCTCGGCGCCCTCGATCGAGACGGAGACCGACTCGGGGATCGCGGTGGCGAGGGCCTCGAGCGAGATGGTGTTCGCGTCCTGGTTGACGGTCGTTCCGGGAGCGGCTTCGCCCTCGAGGTGCACGGGCACATCGATGACGACCTTCTCGCCCTTGCGCACGACGATGAGGTCGATGTGCTCGATGATCTGGCGCACCGGGTCCTTCTGCACGTCCTTGACGAGCGCGAGCTGGATCTTGCCCTGGATGTCGAGCTCGAGGATCTGGTTCGACTTGCGCAGGATGAGGCTGACCTCGTGGCCCGGCAGGGTGACGTGCTGCGGCTCGGTGCCGTGGCCGTAGATGACGGCGGGGATCTTGCCGACGGCGCGGATCTTGCGCGCGGCGCCCTTTCCGAAGCTCTCGCGGAGCTCGGTGACGAGGTGGTTGCTGATTTCGGCCTGGGCCATGGTGTATCTCCTAAAGAAACGCGGCCGGAGGCCCACGTAGATTTTCAACTCGAACGCATATGTCAGCGTGAGGAAGACGTGAGGCCGTGAGGCCGGTGCCCGCTCCACCGCGTCGATCACGGAACCCATGAGGGTTCCCTCGCCGAAGTACAGGCATCTACGTTACACGGCGCGGCACGGATGCGCGATCCCGGCCTCGGCGGCCCGGCTATTCTTCAACCATGCAGCCCAGTCTCCACACCCGCGCCGTCGACGATCTCGGTCGCCGCATCGTGCACGGGGAGATCGCGGCGGGCACGACCGTGCTGTCCGACGACCTCGCAGTCGGGCTCGGCGTCGGCAGGTCGGTCATCCGCGAGGCGGTGCGGGTGCTGCAGTCGCTCGGCCTCGTCGTCTCGGTCAAGCGGGTGGGCATCCGGGTGCTGCCCGAGAGCCGCTGGAACGTGTTCGATCCGCAGATCGTCGCGTGGCGGGTCACCGGGCCGGCGCAGGGCGCGCAGTTCCGCTCGCTGACCGAGCTGCGCACGGCGGTCGAGCCGATGGCCGCCGAGCTCGCGGCCCAGTTCGCGGCCGACGAGCAGTCGTCGGAGCTGCTGTCGACGGCGGCCCGCATGCGCACCGTCGGGCGCTCGGGCGACCTGGACGCCTTCCTCGACCTCGACATCGCGTTCCACTCGCTCGTGCTGCGGGCGAGCGGCAACGAGATGTTCACCGCGATGGACGGCATGATCGCCGCGATCCTCCGCGGGCGCACGACCCTGGGGCTGATGCCGTCGCGTCCGCACGAGGAGGCGCTGCAGCTGCACGTTGACGTCGCCGATGCGGTCGCCGGCGGCCGCAGGGCCGAGGCGCGCTCCGCGATGGACAACATCATGCGGCGCACCGTCGCCGAGGTGGAACACGTCTGGAACGACGTGCCCCGCCCCGGCCACTAGGCGGTCAGAACCGCAGCAGCACCTTGCCGCTGACCGCGGAGTCGAGCGCGACCGCGAACGCCTCGAGGGCGTCGGATGCCGCGTACTCGTGGGTCACGACCGGGTCGACGTACAGCGTGCCGTCGGCGAGGGCCGCGAGCACCTCGTCGATCTCGTCGGCGAACCGGAACGAGCCGACGAGCTCGAGCTCGCGCGTGATCGCGAGGCTGAGGAGCGCCGGCTGCTCGCCGGAGGGCAGCAGCCCGACCATGACGACGCGGCCACCCCGCGCGACGCCGCGCACGGCGGAGGCGAGTCCGCGGTAGTTGCCCGACGACTCGATCGCGACATCCGCCTGCACCGCCGCGATCGCGTCGGCGTCGGTCGCGAGGATCGTCTCCGCGGCGCCGAGCTCCCGCGCGATCGCGAGGGGCTTCTCGTGCAGGTCGACCGCGACGATGCGGGCGGCACCCGCCCGCTTCAGCACGGCGACCACGAGACTGCCGATCGGGCCGGCACCGATCACGAGCACGGTCTTGCCCGCGACGTCTCCCGCCCGCGACACGGCGTGCCAGGCGACGCTCGCCGGCTCGGCGAGCGCGGCGTCGCGCAGCGACAGACCGGCCGGCAGCGCGCGCAGCATGCGCGTCGGCAGCGCGACGAACGTGGCGAACGCGCCCTCGGTGTGCGGGTGGTGTGCGGCGCTGCCGAGGTAGGTGGTGCCGGGGGCGAGGTTCGGCCGCGACTCCGGGTAGCGCACGCCGTCGACCGGCCGCGGCGTCGCCGGGTGCACGGCGACCGCGGTGCCGACGGGCGGCCCCGAGCCGTCGGCCGCGGCGACGTCGACCGTGCCGACGACCTCGTGCCCGAGCACCATCGGGTCGCGCAGGATCGACTCCCCCGCGGCCCCGTGCGTCCAGTAGTGCAGGTCGGAACCGCAGATGCCCCCGTACGCGATGCGCACGATCGCTTCATCCGCACCGGGCACGGGCATCGCCCGCTCGTCGACCCGCAGGTCGTCGGCGGCGTGGGCCACCACCGCGAGGTTCGTCCTGTCGGCCATCAGACCACCACCGTCATCCCGCCGTCGATGAAGACGACCTGTCCGTTCACGAAGTCCGACCCGTCGGACGCCAGCCACACGGCCGGGCCCACGATGTCGGCGGCCGTACCCCAACGGTGGGCGGGGGTGCGGCCGAGGATCCACGAGTTGAAGTCGTCGTCGTCGACCAGCTTCTGGGTCATCTCGGTGTGGATGTAGCCGGGCGCGATGGCGTTGACCTGGATGTTGTGCTCCGCCCACTCGGCCGTCATGGCGCGGGTGAGGTTGCGCAGGCCGCCCTTCGACGCCGTGTACGGCGCGATGGTCGGTCGGGCCAGATCGGTCTGCACCGAGGCGATGTTGATGATCTTGCCGACGCCCCGGACGATCATGCCGCGCGCCGCCTCGCGGCCGACGAGGAACGCGCTCGTGAGGTTGGTGCGCAGCACGCGGTCCCAGTCGGCGACGTCGAGCTCGAGCAGCGGTTCTCGGTGCTGCACGCCCGCGTTGTTGACGAGGACGCGGATCGGTCCGACCCGCGACTCGACGTCGGCGATGCCCGCCGCCACGGCGTCGGCATCGGTGACGTCGAACGCGACGGAATGGATACGGTCGGCGCCGAACTCGGTCTCGAACTCGGCGGTGGTCGCGGCGAGCCGCTCGGGGTCACGCCCGTGCAGCACGACGGTCGCGCCCGCCTCGGCGAGCCCGTGGGCGACGGCGCGGCCGATCCCGCGGCTCGACCCGGTGACGAGCGCGATGCGTCCGGTGAGGTCGAAGAGCTGGGAGGCCATGCGCTAGCCCACCGCCCCGGCGATGAGGAAGATCGCGAGCGCGAAGACGAATCCGCACACGGCCACGAGGGCCTGACCGACCGTCCAGGTCTTGAGCGTCGTCTGCGTGTCCATGCCGAAGAACCGGCTGACGAGCCAGAAGCCCGAGTCGTTGACGTGGCCGGCGAACACCGAGCCCGCGGCGAGCGCGAGCACGATGGCGGCGAGCTCGACCGGGTTGAGGCTGGTGTCGCTCTGCACGACGGGCTGCACGAGTGCGGCCGCCGTGGTGAGCGCGACGGTCGCCGAACCCTGGGCGACGCGCACGATGGCCGCGATGACGAAGCCGGCGACGATGAGCGGGAGGCCGATCGCGTCGAGCGACTCGGCGATCGCGTTGCCGATGCCGCTCGCGCGCAGCACTCCGCCGAACATGCCGCCGGCGCCGGTGATCAGGATGATGGCGCACACCGGGCCGAGGGCGCTGTCGACGATGCTCTCGACCAGCGTGGCCTTCTTGTTGCGCTTCCAGCCGAGCAGCCACATCGCGAAGAACACGGTGATGAGCAGCGCGATCGGGGTCTCGCCGAGCAGGCGCAGGATCTGCACGACGCCGTTGTCGAGCGACACGACGCCCGCGGTGGCGAGGGCGTTGAGGCCGGTGTTCATGAAGATGAGCACGAGCGGCAGCAGCAGGAGGAAGACGATGGTGCCGAGCTTGGGCGACGACTGGAACTCGTCGGCGACGTCGTCGTCTTTCGAGCCGAACAGGATGTCGGGGATCGCGATGTCGTACTTACGGCCGACCCAGGTGCCGAACTTGTAGCCGACGATGTACCAGGTGGGGATCGCGATCAGCAGGCCGAACACCAGCACGAGGCCGACGTCCGCGCCGAGCAGGCCGGTCGCCGCGACGGGGCCGGGGTGCGGCGGCACGAAGATGTGCATGACCGAGAAGGCCGTGGCTGCCGGGAACGCGTAGAGCAGCAGCGAGCCGCCGAGACGGCGCGCGACGGCGAAGATGATCGGCAGCATGACCACGAGGCCCGCGTCGAAGAAGATCGGGAAGCCCATCATGAGCGAGGCGATCGAGAGGGCGAGCGGCGCGCGCTTCTCGCCGAAGCGGCGGATGAGCGAGTCGGTGAGCACCTTCGCACCGCCGCTCGTCTCGAGCATGCGGCCGAGCATCGCTCCGAGCCCCACGAGCAGTGCGACGGTCGCGAGAGTCGACCCGAACCCCGAGGTCAGGGTGGGCACGATCTGGTTCGCCGGAACGCCGGTGGCGATGGCGGTCAGGAAGCTGACCACGATGAGGGCGAGGAATGCGTGGATCCGCGCCCCGATGATGAGGAGGAGCAGCAGGGCGATCGCGCCGAGGGCGATCAGCAGCAGTCCCCACGTGGGCAACTGCCACACGAGTTCGATGTCGGGCATCTTTGTCCTTGTCTATTGATGGGTGGAGCGTCGGGGTGCGGCTCAGACGACGTCGAAGTCGACGAGCCGCTTCTTCACGAATCGGACCATGTCGTCCGGGGTCTGGGCGAGGTCGACGACGATGGCGCGCTCGTCGGGCTCGAGGGGCTCGAGGGTCGCGTACTGCGAGTCGAGCAGGCTGTTGGGCATGTACTCGTGGTCGCGGTGCGACTGGCGCTCGGCCACGATGTCGCGCCGGCCCTCGAGGTGCACGAAGACCGCGCTCGGGGCGTGCGAGATCAGCTGGTCGCGGTAGCGCCGCTTGAGGGCGGAACAGGCCACCACGATCGGTTTGCCGTCGGCGAGTTCGGCGCCGATGCGTTCGGCGATGATCTCGAGCCACGGGGCGCGGTCCTGGTCGTCGAGCGGATGCCCGGCCGCCATCTTCTCTTTGTTGGCACGAGGGTGCAGGTCGTCGCCGTCGACGAACTCGAGGTCGAGCGCGTCGGCGAGAGCGCGCCCGATGGTCGACTTTCCCGAGCCGGAGACGCCCATCACGATCAGGGGCGGATAGGGCGATGACATAGAGCTCCTTTGCCGGGTCGGGTCGCGTTATGTCTGACTACTGCGAAACGCTGACGCTATAAATCAGACTTATGGCTCGATCGTAGGCGGTGGACCTCGCGTGGCGCAAGCCTCTCGCCGATGGTCGGATGTCACGGGCGGATGTCGCGCACGGCGGCCGCCCGCGTCCCGGCGACGCGCAGCACCGTTGCTTTAGGCTGGGGCCAGTGGGCTGGCGCCGCCGCTGCGGCGCGACTCTTCCCCGAAACCGCGCGATTGCAAGGAGACGATCCATGTCAGAAGCCGCTCAGGCACAAGCGAACATCGGCGTAGTGGGCATGGCGGTGATGGGGTCGAACCTGGCCCGCAACCTCGCCAGCCGCGAGGGCAACACGGTGGCGATCTTCAACCGCACGTACGAGAAGACCCAGACGGTTCTCGACGAACACCCGGAGGCCGAGTTCATCCCGGCGACGGACTACGCGGAGTTCGCGGCATCCCTCTCCAAGCCCCGCACCGCGATCATCATGGTGCAGGCGGGCAAGGGAACCGACGCGGTCATCGACGCCTTGGTCGAGGTCTTCGAGCCGGGCGACATCATCGTCGACGGCGGCAACGCGCTGTTCACCGACACCATCCGCCGCGAGAAGGCGGTGCGCGAGACGGGCATCAACTTCGTCGGCGCCGGCATCTCGGGCGGAGAAGAGGGCGCGCTGCTCGGGCCGTCGATCATGCCGGGCGGATCCGCCGAGGCGTGGGAGACGCTCGGCCCCATCCTCAAGTCGATCGCGGCGGTCGTCGACGGAGAGCCCTGCGTCACGCACGTCGGCACGGACGGCGCCGGCCACTTCGTCAAGATGATCCACAATGGCATCGAGTACGCCGACATGCAGCTGATCGGCGAGGCCTACGACCTCATCCGCCGCGGCACGGGCAAGACGCCGGCCCAGATCGCCGACATCTTCGCCGAGTGGAACAAGGGCGAGCTCGAGAGCTACCTGATCGAGATCACCGCCGAGGTGCTGCGCCAGGTCGACGCGAAGACCGGCAAGCCGCTCGTCGACGTGATCCTCGACCAGGCCGGCAGCAAGGGCACGGGCGTGTGGACCGTGCAGACGTCGCTCGACCTGGGCATCCCCGTGTCGGGCATCGCCGAGGCCGTGTTCGCGCGCTCGGTCTCCTCGAAGCCGGCACAGCGGGAGGCGGCATCCGCGCTCCCCGGCCCGACGGCGAACCCGGTGGGCGACGTCGACGGCTTCATCGAGGGCGTGCGCCAGGCGCTGTACGCGTCGAAGGTCATCGCCTACTCGCAGGGCTTCGATGCGATCGTCGCGGGCGCCGAGCAGTACGGGTGGGACATCGAGAAGGGCGAGATCGCCAAGATCTGGCGCGGCGGCTGCATCATCCGCGCCCGCTTCCTCAACCGCATCACCGAGGCCTATGCCGAGAACCCCGGTCTCGTCTCGCTCGTGACGGCGCCGTTCTTCACCGACGTGGTCGCGAAGGCGCAGGACTCGTGGCGCAACGTCGTGGCCGACGCCGCGCACGCGGGCATCCCCGCGCCGGTGTTCGCGTCGTCGCTCGCGTACTACGACAGCCTGCGCGCCGACCGCCTGCCGGCCGCGCTCACGCAGGGGCAGCGCGACTTCTTCGGGGCGCACACCTACAAGCGCGTCGACATGGACGGCACGTTCCACACGCTGTGGTCGGGCGACCGCAGCGAGGTGGAGTCGGTCGACAGCCACTAGCGGCACGGCCCGTGGATTGAGCCTGTCGAAATCAGGCGCGCGGACGTCGGGATTTCGACAGGCTCAATCCGCGTAGCGGCTCAATCCGCGTAGCGTGACTACCAGCGCGGCTCGCTCGACCCCAGGTCGACCGGGCCGCGCTGCCATTCCAGGCGCACATCGCCGACCATCACCGGCGGTTCGAGCAGCTCGGCCGCGCCCCACGGCGTCGCGATGCGCGAGCCGGAGTGCACCGCCGGTTCCCGCAGCCGCGCGACGTCGACGGGCCCCTCGGGCGGCAGCTCCAGCGCCGTGCGCGCGAGCGAGACCCGCGACGTCGTCGACACCCCGTCCCGCCGCATCCGCCCCACGGCCACGATGGCCGCCGCCGCCGCGAGGTATCCGGTGGCGTGGTCGAGCGCCTGCACGGGCAGCGGAGTCGGGCGTTCGGCACCCGCCCAGCGCATCCCGGCCTCCGCGATCCCGCTCGACATCTGCACGAGGCTGTCGAATCCGCGGCGCCCCGACCACGGGCCGGTCCAGCCGTAGGCGTCGAGCGCCACCTCCACGAGTCCCGGCCGCAGCTCCCGCCGCCGCTCCGCGCTCACCAGGGCGTCGAGCGCGCCGGGCCGGTAGCCGTGCACGACCAGGTCGGCGCCCGCCACGAGCCGCTCGAGGGCGTCGCGGCCCACCGGCGCCGTCGCGTCGATGCGGGTAGCCCGTTTGCCGAGGGTCATCTCGGGCACGATCGCCGGCTCGTCCCAGTCGGGCGGGTCGACGCGCAGTACGTCGGCGCCGAGACCGGCGAGAAACCGGGTCGCGACGGGTCCGGCGATCACCCGGGTGAGGTCGAGCACGCGCAGGCCGGCGAGCGGGCGATCGCGGGAGGGGATCCAGTGCGCGCTCTGCGGCCCGGTGCCGCCCTCGGCGAGGTGCACGAGCGGTTCCGCGGCGATGGACGAGCCCTGCGGATGCCGCGACCACTCGGTAGCGCTACGCATGACCGCCGCGCCTCCGCCGGCCCGCACCACGGCGGCCTCGAGCTCGTCGCCCGCCCGGTCGGCCACCGCCGCCGCCACGGCGTCACGGTCGGCCTCCACCCCGAGCACGCCCAGCGCGGCCGCCTTGTGCCGCGGCGCGTTCGTGTGCAGGCGGATCCAGCCGTCGGCCGTCGCGTAGTCGCCAGCGACCGCGTCCCACGGCGAGGGCAGCCGCCAGCCGAGGGGCGTCAGCGCCGCTGCGAACCAGCGGTCGGCGAGGCTGCGGTCGACCGTGACGGCGCCCGCGACATCCATCAGCTCGCGCACCGCGAGTGCGGCGGCGGCGAGGCTCGCTGCCGCGAAGTCAGACACCGCGTAGGCCGACGCGAGCGTGGCGTCGCCGGTGAACCGCACGTCAGCCGGCTCGAGACCCAGCGCGCCGGCGAAGACGCCGAGGATTTCTTCGGATTGGCTCATGCGCCCACTGTAGGACGCGGGCGGGCGGGCGTCGAGGGCTGGCGGCTACGCCTGGGCGTCGACGGCGCCGTCGGTTCCGCCGGCCCACGACGACATCGCGAGCGGCGCGGGGATGTCGTGCTCGGCGGCCCGGGCGAGCACGTCGACGCTCACCAGCCGGGGCGACGCGATGCCGTCGACGGTGATGAACCACGAGCCGACGAGGAGGTCGTCGGAGCGGGGCGAGGTCACGGCGACGCCCGTGATGGTGAAGGCGCCGTAAGGGTGCTGGTCGAAGTGCGCGGCCACGACGTCGCCCGCGGCGATCGCTCCGGGAAGCGCCTCGGCGGGCACGGGCTCGCCGCTCGCCTCGCCGACGCCCTCTTCGGCGCGCAGCAGCACGAGTTCGCGCGCCGCCTTGCCGTTGTTGCCGAGCTCCATGCCGCCGACGAAGAACGAGGTGCCGCGCGCGACGTCGCCGTCGACCGCGAAGACACCGTAGGCGTCGTTCTTGAACACCGCGACGACCCGGCCGGAGGGTTCGAGGGCGATCGCGTCGTGCAGTTCGGAGGCCTTGCGCCTGGCCTGGATCCGCAGAATGTCGAGCTGGTCCATGGTGTCTCCCCCGCGTTTGCCGTCGCACCCAGCCTAACCGCGGCCGCACGCGGCTCCGCGCCCGGGGCGTCGGGCTGCGAAGATGGGACGATGAGCGACGAGCATCCCGAGCTGAGCGGCTACGAGCCCGGCGACGGACGACCCCTCCGGTCGAAGCACACGGTCACGATGATGCGCGTCGTGGTCGTGCTCGCGCTCGTGGGGCTCGTGCTGCCCGGCATCGTCACCACGGTCAGCGTCGCGTCGTCGTCGGCGCAGTCGGCGTGCGCCGTGTGGGTCGCGTATTCGCTGCCCGACGACCGGGGTGCGCAGGCGGATGTCAGGTTCGAGGTATTCGGACCGGGCGGCGCCGGCTGGGAATGCTACTCGAAGGGGGCGTTCGGCCCCGACCGTCACATCGCGTCGCTCGGCCTCATCCCCGGGCCGCCGCGGCTACCCCTCGTGCCGACGGTGAACAGCTGACGCGTCCCCCGCGGATTGAGCCTGTCGAAATCGCCCGCGGATTTAGCCTGTCGAAATCCCGCGGATTGAGCCCGTCGAAATCCCCCGCGGATTGAGCCCGTCGAAATCCCCCGGCGCACCGCCCCGGGAGGTCTCGACAAGCTCGACCGACGCTGGGTCCTACGCCGCGCCGTCGAACATCGACGTGACCGACCCGTCGTCGAAGACCTCGTAGATCGCGCGGGCGAGCAGTGGCGCGATCGGCAGCACCGTGAGGCTCGGGAACCGCTTGCTCTCGGGCAGCGGCAGGGTGTCGGTGACGACGACCGAGTCGATGAACTCGCTCTGCAGCAGTTCGACGGCCGGGTCGGAGAACACGGCGTGGGTCGCGGCGACGATGACGCCGAGGGCGCCCGCCTCCTTGAGCGCCTGCGCGGCCTTCGCGATCGTGCGGCCGGTGTCGATCAGGTCGTCGACGATCAGGCAGACGCGGCCGTTGACCTCGCCGACGATCTCGTGCACCGAGACCTGGTTCGGAACCAGCGGGTCGCGGCGCTTGTGGATGATGGCGAGCGGGGCGCCGAGCTTGTCGCTCCAGATGTCGGCGACGCGCACACGGCCCATGTCGGGCGAGACCACGGTGAGCGTGGAGTTGTCGAGCTTCTGGAAGTGCTCGAGCAGCACGGGCATCGCGAACAGGTGGTCGACGGGGCCGTCGAAGAAGCCCTGGATCTGTGCGGCGTGCAGGTCGACGCTCATGATGCGGTCGGCGCCGGCTGCCTTGTAGAGGTCGGCCATGAGGCGGGCGCTGATCGGCTCGCGGCCGCGGCCCTTCTTGTCTTGCCGGCCGTACGGGTAGAACGGAACCACGACGGTGATGCGCTTGACCGAGGCGCGCTTGAGCGCGTCGACCATGATGAGCGATTCCATGACGTGCTCGTTGAGCGGGGCGGGCATCGACTGGATGACGAAGACGTCGGCGCCGCGCACGCTCTCGTCGTAGCGTGCATAGATCTCGCCGTTCGCGAAGGTGCGGGCGTCGGTGTGCACGACGTCCGTCTCGAGGTGGGCCGCGACATCCAGAGCCAGTTGCGGGTGTGCCCGACCGGAGACGATGACCAGTCTCTTCTGCCCGGTTTGCTTGATCTCGGACACGGTTCCCGCTCTCTGTTCGACTCGCTCGAGGTTCGCGAGAGCGGGGGTTACTCGGCGCCGTCCGTCGCCGCAGCCGCCGCTGTGGCCGCCGCAGTTCCGGGGCGCTTGGATTCGACCCAGCCCTCGATGTTGCGTTGCGGAGCCACGTTCAGACCGAGCGCTCCGGCGGGGATGTCCTTGCGGACGACCGTGCCGGCTCCCGTGTAGGCTCCGTCGCCAATTCTAACCGGGGCGACGAACACGTTGTGCGACCCGGTTCGCACGTGGGAGCCCACGACGGTCTTGTTCTTGTGCACGCCGTCGTAGTTCGCGGTGATGGTTCCGGCGCCGACGTTCGACTCGACGCCGACAGTGGTGTCGCCGACGTAGCTGAGGTGCGGCACCTTGCTGCCGTCGCCGATCGTGGAGTTCTTCGTCTCGACGAAGGTGCCGATCTTGCCGCGTGCGCCGAGCACGGTGTTGGGGCGGAGGTAGGCGAACGGTCCGACGGTCGCGTCGGCGCCGACGACGGCGAGCGTCGCGTCGGTGCGCACGACCGTCGCGTTCTCGCCGATCTCGCAGTCGACGAGCGTGGTGTCGGGGCCGACGCGCGCGCCGGTGTCGATCTTGGTGGCGCCCCTGAGCTGTGTGCCCGGGAGGATCTCCACGTCGGGCGCGATCACGACGTCGCTGTCGATCCAGGTGGTCGCGGGGTCTT
>Ga0247809_1000453_pt1 | contig 19198 bp, 15 predicted proteins | sample UWRJL104311B1_FD_180951 | JGI IMG/M metagenome (GOLD analysis project Ga0247809, IMG submission 180951) | Plant litter microbial communities from Arlington Agricultural Research Station in Wisconsin, United States - UWRJ-L104-311B-1 | ecosystem: Environmental > Terrestrial > Plant litter >...
ACCCTGGCCTGGGGGCACAGCTGCAGCGCCATCTTGATCGGCATGGCGGCGCGTACCCCGAAATACCTGGCCTCGTAAGAACAGGAAGCGACCACGCCGCGCTCGCCTCCGCCGACTATCAGGGGAATTCCGTTCAGTTCGGAGTTCTGCAGCCGGGCGCAGGAAACAAAAAAGGTGTCCAGGTCCATATGTACGATAGCGCGTGCCATTAATTTATAAGTTTGGGTAGGAATATGTTTTTGCAAAATTAGGACGTTAAATCACTTTAATTAGTATCTTTGTAGTGATTAAAAATCCCTTTAACACATGTTGTATATTTCTGACAATCTGAAGCACCTGAGGGGCAAAAGCAAGCTGTCGCAGCAGCAGGCGGCCGATGCGATGAAATTTGGGCTGGACCAGTACAAAAAATACGAATATGGGAAAAATATGCCTCCTGCCGAATCATTGCTGGCGATTTCCAGGTTCTATGCGGTCAGCATGGAGCTGCTGCTGACCGCAGATCTCAGCAAGATCAAAACCGAACAGCTGTTAAAATTGGACAGCAACAGGATACTGATGCCGATAGTGGTCGATAGGGACGGAAGCAACCTGATCGAAGTCGTGACCCACAAGGCCAAGGCCGGCTATTCTGCAGGCGGGTATGCCGATTTCAGGTTTATTTCCGAACTGGACCATATTTCGCTCCCCTGGCTCGGCAAAAATGAGAAGTACCGCGTCTTTCCCATCGACGGGGATTCCATGCCCCCGCATAATAATGATTCTTCCATAGTCGGGAGGTATATCGAAAAGCTAGGAGATATTGTCAGCGGGCGCACCTATATCGTCATTACCAAAAATAGGGAGATGGTCTACAAGCGGCTTCACCGGAACAAGAAAAACGATCTTGAGCTCCAGTCTGATAACAGCTTCTATGCCCCCTACGATGTCAAGGTGTCCGAAATTGCCGAGGTCTGGGAATACAGCGGCAGCATCGAGAGGGGCATCTTTAGGCAGAACGCTGGCGAGGTACAGCCTTTGGATGCGGTCATCCGGAAATTGCAGCAGGACCTGATGGAAATCAAGAAAAAAGTCTCGTAGAAGCTAAAATACGGAAATTTTTTTTTCGGATTTCTTCTTCACTGAAGTTTTAGGCTTTTAGGCGCACCTGTGCCGGCTTATCCTTGATTATCTCAACCCGCCTCTGAGGGCACCGTCCAGTGACCATCTTAAGTGATTGCTTTAGGGATTTCCCTAAATACAGGGCGCTTCAAATCCTATGCCGTAGATAGTAAATATGCCCAATACAATGATCTTCTTCTGTTCCGAGAAAAGGCGTTCGTCCTTTGATGAGGGCTAATGATGGGTAAATTCACAATATAGCAAAATTATCACCACAATATATTCTTGCAAATTTTACTTTTTTAATTCTCCTCAAAAATATCTTGTTTACACTTTCCCCTAAATTAGAAGTTCCTTTACGCCTGATTAATACCAACTATTTAAGTATAACAAATTAATGATTTTTGATAAAAATAATTTTATATAGGCTTTAGCTTCATTAACAAAATTTTATATATTTTTAACAAATTAATTTTTAGATTTTTAAAGATATATAATGGCACAATTTATAACAAGGCACTGCATACTTCTATTGTTGATTTGGACTACTACAATTGCCTATTCCCAAGATATCCTTTGGGAGAAATCCTATGGAGGCAAGCATGCCGAGCACCTATTCGATGCACAGCCTACTCCCGACTACGGTTTCATCCTTGCGGGAAGCTCGCTTTCCAACAAGACAGGCAATAAAAAAGACGACGGACAGGGAAGCCTCGATTACTGGATATGGAAGATGGACGAGCATGGCGAGGAGGACTGGCAGAAAAGCTTCGGGGGAAGCGGTTCCGACCTTCTGCAGAGCATCAGGCTGACCAAGGACGGCGGGTTCCTGCTTGCCGGGACTTCAGATTCAGGCCCTAGCACCCAGAAAAGGGACAGCTGCCGCGGAAAGGAAGACTGGTGGGTCATCAAGCTGGACGCCAAGGGCGGCGAGCAGTGGCAGCGAACCATCGGAGGTCCCGGCCAGGAACTGCTTCAGAGCGTGTTTCCTACCAAGGATGGGGGCTACCTCCTGGGAGGATCTTCCAGTTCGGGAAAGAGCAGGCTTTTAAGGAAAGGCATGCCGGATGCTTTGGGAAAATCGGAAGAAAATTTCGGAAACCTCGACTTCTGGGCGGTGAAGCTCGACAAGGACGGAAAAATAGAATGGCAGAAGGCTATTGGAGGACAGTATGCCGACCAGTTGCGGAGCGCGATACAGACCAGAGACGGAGGCTATCTTCTCGGAGGCTATTCCAATTCTCCGGAATCGGGAAACAAGACCGAGAAATGCTACGGCAATGGCGATTATCTTGTAGTGAAGCTTGACAAGGACGGAACCGTGGAATGGCAGAAAGTATATGGAGGCGACGGAGACGACCAGCTTTATGTCCTGCACGAGGCTTATGACGGAAATTATCTGCTTGCCGGGAATTCCAATTCGGGGATTTCGGGAAACAAAAATGCATCCGCCAAGAACGGGACGGACTTCTGGGTGCTGAAGATAAAGCCCGACGGGGAGATTCTTTGGCAGGAAACCTATGATTTTGGCAAGGCGGACCTTCTGACCTCGCTTGTCGAGAACGACGACCATTCGCTGTTGCTGGGAGGATATGCGCAGAGCGAGGCGACCGGCAAGAAAAAAAGCGATGCCGAGGGCATCAACGACTATATCGCAGTTAAGGTTGATGAGAACGGAGAACAGAAATGGGTTCAGACTGTGGGAAGCAGCGGCGAGGACATCTTGAAGAAGGCCATCGAAACACGTGACGGAGGATATTTGCTGGCAGGTACTTCCAAGGGAGCTGTTTCAAGGGATCGGAATACGTCTAAAGGGGGCAATGATTTCTGGGTGGTCAAGCTGAAAGACAAGGAGAAGAAGAAAGAAAAGAAAAAATACATCGAGGCATTCCCCAACCCGACGGGGCAGTTTACCAACGTGATTGTCGGGTATGATTTTGAAGGCGGAACGGGCTATGTCTATGACCTTGCCGGGAGGCAGCTGCAGACTTTTGCTGTAAAGGACAGGACTGTGCCTGTGGATTTGGGAAGCCTGCCTGAGGGTATCTACCTGATTACTATAAAAACAGAAGTGCAGGAAGATACTGTGAAAGTTATGAAAAGCTTGAATAAAAATTAAGAAATATGAAACACATATATATAAAAGTATTACTGTTATTAACACTAAACAGCTTTTCACAATTAAGGGAGGGAAGCAATCTGCCTACATTTACTCCGGCTAGTCCAAAATCATTTGAATTTTTAAAATATGGAGAAATTCCAGTAAGCAAGTATACAGGGGTTCCTTCTATTTCAATTCCGATTTATACAATAAATGCTAAAGGTTTCGATATACCCTTAAGCTTAACTTATCACTCAAATGGTTTCATGGCCAATGAAGAATCTGGATGGACAGGTCTAGGATGGACATTGCAAGGCGGGGGCTCAATTGTGCAAATAGTAAATGGGTTTGATGATTTTGGCGTTTTCAGAAATAGATTTCTTCCAGATTTTGCCGAATTGATAGATATACAATGTGGGGGCGGCTGTCCATCAGGCTCATCAATTATAGGAATGTGCTATAACACGATGGTAGATAGTGACGCGCAATTTAATAATGAGCATCTTCACAATAGCGGTTATCCTGGATATTACTATATACCGCTAGAATTATTTTTCGGCACGAAAGATTATGAGCCAGATCTGTTCAAATTTAATATGCCAGGCTATTCCGGCGAGTTTTTACTGGACTGGAAAAATGAAAAATTCGTCTGTTTAACAGACAGCAAAATTAGAGTTGAAGCTGATCTATATACCATAGGGCAAACTCCTACCGATTTTTCAATCATGGTTCCTGATGGCCATGTATTTACTTTCCGAATGAAAGAAGAAACGATTATAGAGCTCAATCACACTCAGTTTGAACTAAATCCTAATCCTATGCCTACTGTCGATATCGGCGGAAAGGCATCATCAAGATCATATCAATTAATAACGATTGTTACCAATCAAGGGGATCGGATCGATTATAATTACTCACTAACTAATGCGATAAATAACTACCCTAACATTTCAAAATCAATAGTTCGCTATATTGCAAGACCAAATGGTATGTCATTCCCTAATGGCCTAGATCAGAATATAACCTCTAAAAGCTATACTAAACAGCCCTATTCTTATATAAGCGACATTACTTTTAACGGTGGTGTACTAGTTTTTACAACTTCTGACAGAATCGATAACATTGGCACAAAGAAATTGGATAAAATTGAATTGAAAAGAACTATTAATACTTCCCAAGCAGTAAAAACAATAAATTTTGGATATGACTATTTTGTCGGACATAGCCAAGGGACTAATTATGACTCCTATTTAAATGTCAATGGGTCCCCGATCAAGACACCTACAGAACTAACCCATAGACTTAAGCTAGCTTCAGTCGCTGAAGCTGGAAGCAAACCTTATCTCTTTGAATACAACGCTGAAAAGCTTCCAAAAAAAACTTCCTTCGCGACTGACTATTGGGGCTATTACAATGGCTATCTTGAGAATGTCACTCCTTTCGCAAATATATATGGGTTTGGAATACAGAGGGGAAATCCCATATTTTCATTATATGAAAAGAATGAGAAAGGGAGCAGGCTTCAATACACTAAAGCTTCTGTATTAGAAAGAATCACATATCCGACAGGAGGCCATACTTTATTCAAATATCAGCTAAATTCTTTTAACAATCAGAATTTTTCAATACCTCATTTTGAAGCATTTGTACCAAAAATAATAGCTATACACAGCAGATATGATAATGATTTAGGGCAACCTCAGAAAAAATCAGTCTTAATTAAGGATGGCAAAACAGTTTTTACTATATACTCCGCTTTGCTCAGCACAAGAGGCTGTACGCCTACTGAATTATACAATGGTGTAGCAAACAATAACACTTACATTAAAATAGAAAAATTTAAGCAATCAATAATCCCCCTTGTAGATGGTGTCAGCACTTCACTTGAATCTGCTCTTTTTAATTTAGGAATTTATACGAATCCTGCTATATACCAGCAATATATTGAAGATGTAATCTACATCCGAAAGCCTATAGATGTTGAAGAAAAGATATTCAGCAATATTACATATACATTTGATAAGGGAGTGGTCATCTTTTCCGCGTCTGGAGGTTGTGGCACATATAATGGAATTATAAACTCTAGCCAAGCAGGAGCTAACATTAGATATAATGAATATAAGCCTATCCCTCAAGTTGCTACCGGAGCGGGCTTAAGAGTTGAAGAAATAGAATCTTATACTTCAGACAGCAAGATTGCATCCAGAAAAAGATATGTTTATAATGGAGGAAAGCTAATGAGCCCTCTTTGCTATTACAATACCACAAACATTATTAATTATGATTATATAGATGAAGGAGGATATAAGAATGCCGGAGGTACGAAAGAAACTTTAAATTCTAACAGTTTTATACCGGCGAGAGGGAATCTTATCGGATATGATAATGTCGATGAGTATAACATCAATGTCAACAACTTTTCAAATGTACCAAATACTGGAAAAATATCTGAATACTATGTCAATTACGTACCTTCCGGAATATCTACAACTATGAGCATCGCAGGGCTGAAGGAGCCAAACAATGGTGCTTTAGCATCCCAGACATTATACGATGAAAACAATATGCCTATCAGGAACCAGATTAATTGGTACAGCATATCAAAATTCAATTGTTTTTTTGCTATGCGTGCTAATTTTACTCAAAGGTACCGAAGTATATCTGGCAACGTTATTTCTCAATATGACAAATATGAAATTGGTGTTTTTCCATCCGTAGCAAACAATGTCAATTTAGACAAGACCTTGATTCGAGAATATTTTGGGCAGAATGTAATAGAGACAACAAAAGAGTTCGGATTAAATAATGATGGGCAGACAATCTATACGAAAGAAACGGGAAGTAATGGTGATATAACAGAGGTACGCCTTACCTATCCGAAAAATTATGTAGGCACCTCATCAAATCCTGTGGCATCAGCAATGGCAAACAGCAACGTGCTTTCTCCAGTAATTACAAAACAGGTAAAAGTAAACGGTGAAATAATAGCCTCAGAAGAATATGAATATTATAAAAGGCTTGGGTCAAACAATAGCTTTATTCGTCCAGATGTCTATTCGTTGCTGAAACAAAAAACAGCAAAGGGGGCTAATATTTTAGAAAACAGAATAGTATTTAATCAATATGACAATCTCGGGAATCCGTTAGATATATCTACTGAAAATAATACAAAGAAAGTTTCCTACATATGGGGCTACAACAAGACCCATCCAGTCGCAAAGATTGAAAATATGAGTTATTTTGCAATTCCAACAAGTTTAATTTCAGCTATTCAATCAGCATCAGATGCGAATCCTTATGTTGAGAGCAACATGATCATGGCTTTAAATGCACTTCAAAATCACCCCTCTCTTGCTAATGCTATGATAACTACTTATTCTTATCAGCCCCTCATTGGAGTAAGCACAATAACGGACAATAGAGGTTACAAGACAATCTATGAATATGATTCCCTAGGACGGCTTAAAGCTGTAAAAGATAATGATGGAAAAATGCTTTCGCAAAATAAATACCATTTTAAACCTTAATATATAATGAAGAAAATTATATTTATATTGGCCCTGATGTCGTTGTCAAGCTTTGGACAGAGCCTAGATCAAAATTATATAATGACTACAAAGTATATAAGCCAGGATACATTGAACGCGTTATCCAAGCTTATACAGGTTAATTATTTTGATGGTCTGGGGAGACCTAGCCAGCAAATACTTCACAAGCAGTCAAGCACCTCCAAGGATATTATTACCCATATAGGATATGACGGACTCGGCAGACAAGCGCGCCAATTTTTGCCTTACAAGTCTAGCTCGGCATTAATGGATTTTAATCTCCAAGCTGAAAGTGAGACCTATGATTATTATGGATCTTTAAATGTAGCAACATTCTATCCTTTTTCTGAGAAGCTTTTTGATGGATCACCGCTAAATCGCATAGTGAAGCAATCTTCTCCTGGAGATGACTGGAGACTCCCTGCTACTGCAACTGATCCGGACCATACTATGCGGTTTATTTACCAAACTAATTCAGATAATGATGCCGTGCATAACTATAAAGCGCTTGCCCAATGGGATGAGGCTTCTGGAGCATATTCGCCTTCTTTAACCAATACGGGAAATTATTCAGCAGGAAGACTCTATAAAACCATCACAAAAGATGAAAATTGGATTGCTAGTTCTGGAAAAAACCATACTTCAGAAGAATTCAAAAATAAGGAAGGGCGGGTTGTATTAAAGCGCGCCTACAATAATAGTGATGCTCATGACACCTATTATGTCTATGACCAATTTGGTAATCTAACTTATGTAGTACCGCCAATAGTAACTAATGCTGCTTCGCAACTCGATGGATTATGCTATCAATACAAGTACGATTCCAGAAACCGCCTCGTAGAAAAAAAACTTCCTGGCAAACAATGGGAATTTATGATCTATGACAGGCTTGACCGTGTTATCGCCACTGGACCTGCACTCAATCCTTTTGGCAGCGGCGCAAAAGGATGGCTCATAAGCAAATATGACGTTTTTGATCGTGTTGCCTATACCGGGTGGTTTATTGGGCGCCAATGCAATTCTGCGGAAAGAGCCAGTATTCAGACCACTATGAACAATGCCACTGTGGTATCAGAATTAAGATCTATTTCTAATACCATTGACAATATTCCTATCGGATATACAAATACAGCTTTTCCTACCTGCTGTTTTTATCTGCTGAACATCAACTATTATGATAATTATAGCTATCCAAATGCTACAGCCACTCCTTCATCAGTTGAATCACAGCTGGTGCTCACCAATGTGAAAGGGCTTGCAACAGGATCGTGGTCAAGAATATTGACAAACGAAGGGGAGTTCAATGGAAATTCTTCACATATCTTTTATGATGCAAAAGCAAGGCCTGTTCGCACGCACGCTACGAACCATCTTGGAGGCTATACTGTTACAGACAACAAGCTCAACTTCAGCGGGCTTACCAATTATACAATCACAAAGCATAAGATGAGTGCCAGTAGCGCAGAGCTTACGACGAGAGATAATTTTACGTATACCGACCAGCAGCGACTATGGAGCCATACGCACCAAATCAATGGTGGTATTGAACAGCTTATGGCAGAAAACAGCTACGATGAGCTGGGACAGCTGACAAGAAAAAACGTAGGAAATTCTCTTTCCTCGCCGCTGCAGCTTGTGGATTATGATTATAATATACGGGGATGGCTTACGGGAATAAATGTCCCTAACGGAAGCAGGCCTCCGACTAATAATGCTGACCTCTTCACTTTTAAGATCAACTACCATACTGTAGAAAATGAAGGCAGCTACCAAGGTACGCCGCAGTTCAACGGCAATATTTCTGAAACTTACTGGATGTCTAATTCTGACTATGTACAGCGAAAATATAGCTATGAGTATGACGACCTGAACAGACTGCGCAACGCTATATATCAGAAACCTGGTACTGATGCTCCAAATTCTTATGGCGAATATATGTATTATGACAAAAACGGAAACATCTTAGGTCTGGGGCGCAATGGAGACCTGGACCACCCTATAGATTACATACAGATAGACAACCTTACATATTCTTACGACCCTCAAAATAAAAACCAGCTCGTAAATGTCAGCGACAGCACCAACCACCCGGGAGGGTTTAAGGACAATCCAAATGCATTTTTTTTTGAATTTGCCTATGACGACTATGGGAACATGATTTCTGACAGCAACAAGGGCATTAGTGAAATTACCTACAACCATTTGAACCTGCCCGTAAGAATAGCTTTTGACGGAAGTTATTCAAAAATTGAATACCTTTATGCAGGAGACGGAAAAAAGCTCAAAAAGATTGTGACTGATGAGGATCAGACCGTTATTGCCACCGACTATTTGGACGGATTTCAGTATACGGATGAGACGCTTGATTTTTTCCCGACTGCCGAGGGATATGTGGATTATATAAAAGAAGAGAAGCAACATTTCAATTATATATTCCAATATAAGGACCATTTGGGCAATGTTAGGCTCAGCTATGCTAAAAACCCTATTTCAGATACGCCTGTGATCATGGAAGAGAGCCACTATTATCCTTTTGGGCTGAAGCATGAGAAGTACAATTCTGACAGCTATATGTTTGTGGAAGTTAGAAATGGGCCTGGATATTATACAGGGATTGAGCTTTTATTGCCGAATGAAAGGAATACGTATCAGTATAAGTACAACGGAAAGGAGTTCCAAGACGAGCTGGGGCTTAAAATGTACGACTATGGGGCACGAAATTATGACCCAGCAATTTGTAGGTGGATGAATATGGATGCAATGAGTGAGCAATATTATCCTATTTCTCCGTATGTCTATGCATTAAATAATCCAATATTTTTTGTCGACCCTGACGGAAATTATATTGAAATTTATTATGGAAATGATAGCACACAACATCAACGTTATAGTTATAAAAAAGACAGAGATTATTCAGAAATAGAAGGTACATCTGCTTTTTTAGCCGATGCGTATAGAGCATTAGATGCGATATATAAAAGTTCGGAAATTGAAGTAGAGGGAGAAAAAATAAATATAATGGATGGACTAATTAGTAGTTCAAGAGAACTATCTGTCGTGCACACCGACAAAGGCAGCGCATTTGCCCCTGCTAGAGATTTTAAAAGTAGTGGAAAATGGAAGGATGGTGTCAGTTCAGTAATTGGTACTATTCATTTTAACAACAAAGAAGGCGTATTGTTTGATGACGTAAATGATTCAGATGTCAAAACATTAGAACTCCAGTTATTTAATAATAAATTTGCCAAAACAGCTCAAGTTAATTCTCCAACATCAATGTTAGGACATGAAATAGGACATGCATTTGAATGGAATAGAAATCCCAATGCATATAACAACAGAAAGAGAGATATTACTGATAGAAAAAACACCCCATATTTTAGAAATGCTGAAGAAAAAAATGCAACAACATTATCAACACAAATAAATATTCAACTTCAAGAGAATCCTAGATATAATTATATGGGAGCAGGTGTAATTACTGAAGGAGTTTTATCAAACAAAATTAGAAGATAGACATGAAAAAAACAACAATATTATTTCTTATTTTATTTGCTTATTGTTCTTGTAAAACAGAAAATAAAATCATAAATTCAAATGATAAGGATGGCATAGAAGCAATCAAATTTATGGGTTCACTCACTACGCAACCATATTCAATTGGAGAAAAAACCTTTTGGAACTCAACAGATGAACATGCAAAATTGTTCATAAGGAATAATAATTTTCTAGCAAATGTGAAAAATCTAACAAATCATTCAAGACAAAACTTTAAAGAATATAATTATGCTTTTATTATAAAGAAAAATAAAAAAGCAGATACTTTATATAGTGATTCAAGCTTGAAAAGCTGGGTTCTAAAGAACAGGAACAAAATGAGTTATTATTATGACGAAGAAGGAATTATTGCTGAAAGTTTAAGAGGAAGTTATTCATTTTTTTATGATTGTTGGTAAAAAATAGATTTATATATTTATAAGTACAACGGAAAGGAGTTCCAAGACGAGCAGGGGCTAACCTGTACGACTACGGGGCTAGGAATTATGACCCTGCTATCTGTAGGTGGATGAATATAGACCCGCTGGCGGAGCAATACAGACGATGGTCACCATATAACTATTGTGTTGACAATCCGATGAGATTTATTGACCCTGACGGGATGGGTGTTGACGATGTAGTTTTAGGTGGGGCAGAAAAACAAAAAGCTTATACAGAATTACAAAAATCAGTTCAAGGACAACTAAATTTGAGTATGGATTCAGCGGGCAAGGTTACATACACGGCGGTAGAAGGAGCAACAGTAGGAGCAGATGCACAACAACTTGTAAGTGCAATTGATGACCATTCTATAACGGTTAATGTCACTGCAGAAAATACATACACAACACCTGGTAACTCCCTATATGTTGGTGGCGCTTTTATGGGAAATACTGTAACTACTGACTCGCAGACAAATGCAAAAACAGTAGATGCTCAGCAATTAATAAATCCAAATGTATTAGAAACACTTAGTACTGCGTATAATAAACTGGTGCTGCTACATTACATGAGGTTACAGAGGCGTATCAAGGAGCAAAAATATCTCAGACAAGTGGTGTTTCGTCGCCTAACGGCGCTCTAGCTAATACTGTCTATCCTCAAGCACATTCTGCCGCTACTCCACAGTCAGGAGCAGTTACACAGAATATTTATGATGCTCAAGGAAATGTCTTACAACCAACAACAACAGGCAGTGGGTTCCCTCCTAATGCTGTAAAAGTAGACTACAAAACAAATAACGGAACAACAATCTTAACTGTACCATAATATGAAAACCTGTTTAATATTTTTTGCCTCAATAATTCTAATGTGTTGCACAACCAATAAAAAAATTATAGAAAAAAAGTCTGAATATATGGTTGCCAAATTGGATTCTATAAATAATTACTATTTGATTTATGCAACAAAAAATGATTCCGTATTTAAAATAATATCAAAAAAAGAACATACTGCCAAATGCAGACCAATAAAAAAAGGCTCAAATTATCCTTTCAAATTAAAATCAATGAGAGATAATGCTCCGACAATTGGTGGCATTAAAATTTCACCAATGAACCATCTGGATATTCAATGTTTTCAATTTGAAGAGAATACCATAATTTGTAAAGAAGATGGAATATATGACTTGTATTTTGCTGAAAACATAAATGGTCTATGTTTTAAAAAATAAACATTTTTCCCAATTGAAGTTAAGTATAAAGAAAAATATATCAAAATCTTATCTAATGATTATGTAATTGACAGTCTAGTTATGTACAATAGCATTGACAAATATTATATTATTGGTTTAGCAGATAAGGAAAAAGGTTCTTCAATAATCAAATTTAATAATGTTAATGCTCAGTATGTTTTGTACAAAGACAGCTTAGATTATTATTGTTCAAAAAGTCCTGCTATTAATTCTCCTGGTTTAATGGTAACTATCAGAAAAAAAGTAACCACTCAAACTGCAGACAATAATGTATATAAAATACAATATGCTGGATATAACCAAATTCCCTGTACTTCAAATATAATTGATACAATAGAGACGCAAAGCCTTATAAATAATTAAAATTATGTACTATACTAATTTTTATATACATACCAGTATAAGTTTCTTGGACAAGAGCGCCAAGACGAGCTGGGACTTAACTGGGACAGCTTTACGCATAGAAATTATGACTATGCAATTGGAAGATTTATGGGTATTGACCCTATAACAGAAGATTACATGTCTATATCTCCATATCAATTTGCACATAACAACCCTGTTTGGAAATTATCAATTCTAGAGTTAAAAGTTTACAAAGTCAAATTGATAATTTTAAAAATCAAAAAGAAGAAATTACAAATGGCGTTCAACAATTATTAGAATCAATAAATAGACAATAAAATGATAATTAAAAAACAAGAATTAATCAAAATTATTGAAAGGCTTTCTAAAGAAATAGAATTGAATTGTAATGAAGAAATGTCATTCGAGGAGAACTATTATTGGGAAACAATGCCCAATGATTTGTACAATCTTGATATAACACCTGAATTGGTTATGGATGAATTGAACGACGATTGGAAAGACTTAAGAAGATTATTAGACAAAGATACTGTCTCATTATCGTATGATTTAAAAAGATTGTCATCGGTTTTAAATTTATTGGAATTTAAATTGGGGAGTGATTGGATTCTACAAGATAATAATAATTTATAGAATTTCTTGATGATGTATCAGATTAATGCCTCACATCATTTATAAACGCTCGCATAAATCAACTATTAGCTATTATCTCAAATCACAAGCTAAACAACCTTCGGGTTGTTTTCTTATTATAACCATTTCTAAATCCGTCCGACCCCAAGTCCAAGAATCACTACCAACGTCAGAACCATTTGCAACACAGCACCAACCAAATTGAACACAATCCCAACGACCAAGACCGAGCTGTTTGCATTTAATTTATATGATTACGGAAACCCGTAAATATCTGAATCGGCGAAAGACTACTTTTGCTTTGGCGAAGTACGCCACTACCATTATTAATTATTTAAAAACAAGCGTTTTATGGAAACAATCCAAGCTATCAAACCTGGTCCAATACCAGACAAAAAAGATGGAACGCCAGATGAGAGAAGACGTGTTACGCCTCCTAACAAGGACAAACATCCTGATTTAAAACCTCAAGAGCATAAGCCTAAGGATTGAGCGGTGTTGTGATTTTGAATTGATAAAGATAGCAATCGTGCTATCTTTTTTATTTTTATGGTACATGAATCAAGAATAACTCATTCTAAATCAATTATTAATTAAAATCCAAGTTGCATCTAATTCGCAATGAAGATTTTTTGTAAATGATAAATGTATAATTTAGCAATAAATAACGATACTCATGCAAATAGATATTAAAGGGAAAATCAATAAAAAAAATAGCGTATAGCAATACTCTTTTACCTCTTTATGAAGCTATAGTAAATTCAATACATGCGATTGAGGAGCGTGGTTTAAATAGAGGTATTATGGAAATTGATATTATCCTTTCCACTCAGAATAAACTTGAATTAGAAATGTCTGAAATTCTTTCCCAATCCTGCAGCTTTCAATTTGATGCACTGCCGTGTCTCTCCGCTCCGAGCGCCCGGCATATTATTTGCCGAGCACGCCTTTCAGCATCATCTGCAGGCCCCAGCGCAATGTCTTCTTGGCTTCTGCATCGCTGAGCCCGCAGACATCCTTGGCCACGACTAGGGGCTCCATCCCCATAAGCACCGACGAAACGTCTAAGAGCAGTTTTGCCTCTTCTTTCGAAAGCAATGGAGGATCCCCGCCCAGCACCATCTGGAGCGTTTTCACACGGCGGCGCCCGCGCACGCCTTCCTTCCCGCTATTGTTGACCACTATGCTTAGGTATTTTCGAAAGGCCGCTTCGTTATTTAGAGCAAGCGAATTGTAAAAGTCCTGCACTTCTAAGATTTTATCCCCAGTCGTATTGCTTTTCAGCCCTTCGTATACCAGCTCTGGGGTGGAGGCCTGTATATCCAGTACCGCTTCCGCAGAAAGAAGGTCCGCGTGGGAGTAGTAGCGGTAGATGGTTGCTCGCGATATGTTTGCCTCTTTTGCAACATCTTCCAGGGTGTAATCCCTGCCATTTGCCATGAGCTGCCTTGCCGTCTCCAGAATCTTCTGCCGGGTCAGGAGCTTCTGATTCTGCCGACCGGATGCGATATATTCTTTTTTCATAAGACAAATATCTTATAAAATTTGGAGATTACAAAATTTACTTTACCTTTGCGAGACAAAAATCTCATAAAATATTCAATCAAGATGGAAAAACACACCACAAGATGGGTGCTCGGACACAAGATCACCACCTTCAGCCCGACAGGAAACTATGACCTGATGGTAGGCGAAACGCCTGCAAAAGTACAAGGCCCTCCGCCGCACCTGCATTACAGCTATTCCGAATCCTTCCTGGTACTGGAAGGGGAAATGGAATTTTTTATGGATGGCGAAACTACAATCGTAAAGGCAGGCGAGTTTGTCGACCTGCCCCCGCAAGCCCTGCACACCTTTGCCAACGCAAGCGATAAGCCCTGCAGGTGGGTCAACATCCACAGCCCGAAAGGATTTGCGAAATTCTTTGAAAACATAGGCATTCCGGCAGGAGAAGAAAATGCGCAGGAGCGCTCAGCAAGGCCTGAAGTGTTCAAGGAAGTAATAGCAACCGCAGCGGGCTATGACATGCTCCTGAAACTCTCATAGCTTTGCATCCATCCGATGCCTGTCGCTGGATATTTAACATAATCATCAATCAAAAAACGAATCTAGTATGTTACCACTACACAAAACCCTCGTATTCATCTGTACTCTATTTATCGCGCCAACAGTGGGCGCGCAGGTCTGGGAAAGAATAATGGACCTGCCCGCAGCCGAATTTACGGCCCTTGAAGTGATCGACGGATCGCTTTACGCCGCTTCCGGCAACGATCTCTACATCAGCTCCGATTCCGGAGGCACCTGGACGCATTCCCTCATTACCCCGCAGGAAAATATATGGATCTCCTGCTTCAGGAAGTTCAACGGGCGCATATATGCCGGAACATCGTCAGGCATTTTCTCTGCCAGTAGCCATGCCGGTATATGGAGCCGCGACCTGCAGACAGAGCAGGTAAATTCTTTCACCGAAAAGGACGGCGTGCTATATGCTTCAACCGAAGTCTTTGGCGTCCTGAAATACAACGGTGCGGGGTGGGTTCCTTTTAATGCAGGGCTGCCCTCATACTCGAGGAGCGTAACCGAAATATTGGATACTCCTGCGGGCCTTTTGGCCATAGCGGGGGCAAACGGCACTTTTTACCGGTACAATTTTACGCAGAGCGTGTGGATAGAAGACTACTACAGCGATAGCGGCTTTATGGCAGGAATAGATGTGGACGACATTATCAATGTCGGGGATACCCTATATGTATCGCGCTACAATAGCATCTATAGGAGCGACGACCTGGGCGAAAACTGGGTAGAGGACAAACAGGGCCTTCTTTCAGGGCAGACCCGATTGCTGTATCTCTCGGGCGATACCTTATACAGCCTTTCAATGATAGGGTCCAGCCTGACCCGCATCAACAGAAGGGATAAAGATGCCGCTGGGGCGGGCTGGGCTGAAGATGCGGCTATGGCGCCGCTTACCTATGCCGCCCGGGAGCTAGGCGGCGTCCTTTTCCTAGCGACCTCGCAGGGCCTGTATATTCCTTCCGAAACCCTGGGCACGCCCAAAGCGGTCGACCGCGCTCCCGCTATTTATCCAAATCCATCCGACGGGCGCTTCAATATTGCGGGGGACGCTCCAATCCACTGCATCAGAGTATTCAATCTTGCGGGAAAGCTTGTAGCTACCTTTCAGGAGGCGGACGGCATACGAAGCTTTGCACTTCCTGAGGCCGGGGCGTATCTACTTAGTGTGCAGTCGGGCAGTGCCGTTACCGCCCATAAAGTAATTGTGAAGTAATACCAACAGGCCTATGAAAATTGCAATTGCAGGGGCAGGCATAGCCGGGCTCACGGCTGCCATAGCCTTAAACAAAATGGGGTTTCGCGCTATCGTATTTGAGGCCGCCGCCTCATTCAAGCCGGCAGGTGCAGGCTTAGGACTTGCCGGCAACGCACTGAAAGGCCTTGCTATGCTGGATCTAGACGTCGAGGTCCGGGATGCCGGCAGCAAATTGGACTATTTTGAAATTAGAAATCAGCAGGGCACTGTACTGTCAAAGACGCCGGCAGAAGCCCTTAAAGAAAACTGCAGCATCCACAGGGCAGCACTGCACGGCATCCTGGCGGGCAAATTGGGTGCGGATCAAATTATAACCTCTAAAAGGGCAATTGGCCTGGCGCAGGACGATAGGGGCATACTTCTTGAATTTGAAGACGGCTCTACCTATGAAGCCGACTGCCTGGCAATTGCAGACGGCCTGCATTCTAAACTACGCGACATCGTTGCGCCCCGTGCCAGAGTCCGCTACGCAGGGTATACCTGCTGGCGGGCAGTGCTAAAAAACCCGGGGATTGCCTTGAATGGAGCGGTGGAAATCTGGGGAGCCAGAGGAAGGTTCGGATATGTCCCGCTGGGAGATGACAGCATCTACTGGTTTGCCTGCGTTAATGCACGGTCCGGAAAAAAATTGGGCCACTTTACCCTGAGGCACATCCAAATCCTGTTTGAAAAGTACAACGAGGCGGTCAGTGCGATACTATCGCACACCGATCCGGGTTCCCTTCTGCACGATGACATCCATGACCTGGAGCCCCTTGCCAAGTACGCCTATGGAAATATAGTGCTGCTGGGCGACGCGGCCCACGCGGCCACGCCCAACATGGGACAGGGCGCCTGCCAGGCAATAGAAGATGGAGTAGTGCTCGCAAAATGCCTTGCGGAAAACCCGGTGCCTGCTGAAGCTTTTATTGCTTATGAAAAGCTGCGTCTGGAGCGGACGCACTATATTATCAGGCAGTCGCGCATAGTAGGCAGGATGGCGCAAGTACAGAACATCTTCCTTGCCCGCGTGCGGGATCTCGCGCTTCAAGCCACGCCTCCGTTTTTGCACCGAAGACAGCTTGACAGAATTAATAACTTTAAAATTTAAGACAATAACGGCATTGCAGGGCATGCTGGCGAAGTCGATACAAACAGAAATTTCTGATCATTGCCTCGCCTGACATAGCAAGGCTGGTACGTAGATTTTAATTATTGCGGACCCGCGGTAGTAATAGAATGCTATGCGCAATATCAGCCCCCTGCAAACATCAATTTTTATCATTTCATCAAATGGAAAGACGGAGGAGACAGAATAAAAATACTTTTCCTGAATTCGAAATTGGAACTATAATAATACAAAATAAGAATTCGTTGCTACAACCCGTTTGCATGGTGATGAAACCAAGCAATATGGTCAAGATGATTGTTTTTTTAAATTGATAATTATTTTAAATGGTACTAATCAAGGCAACGAATTGCACAAACAACAAGAGCCGTTGGAATCCAATGGCTTTTTTTGTCTTTCTGTGGAGTTGTCCGGAACGCCAATCGAACATTTCTACCAATTTTGGCGTCATTTGAAATAGTAAATGGAAATCTTGCCGCATTAGTAGTGCTGAAAAAGATAATTATTTATATTTGATAAAGTCCGCTGTCGGGTAGAGCACCTTGGCTCATGGAATTTCGCCCTTAGTCTCCATTGCTAACGACCCTTGAAATTTTCCGGCCCGCAGGTGTCCTTTCCCAAAATAGGGCCTCCGCCATCATGGAAAAATTCAAGATTCTCTGTAAATAAGGCTCTTAATTTTTCTAAATCACATTTATTCGCAGCATCAAAAACAATGCTGTCCATCTGGCAGCCTTGCAATCCGGTCAATTAAGCTGCTTGACTTATTCTTTTCCTGGGCAAATTACCTTTAATCGATGACTAATGATTCTCGGAATGATATATGTAAGATTCAGTCCGCAATATAGATTTCCAAGATGTCAATGTCCGCGTCTACTAGCAACCTGCAGATCGAGGGCACTTGTTCGCAATTTTCGTATTTAATCTTGATGCATTCCTCCAGGTCGGAGATTTCTATCTCAAAGTAAAAGAAAAGTTTGGCAGCCTCTTTGTTGCTTTCGGTCTTGACAACTATCCATCTTGGGTCACTTTTGTTCTCTCTCAAAACTACAGGATTAGGGTTAAGTACTGCTTTTGTAGCTTCTTAGGTAGGGATGCCCAGCCAATCAGATTTTCCAGCTTCTGCAGCAAGTAAACTTACACGATCGGCCTGCCATTAAATTGTAAAAATGCGAACGGCGCTATTTTTTGAACGAGAGGAAGTAGTCGGGGATGTTTATCCGCCTAGGGGAAACTTTGGCAAAAGACCGGAATGCATTGATAAAATGGGCCTGATCGAAAAAGTGGCTGTCAAGGGCCAGGTCTGTCAGCGAAAGGAGTTCCTTCTGCCGATCGGCAATGCTGTCCACGGTATCTCGCAACCTCAGTATTAGAGACAGCTGCTTCGGGGTAAGCCCTATGTGTTTCTTGAATATTTTTTGAAGGTGCCTTGAAGAGCATCCCAGGCGCTCGGATACTTTTGAGACCTGCAGGCTGCCGCTGCTTTCCGCCATCAGGGCCGCCGCACGGTATATCAGTTCCTGCTTGCTGCCGTCCTGCATCATCGGTCCAAATGCCAGTACGACGGTCTGGTAGATTTCCTTGTGGCTTCGGCCTGGTAGCCCGCTGAAAGGATCAGGTCCAATTTCCATTGCCTCGAAGGGAACAATCCGATCGGTAAATTGGCTCATGTCTGCACCGGAAAAGTGCGCAGGAGTCCAAGGATGCAGTTGGACCATCGTCGCCTTGGAATAAGGGAGGATCTGCACGCTTATGGCCTGGGTCATCTGGCCGCAGAAAT
>Ga0247809_1000455_pt1 | contig 19189 bp, 15 predicted proteins | sample UWRJL104311B1_FD_180951 | JGI IMG/M metagenome (GOLD analysis project Ga0247809, IMG submission 180951) | Plant litter microbial communities from Arlington Agricultural Research Station in Wisconsin, United States - UWRJ-L104-311B-1 | ecosystem: Environmental > Terrestrial > Plant litter >...
GTCGACGGGCTCGCGGTGGTCGGCAGTACCCGTCCAGGGTTGGCTCGCAGGATCGAGCGCGCGCCATGCCGATCCGTCGCGAGGAGGCGTTGCGGTGGAGGGATCCGCGGGGGGCCAGCCGTCGACCCAGTCGCTGATGACGACGACCGATCGCCGTTCGCTCAACGCCACCATGCACGCATCCCCTGCATCGGTATCTCCCCTGGTCTTGCACCCTTTCGTTGCAGGGCAGGCACTTAACGGGCGAAATCGAGAAACGGGATCATGCAGCTTAAATTTAGTCGGCGCGCGTATTCGCAATCACGCTCGACCGGCGGGGGGGCTTGCGCCATGTTAGTGCAAATACGTCCATGAGTAGGTGGGACGATGACTAGGCGAGGGCAGCGCGGACGATGCTAATCTGGATGGCGATAGTCGGTGCTTTGCTCGGCTGGGTGCTCGGAAGCTTTTCAGAAACCGCTTTATTCTTGGGCGGGGCGGTTGGCTTGTGCATCGGCTGGGCGTTGCGGCGGGCGATGCGGACCGAGATCGTGCGCGAGACGGCGGTACTGAGCGCCGAGGTCGCCTTGTTGCGGGCCTACGTCAACGAACTGATGGACGCGCCGCGTTATCGCACGGACGGTGTCGCCGATGTGGAGGTCCGCACTACGCCGCGCTCGATCGAGCCGTTGGTGACCGAGCCGCTAACCGCGACGGTTGCGCCGGAGGTCGTATCGCAACGTGAAGCACTAACCGATTTCGATACCTCGGCGGGAAGCCGCTGGGGTTCGCCGCCTTCGGGCGACCGCGCTGCGTCTGTACCTACGCCCGCCGAACCGCGCGAGCCGGGCTGGTTGGCGAGCGGCGTTGCGGCGGCGCGCGGCTGGCTGTTCGGCGGTAACACGATCGTCCGGCTCGGGCTCGTCATCCTGTTCGTCGGGCTGTCCTTCCTCGCCAGCTATGCGGCGGCGGCGGGGCTGTTCCCGATCGAGTTCCGTCTCGCGGTGGTCGGCCTGTTCGGCATCGCGCTGCTCGGCATCGGCTTCAGGACGCGGACCAAGCGTCCCGATTTCGCGCTGGCGTTGCAGGGCGGCGGCGTCGCGATCATCTATCTGACGCTGTTCGGGGCGGCGCGCTTCTACGACCTCGTACCGCTGTCCGCAGCGTTCGTGCTGATGATCGCGGTCTGCGCGCTGGGTTGCGCTCTGGCGCTGTTGCAGCGATCGCAGGCCTTGGCGGTGACGGCGTTCGCCGGCGGGTTCGCGGTGCCGTTGCTGCTGGGCGGGGAGGGCGGCAATACGCTCGGCCTGTTCGGGTACGGCACGATCCTGAACCTCGCGATCCTGTTCATCGCACGGGCGCGGACATGGCGCGTGTTGAACCTGGTCGGGTTCTTCGCGACGTTCGGGATTGCGAGCCTGTGGGGCGCGACCGCGTATCGGCCCGAGCATTTCCTGATCGCGCAGATATTCCTGATCGTCTCGGTGCTGATCTACGTCGTGACTGCGGTGCTTTATACGCGGGCGACGCCGGGCAAGTTCGGCAATGGGGTCGATACGACGTTGTTGTTCGGGCCGGCGCTGGCCGGGTTCGGGCTCGAGGTCGCGCTGATCGGCGACCGGCCGTTCGGCAGCGCGTTTGCAGCACTGGGCTTTGCGGCTTTGTATCTGGGTGTCTCGCTGGTGGCACGGCGCCGCCAACAAGAGGGGCTGCGCGTGATGAACGAGGCGATGCTGGCGATCGGCATCGGCTTCGTCACGATGGCGATCCCGCTTGCGCTGGGCGCGCGCTGGACCTCGGCGGCGTGGGCGCTGGAAGGCGCGGGCGCGTTCTGGGTCGGGATGCGACAGGCGCGCTGGATGCCGCGGCTGTTCGGGCTGGCGCTGCAGGTCGTCGCGACCTTGCTGTATCTCGGCACGCTCGACGACAATTTCGCGGCGCTGCCGTTCGCCAATCCGGCGTTCGTCGGTGCGATCCTGGTGGCGCTCGGCTGGTTCGCGACGGCATGGTTCGCGAAGGCGACGATCGCGCGGGAGACGATCGCGCCTGGGGAGACGCGGCTTGCGCGGGCCTATGCGCGGGGCGAGGCGGTGATCGCGACGCCTGCGTTTTTGACCGGGTTTGCAGCGTGGTGGATCGGCTGGCTGATGGAGGCGACGCGGCTTCATCCCGCGGTCGAGCGATCGTTGGCGCCTGTGCCGGTGTTCTCGACGAACGTGCAAATCCTGTTGGCGATGCTGGCGTATCTGGTCAGTGCAGCGGCGTTCCAGACGATTGCACGGCGTCGCGACTGGCCGGTCGCGGCGTGGCCGGCGCGCGTGAGTGTGGGCGCGTTGTGGATCGGCTTCGTCGCGCAGGCCGATCGGGGTGGCACGGTGCTGTCGTCGCCCGGCTGTTTCCTGTGGATCGCCGCGCTCGCGGTGCATGGCTGGATGCTGTTCCGTAGCGACCGTGACGACGTCGAGACACCGGGCGCGCGGGCGGTGGCGTCGGCGAGCCATGTCGCGGGCGTCTGGCTGGCGGTGGTCCTGCTTGCCGACATGCTGTGGTTCGGGATCGATCGCGCGGCACTGTGGTCGACCGCGTGGAACGAGGTGACGTTCCTGGCCGGCGCAGTGGCGGTGCTTGCGGGCCTTACGCTGTGGGCAGGGCCGGCGTTGCGCGGCGACCGGGCCGCGACACGGTGGCCGCTCGATCGCCATGCCCTGCACTATGCGTGGACGGCGGCGGTGCCGATCGCGCTGGGCATCTTCAGTGGCGCAGTCGCGATCGCGCTGTTTTCGTCGGGCGATACCGCGCCGTTGCCGTTCGTGCCGGTGCTCAACCCGGTCGACGTGATGGTCGCGCTGGCGGCGGGCGTGCTGTTGCTGTGGCGACGGGCGGTGCTGGCCGCGGATGCGGTGCCGGCGGGCGCGGCGCTGTTGGCGAGCAAGCGTATCTGGCTGCCGATCGCCGCGCTTGGTTTCGTCGCGGCGAACGGTGCGTGGTTGCGGACGGCGCACCATCTCGCGGACGTCGCATGGGAGGCGGATACGTTGCTCGGCAATGCGCTGGTCGAGACCGGGATTGCGATCCTGTGGACGGTGATCGCGCTGACGCTCATGGTCGTCGCGCATCGACGTGCGACGCGGAGCCTGTGGCTAGCGGGGGCGAGCCTGTTGGGCGCGACCGTCGTCAAGCTGCTGGTGGTCGACCTGTACGCGACCGGCGGCGGCGCGCGGATCATCGCCTTCATCGCGGTCGGGATGCTGATGCTGCTGGTCGGGTATCTGGCGCCGCTGCCACCTAAGGTAGCGTTGGACGATACGAAACGCGGGGCGGTGGCATGAGCGGGGTTCGGTGGCGGTTAGGCGCGCTGGTCGGCGCCGTGCTGTTGGTCGGTGCGGCGCCGGCGGGATCGGATGGCGAGCCGGACGGCTATGCGCTTCGCCTGCCGCTGTCGGTGGAGGCGGGTGCGAAAGTCCAGCGGCTGGCGTTGCCGGCGGCGGTGCTGGCAGGATTGCAGACTCGCGACGGGCATGATTTGCGCGTGTTCGATGCGAAGGGGCGGGCGATGCCGATCGCGCGTGCGGGGGCGGCCGCGGTGGTCGGCCATGTGTCGCTCGATCCGATGCCGATCCTCGGTGCGCCCGATGCGCTGAAGGTGTCGGGCGTGTCGTTGAGGCTCGATGGGCGCGGTGCGGCGCAGGTTGCCGAAGTGCGCGGCGAGCCAGTCGCGGCTGGCGGCGCGCCCGTGCTGCTCGGCGTGCTGCTCGATGCGCGGGGCGTGTCGGGCGCGGTCGAGGGAGTTGCAGTTGCCGCGGACCTGCCGGTCGGCCAGCCGGTGACGTTGACGGTTGAGGCCAGTGCGGACCTGCGTGAGTGGCGGCGGTTGGGCGAGGCGACGGTGTATCGCCGCGCGGGCGAGGCGGTGCGGTCGTCGATCGTCGCGTTGGACGATGCCGCCGTGGCGCGGGAGTATCTGCGGATCACGTGGAGCGCGGGCTCGCGGTTGCTGGCGCCGGTCGCGATCCGTGGCGCCGTGCTCGACGTGCGGCCCGACGGTGCGGCGGCGTCGGAAACGGTCGAGGCTCAGGCGCCCGCGCCGACGTCGGGTAACGCGCGCATCGTCGAATTCGCGGTGCCGTTCGCGACACCGATGGCGAGCTTGCGGGTGATACCGGTCGAGGGCGATGGCGTCGTTCCGGTTCGGATATGGGGGCGGGACGACCGCGAGCAGCCCTGGACCTTGCTGGGGCAAGGCGTTGCGCGCAGCGATGGCGGGCGCGACATCACGCTGTCCGGCGACGCGCCGCATGCGATCCGGATCGAGGCCGATGCCCGCAGTGCGGGGTTCACCGTCGCGCCGCGCTTGCGGATCGGCTTTGCGGACCGCGGCGTGATCTTCCTCGCCAGCGGGACCGCGCCGTTCACGCTGGCGGCCGGGCGCGCTGCGGCAAAGGACGTGTTCCTGTCGTCCGCCGATCTTGCCGATGGACAGGGCAGGCCGGGGGAAGCGCGGCTGGTGTCGGTGCCGTCCGCGACGGTGACGCTGTCGCCGCTCGGCGATGCGGGGGCGCCGACGCGCAATATCGTGCTGTGGGCGGTGCTGCTTGCGGCGACGGCAGTGCTGGCCGGGTTGGCGTGGGTGCTGTGGCGGCAACAGGCGGCGCAAGCGCCGCGTGATCCGAGCTGACGCTCAGGGTCTGAAGTATCGGCCCGCAGCGGGATTCAGATTACGCTGCGGGCCGATCGTGGCGGGTGTTCAGCTTTTCACGAACGCCAGCAGATCGTGGTTGAGGACCTCGGCGTGCGTCGTCAGCATGCCGTGCGGAAAGCCCTTGTAGATCTTCAGCGTGGCGTTCTTGAGCAATTTCGCCTGCACGAGCGAGGCGTCTTCATAGGGGACGATCTGGTCGTCATCGCCTTGCAGCACCAGCATCGGCACGGTGATCGCCTCCAGATCCGCGGTCTGGTCGGTCTCCGAAAACGCCTTGATGCCGTCGTAATGTGCGAGCGCGCTGCCCATCATGCCCTGGCGCCACCAATTCCGGATGACGCCGTCCGAGACGACGGCGTTCGGACGGTTGAAGCCGTAGAACGGCCCCGATGCGACATCGAGGAAGAACTGCGCGCGGTTCTCGGCGAGGGCCTTGCGGAACCCGTCGAACACCGCGATCGGCGTGCCGCCGGGATTGGCGTCGGTCTTGAGCATCAGCGGCGGGACCGCGCTGACGAGGACGGCCTTGGCGACGCGACCCTGGGGCTGGCCGAACTGTGCGACATAGCGCGCGACTTCGCCGCCGCCGGTCGAGTGGCCGATATGCACCGCGTTGGTCAGGTCGAGATGCTCGGCGACGGCGGAGGCGTCGGCGGCATAATGATCCATGTCGTTGCCGGTTTCGGCCTGCGACGAGCGGCCATGCCCGCGGCGATCATGCGCGACGACGCGGTAGCCCTCGGCCAGGAAGAACAGCATCTGCGTGTCCCAGTCGTCCGACGACAAGGGCCAGCCGTGGTGGAACACGATTGGCTGCGCGTCCTTGGGTCCCCAATCCTTGTAGAAGATGTCGACGCCGTCTTCGGTCTTGATGAAGCCGCTGCTCATTTCGGTAACTCCGTCTTGTCATGGAAGTGCAAGGAAGCGTGCGATTCAGGGTCAAGTCTCTCCGATCACAGGTTTTCCTGATTTGCCGGGCATCTATCGCGCCTAAAAATGGCAAACAGAAACTGCGTCGTCGGATGAATGACATGCCGAGACGCGATGTTAAAGCCCGGATCGGACTGGGATAGATCGGTCGATCGTTTATAGGTCATAGTATCGCAACGGTCGAGACCGAGCCGATTTATTGCAAGATACTGAGTTCACATTTCTTATTGTGGCCAAGCTCACGGTAAGAGCTGGCAGGGAGCGACCATGAGCGGACAACGACTGGGGCCGGGGAGAGTCGAGGCCTTCACCGACGGCGTGGTCGCGATCATCATCACGATCATGGTGCTGGAACTGAAGGTGCCGGAAACGGGCGACCTGCACGCGTTGATCGGGAGCGCGCCGGTGCTGCTGGCGTATGTGTTGAGCTTCGTGAACGTCGGGCTGTTCTGGAACAATCACCACCACATGTTTTCCGCGGTCGAGCGCGTCGACGGGCGCGTGATGTGGGCGAACCTGTTCCTGCTGTTCTGGCTGAGCCTGGTGCCGTTCGTGATCCGCTGGCTGGACGAGAGCGCGTTCGCGGCGGGGGCGACGGCCGCCTATGGCATCGTCCTGGGGCTCGCGGCGATCGGCTATTCGCTGACCGAACGCGCGATCATCGCCTGCAACGGCAAGGAGTCCGCGGTCGCGCGCGCGATCGGTTCCGACTGGAAGGGGTGGGGCAGCATCGCGCTGTATTTCACCGGCGTGCCGCTCGCGTTCGTCAGCCGCTGGTTCGCCATCGCGTTGTACGTGGCGGTGGTTGCGCTGTGGCTGATCCCCGACCGGCGGATCGTGCGCGCGTTCGAGGGTGAGCTGCGAGGCTGATCCTCCTCCCCCAAGCAAGGGGGAGGAGTTGCGCATCATTTCTTGGTGCGGAGGCCCCACAGCATCGTGCCGACCAGCGCGATGCCGGCCGCTGTGCCGCCGACCGCGACTGCGGCCATGACCGGCGAGATGCTGCCGTCGGCGCGGTGGAGGTGCGGGCGCAGGTTCTTGAGCAGCGGCTTGCGGCCGGACAGTCCCTCGAACATTTCGCCCGGGCCCTCGGGATCGAGGATCTTGTTGTCGGCCAGCCACTCGCGGACGGAGTCGAGTTCGGGGACCTCGTACGGGCGGAGCGAGCGACCGTCGCCGCGCAGCCGTTCGATCGTTTCGATCAGCGAGCCCGTTTCCGCGATCGACGTCTCGATCGTCGCGACGTCGGTGTCGAGATGCTCGGCGAGCAGGCCATTGCGAATGCTGGCGATCGTGTCGCGCTCACCGGCGTTGCGATCGCGCGCGGCGTCGATGACGACGTCGCATTCGCTGTCGAGCCGCAGCGAACGGTTGTTGAAATTGGACGAGCCGACGCGGAGCACTTCGTCGTCGACCACCGTCACCTTGGCGTGGACGTAGATCGGCTGCCCACCCGCGGTGAACGGGTGATAGAGCCGCAGCCGGTTATGCGGGTCCTGTTCGTGCAAAGCCTCGACCAGCCGGGCGCGCGCGGAGTCCATCGCGATCGGTTCGAGCCAGCCCTCTGCTGTAGTCGGGTGGACGATGACGAATTCGGGACCGTCGGGTTCGCGCAACCGCTTGCCGATCGCCTCGGCCACCTTGCGCGACGCGAAATACTGGCTCTCGGCGTAGAAGAAGCGCTTCGTCCGCGCGATCAGGTCGACGTACAGCGCCTCGATGTCGTGGCGGGGCTCCTGCTCGGCCATTTCGGGAATCGTGAGCGCGATGCCGACTTCGACGTCGGTGAAATCAGCCTTCACATGATCGGGCCAGCAGTCGGCGCCATCGGTCACCGGTTCCAGCGCGCCACCGCCGGACACTTCCCAGCGACCACGGCACATGTCGCCGAGTGCGCGCGCGACCGGACCTTGCAGGATCGTGGTCGCGTCATGCCACGGACCGTAGGGCGAGCCGTCGGGCTCGATCCGGCGCGGTTCGTCGTCGGCATGCGCGCGCGTATCCCAGCGATCGACGGTCATGTCGATCCCGCCGCAGAACGCGACGTCGTCGTCGATCACGACCACTTTCTGGTGATGCGAACCGGCGGGGGGATGATGGCCGTCGAGCCGAAGATGGACCTGCGGGTCGCGGATCCACTTGGCGATGCGCAACAGCGTCTGGCCGTGGAACAGCGTCTTGATTGCGCCGGTATCCCAGCGGAGGATATGGATGTTGAGCCCCGGCGTGCGGCGCGCGAGCCAGGTGACGAACTCGCCCACGCGCTCGGGACCGCCATCGTCGTCGTCCCCGCCGCTGTCACCGCCACCGAAGCGGATGCGCGCGTCGAAATCCCAGCCAACGAGGAGGATCTGCTTCTTGGCCTTCATCATCACCGCGCGGGCGGCTTTGAAATAATCGTCGGCGTCGACGATGACGGTGGCCTGCCTGGCGGGTTCGATCCGCCAGCAGTTGCGACCGGGCTCGAGCAGTGTTCCGTGAGAATTCATGATGCTGCCATCGCAGGCTTGGCGCGATCAGCCAACCCACGGAGGCGCGTTTTGCCGCTCAATGGACGAACGGCCGACGGCATTCATTATAAAATGTTCGTGGCGCGCACGCACAATGGGTATCTTATTCGGACAGCTCGTTCTCGGCTGCGTCGAGCGCCTGCGCCAGCAAGGCCGCCACGAGATGGTCGTCCTGGGCGTCGGCAAGTTGCAACGCGCGGACGATGGCAATGCGAAGCGAACGGCGATCCTGTTGCGACGTGGTCATCTCGGTACCCTTGGATTTCTATCAGGTCCTCGCCGCAGGTCCTTACCCGGTCGGCAGCGACGATGTAACCTGTTTGACGAACGAACGGCCGCGCGATTGCGCGGCCGTTCGCCGAATGGGATGCCGTCCAGTTAAGCGGACGGCGCCCGTTACACGAACCGATCGGCCGTATCAGACGGCGTCGGTGTAGACGCGGCGGCGGGCGGCGGTGGTGGCACCGAAGCCTGCTGCGGCAGCGCCGATGAGCAGCGCGATCACGATCATGAACGACGTACCTGCGGCTGCACCGGCGGCGGTGTCGGTCGCCGACTTGGCGGTCTCGATCGTCTTGTTCTTGGTCTGGACGAACTGTGCCTTGGCGCGCGTCACCTGGGCCTGAGCCTCCGGACGGCTGATCTTGCGCTGGGCGGCGACGATGTCGACGATGCGGCTTTCAGCCTGCGCGCCGTCCTGGCCACCCTTTGCGAGTGCCGGCAGCTCCTTGGCGATTTCCTTCTGCGCCTGCTCCGGCGTCATCTGCGCGGGATCCGACGGTGCGTCCGACAGATACTGAGCAGCTTCGGCGCGAACGTCGGTGACGTCGACATTGGCGACGTCGGCAACCTTGGGGGCTGCTGCGCCGATGCCGGTGCCGGCTGCCGATGCGACCGAACCGACGGTGCGGAATGCGCCGCCGATGATGCCGCCCACTGCCGAGGTGAGCAGGTACATGGTGAGAATCAGGGTGACGCCCCAGACGACGAGGCCATGGATCAGGCCGTCGAACCGGTCATGCACGCCAGCGCCGCGTGCTGCGGCGTAACCGCCTGCGCCCAGCGCGATGACCGTCGTGATGATCCAGTAGATCCCTGCGCCGATGCCGAAGCCGGTCGCGCCGGGAGTCGTGCCCTCGACCGGATCGACCAAGCTGAGGCCGATGCCGGTGCCGAGGATGCCCAGCACCAGCTGGATCGCGATCGCGATCACGACGCCGGCGAAGATTGCGCCCCACGAGATGCGGGTGGGGGTCTTCACGCGACGGAAGTCGTCCGTCGGCAGAACGCCGGGATTTACATGGTTAGCCATAATTCACTCCTGTTATTCACGAAATTCGAGGGACGGCGTCAGTCTTTGCCGGCCCTATCGATGGGTGTGTCGATCTGTTTGTCGGCCTTCGCGGTTCCGGCCTTCGAGGCTTCGTCGGCCTTGGCTTGGCGCGCGCCGGCTTCGCTTTCCTGCGAGCCGCGCTGTTCGATCGCGGCGTTGCCGATGATCTTGCCGATCGCCTCCTGGATAGAGCCCTTCGCCTGGCGGGTGCGGGCGTCGTCCTGGTCCGGCTTGTCCGTGTCGCGCGTCATGCGGCGATCTCCTTCGAGGGCGCCTTGAGGTGGAGCGCGTGCGGGATGGAATCGCCATCGAACCCCCGCGCGCGCGCCCAGGCGGCGGCGGCGTTGCGACGATTGACGCCGATCTTCGAATAGATCCGCGCGACATGGTTGCGCACGGTGTTGCTGGAAACGTCGAGCGTGCGCGCGATCGACTTGTCGTCGAGCCCGCGACAGATCAGCGCCAACACCTCGCGCTCGCGCTGCGTCAGTTCGTCGAGCCCGACGCCGACCGGCTCGGCGTTCGGCGTGCGGATCCGCGCAAGCTTTTCCATGATCGACCGGCTGAGCCAGCTCGTGTCCTTCATCACCGCCTCGATCGCGTTGACGAGTTCGCGCTCGGACGCTTTGCGGGTGCTGATGTCGCGCATCGCCCACAGCACGCACGCTTCGTCGTCGAGCTGGATCGGCTCGGTCGAGACGATGCAGTCGATGATGTCGCCGTCCTTGCCGCGGATGCGGACTTCGCAGTCGCGGATCGGGAGGCCCGCGTCGATATCGGCCTCAATTGCGTGGCGCAGCGCGGGCGTTTCCCACAGGTCGACATCGCCGAGCGGACGGCCGATGATCTCCGCCGACGAATAGCCGGTGAGGCTGGTGAAAGCCTCGTTGACGTCGCACAGCCGGTGACCGTCGCGCGCGCCGATCGCGAGCGCGACGGGGGCGAGCGAGAAGGTCCGCATGAAGCGCTCCTCGCTATGACGCAGCTGCGTCTCCGCTTTCCGGCGCGGTTCGAGGTCGGCGAAGGTGAACAGCATGCACGGCTGATCGCCCATGTCGATCGGCTGGCCGGCGACGATCACGAGCTTGGTCGCGCCGTCGGGCAGGCTGAGCTCCGCCTCCATCTGCGGGATGGTGCGGCCCTCGGCGAGGCGTTCCTTGCCAAGATCGCGCTTCTCGCCGCGTTCGAGGACGTCGATATCGTAGACCGTGCGCGACAGAACGGCGTCGCGGTCGTGCCCGGTCATGTCGATGAAGCCCTGGTTGACCTTCACGAAGCGAAGATCGCACAGGCGACAGATGACCGCGGGCGCGGGGTTCGCATTGAACGACTGTTCGAAGCGATCCTCGGCCTCGAATTGCGCCGACACGTCCTGAATGATCATGACGAGGCATTCGGGTTCGTCGTCGTCGTTGGTCAGAACGAGGCTGCGCACCTGATGCACCCAACGGGGCTCGTCCTCGCCGGCGACCGCGACCTCGACCACCACCTCCGAAAAGGCCTCGCCCGACACGACGCGCTCGATCGGGTAATCGGCGTCGTTGAGCTTGTGGTTGTTGCGGTAGCGCAGCTGAAAACGCTGGCGATAATCGTCGACCGTGGCACCGAGATCCTCGACCGAGTCGACCCCGTGCATCCCGAGTGCGGCCGTATTGGCCCACAGGATGTCCTGGTCGGGATCGACGAGGATGACGCCTTCGTCCAGCCCCGCGATGATCTGGCGCAGATGGCGCAGATCGGGGGAGTCACGAAGCGACTTGAGGGGCGGCGCCACGGTCATCCGATCAGTCGCGATTGCCGTGGACGAGCCAGGCAAGGCCGTAGCCGACCGCAGCGGCGCCGAGTGCCCAAAGGACGGGGGCATCCTTGGCCGATGCCTGCGCGGTCGAGGCGGCGCGACGAGCGGCGTCCGCGGCACGATCGCCGGCTTCGCGCGCTTCGCTGCCGATCTTGTCGGCGAGTTCGGGGGCACCGTCGACAGCGTCCTCGATCGCCGACTTCGCGCGGCCGTACAGGTTCTGTGCGCCGCCGGCGACCTGGTCGACGACGCCGTCGACCTGCCAGTCGCGGCTGTTCACGGTGTCGCCAACAGCCTTCTCGACCTTGCCGCCGACATAGCGGGCGCCGCCCTGGAATTCGTCCTTGTTCATGTCAGATCCTTACGTTTGAAATTGGGTGGGAAAGGCCCCGCGTTACGGCAGCACGCCGCAGCCCGCGGCGGCCTTGCCGACTTCGAGCGCGATCTTCGGATCGCGGATCTCGGAGGCGACGCGGATGAGATCGGACGGGGTGAGCACGCCGGGCGTGGTGTCGCCCTGGCGGTACGCCGCAGCGGCCTTGCCGAGACGCTGCAACTGGCCGAGCGAGAGGTTCGCCTGGAGCCGATCGCCGACGCAATCGGAGCGCGACTGATCGAGCCCATAGCGCTGGAGCCCGGTCGAGATGCGCGTCGCGGGCGCGGCGCAACCGGCAATGGACGCCAGCAGGGCCAGGGCCCCGGTGGCGGACGTCATGCGCTTCATGTGAGCAGCTCCAGTATCTTGCCGCACGCGGGGTATCGCGACGGGACTGGACGCATAAACCTACCGGTAACCTCTTGGTTCCTGGTAGTTTTGTGTAAGAATACTAGCTGTAATGTACCATATCAGGACGTCGCACGTGCCGCGTAGAGCCGCGCGAACCGCAGATGGAGCGACCTCGTGCTCGAATCCTCGGCGACCTCGGCGCGGCCTTCATGCCACTCGGCTCGACGCTGAAAATAGGTCGAATCGTCGTTGTCGTCGGCGAGAAAGTGGCTGTCGTCTTGAACCTTCGTCATCGCATTGCCCTTGGTAACCTGCGCCTTCAGTACGCAATTTCAGGCGGCCGCGCGTGATCGGAAACGACTAGGCGATGCGGTAGTATGATCAGTCTGGCGTCAGGGGGGCACGACGCTGCAGGGACGCCGCCGCGGCCGAATCGGCCGGGCGACGATGCCGTCTTTATGTCGGCCTGGTTCGATCGATTACTTGGCCATTGCCGCGGACTGGTCGAGCGGGACGACCGGCAACCAGACCGCGCTCGCCGATGCGCCGCCGCGGACGATGGTGACCGTCGCCGGCTTATAGTCCGCCTTTCTCGCGAGGAAGATGTTGGGGACGAAGGTCTGCGGGTTGCGATCGTAGAGCGGGAACAGGCTCGACTGGACCTGGATCATGATCTTGTGACCCGGTTGGAACACGTGGTTCACGGTCGGCAGGCGGAACTTGTATTCCTGCACCTTGCCCGCCGGGATCGCGGTCGGCTTGGCGAAGCTCTGGCGATAGCGGCCGCGGAAGATGTCGAGGCTGATCGGCAGTTGGTAGCCGCCCATCTTCGGATCGGTCGCGTTCTCGGCCGGGTAGACGTCGATCACCTTGACGACGAAATCGCCGTCGGTGCCGGTCGTCTTGGCGAAGATGTCGGCGATCGGTGCACCCGACACGCGCACCGGCGCGGTCAGCGCTTCGGTGGTGTAGGTCATGACGTCGGGACGGCCATCGACGCCGCGCTGGTCGCTGACGAGCCAATCGCCCCAGCGGCCGTCGCCGAAGTTCACCGGACGTGGCAGATGCGGCACGGGCTTCGACGGGTCGGAGACATAGCTGTCACCGCCGGTCGTCGCCTTGCCGAACCCGAGCGCACCGCCCTCCTGCAGGTAGATCGGCTTCAGCGGCGAGGTGCATCCCGTCTCGCAGGCGAGCGGCCAGGTCGCGAACTTGTCCCAGTGGTTTTCGCCGGTGTTGTAGATCGCGGCGGCGGGTAGTGCGACAGCGGGGCCATCCTTCAGATACTGGTTGAAATAGGGGAGCAGCATGTCCTCGCGGAATTGCTGGGCGGTGTCGCCATTCCACTGGAACGGCCCGAGGCTGCGGCCTTCGCGGTTGATCTGGCTGTGGCGCCACGGACCCATGACGAGGTGATTGTTGCCCAGCTTGTCCTTGGCTTTCAGCGCTTCCCACGCGGTGATCGCGCCGTACATGTCCTCCTGGTCCCAAAGCCCCTGTTCCCAGATCGTCGGCACGTTCGACGGGTTGGCGGCGAGCAGCTTGTCGAGCGCCTGGCCCTGCCAGAAGCCGTCATAGGCGGGGTGCGACACCATCTGCTGCCAATAGGGCAATTGATCGTAGCCGGACTTCTTCGCCCAGTCGCCGGCCGAGCCGACCTCGCGGAAATTGTCGTAATCGTCATAGCCGCCGGTGGGTGGCGCCTTGCCCGCGCCCTTGTAGCCGGTCTGGCTGCCGAGCCACGCGATGTTGGCGAGGCGGAACGCGCCGTAGTGGAACCAGTCGTCGCCCATCCAGCCGTCGATCATCGGGCTCTCGGGCGCCGCGACCTTCAGCGCGGGGTGCGGGGCGAGCAGCGCCATCGCGACCGTGAAGCCTTCGTAGGACGAGCCGATCATGCCGACGCGGCCGTTGCTCTCGGGCAGGTTCGCCTTGTTCACCAGCCAGTCGATCGTGTCGTACGCGTCGGTGACGTGATCGACCTTGGTCGGGTTGAGCGGGCCGATAACGGGACGTGTCACGACATACTCACCCTCCGACCCGTATTTGCCGCGGATGTCCTGATAGACGCGGATATATCCCGCCTTGACGAACATCTCGTCGGCGAGCGGCAGCGTGGCGAGGATGCTCGCGCTGTCCGAGCGGTTCGCGCGACCCTTTGCGTTGTAGGGTGTGCGGGTGAGGACGATCGGCGCGTTGGTGACGCCCTTGGGATAGACGATGACGGTGTAGAGCTTGGTCCCGTCGCGCATCGGGATCATCACCTCGCGCTTCACGTAATCCTGCGCGGCGGTCGGCGGCACGAACTTGGCGGGGATGTCGCCGCCGACGGGTGCGGTTTTGTCCTGCGCAATTGCAGTGGTGGCGAGGGCGATCGAGGCGAGCAGGACGAATTTGACAGTCATGGGGACGTGCTCCGGAAGCGTTGGGGCGAAGCTAGGCGCAACCGGGGCGCGGGGGCAATCGGTCTGACGGTCTTTAGTTGCGCGTTGGGATCGAAGCCGTGGTCGAGGACGAGAACGGCCGCGACTTCGCCCCCTTGCCCCAGAGCTTGTTCGGTTTCGCGGCCATCACGAAGCGAAGCTCGCCGCCCTGGCGGATCTCGTCGTCGCGCAGATAGCTGCGGGTGAGGGGCGTTCCGTTGAGCGTGACCGAGCGGATATAGGGGTTGGCGTCCGACAGATTGTCCGTCCGGATCGCGAACTGCTTGCCGCCGGACAGCGTGAGCGTCGCCTGCGACAGGAACGGGCGGCCGATGACATATTCGTTCGATCCCGGCGCGACCGGGTAGAAACCGAGTGCGGTGAAGACGAGCCATGCGGACATCTGGCCGAGATCGTCGTTGCCGCTCAGCCCCTCGGGTTTGGCGCCATATTGGCTCCGCACGATCTGGCCGAGCCGCTCCTGCGTCCGCCACGGTGCGCCGGCGTAATTGTAGAGATAGGCGACGTGGTGGCTCGGTTCGTTACCGTGGATATACTGGCCGATCAGCCCGGCAATATCCTCCGCATGGCTGTAATCGACTTTCGAATTGTCGAAGTCGAACATCGCATCGAGCTTCCTGACGGTCTTCGCGTCGCCGCCGAGTAGCCGGAACAGCCCCGCCTGATCCTGCGGCACGAACCAGCTATATTGCCACGCATTGCCCTCGGTATAATCGGAGCCGTAATTGATCGCGGTCGGATCGAACGGCGTGCGGAACGCGCCGTTCGCGAGCCTTGCGCGCAGCCAGCCGGACTTCGCGTCGAAGCTGTTGCGCCAGTTGCCCGCGCGCGTCTCGAACCGCTCGGCGATGTCGGTCTTGCCCATCCGCCGCGCCATCCGCGCAATCGTCCAGTCGTCATAGGCATATTCTACCGTCTTCGACGCGGCCTCCGGCTCCTTGTCGATCGGGACGTAGCCGCGCTGGATATACTCGCCGAGCCCGCCATAGGACGCGTGGTCTGCGCTCGCGACCATCGCCTGCAACGCGGCGTCCGCGTCGAAGCCGCCGATGCCCTTCATATACGCGTCGGCGATGACGGGGACGGCGTGATAGCCGATCATCGTCCACGTCTCGCGTCCGGCGAATTGCCAGACCGGAAGGATGCCGTTGGGGCTGTGCTGCTGGCTGGCGATCAGCGAGCGAACGATGTCGGAATTGGTCTTCTCCGGCTGGATCAGCGTCAGCAGCGGGTGTTCGGCGCGGAACGTGTCCCAGAGGGAAAAGGTCGAGCGGACGGTGAAGCCATCGGCCTGGTGGACCTGGTCGTCGGGGCCGCGGTAGCGCCCGTCGCTGTCGCTCCACACGCTGGGGGCGAGCAGGCTGTGATATAGCGCGGTCGCGAAGATGCGGCGCATCGGTGCGGGCGCCTCGAACTTGACCGCGCCGAGTGCGGTATCCCAGTCGGCCTGCGTCTTGGTGCGGACGGCGTCGAAGCCACCGGGCTCGCTCTCGAGATTGGCGAGCGCGCCCGCTTCGTCGACGCCGGAGATGCCGACCTTCACCTCCAGTGGTGCGTCGAGCGGACCGAAATCGAGCCGCGCTTCCAGTGCCTGACCGAGCTTTTCCGCGAGCGCATCGCTGCCGCGGCCCGGACCCTGGAAACCCTTGTACGGGATATCCTTCTCGCGGTTGACCAGCGCGTGGCCGACCAGCGGCGCGGAAAACCGCATCGCGAAGTAGAGCTTGCGGCCGGGCGCCCAGCCGCGCGTCTCGCGGAAGCCGGTGAGCACGCCATCGTCGCGCAGGTGCAGCCCAGACCAGAGGATCTTGCCGGGGTAATTGTAGAGCGAAGACCGGAGATCGACGACGAGGTGCGCGGCCTTGCCCTTGGGGAAGCTGTAGCGATGCACGCCGATCCGTGTGCCCGCAGTCATTTCCGCGCGTACGCCGGGACCGTCGAGCGTGACCGCATAATAGCCAGGCTTGGCGACCTCGCTGGCGTGCGAGAAGCGCGAGCGATAGCCGGGTGCGGCGGGCGTGCCGGGGTCCATCGACACGGCGTCGCCCGATACCGGCATGACGAGGATGTCGCCGAGATCGGAATGTCCCGCGCCCGAGAAATGCGTGTGGCTGAACCCCTCGATCGTCGGATCGTCGTAGCGATAGCCGGCGGCGTGGCCGTAGCAGGTACGGATCACGCAGGAGGTATCGGTATCCGGCGACAACTGGACCATGCCGAACGGCGCGACCGCGCCGGGGAAGGTGTGCCCTTCGCCGCCCGTGCCGATGAACGGATCGACCGCATCGCTAGGTTTGGCGGCATCCTGCGCGAAGGCGGGGCCGGCGAGGATCGTGGTGAACAGCGCACCAGCGAGGCACGATCGTGTGAAGATGGACATCGAGGTCACCCGTTCGGAGGGAAATAAGTTGCGAGATCCGTGCCAGTGATGGTGGTCGGTCCGGCGAATATTGGCGATCTCACCAGACTGCGCAGACGTTGCCGCTTGCCGACAATCGGAAAACCATGCCGGGTGCCGGATGAACCATGTCGCGCACCGCCTCTCTATTCGTTCGGTTGCGAGAACGGCTGCATCGCCTGCTCTTGCGCAACTAAAGAAGCGGATTAGAACACCGAATTCGATAATTCAAACTAGCAGTTTGGGGATGGGGGATGCGGCGGACGGCCTTCAGACCTGCCAGGTATCGCCGCTCGATCGAGAAGAGACTCACAGAGAAGCGCGAGGCCAGCGCGTTCATCGACGTGACCACTGCCGAGGACTCCGGCAAGTTCCCCGACATGAACGTCGCCAACGCGTTGCAGCGTGTGCCGGGCGTGGTCAACACTGCCGATGGCGGCGAGGGCAGTGGCGTGCCGCCGCGGCCGTCTAACTTCCTGCCGTTGCCGTCGATCAACAAGCAGAAGACTTTTGGCCTACTCGTCGGCGGCGTCTGGCAAGTGTGCATTAATCGCGAGTTGCGCAAATACGTCCGAGACATGGCTGTGGCGGAGCGATTGCGTGGCGCAGGGCAATGTCCTGAAGCCCACAACCAACGTCGGTGGCACGACGTTCGTAAACAAGGATGCGATCTCCTTCTGGCCGGGTTAGGGTGCGACCGCGCGCGCCGGCATGCCTTATTTTAGCTATTGCGGCGCCGCAGTCGGTCAACGCCGACGTCTTCGACTAGGAGGGCTAGCGGTACGGCCTCCAAGCGACCGCGCAGAGGGAGAGCGATGTGAGAAACAGGGTGATCGCCAATTTGCGCGGCACGGTAGCGGCGGTCGCGTCGCTTGCCCTCGTCGCGCCCGCGCCGATTTTGGCTCAAGCTGCTTCCAACGGCGCGATGCAGCCGCAGGACCAGCCTTCGGTCGATCTGGTAAACCCGCTGATGGGGACCGATTCCGACTACACCTTGTCCTATGGCAACACCTACCCCGCGGTGGCGGTGCCGTGGGGGATGAACTTCTGGACGCCGGTTACAGGCAAGACGAACAGCGGCTGGGGCTACACCTACGACGCGAACAAGATCAACGGCATCAAGCAGACGCACCAGCCCAGTCCGTGGATGAACGACTACGCCGCGTTCTCGCTGATGGCGACGACCGGTGCGCTGAAGGTGAAGGAGGACGAACGTGCGTCCTGGTACAGTCACAAGGCGGAGGATAGCCGGCCGTACGGCTACAAGGTCTATCTCGCCGATTACGACGTGACGGCGGAGGTCGCGCCGACCAACCGTGCCGCGCAGTTCCGCTTCACCTTCCCGCAAAGCAACGACGCGCACATCATCCTCGACGGCTATGCCGGCGGCTCGATGGTCTCGATCGACAAGGCCAAGCGCCGCATCACCGGCTATGTCCGCAACAACCACGGCGGCGTGCCGGACAATTTCCACAATTACTTCGTCGCCGAATTCGACCACGACTTCACCGTCAGCCAGACATGGGACGGCAAGGGCCAGGTCACCGCGACGCCGACGCGCGAGGGTGACCATGTCGGCGCGGTCGTCAGCTTCAAGACGCGCCAGGGCGAGCAGGTCGGCGTCAAGGTCGCGTCGTCGTTCATCAGTCTCGAACAGGCCGAGCGCAATTTGCGCGGGGAGATCGGTGGCGACGGGTTCGAGCAGACCAAGACGAAGGCCAAGGCGATCTGGCAGCGCGAGTTCGACCGCGTCCAGGTCACCGATCCCAATCTCGACAACCGCCGGATCTTCTATTCCGCGCTGTACCGCATGCTGCAGTTCCCGCGGATGTTCCACGAGGTCGATGCCAAGGGCCAGACGGTCCACTACAGCCCGTATGACGGCAAGGTGCACCCGGGCTTCCTCTACACCGACAACGGTTTCTGGGACACGTGGCGCGCGGTCTTCCCGTTCTTCGCGCTGATGTATCCCGAGCGCGACAGCGAGATCATGCAGGGGCTGGTCAACACCTACAAGGAGTCCGGCTGGCTGCCCGAATGGGCCAGTCCCGGCCACCGCGACGTGATGATCGGATCGAATTCGGCCAACCTGATCGCCGACGCGTATTTGAACGGCGTGCGCGGGTTCGACGTCGAAACCTTGTATGAGGCGATGGTCAAGAACGCGACGACGTCGCAGGGCCGCCCGGTCGACAAGAAGGGCAAGGTCGTCGGCGCGGTCGGGCGCGAGGGCGTCGAATATTATAACCGGCTCGGCTATGTGCCGTATGACGTCGGCATCAACGAGAATGCCGCGCGCACGCTCGAATACGCCACCGCGGACTTCTCGATCTCGCGGCTCGCGGCGGCACTCGGCAAGACCGAGGACGCC
>Ga0247809_1000458_pt1 | contig 19116 bp, 9 predicted proteins | sample UWRJL104311B1_FD_180951 | JGI IMG/M metagenome (GOLD analysis project Ga0247809, IMG submission 180951) | Plant litter microbial communities from Arlington Agricultural Research Station in Wisconsin, United States - UWRJ-L104-311B-1 | ecosystem: Environmental > Terrestrial > Plant litter >...
CACCGCGTCTGCATCCACCGCATCCGCATCTACCGCGTCCGCGTCCACAGCATCCGCATCTACCGCGTCCGCGTCCACAGCATCCGCATCTACCGCGTCCGCGTCCACAGCATCCGCATCTACCGCGTCCGCGTCCACAGCATCGGCATCCACCGCGTCTGCATCCACAGCATCCGCGTCCACCGCGTCAGCGTCCACCGCGTCAGCGTCCACCGCGTCAGTGTCCACCGCGTCAGTGTCGGAGTCCACCGCGACATCCGTGTCCCCGTCGGCGGCCACGACGATGTCGACCGAATCGTCGGCGGAATCGTCGCCCTGCGTGACGGTGACCGTGACGGGCCCGACCGTGCCGACCGGCACGGTGTAGGTCGTGTCGAACGAGCCGTCGGTGCCCGTGGTGACGGGCGGGAGGGTGGCGATGATCGTGCCGTTGCCGTCCCTGATCACGATGGTGACGGCAGTCGACGGCACCCAGGCCTCGCCCTCGATGGTGATGGGGTCACCCTCGTCGACCTCGTTCTCGACGATGTTCACCGACGGGGCCGGGTCGACCAGCACGCTGTCGGTCTCGACGTTGCCGTCTTGGCTCGCCCTCGCGGTGAGGGGCCCGACGGTGCCCACGGGCACCGTGAACGTCGTGGCGAACGAACCGTCGCCGAGCGGCGGGATCTGGAAGGCGCCGGGTACTACGGCGCCGTTGCCGTCGGTGAACGAGATTGTCACGAGCGAGGCGGGGTTCCACCCGGTGCCCGTGAGGGTGATCGGGTCGCCCGCGACGACGCGGTCCTCGAGGATCGTGAGGGTCGGATCGGCGACGGCGGTGACCGCGACGGTGTCGGTAGCGGTGATGCCGGTCTGGCTGCCGGTGACGGTCACCGGTCCGACGGTGCCGACCGGTACGACGAACGTGGTGATGATCACGCCGGAGGCGTCGGCCGGCACGTCGACCGGTCCGCCGATCACCGTGCCGTCGGCGTCGGTGTAGGTGAGCGACACGTTCGACGACGGCGTCCAATTGGTGCCGGCGACGTCGATAGTGCCGCCAGCCACGACCGTGGGCTGCAGCACGTCGACCGTCGGGGCCGGAGTCACGGCGACCGAGTCCGCGTCGGTGCTGACACCGTCGGTCGCGGTCGCGGTGACCGGTCCCGTGGTGCCGACCGGCACGGTGAACGGGAAGGAGAAGCCCCCGCCTGCAGCCACGCCCGTGATCTGCGAGCCGATGACCGCGCCCAGCGAGTCGCGGAATGTGACGGTGACGATGAGCGCCTCGGTCCAGTCGAAACCGTCGACCGTGATCGGCTGGCCCGCCACGACCGTCGTCTCGACGATGTCGACGCTCGGCGGGGTCGGAGCCACGGTCACGGCAACGGTGTCGAAGTCGGTGACGCCGTTCTGCGACACCGTCGCGCGCACCGGTCCGGGAGTGCCGGCCGGCACCACGAACGTGGTGGCGAACGAACCCTCGGCCAGGGTGGTGGGCGTCTCGGAGCCGATGGGCGCTCCGAGCCCGTCGGTGTAGTCGATGGTCAGCGGCGTGAGCGGAACCCAGTCCGTGCCGGACACGTTGACCGTGCCGCCTTCGACGACGGTCGTCTCGACGATGTCGACGTTGGGTGCCGGAGTCACGATCACGGTGTCCTGCTCGGTGACGCCCGCCTGGGTGGCGCTCGCGGTGACCGATCCGACCGCGCTCACGGGCACGACGAACGGCGAGATGATCCAGGTCCCGTCGGGCTGCACCGTCGGCGAGATCGGCGAGCCGATCTGGGTGCCGTCGGCATCGACGAAGGTGACGATCACCGCTGTCGCGGGGCCGGGCTGCCAGCCGGAGCCGCGCACCGTGATGGGATTGCCCGCCACCACGGTGGTCTGCTCGATGTCGATCGCGGGAGCGCCCACGACCGCGACGTCCACGGTGTCATCCGCCTCGTCCGTGCCCTGGGTCACCGTCGCGGTGACCGGCCCGACCGTGCCTGCGGGCACGACGAACGTGGTCGCGAACGATCCGTTGGCCGCTACCGGTACGTCGACGGGGCCGCCGATCGCGTCTCCGTCGCCGTCCGTGTAGGTGATCGATACTGGCGTCGCCGGATCCCAGTTGGCGCCGACGACGTTGATGGTGCCTTCCGGTTGCACCGACGTCTCGAGGATGTTCGCTGTGGGAGTGCCGAGGATCAGCACCGAATTGGTCGGCGCGAATCCGGCCTGCGTCGCAGTCGCCGTGACGGGACCGGGGGTTCCGGTCGGGATCGTGCGAACGAACGAGTAGCTGCCGTCGGTCGCGGGCGTCACCACCTGCGGTACCCCGACGGCATTGCCCGCCCCGTCGACGAACGCCACGGAGACGGTGGATGTCGCGTCCCAGTTCGTTCCCTCGACGGTGATGTCACTGCCCTCGCGAACCGCCGACTCGACGATGTCCAAGGTCGGAGCGGGTTCGGCGAGAACTGTCGACGATCCGAGCGCTACCTTGGCCAGGCGCGACCCGAGAACGTTCGGCAGCAGGGTGACGGTGAGCGCGCTCACAGTGGTCGAGCCGTCGCCCAGGTCGCCCGGCTCGGACTGCTCGTTGATCGTGACCTGCGCGATGTTCGACAGCACGCCGCCGAGAACGGTGTTGAGGGCGGGCGCGACCGGGGTGACCGCCGTGGAGACCGCCGAGTTGAGGGTGGAGGTGGTGTTCGTGAGCAGCGGCGTGACTCCGGCGGCGATTCCCGAGAGCAGCAGCGGACGCACGGTGTTGGTGACGGTCGTCGTGGTCGCCGCGACGAGGCCGTTGAGCAGGGTCGTGATGTCGCCGACGCACACGCCGAGCACCACACCGCCGAGGCACACGTTGATGCCCTGGAGGAGCTTGATGCCGCTGAGGTCGACCGTGCCGGTGCCCGCCGCGAGCTGGGCGAGCGTTCCGCTCACCGTGATGGGCGCATCGATCAGTTTCGCCGGGGTGCCGAGGGCGGCCAGCAGCGTCGCGGTGACCTGGAGGCTCACCGTGGCGGTGGAGTTCGCCACGGCCTGGGTCACTGCGGTCGTCACGGGCGCCGTGATCTTGCCGAGCGCGTTGCTCACCGCGTTCGTGATCGCGAGCACCGTCGCCGGCGTGAGCACGGAGGTGTTCGCGGGCAGGTTGTTGAGGTTCGGCCCACCCGGGTTCAGGATCTTGGCGAAGTTGACCGAGACCGTGCCGGTGAGCAGGTTGATCGACACGGCCCCGTCGTCGCTCACCAGCACGCTGTTGGCGGCGAGGACGTTGTCGACGACGGCGCCGAGGTTGGCGACGTTCACGGCGATGGTCGGCGTACCGGTGCTGACGCGGGCGAGGCCGAGCACGTCGACCGGCTGCACGCCCGCGAGTGCCTGCGGCACAGCACCGCCGGTGCCGACGATCTGGTTGAGCCCCGTCGTCACGCCGGAGCCGACGGTGACGCCGGCGTTGCGGAGGTTCGTCGCGAGCGCGGCGACGAGAGCACTGTGCAGGTTGGCCCTGAGGTCGGTGAGCCGGTACTCGGAGACGGGATCGCCCCCGGCGTTCGCCTCGATGCGCGACGCGAGCGCGCCCACCTCGAGGCCGAGCGAGTCGATGACCGGGCCCGTGGCGCCGGCGATGCCGAGCTGGCCGAGCAGCGCGGTCAGGTTCACCGAGGCGTTGCCCACGTCGGTCGGGCTCGCGTTCTGGCTCACGGCGATCGTGCCGTCGTTGCCGATGAGGCCGGATGCCGCGACCGATCCGTTCGGGCCGGATGACGCGTAGTTCTGCACCACGCCGAGCTGGCCGAGCGTGAGCAGGCCGGGCGTCGAGCCGGCCGTGACCAGCGGCACCTCGACTCCGTCGCCGACTACCTGGAGCTGCAGGCCGAGCGCCTGCAGGGCGGCGAGGTTGAGCGGGTTCGTGTCGGAGGCGGGCCCGCCCGGACTACTCGATTCCGCGGTGCCGACGTCGAGCAGCTGGTCGGCCAACAGGTCCGAGCCGAGGAATTGCGCGAGCGCCTGCGAGTTGTCGCCGGGCGCCGCGTAGGCCGGAACCGACAGGCCCAAGAAAGAGAGTGCTGACGCGGTCACGAAGGCTGTCGCCCCCATGAGTGCACGGCGTCGCCGCGGTGTTGTGCTCATTGAATCCCCCAGGTACCCCACATCGACCCGGCCGTTCCGCGTTGTCCACGGGTTCGGATCGGCCGGAGGGAGCACCGGTAGGCGGTGGTCCCGGTCCGAAGGTAGGTCGGGGCGTGAAGGCCGGACAATGCGCACTGCTACGGGTTAACTACCCGGGTAGTCGGCGCGGGTACCTGTTCGCGGGCCGTCGGGCGCAGCATCCGAAACGGGCAAATGCTCGCGTTTACCGACGCGAAGAGGCATGATCGTCTCGGGGAGGCAATTATGAAAGCTGTTCAGTACAGGATGTTCCGGGACGAGGTCGTCTCGCACTTCGAGGCCATGGGGGCGGCCAGGCGAGCGCAGTCCGACCGTGTCGAGGCGTCGCTGCGGCGCGGGGTGAGCGTGATCCTCACAGGGTACAGCGGCATCGGCAAAAGCTACGTCGCCGCGAGCATCGTAGGGCGCCTCAACGGCGGCACGCGAGACCGCGCGATCGAACAGCCCATCAAGTGCGGGCTCTCGCGCGGCGTGCAGCGGCTGCGCGAACTACGCGAGTCGCCGGGGGACGACCGCGCGGTGCTGATCGTCGAAGACGCGCACCTGTTGGGCGTGGACGACCTGCGCGGCCTCGTCGACCTCGTCGGCGCGTCCGAACGCCCGCTGCTCATCACGATGGACCTGCACCCGGTCGACCTGTCGTCGCCGGAGTCGCTCGCCAAGTCGCGGCTGGTGACGTCGCTCTGGGCCGACCTCGACCTCGAGCGGGTCGACCTGTCGGGAATCGGCTTCACCGAGGCATCCGCCCTGATCGACGAGGTGTGCGGAGACGAGGGAGTCGACGTCGTCACCCGCGCCCGCATCGTGCATGCCGCGGCCGGTAACCCGCTCCTCGTCGCGGAACTCACCCGAGAGGCGATGCAGCGGTCCGGCGGGATCGGCATCGACAACGCGTCGCTCGTTCTCGGGCCGATCACGCTGTCGTCGCGACTCCTCGACCTCACCCGCAAACGCCTCGCGGGCCTCAGCGACATCGACGAGTACGCCCTGGTCACCCTCGCCAAGATCGGCACGGTGCCCTATGTGCGGGCGACGCGACTCGTCGGACAGGCGCCGTTGCGATCGCTACTGCGGCGGGGGCTCGTCGTGCACGAGCCGGGCTCGCTCGAGTTCGTGTCGGCCAATGCCCTCTACGCAAACGCGGCGCACGCGAGCCGCGATGTGGAGAACCCGTTCGAGGCCGCCCACTCGGTCGAGCACCTGCTGCTCGCCGAGCTCTCGCGGGGCGAGCGGCTCACCTCGGTCGAGTGCGTCGTCGTCGCCTCGTACTGGGCGAACGCCGCCGTCGATCCGCTCGACGCCGTCGACCGCGAGACCGCGGCGACGATCTTCCTCCGCGCCGCCCGCAGGGCCGATATGTGGGGACTCCCGACCTCCGCCGAACTATTCTCCCGCCGCTCGCTTGCGATCGAGCCGAGCGTAGGGGCGACCGAGCAGCTGTCGCGGGCGCTGGCGGGCCAGGGCCGGCCGGGCGAGGCGATCGACCTGCTGGAACGCCAGTCGCTGCCGCACACCGACCGGTCCGCCGACGCCGCGATGCTCGCCTGGTGGTCTGTGCTTCTCGCCTGGAGCAGCTACGAGCCCTCGCGCGTGCGGGCGATGCACGAGATCGTCGGCGCGTGGGGAACCGTCGACGACCTCGTCGCCGAGTTCGACGATGCGGTGGCGCTCGTCCGCGCCATCACCGGTTCCGACTACGCCCACGGGGTCGACGAGCTCGCGGACTTCGCGTCCGACACGTCGAAGACCATCGGCGTGCGGCTGCGCGCGCTGTCCGAGCTCGTCTCGGCGTACACGTTCCTCGGGCGGCACGACGACCTGCACGCCGCCTTCGAGCTCGGCCGTGACCTCGTCGGCGAGGTCGCCATGACCGGCGCCCACCGCCAACTCGGCGACGTGACGACGGCGGGTGCGCTGTTCCTCGCCAACGCCGGCCTCGCGAAGGCGGTGGTCGGAGACGACCGCGACGGCGTGAGTCGCGATCTCGACGTGTACGCGCTGCGTGCCGTGCTCACGGGCAACGACCTCGAACTGGCCCTCGTCAACATGGTGTCCGGCGGCATCAACCTCGCCGGCCAGCATCCTGCGCGCGCGGAGAGCGAACTCGCGAGCGCCGACATCGGCATCGGACGAAAGCTCGAGCCCTCCGCCGCGGTGTCGTCGCGGCTGTTGCGCGGCAGCGCGCTGAGCGCGCTCGGACGCCGCGACGAGGCGCGCGCGATCTTGGACGGGTTCACCGAGCGCGATGTGCGGATGACGCCCTGGACCGAGTTCTACGCCAGGTACCTCGAGATCGCCCTCATCGTCGACCCCGACGACTACGCGCCGGCGCGCGCGGCCCTCGTCGAGTTGGCGCGGTTCAAGGACGGCCGCAGCAGGCAGATCACGCTCTCGGCGCTCTTCAGTGCCTTCGTGACCGGCGCGGCCGCCGCCGACATGGTCGCCGAACTCGAGGCGATAGACCCCCCGGGCAATTCGCCATCTGCCGCGGCGACCGAGGAGCAACTGCGCGCCGAGGTCGAGCACGACGCGGACCGCCTCGACGCTGTCGGCGACCGGCTCGAGAAGATGGGCATCAAGCAGCAGGCCGCACTCGCCTTCCAGTCGGCCGGGACCGCGCATCTCGCCCGCGGGCACGGCGCGCAGGCGGCGGCGAGCTTCCTGCGCCGCGACGCGCAGGACACGCGGCCCAAGCCGCCCGTCGAGACCGCGGCACCGGCGGCATCCGGAGAGAGCATCGCAAAGCTCACCCGCCGCGAGCTCGAGATCGCCCAACTCGCCGGCCAGGGCCTCAGCAACTCGGAGATCGCGTCACGGCTGTTCCTGAGCGTGCGCACGGTCGAGTCGCATGTGCTGCAGGCGCGCGTCAAGCTCGGCGCGGCCCGCCGCAGCGAGCTCGGGCTCTACCTCGCGGAGTTCTCGCGGCAGGCGTCGTGACCGGGCGACTCCACTAGGAGACGCCCGGTCACCTGGACGCTCAGAAGTCGGTGTGCCCGAGTTCGGGCGCCGCGACGAAACGGGCCACGGGGTCGGCGATGGCGAGCGTCTCGAACACGACGAGTTCGTTGCGTCCGGTACGCACCACGGGAGCCGGCACGTAGAGGGTCGAGCCCGGGCCCCTGCCCCAGTAGCGGCCGAGGTCGAAGCCGTTGACGAAGGCGTTGCCCTTTCCCCAGCCGGCGGTGCTCAAGAACAGGTCGGTCGGCACGTCCACCGTGAACGAGCCGCTCGCGAAGGCCGGCCCGGAGATCGAGACGACGGATGCCGCGGGCTCGCGGTACTCGCCGGCCACCTCCGCCGGCAGCCGCTCGATGTCGAGCGGAAGCACGCTCCACTCGTCGAGCAGCACCCCGTCGAGCATCGCGGGGCCGATGAGCCCCTTGTCCTCGCCGATGCGCGGCCCGTAGTTCACGCGGCCCTGGTCTTCGACGAGGATCTCGACGAGCCCGCCCGCGGGCAGCCGGAGCGCGGTGTCGTGGTGGTCGCGGCTGAGCACGCCGACGGGGGCGCCGTCGACGAACACCTGCGCGCGGTCGCGCACCTCGCCGAACGAGAGCACTCCCCCGGTCTCGACGCGGGTGCGGTAGAGCGCGAATCCGCGGAAGTGGCCGAGCTCGTCGAGCGTCGGCAGGTGGTCGTACCCTGCCCACGTGCCGAGCGACGACGAGGAGGAGAGCAGTGCGTCCGACAACGCGACCGAGCGGTCGAGCGCCACCTCGAAGACCGGGGCGGGGGCGGCCGGCGCCGGCACCTCGTCGGGCACGGGGGCGTACTTCGCGATCACGTCGCGGAACGCCCAGAACTTCGGCCCGGGATCGCCGGATTCGGTGAGCGGTGCGTCGTAGTCGTACGACGTGACCGTGGGCTGGTAGACGCCCTTGTCGTTCGCGCCGTTGGTGAAGCCGAAGTTCGTTCCGCCGTGGAACATGTACAGGTTGACGGATGCACCGGCCGCGAGCAGCTCGTCGAGCTCGGCGGCGGCCTCGGCCGCGCCCGTCGTGTGGTGGTGGGCGCCCCAGAAGTCGAACCAGCCGTTCCAGAACTCGGCGCACATGAGCGGACCGGTCGGCTGGTGCCGGCGCAGGGTGGCGAGCCGCTCGTTCGCCCGGGAGCCGAACGATCCGGTCTTGTGCAGGCCCGGCAGTCCGCCGTCGGCGAGCATCTGGTCGGTGGGCTGGTCGATCGTGGTGAGCGGCACGGTGATGCCGCCCGCGCGGTTGAGGTCGACGAGGGCGGACAGGTACTGCTTGTCGTCGCCGTACGCGCCGTACTCGTTCTCGATCTGCACGAGGATCACGGGGCCGCCGCGGTCGATCTGCCGTTCGGCCACGATCGGCAGCAGGGCGTCGAAGTACTCGGCGATCGCGGCCAGGTAGTGCGGCTCGTTGCGCCGCACGCCCACCTCCGGGTCGGTGAACAGCCAGCCGGGGAGGCCGCCGTTGTCCCATTCCGCGCAGATGTAGGGGCCGGGACGCACGATCGCGAACATGCCCTCGGCCGCGACGAGGTCGAGGAAGCGCGCGAGGTCGAGGCCGCCCGCGGTGTCGAACTCGCCCCGATGCGGCGAGTGCTCGTTCCACGGCACGTAGGTCTCGATCGTGTTGAGCCCCATCAGCCGGGCCTTGTGGATGCGGTCGGCCCACAGGTCGGGGTGCACGCGGAAGTAGTGCAGAGCACCGGAGAGCACCCGGAACGGTTCGCCGTCGAGCAGGAAGTCGTGCTCGCCGATCGCGAAACTGCGGGTGGTGACTATGGTGCTCACGCGGGGGCTCCTTCGGTGTCGCTCTCGCGACTCGGGGTGTCGCGACCGGGGTCGCGGTCGCGGCGGACGACGGCGACGCCGTTCACGCCGAGGGCGATGCCGCCGTCGGCGACAGGCGTGCCGAGCAGGTCGACGCCGTCGATGCCCGGCACGGTGACGGGCGCGTCGCCGTGGTTGATGAGGAAGAGGTATTCCGCGTCGGCCGTCTCGCGCGCGGCGATCTCGAGCGAACCGCGAGCCGCGGCATCCAATCGCGACGGGATCGCGGAGAGCGACGCGAACTGGGCCACGAGGGCGGTGAGGCCGTCGAGGTCGGGATTGGTCGCGACGTAGCTCGCGCGGCCGTCGCCGACCGCGCGGGTGGTCACCGCGGGCACGCCGGGGAACGGGCCGTCGACGAATCGCGCGAGCACCTCGACGTCGTCGCCGGCCGCGACGTTCTCGGTCCACAGGCTCACCTCGAAGCCGGTGTCGAGGGTCGCCGCGGTGCCGGGCAGCATCGGACCGAACTCCTCGACGCGCACGCCGAGCAGGTCGCGGAAGGCGCCGGGGTAGCCTCCCGGATAGACGTGGTCGTCGGCGTCGGCGATGCCCGAGAAGAACCCGACGACGAGGTGTCCGCCCGCGCGGGCCCAGTCGGCGAGCGCCTCGGCGAGCGGCGCGGGCACGAGGTAGAGCATGGGTGCGATCACGAGGTCGTACCCGGTGAATCCGGCCGAGCCGACGGTCGACGCCGGAACGACGTCGACCTCGATGCCGTTCGCGAGCGCCGCCGAGTACCAGGAGATGGCCTGGCGGCGGTAGCGCAGCAGGTCGGAGGGGTGGGAGTCGAGCTCCGACGCCCACCACGACGGCCAGTCGAACAGGATCGCGACGCGCGAGCGGCGGGCGGTCGACCCGGCGAGTTCGGCGAGCGCGCCCAGGTCGGCGCCGAGCGATACGACGTCGCGGAACACCGCGCTGTCGGCCCCGGCGTGCGGCAGCATCGCGGAGTGGAACTTCTCGGCGCCTGCCACCGACTGCCGCCACTGGAAGTAGCAGACGGCGTCGGCGCCGTGGGCGACGTGCGTGAGGCTGTCGCGGCGCAGTTGCCCGGGCGTCTTGGCCAGGTTCACCGGCTGCCAGTTCACCGCACTCGTGGAGTGCTCCATGAGGAACCACGGCTCGGGTACCTCGGAGCCCGTGAGGTGACCGGTCTGGTTCGCCGAGAACGACAGCTCCTGGAAGCCCAGCGGGTCGGCCCCTACGAAGTAGTGGTCGTTCGAGACGATGTCGACCTCGGACGCCCAGTCGGCGTAGTCCATGCCCTTCATCTCGCCCATGACCATGAAGTTCGTGGTGATCGGCACGTCGGGGGTGGCCGCGCGCAGGATCTCGCGTTCCGCGATCAGGTAGTCCTTGAGCGCGTCTGAGGTGAAGCGCGAGAAGTCGAGCTGCTGCGTCGGGTTGGGGTGCGCGGCGGCGAGCCGCGGCGGCAGGATCTCGGCCCAGGCCGAGTAGTGCTGCGACCAGAACGCGGTGCCCCACGCGCGGTTGAGCTCGTCGAGGGTCGAGTAGCGCTTCTCGAGCCAGACGCGGAACGCGGCGGCAGCGTCGTCGGAGTAGTCGTAGGCGTTGTGGCAGCCCAGCTCGTTGCTGACGTGCCACATCGCGAGCGCGGGGTGGTCGGCGTAGCGTTCGGCCATCGCCGCCACGAGCGCGAGGGCGTAGCGGCGGAAGACCGGCGACGTGGGGCGGTACTGCTGGCGGGCGCCCGGCCATAGGGTCTCGCCCGTGCGGGTGACCGGGAGGATCTCCGGATGCTTCGTGGTCAACCACGGCGGAGGGCTGGCCGTGGCGGTCGCGAGGTCGACGGCGATGCCGTTGTCGTGCAGCAGGTCGAGCGCGCGGTCGAGCCACGCGAAGTCCCAGGTGTCTTCGGCCGGCTGCAGCAGCGCCCACGAGAAGATGCCGACGCTGACGATGTTCACACCGGCCTCGCGCATGAGGCGCACGTCTTCTGCCCACACCGCCTCCGGCCACTGCTCCGGGTTGTAGTCGGCGCCGTAGCCGATACGCGGCTCCGCGGCATCCGCCGACCTGGTGCCGTCTGCGAGCGTGTGCGACGCCGGCCACCGCACCCAGCGGGCGGTCACAGTGCCACCTCCGTCGCGAGGCGCACGACAGACCACGACAGCGGCGGCAGGTCGACGGCGAGCGACCGGCCGTCGAGGCGCACGGCGTCGAGCGCCACGGGCACGACGGCCTCCTGGTCGTCGACGGTGTTCGTGCTGAACCGGTCGCCGCCCTCCGGGGCATGCAGGCTCACCGCCTGCGCCGAGACGGCCGCGACGCCGAGGTCGGCGTCGACCGTGAGGGTCTCGGTCGTCGACCGGTTGACGAGGAAGAGCACCATCTCGCCCTCGGCTGCGGTGACGGCGGCGTCGAGCAGCTGCACCTCGCCGTAGCGCTCGGTGCCGTGCGTGTCGCCGCCGACGGTGACGCGCAGCACGTCGCCGCGCGCGGCAGCGGAGGTGAGGGCGAAGGGGTAGAACGACGACTGGCGCCAGGCCGGGCCGCCGGGTTCGGAGCGGATGGGGGCGATCACGTTGACGAGCTGCGCGAGGTTGGCCATCGACACCCGGTCGGAGTTGCGCAGCAGCGAGCAGAGCAGCGAACCGACGACGACGGCGTCGGTGACCGAGTACTCGTCTTCGATGATGCGCGGGTGCTGGTTCCACGGCCCGGCGAACAGCGGCTGCTTGTCGACCTCGTTGAAGCGCGACTGGTACCAGACGTTCCACTCGTCGACGCTGATGCCGATCGTGCGGCCGTCGGTGCGGCCGGCGAGCACCTCGTCGATGATCGCGGCGACCTCGGCGATGTAACGGTCGAGGCCCGCGCCGGAGGCGAGGAAGCTGTCGACGTCGCCGTCGGTCTCCTCGTAGTAGGCGTGCAGCGAGATGTGGTCGACGACGTCGGCGGAGTGCTCGAGCACCGTGCGCTCCCAGTCGCCGAAGGTGGGCATGTCGGCGTTCGAGCTGCCGGCGGCGACGAGTTCGATCGACGGGTCGATCCACTTCATCACCCGGCCGGTCTCGGCGGCGAGCCGGCCGTATTCCTCGGCGGTCTTGTGGCCGATCTGCCACGGCCCGTCCATCTCGTTGCCGAGGCACCACAGCCGGATGCCGAACGGTTCGTCGCGCCCGTTGTCGCGGCGGCGTTCGGAGAGCGTCGTGCCCGAGTCGTGGTTGGAGTACTCGAGGAGGTCGGCCGCCTCGGCGATGCCGCGCGTGCCGAGGTTGACGGCCTGCATCACCTCGAGGCCGGCGCGCTCGGCCCAGCCGGCGAACTCGTGCAGGCCGACCTCGTTGGTCTCGACGCTGTGCCACGCGACGTCGAGCCGCACGGGGCGCTCGTCGACCGGGCCGACGCCGTCTTCCCAACGGAAGCCGGAAACGAAGTTGCCTCCGGGATAGCGGATGACGCTCGTGCCGAGTTCACGCACGAGCTCTTGCACGTCGAGACGGAAGCCCGCGTCATCCGCCGTCTCGTGCCCGGGTTCGTAGATGCCCGTGTAGACGGCTCGTCCCATGTGCTCGACGAAGGAGCCGAAGATCCGTCGCGAGACGGGGGCGACGACGTCGGCCGGTGAAACGGTGAGGCGGGCCTGGGCCACGGGGATCTCCTTGCTGGCGGTGCGGCGGCCACGCGACGGTGGCCCCCTCCGGGATCGAAAGGGGCCACCGCCGGCGCGAGCCGGTCGTTACTTGGATGTGACGGTGAAGCCCTGGTCGTTGCCGTAGTCGGCGCTGGCCTTCTGCCAGGCCTTGAGGCCGTCGTTCAGGTCGGACTTGTCGGCGTAGGACTGGCCGACGGTGTCGCCGTAGATGCTGTTGGCGTAGACTTGGAAGGGCAGGTACTGCCAGTCCTTGGTCACGTCCTTGCTGGCCTGCACGAGCACCTCGTTGATCTTCTGGCCGCCGAAGTAGTCGCTCTCGTAGTTCAGGAACTCGTCGGAGTTGAGGTCGGCGACGGTCGACGGGAAGCCGCCGGCGTCGATCGAGATCTGTGTTCCCTCGCCCTGGTTCATGAACTTCAGGAACCCGGCAGCGGCGAGCTTGTTCTTGCTCTGCTCGAGGATGGCGTCGCCGCCACCGCCGTTCTCGGCACCCGCGGGCACGCCCGCTTCGAAGGTGGGCAGCGGCGCTACGCGCCAGTCGCCCGCGGCCTCGGCCACGCCCGACTCGAGGTTTCCGGGCATCCACGCACCGATCGCGAGCGTCGCGATCGTGCCGTCGGCGAGACCCTTGTACCACTCATCGCTCCACGAGGAGATGGGCGCGACGAGGTCGTTCTGGGTGAGCTGGCCCCAGGTGTCGGCGAACTTCTTCGATCCCTCGTCCTGCAGGTTGATCGTGACGTCGGTGCCGTTCTTGGTGCTGTACGGCTTTCCGCCGGCTTCCCAGATCATGCTGGTCGTGAAGCCCGCGTCGCCGGTGTCGTTCGTGATGTAGGCGTTCGGGTCGGCCGCGTGCAGCTGCTTCGCGGCGGCGATGTACTCGTCCCACGTGGTCGGCACGGGGATGCCCCACTTGTCGAAGACGGCCTTGTTGTAGAACAGGGCCATGGGGCCGGAGTCCTGCGGGAGCGCGTAGATGCCGCCGTCGAGCTTCACCGAGCCCCAGGTGCTGTCGGTGTAGTCGCTGGCGAACTTGTCGAAGCCGAAGTCTGCGAGGTCGACGAGCGACTTCGAGAGGCCGAACTGGGGAAGCGCGTAGTACTCGATCTGGGCGACGTCCGGTCCGCCCGAGCCTGCCTTGATCGCGTTCTGCAGCTTGATGTACTGGTCGTTGCCGGTACCGGCGTTGACGACCTTGACCGTGATCGCGGGGTACTTCTTCTCGAAGGCCTTCGCGATGTCTTCGACGGCGGGCGCCCATGCCCAGACCGTGATGGTCGTCTTCTTCTGCAGGGCCGCCTCGATGTCGGACGCCGAGCCGGAGTCGGCCGAACCGCCGCCGGCGGAGGGCGCGCACGCGGCGAGCGTCGCGAGCAGGACGCCCGTCGCCGCGACGGCGGCGATGCGGCGGAACCGCGAGCCCGCGCTGTGGACTGTCTTCATGATGTGCCTTTCACTTCTTCGTAATCGGTTGAGCTGGTGTCGCTCCGGAGAGGGTGTTTCTGGCCACGCGACGTTTCTCCGTGCGTCGGGTGGAGTCTGGATGCGGCGACGGGGCCGTCGCGCTACGCCTTGACGCTTCCCGCGGCGAGGCCCGACTGCCAGTAGCGCTGCAGGAAGAGGAACGCGACGATGATCGGGATGATGGTGAGCATCGAGCCGGTGATCACGAGGTTGTAGATCGCGTCGCCGCCCACCGTCTGCGCCTGGTTGTTCCACTGGTTGAGGCCGACCGTGAGCGGGTACCAGGTCGGCTCGCTCAGCATGATGAGCGGCAGGAAGTAGTTGTTCCAAGTGGCGACGATCGTGAACAGCAGCACGGTCACGAGCCCGGGCGCGAGCAGCTTGAGCGAGATCGTGAAGAAGGTACGGAACTCGCCCGCCCCGTCCATGCGCGCGGCCTCGAGCACCTCGGTGGGCACGGCGTCGAGCGCGTAGGTCCAGATCAGGTAGAGGCCGAACGGGCTGATGAGCGTCGGCAGGATGACCGACCACGGGGTGTTCGTGAGGCCGAGCTGGCTGAACATGAGGAACGTCGGAACCGCGAGCGCCGTGCCCGGGATCGCGACCGCGCCGATGACGACCGCGAAGACGGCCTTCTTGCCGGGGAAGTTGAACTTGGCGAGTCCGTAGCCGCCGAGGGTGGCGAGGAACGTGGCGCCGCCGGCACCCACCACCACGTAGAGGAGCGTGTTGAGGAACCAGCGCACGAACTGGCCGTCGTCGTAGGTGAGCGTGGCGCCGATGTTGTCGAAGAGGGCGAACGGTCCGCTGAACCAGAGGCCGAACGAGCTGAGCAGCTCGGGCTGCGTCTTGGTCGAGTTGACGACGAGCCAGAACAGCGGCAGCAGGCTGTAGATCGTGAAGAGCGCCATGACGACCGTGAGCAGGATCGACTTCTTCTTGTGCGTTCCGAGGTGGCGGTTCGGCCGGGTGTAGCGCGAGCGGCGGGCGGGCCGGCGGGACTCGGGTTCGGTGACCGCTCCGGCATCCGCAATGGTGGTTGTCATCGTCTATGACTCTTTTCTCGAACCGGTGAGCTGCACGATGAACGCGATGGCGGCGGTGAGCACGCCGCCGATGATCGCGATGGTCGCCGAGTAGTTGTACTGCTGGCCGGAGAACGACAGATTGTAGGCGTACATGTTCGGCGTGAAGTAGGTGCTGATCGCGTTCGGGGCGAGCGGCTGCAGGATGTTGGGCTCGTTGAAGAGCTGGAAGCTGCCGATGATCGAGAAGATCGTTCCGACGACGATCGCCGGGCGCAGGGCGGGCAGTTTGATGCTGCGGATGATGCGGAACGAGCCGGCCCCGTCGAGTTCGGCGGCCTCGTAGAGGTCGACGGGCACGACGCGCAGCGCTGCGTAGAACAGCAGCATGTTGTAGCCGACGAACTCCCAGGTGACGATGTTGCCCACCGAGGCGAGCACCCAGGTGTTCGACAGCGGTGCGAACGCGGTTCCGAGGAAGTCGTTGAGGCTGCCGACGAGGCCGAACTTGGTGCCGTAGATGAAGCCCCACATGAGCGTCGCGACGACCGCGGGCACCGCGTACGGCAGGAAGATCGCGATGCGGAAGAACGACCCGAGGTGCAGCCGGGCGCTGTCGAGGGCGAGCGCCGCGGCGAGCGCGAGCAGCAGCATGATCGGCACCTGCACCACGAGGAAGAGGGCGACCCGGCCGAGCGACTCCCAGAAGCGGGCGTCGGTGAGGGCTGTGACGTAGTTGTCGAGCCCGACGAACGCGTTGCCGCCGATGAGCTGGTCTTTGAACAGGCTGAGCCAGATCGAGTAGACCACGGGGGCGATGAGCACGAGGGCGAAGACGACGAGGAACGGGCCGACGAACTTCCACCCGGTCCAGTCGCGCTTGTGCTTGTGGTTCGGAAGCTTGGCGGGTGCGACGAGCCCCGTCGCGGGTGGTGACACCGTCGTCATGCGTGGGTACTCGCTCATCTCTCGGCCCTGAGGTCATTCGTTGCGACAGCCTCATGTTTGCGTAAACATGTTGCGGGGTTCACGGTAGCATGTTTACGTAAACATGTCGCACACCGGCGGCGAGGAATCACGAGCGGATCGACGATGACCACCGAGACCACGGCAGCACCGGCCTCCCCCGCGGAGACGGCAGACTCCGCGACGTCCGGCTCCCCCTCCTCGACACGGCGCCGCGGGCCGTCGATGGCGGCGGTCGCCCAACGCGCCGGGGTCTCGTCGCAGACGGTCTCCCGCGTCGCCAACGGGCTGTCGAACGTGGATGCCGCGACCCGAGACCGTGTGCTCGCGGCGATGGAGGAACTGGGATACCGGCCCAACAGCGCCGCCCGCGCGCTCAAGACCGGCCGCTTCCAGTCGATCGGCGTGATCATGACCACGCTCTCGACGTACGGCAACATGCGCACCCTAGACGCGATCGCGACCGCGTCGGCGCAGGCCGGGTACTCGATCACCCTGATGCCCATCGCCGTGCCGACGCAGGGCGAGGTCGCCGGCGCCTTCACGCGGCTCACCGACCAGGCCGTCGACGGCATCGCCGTGATCATCGAGGCCCACACGCTCGACAACTCCGACATCGTGCTGCCGCCCGGCGTGCCCGCGGTGATCCTCGACTCCGACGCCGGCGACCGGTACACCGTGGTCGACGCCGACCAGGCGGAGGGCGCGCGGCTCGCGACGCAGCACCTGCTCGACCTCGGCCACGCGACGGTGTTCCACCTGGCCGGCCCGGAGTCGTCGTTCTCGGCCGCCCGGCGCACCGGGTCGTGGCGCGCGACGCTCGACGCGGCCGGGGCGGAGATCGTGCCGCCGGTCGTCGGCGACTGGACGGTCGAGTCGGGCTACCGCATCGGCCTCGCCCTCGACCCGGGCGTCACCGCCGTGTTCGCCGCGAACGACCAGATGGCGCTCGGGCTCATGCGCGCGCTGCACGAGCGCGGGCTGTCGATCCCCGGCGACGTGAGCGTCGTCGGCTTCGACGACATGGGCGAGGCGCAGGCGTTCTGGCCGCCGCTCACGACCGTGCACCAGGACTTCGCCGAGATCGGGCGGCGTAGCATCCAGGCGCTGCTGCACGAGATCGAGGACTCGTCGCGCGAGGTCGGTACCACGATCGTGCCGACGCGCCTCGTGGTGCGCGAGTCGACGGGGCTCCCCCGGGCGTAGCGCCCGGTGGCACGCGGCCACCTCGGGCGAGAGTGCAGTTGTGTCCCGCTTTGGGCCGCCGAACCGGTCAGAACTGCACTATCGGACCCGGCCGACCCCGCGCAGCCGGCCCCGGGCACCCGGGCCGCGCGACCGACGTCCCGGCCGCGTTACTCGCCGACGACCGACAGGGCCTGGCGGGCGATCTCGAGCTCCTCGTTCGTGGGGATCACGAGCACGGTGACCCGCGCGCCCTCCGGCGAGATCACGCGGGCGGCGCGCGAGGCGAGCTCGTTGCGGTCGTTGTCGATCTCGATGCCGAGGAACTCGAGTCCCGCAAGGGCGCGCCGGCGCAGCAGCGCGTTGTTCTCGCCGACGCCCGCGGTGAAGACGAGCGCGTCGAGGCCGCCGAGCTGGGCGACGTACGCGCCGACGTAGTGCCGGATGCGGTGACGCCACACGGCGAGCGCCGCCTCGGCGTCGGCGTTCCCGGCCGCGGCCGCGGTCTGCACGTCGCGCATGTCGCCGCTGCCCGTGAGGCCGAGCAGGCCGCTGCCGCGGTTGAGCAGCGAGTCGAGCTCCTCGAAGCCGAGGCCGGCCTCCCGGTGCAGGTGGAAGACGATGGCCGGGTCGATGTCGCCGGAGCGCGTCCCCATGACGAGTCCCTCGAGCGGGGTGAGCCCCATCGAGGTGTCGATGGAGCGCCCGCCGTCGATGGCGGCGGCCGAGGCCCCGTTGCCGAGGTGCAGCACGATCGTCTTGAGGTCGCCGAGCGGCCGGTCGAGGAACGCGGCCGCCTGCTCGGAGACGTACTTGTGGCTCGTGCCGTGGAAGCCGTAGCGGCGGATCTTGTGCTGCTTCGCGAGCTCGGCGTCGATCGCGTACGTGTAGGCCTCGGGCGGCAGCGTCTGGTGGAACGCGGTGTCGAACACCGCCACCTGCGGCACTCCCGCGAAGATCGCGGCGGCCGCGCGGATCCCGGCGAGGTTCGCCGGGTTGTGCAGCGGCGCGAGGGCCGAGAGCTCGTCGATGTCGGCCATCACCCGGTCGGTCACGAGGGTGGGGCCGGTGAAGAGCGATCCGCCGTGCACGACGCGGTGGCCGATCACGACCGGCGGCGAGAACGCCAGGTCGGGGCCGTACTCGGCGAAGGCGTCGGTGAGTACCCGCAGCGCCGCGGTATGGTCGGCGATCGGAAGCTGCTTCTCGTGCTTCTCCCCCGCCGCCGTGTGGCCGACGCTGCTGGTCGACTCGCCGATGCGGTCGATCGCCCCCGACGCGAGCGTCTCCTCGCCGTCGAGTTCGATCAGCTGGTACTTGAGCGACGACGAGCCGCTGTTGATGATCAGCGCGAGGCTCATGCGGATGCTCCTTCTGTGGATGTCGCGGCCGCGACGACCGGCGCCGACGCCGCCTGGATGGCGGTGATGGCCACGGTGTTGACGATGTCGCGCACGAGCGCGCCGCGCGACAGGTCGTTGATCGGCTTGTTGAGCCCCTGCAGCACGGGACCGACGGCGACGGCCCCGGCACTGCGCTGCACGGCCTTGTAGGTGTTGTTGCCGGTGTTGAGGTCGGGGAAGATGAAGACCGTGGCCCGGCCGGCCACCTGTGACCCGGGCATCTTCGACTTCCCGACCGCAGCATCCGCCGCTGCGTCGTATTGGATCGGTCCGTCGACGAACAGCTCGGGCCGGCGTTCGCGCACGAGCTCGGTCGCCGCGCGCACCTTCTCGACGTCGGCCCCCGCCCCCGACGAACCCGTGGAGTACGACAACATGGCGACGCGCGGCGCGATGCCGAACTGGTCGGCCGTGCCCGCCGACGAGATCGCGATGTCGGCCAGCTGCTCCGAGGTGGGGTCGGGCACGACGGCGCAGTCCCCGTAGACCAGCACGCGG
>Ga0247809_1000460_pt1 | contig 19093 bp, 19 predicted proteins | sample UWRJL104311B1_FD_180951 | JGI IMG/M metagenome (GOLD analysis project Ga0247809, IMG submission 180951) | Plant litter microbial communities from Arlington Agricultural Research Station in Wisconsin, United States - UWRJ-L104-311B-1 | ecosystem: Environmental > Terrestrial > Plant litter >...
AAGGAGAGGTTTTACGGATACTGATTAAAACCTTTAAATTGATTGGGGAAATGATAAGTTTTGTTTCCTCAGTCAATTCTCACCAACCTGAAAACAACATTCGTTTGACTTCATCTGTTATTGAATAATTCTTGCTTTCTGAATTTTTATTATTTAAATCGTTTTATAATACAGCAATCGGGATCGTTATCAATTTTTTTATAGATCGATGAATAAAAATCAAAAATAATGTTTGGACATATATCAATTAGAGATATTAATTAATTAAATTCGTTTTTTAGGATACTACGCGAACAGTATATTTGGCGATGCCAACGAGCCATTTGGCGAGACGAACGTTTATTTTTTCATGTGGCGAAGAATCTAAACACTTATATTTAATTGATGTTATTGAACTGTGTTATTATCGAAGATGAAAAACATGCTATTGAATTATTGCAAGAGCATATTGAAAGCATGCCTTATCTTCGTCTGCTTAAAGTTTACTCCCAATCTATAACTGCACTTACTGAGATAAGTGCAAATGATAATATTGATATTATATTCATGGACATTGAAATGCCAGGGATTTCAGGAATAGAGCTGGCGAAGAGTTTACGTGATAAAACCCGGTTTCTTATCTTCACGACCGCTTATCATCAGTATGCTGCGGAAGCTTTTGAGCTTGAGGCTTCTCAGTATATTATAAAACCTGTCACTTTTGCCAAATTCGCTATGGTGATTGATAAATTAGCGAAAAATCTATTTAAGATAGAAAAAGAGGCAACTGTTGAGAATAACCATGAGGAAGATATCTTTTTGAAGACCGGCATGAAAAATAAAGTCATCAGAATAAACCCGGCCGATATTGTATACCTCCAGTCTCATGATAATTATGTGTGCGTTCACACGGATAAAGAGATGATTGTCGCTTATTTGACACTTAAGGAAGCAGAAAGATCATTTAACAGGAATGGACATCTGATCCAGGTGCACCGATCTTTTATTATTTCTAAAAGCAAAATACAAATGATAGTTGGTAATACCGTCAAGATGAGCGTAGGAAAGGATGTTCCTGTTGGAAATGCTTTCAAACATGTATTTTTTGATTATATAAAAAAACAAACAATATCGTCCGGACGTAAGTAGTCCGGACGATATCAATATGTTATCTTAAATTAACACCACTTGTCATTGTAATCGTTACAGAAGTAGGGTCGCCTGTTGGATCAGTAGGTTGATTTCCATAAGAGATCGTTTGCTGATTTGAAGATTTAAAAACGAATAAAGTAGTTTTTGTTAACTTGCTGTTTTTTTTTAATGATGTCTGTTTCATAATGTTTTTTTTAGAAAATTATGAACAGCGTCTCCCCCATAATAAAGTATTACGCCAAATGCCAATTCAATTACGCGAAAGGACGAACGACACAAAAAACAGGCTGATTAAAGCGATAAAAGAGCACAGATATCACTTCATTGTATGGAGTGTTTTTATAGCTTATGAGATACTGATTGCTGGAATTTTTAGTGGATATTATTCAAGTTTTACAAACTATGCACTTCACTATTTTTTCAATATTTTATTGTTTTACAGCCATGCATTCCTGTTGTTTGAAACATTATGGAATGGTAAATACAAGTGGTCCAAACTCAGTTTGCCGTTGCTTATTCTAATTGAGATCGCATTATATGTACTTGTAGTTTATAGTTTTGAGATTTTTTTCACTAAGTATCTGCACATAGTAGTTTTACAAAAAACTGCCTTTAGTAAAGCATATGTTAGTCGCACTGTCTGGCGTGGCTTATATTTTATTGGCTTTAGCACAGCATATTATGTGATTTTGCGCAATCAATACCGTAAACAGCAAATGGAGGAAATGGAGCGGCAGAAGCTCCTAAGTATAATTCAGCAGGAGGAGATCAAAAATGAGCTGATGCGAACACAGAATGCGTACTTAAAATCACAGATCAATCCCCACTTTCTAATTAATACACTCAGTCATTTGTATAATGAAACCAGGAAATTAGCTCCGAAGGCAGCGGAAAGTATCATTTCATTATCTGATATGATGCAATATGCACTAAGTAAAGAAGTAGCTATGGGAATGATGCGTTTGCATGACGAGATTAAGCTGGTAGAGAATTACCTGCATTTACATCAGGCAAGACAGGTTCATCCGGCGGAGCTTTCTCTGGAATATGATGAAGAATGCCAGAAATTGAATTTTATTCCTTTGGTGCTGATGACTTTAGTGGAGAATATATTGAAGCATGGAAGACTTGACCAGCCTGATCATCCTGCTGTTATCAGGATAACTGTTGAAGATAATATCCTTCATATCCATACTTCGAATTTAAGATCCGTTAATCCAAAGGCAAGCGGGCATGGAATGGGACTGAAGAATATTAAAGAACGTTTGATCCAGAGCTACGGCGATCATGCAACTTTTGAATATGGTTCGGACGAAAATAAGTATTTCAACACAGACATTTTTATAACTGTCTTGTAAGTACTAATAAGGGGATTTTGTTTCTTGAATCTGAAGCTTAGCCCTCATAGATTGTTGAACATTTATATTTAAAAACTAATACTCAAGGGCTTGATTATTTCGATATATTTTTTTTAGGTTTGCTGGTCATCTGTAAAATATGATTAACTATTACCTCAATAAAATTGTAGTTTTCTTTCATACCCCTTTTGCGAGGATTATACCACTAAAAACGTTTAGATATGGTATGAGCGGGGGAAGCAATGCACTATTAAACCTGGTTGTGTTCTATCTTAGTTATAATTACTTATTTGACAGAAACGTAGTAGCATTTGCCGGTTTTGTGATCACACCTTACATTGCTGCATATATTGTTGCTCTCGGTGTTACTTTTCCAGTTGGTTTCCTGCTGAATAAATATTTTGTCTTTCAGGGCGTAAAGGGACAGGTGAGTAAACAACTAAGTCTTTATGCAGGGCTAACTGTTGCCAACATATTTCTGGAATATATTCTTCTCCATTTATTAATAGGGCGTTTTAATATTGCAGCAACCCTGGCTCAGTGCTTCATTATTATTTTACTTTCAGGTCTCAGTTATCTCTTTCAATCATATGTTACCTTCCGGAGCAGTGTAAGATAAGTTTCTGGAAGGTGTATTGAAATCCTGAAAAATCATTTGATAGCTTAGATATATCCAGATAAGTATACAAGGCACTGCCTTAAATGAGTATCGTGCAAAAAATTGATCCCTGACAATCTTTGGGTAAATATCTGATGGCGCAAGTGTAGTAAACAAGATGGCGAAGATGAAAAGTAAAAGGACAGGTAAAGGTAATGGCCTTGGCTGTATCATAAACCAGATTGCAACTCCGCAAAATGCAATGATGTAGGTAGGAGATTCCGATGAATTACTGAAAATAACTGCAAAAATCATTGCTGAAGCGAGGAACATCAGGCGAAAATTGAGCGATTTATATTGACTGATTCGGAGATATGGGTAACAGAAAATAACCAGGCCAGTAATCAGAAATGGTAAGTTTGGTATCTCTGCATTCTGAAATACTCTCCTGACAAATCCCATTACAGACATATCCTGCATTGACGTGAGGGAGGCATTCAGTAGTTGTTTCTCACTAAGTGAGATATACCATTCCTGATATTGCTGTATAATGTACGATGGGCCAAAAAACACCATTGGCAAAGCAAAGAAAACAACAGTCCAGAAAACACAATAAGCAATATACTTAGGTTTTTCCTTGGCAAAAAAGAAAAACGCAAGGCCTACAATTCCATATAGCTTAATGAAAGTACCCAATAAGATGAGGCAGGTAGCCCAGAAATTCTGTTTTTTCTCTACCAGCGTAAAGCTTAAAATGATGATCGCAGCAATTGACGGATTAATTTGGCAAGAGAACATCGCAGTAAGCAATTCATGGGCAATGATCCAGTAAACTGCAGTGATTTTACTGTTTTTTATCGGCAATGTCTGAATTGCATAAAAGAGGAACAATGCATTTGCTGCTTCCCATAAATACATACCAATGAATTCAGGCAGGTAAGTAAAGGGTGCGATCACCAATGCGAAGAGTGGACCATAGTGATTTGTATCTGCATATTCAGGATAGGCCGTAAAAAGATTCAGGTGATCTGCTGAATGGAAATAAGTGTAGATAAATATCAGGTAATTATTATGATGACCACCATGATGGTATTGTTTAAATGTGGTAATTGCAGGTAAGAGGATAAAGACGAAAAATATAAATAGTCTGCTCTTGAACAAGTTGCTAATTCCATTAGGTATCTTCATGTGCTGAAAGGTTGATACGGATAAGTCTTTTAAATCAATAATTTAGGATGTAATTTTATTTTCCATGAAATTGGATATAGTAGAAGAAGGATAACCCTTTCGATTAATCCATTTCATAAAGTTGTCCATTCTGGTGATCATTTCCTTACCTGAATTTTTACTTACATAAGAAGGAAAACCAAAGCGCTCCTTATCTCGCAGGTCAGTGAATTCCCAGGGATGAAAATAGATATTTATATAGTTATCTTTCTGGTATGTTCTGTAGACAAGATGTTTATAGAACCACAATGGAAGATTATGAAATGATAACCAAAATAAAGGAAAGCGGGAAATGGGGCTAACCGACGCCGGTAGTTGCCATACACCACTTTGTTGAAAGTATGTTCTGGAGATATGCCGGTTATTGTATCTTCCTGGCAGCCACGTTGGATTAATTGAGCTGTTATAAACATATCCAGCCTTTTTTATTTCTATTTCATCTACAGGCATCATTCGGGGCATGCGATATCCTTTTACCTGCTTCCCCGATATTTCTTCTAATAACAATCTTGATTCAAGCAGATGCTCATTTTTAAAATCGGAGTGGTAATATCCATGTGATGCCAGTTCATGTCCTTCTGCAGTAATGCGGTTGATGATCTCTGGTGCATTCCTTGCAAAAATCACAGTGCTGAAAAACGTAGCCCTCAGGTTATTTTTTTTAAGCAGATCCAGAATGATGTGGGTGCCGGTTATTGAAATACTGATCTGATCTTCAAAACTGATATCTTTTTGATATTCGAAGGGCATATCAAACTCTTCAATGTCGAAACTTAACAATACCATATCTTAGTTTGAATTTGGAAGGTTTGTATTTCTGATAATATAATTGGGCCTGTTTTTTGTCTGCATAAACATTTTTCCAATGTATATACCTATGATCCCTAGGATAATGAGCTGCAGACCGCCGAAGAAAACTACGGTCATGATCAATGAAGCCCAGCCGTCCACTTCAATACCCATGAAAAAAGAATATAATACGTAGGGAATATATAAGACAGACAATAATGAAAAAATGAAACCAAGATAAGCTGCTGTATACAGTGGTCTGATACTGAAAGAAGTAACGCCATGAAGGGCTAATTTTACCATCTTCCTGAAATTATATTTGCTGGCACCGGCAAAGCGGGAACTGGGCGTATAATCAATGGCGAACTGACTGTAACCCATCCATTTTACCAGGCCGCGAATAAAAGGTTCATTCTCGCCCAGATCACGAAATACATCAATTACTTTTTTATCCATCAGTCTGAAATCAGCCGTTCCTTCTTCGATTTTAATACTGGATAAAATATTTAATGTTTTGTAAAACAAGGACGATGATTTTCGTTTAATAAATGGAAGTTTTTTATCTTCAATTCTTCTGGTGTAAACTACTTCATATCCTTCCTGCCATTTCTGTAACATTTCGATAATAAGCTCTGGAGGATGCTGCAGATCCGCATCTAATGAAATAATACAGTCTCCCATAGCTTTGTCCAGCCCGGCTTTAAGTGCAATCTGGTGCCCGAAATTTCTGGAGAACTCTATGAAATACAGATTGGGCTTCACCTTAGACATTGTTTTAAGAATGAGTGCTGTTTTATCGGTACTGCCATCATCTACAATGATAAACTCGACATCCAGTTCGGTTTGTTTGAAAACACACTCTAATCTGTCGATAATTACAACAATATTGTCTTCCTCGTTATAGGCAGGAATGACTACAGAAACCAGGCTCATATGGTCACAATGATAAAAGGTATAAAATTATAAGTGCGTATTGCCATTATATGGAGAGGCTGATTAATTTGGTTATTGTCCTTAAAGACTCGTCAAATATAATTTTTTTTCGTCAATCCTGTATGTTAAATTGTTAAGGCGTACCGCATACGATTTGCTGCGCAGGGTTAGCTGCAAGGGGCTGTAAGTTATTGTTTTACAACTGTTGAATGCAGCAGTTGTATTTTCCATATACCGTTTTTGTTAATCAATACGGCACTTTCCAGCCACCTGATACTTCTTTGTTTGTCATTGATGAGAAAATCTGCAGTATTAAAGTAGCTTATCCAGGCCACCTCTTTATTTTGTTCAGTTGTTAGAAATTCAAATTTGTTTAACCTTTTCACATTCATTTTTCTCAAAGGCAACAGATGGTTGATCAGCGTATCCGCATTCCAGACCAGGCCGCCTTCCAATAAAGTAAAGTCTGCTGTAACGGTCGACCTGATTGCTTTATCATCAAGGTTGGACATTCCATCAAAGAAGCGGATAATGGTGGCCTGAATTCCCTTGTCTACAGTTTTTTGGGCGAATGAATGAACAGTGATCAAAACAAAGGCAATAAGTGCTAATACTTTTTTCATAATTGTAGTTTAAAAGAGGATGAATGATTTTCGGGAAGTATCAGGTTAGGTTTGTTATTCGGTTTTTTATTGATCACCGTGGCATTAACAGCGGTAGAAACTCTGTAGCTTTCCATTTGCTCATCAGCGTAGGGATTACATAAACTCAGCAATTCCGGCACACTAATGTCTTTACTCAACCACAATTCCTCCTCCTTTTTATCAAGGATTACAGGCATCCTGAATTTAGGGTCGTGCACTTTGCCAACAGTTTCATTCGCGCGGGTGGTCATAATTGTAAAAGAGCGGTATATTTCTCCGGAAAATTTATCCTTCCATTGGCTCCATAATCCCGCAAAAGCAAAAATATCCCTGTCTTTCAAGACAAAACGGTAAGGAAAGGGGCTACCACTTTTTTTATCCCATTCATAAAATCCATCCGCTAATACCAGACATGTTTTCCTATGTATAAGTAAAGGAGCATACGTTTTCTTGGTCAGGGCATCTTCACTTCTTGCATTGAGCGTAGAGAAGTCAAGTTTTTTACTGCTGGCCCAAAATGGGATAAGCCCGAAATGCATTTCCTGTGCTATATCCGGTTCATCTGCTGTGATTACAAGTCCTTTTTGTGTAGGTGCCAGATTGAAATTTGGCTCGTAGTTCGGCGGTAGCTTCACTTGATACGCAATAAGTAGTTCTTTTTCTTTTTTAGTGAGTGTATATCTGGCGCACATGCTCTAAGTTATCTTTTTTTAAGCAGAAAGTATTACACATTTTTTCACAATCAATATTGGTTAAGAATGGTAAAACCATTCAAGCTGTTCATTGTTAAACTATTAAATAAAATTAACTCTATGGGAAATCGTAAATTTTTAATGATGCTAGCTTTTGCAGGAATAACATTAGCAGCATGTAGTGGTAATAAAGATAGTAAAGAGGGAGCGGATAGCTCTGCTTATAATAGTTCGGTAAAAGATACAGTGGCTACTGATACAGGAAGCGTGGCGCCAGCGGACAGTACCCATTCTTTCAGAAATGACAGGGGAACGGATAGTGTTGGTGCAGGCAAAGGAATACCTGAAAAGCCCTAGTTTTTTGAACTGTCTGTTCTTCAGTAGCATATACTACATGTTATCGTGAGCTAATACGTTTTTTCACAAATACAAAACATAATGAACCAGTGTGGCGTTAGAGTATGTAACAGAATTGATATGAAAAATTTAAACAACATCATAGACACACAATTTTTTATTGGTGATGTCGTAGTATTGAAAACAGGGAGTCCAAAAATGACAGTTTCAGAAATTGACATGATCAGTGGAGAGATCAGGTGCATCTGGTATGCAAATGGCAAATGCGAAATGCAGATGTTAGATCCCGATTTGGTTCAGAAGTTCAATTTGGTTAGGTTTAAAGCTTCATAAGTAGCATAATTTTGGTTAATTATAGTGTAAAAAAAACGCTATTGTATAAGGAAGCCCTGTATTTTTTAGCTACAGGGCTTTCTCATTAAATAAGATTAAACTATTTGATACTGATTGCCACACCACCACCTGAAGCTAATGGTTGTTTTAACACAGTTTTAGAATTTACTTTAATTTTTCTTATCGTATAACTTTGAGGATTTTTATCGTAACTGGCGTCTTTACCATCTGCATATACAGTTGCAGTAAAGGTTTTTCCCTTTGGCAGGTAGCTGAATGAAATATGTGCTACTCTTGGATTCTCATCCGTAATTCCCCCAACATACCATTCGTTTTTATTTTTTGCCTTTCTGGCAATTGTAATATAGTCTCCCGGCTCAGCTTCAAGGATATCTGTTTCATCCCAATCGGCCGCAACATCTTTAATAAACTGAAATGCATCCATGAATTTGTTGTAAGTCTCCGGCAAGTCTGCAGCCATTTGCAGCGGACTATACATCGTTACATACAGGGCAAGCTGATGGGTAAGTGTGCTGTGCACAAATGAAGTATTCTCAGGATTATAAGCGCTCACCCTGGTCTCGAAGATACCCGGTGTATAGTCCATCGGACCACCCATTAATCTTGTAAAAGGAAGAATTGTTGTATGGTCGGCATTATTTCCTCCAAATGATTCATACTCTGTACCACGTGCTGCTTCATTAGCAAGTAAATTTGGATAGGTGCGGTTCAGCCCTGTTGGTCTTACGGCTTCATGCGCATTGACCATTATTTTATAATCTGCAGCTTTTGTGATGGCATATAAGTAGTGGTTTACTAACCATTGCCCATAATGATGTTCTCCTCTGGGAATGATATTTCCTACATAGCCGCTTTTAACAGAATTATAACCATTATCTACCATAAACTTATATGCTGTATCTAAGTGACGTTCATAATTACGTACAGATCCTGAAGTCTCATGGTGCATGATGATTTTAATATTTTTTGATGCTGCATACCGATGGAGTTCTTTCACATCAAAATCCGGATAAGGCGTAACAAAGTCGAATACATAGTCTTTTGTTTTTCCAAACCAATCTTCCCAACCTTCATTCCATCCTTCTACCAATACCGCATCCAGACCATTTTTAGCAGCGAAATCGATATATTCCTTTACATGTGCCGTATTTGCTGCATGTTTTCCATTGGGTTTTAATTTGGAATAATCCGTAACGCCGAGTTGTACATTTTCAATATCCGCGTAAGCCCAGGTACTTTTCCCTGTGATCATTTCCCACCATACACCTACATATTTAATTGGTTTGATCCAGGATACATCTTTATATTTAGTCGGTTCATTCAGGTTGAGAATTAATTTAGACGCCAGGATGTCTGTTGCCTTGTCACTCACCACTATTGTTCTCCATGGTGATTGTGCCGGTGCCTGCATATAACCTTTGTCACCAATCGCATCAGGTGTTAAAAATGATTCAAGTATCAGGTTTTTATCATCCAGATTTAAAGACATTGTTGAATAATCTACCAGTGCAGCTTCATGAATATTGAGGTACAGTCCATCTTTACTTTTCATCATCAAAGGCGTTTGGAGTCCGGTAGGAGAGAAGGTAGTCTGAGAAGCATTAGGTGTAACTGCCTCCTTCATTTTTCCTCTTACCTCAGAGAGGTCTGATGTCATGGTACTATATTCCTGGGTGTCAAAATCTCCCGGTAACCAGAATGCTTTATGGTCACCCGCTAACGCAAACTGGGTTCTCTCTTCCTTAATAATGAAGTAATTTAAATTTGGTTGTTCAGGAAACTCATATCTAAAGCCCAGGCCATCATTAAACAAACGGAAACGAATGCGGATGAACCTGTTTTTGATATCTTTTTGTGTTAACGTAACCAGCAGCTCGTTGTAATGGTTACGGATTGTTTTTTGTTCCCCTAAAACAGGATTCCAGCTTTCATCAAACGTCTTCTGCTCGGCATTAGTGACAGTGAAGCCGCTAAGCATAGCGGGCACATCTTTGGTCTCTATACCCAGTTTACTGGTTTTGATCACATTTTTTCTCTTGTAAGTAAGCTGGTAGGTAGGGACTCCATTTCCCTGTAACTCAAACTTCATACTCAGGTTTTTGTCAGGCGAATTAATTTCCTGTGCCCCTGCATACCATACTGATCCTAGTATAGTGGTGATTATTAATACTATTTTGCGCATTTTATGATTGATATTTGTTTGTTCATTATTAACGATTTAAAATTCGGGAACGTTCCCGTTATATATTGATACTTTTCCCTAACAGTACGATATTTATATTTGAAAGGATTTAAAAGGTTCTGTCATTAAAGCGACAGAACCGGTAAAGGTATCATTAAACAGCCAGCAGGCCGAAACATTGATCGGCGATTTCATATTCTTCATTGGTAGGTACGACCAGTATTTTAACTGTCGACTCTTCAGCACCGATATCCATTATTTCACCTTTATACTGCAGGTTTTTTTGTTCATCCAGCACGATATTGAGATAGCCCATTTCCTGACACACAGCAGCCCGCATGGCGCTGTCATTTTCACCCACGCCTGCGGTAAATAAAATAGCATCTACACCATTTAATACGGCAGAGTATGCGCCAATAAACTTTTTAATACGACAAGCGTATATTTTCACGGCCAGCGCTGCAGCAGCATTTCCTTCACTTACCAGTTTACGGATATCGCGCATGTCGCTAGAGCCACCAACACCGAGTAAACCTGATTGTTTATTTAATAAAGTGCTTAACTGTTCCAGTGTGTAACCCGAGTGCTCCATTAAATGGAGGATAACCGATGGGTCAATGTCGCCTGAGCGTGTGCCCATCATCAATCCGCTCAATGGACCAAATCCCATGCTGGTATCTATCGATTTGCCCGATTTGATTGCAGTCACGCTGCAACCATTTCCAAGATGAATACTGATCAGCTTTGCATCTGGCTTATTCAGCCATTTGGCACCTTCAGCACTTACGTATTTATGACTTGTCCCGTGGAAACCATAAACCCTGATGCCATGTTCCTTATAATACCATTCGGGAATAGCAAAACGGTAAGCCTCTTCGGGAATACTTTGATGAAATGCGGTGTCAAAAACAGCAATTTGTCTGGCTTTTGGAAAAGTTTCCTCCGCTACTTCGATACACTTGTAGTTCACCGCATTATGAAGAGGAGCGAGGGAGAATAGTTTCTTGATCTGCTGCTTCACTTCAGCAGTAATCAACGTTGGTCCGGAGAAATGTTCGCCACCATGCACTACCCGGTGTCCGACAGCCGTAATGTCATCCGGACTGGCTATTACAGCATTTTCACCTTCTGAAAGAAGTACCAGTACATGTTTAAGTGCATCGCCATGGTTTGCGATGAAATTGTCCTTTTCGATAGTGAGTTTCCCACCACCGATATATATAGAGTGTTTAATAAATGCGCCTTCAATTCCAATCCTTTCCACGAGTCCGCTACAAACCGGGGCCTTCTCTGGCATTTTAAACAATTGGTATTTTAATGAGCTGCTTCCTGAGTTGATGACAAGAATATTCATATGATAGCTTTCTGAATGGTTAAATGTTGTTTTAAGTTAAATATCCTGACATTGGATTGCTGTGATCACTACAGTATTAAAGATATCATCCACAGTACAGCCTCTGCTCAAATCATTAATTGGTTTGTTTAATCCCTGCAGCATTGGGCCAATGGCCAGTGCTCCGGTTTCTCGTTGTACTGCCTTGTAGGTGTTATTTCCTGTATTTAAATCAGGAAAAATAAGTACGCTGGCTCTTCCTGCAACCTCAGAGCCTGGCATCTTTTGCTGACCTACCGCAGGGTCTACTGCAGCATCATATTGTATAGGGCCTTCAATTTTAAGGTCGGGCCGTCTTTCTTTTACTATCGCTGTTGCTGCTCTTACACGTTCCACATCTTCTCCCTCTCCAGAGCTTCCTGAGGAGTAGGACAGCATTGCGATCCGCGGTTCAATCCCAAAACGGGCACTGCTTTCTGCAGAGGAGATAGCAATTTCTGCCAGCTGAATGGCTGTTGGATTAGGGTTAACCGCACAATCGCCAAAAATAGCTACCCTTTCCGGGAGACACATAAAGAAAATAGAGGACACCACAGACACGCCGGGTTTGGTTTTTACAAATTGCAGTGCCGGACGGATTGTATGCTGCGTAGTGTGCACTGCGCCAGAAACCATTCCATCTGCATGGCCCTTATAAACCATCATGGTGCCAAAGTAAGATACGTCTGTCATCATATCTCTGGCCATTTCCATATTTACGTTTTTAGTTTTACGCAGTTCATATAAGGTTTCAACGTAATCATCATAATGTTCAGAATCTGCCGGATTATGGATATGAATTGCATTCAGGTCCAGATTTAGACCTAATCTTTTGATAGTTGTGCCAATCTCTAAAGGGTCGCCCAATAAAGTAATGTCTACGATATCCTGACTGATCAATCTTTCTACTGCTTTCAATATTCTTTCATCATTGCCTTCCGGAAGCACAATGTGTTTCTTCTGGCTTTTGGCCCATTTGACCAATTGATACTGAAACATGTGCGGCGTAATTCCCTCATAGCGGAAGGTGATTATTTTATCATCCAGCGCCTGCATGTCTACATATTTTTCAAAAATATCAATGGCCAGTTCAATCTTCTTTTTATTGTCGATCGTGATCTTGGAATGTATTGCACCGATAGCGGTGGTAGTCTCAAAAGTGCCTTTTTCTACAGATATGATAGGAATAACAGTTTGCAGACCTTCAATGAGACGGATCATGTGCTCGTCAGGTAAAGTCCCTGCGGTAAGTACAATACCGGCTACTTTTGGGTAATTAGCAGATAAGTTTGCCTGTAAAGATCCGATAATGATGTCGCCACGATCACCTGGCGTTACAATCAGCACATTTTCTTTGATATAACTCAAAAAATTAGGCAACATCATCGCACCAGTTACGAAGTTGTCTACCTGGTTGGCCATCAGGTCTGCGCCAAATAATACTTTCCCATTTAGCGCATGGGTAATCTCTTTCATCGTGGGACTCTGTAAACCACTTTCTAAAGGGATAACAGTAATCATCAGGTCTGCCGGTAATTGTTTTGATAAAGCAAGCTTCACTTCCTCCGCGTCTTTAGGAGAAACCATATTAGCAACAATTCCCAGGACCTGTACATCCCTGAGCATAAAGTTTCTGTATACGTTTACCGCAGTATTAATTAACTGTGTTGCAGTTTTGTCTTTGCCCGTTACCACCATCATCACAGGGGCACCCAGGTTTTTGGCAATCAGCGCATTGGATTCAAACTCAAAAGCTATTCCTTCCCCCAGGAAGTCGCTTCCTTCAATAACCGTAAAATCATAATTATCTTCCAGCTTTTTATATTTGCTGATAATGGTATTGATCATATTGCCAGTATGTTCTGCTTTAGCGTCATGCAGAATCTGCTGCCGTGTAAATGCATAAGTATCCTGGTAATTAATTGGCAGGGAAAAATAGTCAAGGATAGCTTCAATGTGCTGCTCTTTTTGCTCGGGATTTTCCTGTGCAATGATCGGTTTGAAATAACCCACCTTTTGTGTTTTGGCGAGCAACATATTTACCATTCCGAAAGCGACAACTGATTTGCCAGTGTAAGGTTCTGCAGAGGCTATGAATATGTTTTTGGTCATGTCGAATTATTTATTTACCCTTAATAACGAATCACGACCAAGATAGTGGGAAAAAAATTAATTTTTGCTATTTTGAGATCCATCCTTCCGGATTTTGTGCAACCTTTCCTCTCCTGATCTGGAACTGTAATTGTGGTCTGCCGCCGTCATTTGCCACAATACCAATAGTTTGTCTCGTTGTAACCTGTGATCCTACAGCTACTGATACGGATTTTAAATTTTGATAAACCGTATAATATTCTCCATGCTTGATCAGAATAAAATATACACCATACTGAAAACTTGCAATTCTTACTGTACCAGCAAATACAGCATGGACTGCTGCACCCGGCGCTGTTTCGATATTAATACCATCGTTGACATAGGAGGCCTGACCTTCCATATGTTTTCCGAAACGTTCTGTGATGGTACCACTCACAGGCCAGGGGAGTGAGCCTCTGTTTTTTTGGAAGTCGGACGATAATTTTGCAGACCCTGCACTGGCATTCAGGTAACTGCCGCTGGTTTTTGCCTTTGCGGCAGGTGCTTTTTTATTTGCCGCTCTTGCCCTTGCTGCAGCTGCGCGTTCCGCTGCATCAGCTTTCTTTTTAGCTATGGCAATATCTCTTAGAATTGCTGCACGGATATCACGGTCAAGCCTTGCCTGTTTTTTTCTGCGGACAGCAATATCCTGTCTGTATTGTTTTTCCTGTCTGCTGTATTTATTAAGGACGAGGGCCTGTTCAGATTTGTTCTTATCTAATTTTGCCCTGTCATTTTCCTGTTCCTGCAGCAGGTTACTTTTTTCTTTGAGATTTTTATCAAGGATGACGATTTTATATTTCAGGTCTTTTTGGCGGCCCTGGATATAGTCTGCCTGTTTTTTCCTGTACTGACCAAACTGCTGGAGATATTTGATCCTTTTATAGGCCTGATTAAAATCCTGTGAGGCGAAAATAAACATCATCCGCTCGTAAGCGCTTCTGTTGCGTTGCGCAAACCTCATCATCGCTGCATACTCATCCTTGAGCTGGCCCAGTTGTCCCTTGAGATTTGTTACCGTATGGGTATTTTCATTAATCTGGTGGTCAAGATTTCTGATTTCAGTATTTATTACACCTATTTTTTCCTGCATTAAGCCAATTTTGGCATTTAATGCGTTGATCTGGCTAAGTGTAAGCTTTTTATTCTTTGCTGCTCTATTTGCATTTCTCTGTAAAAGATTGATTTCACGTTGCAATGCCTGTTTTTTTCTTTTAAGCGCTGTGCTGCTTTGGGCAAATGAAAAAGAAGACGACAATATAAAAAGGCATAGAATGATCAGGCTTTTTAAACTCATTCGGCCAAAGGTATAGATTTTTTAAAGCTATTAAAAACGGATGTAGAATCTGGTGATCTGATTACTGCTCTCAAAAGTGATCGTTCCGTTGTTGTATTCGATAAATCTTTTAGCAATATAGAGTCCCAGTCCGTTAGAACTTTCACCACTTGTTCCCGGACGCTGTGCATGTGTATTTTTTGTGAAAATTAATGGCTGCAGGTGTTCGGGGATATCCATTCCACCATTGATCACTTTAAGTGTAAGATGATCATCCTCAGCATGGCTCGTGATGTTGATGGCACTAGTAGGGCAGGAGAATTTGATGGCATTATGGATAACATTTTGTACTGCCCTTTTAACCAGGCTCTGATCGATGTTTTTGACCACAGGTGTAGCAGACAGTCTGACCATCATGGTAATATCTTTCATTAGTGCGAGGCCTTTCTGTTCATTTATACATTGAAGATAAAAGTCATTCAACTCTGTAGGCACTCTGTTGATGGTTCGTTTGTCATCCCATAACAGATCATCAATCCGGTCATTTGCCAGTTTGCAGGAAACTGACAGCAAGCTGATCAGGTCTTTACTTTCATCAGCAACATGAAGATCCAGTAAATTCACCAAGCCCTGCATATTGGCAATCGGATTTTTGAGATCGTGTATAATGTATTTGATGTTATCCCGGGTATCTACCATCGATTCAAACATATGCTCTGCTATGGCTTTCAGGGAAATTACGCCAATAAAATGAGGTTCAAAAACCGGAAGATAGTCTTCATTAGACGCTTTCATTATTTTGAAGACCTCAAAAATATGCTGGTCTGATGTTATCCTCGGTTTATTGAACTGATAATCTTTAATCCTGCCATGGGGGTGGTTGTGAAAGTCTGTTAAGGTAAGAATGCCTGTCGTAACAGATTCTTCATCAATTACTGCTATATAGGGATGTTTTTTTAATGCTTCATAAACACCTTTACTATCTTCCAGGATGCCTAAAAAGGGACAGTTCCGATCAATGAGTTTTTTAATATCCATTAGTCATTCAGATAAAATCCATACAGTAAGATATGGCGCAGACCATACTTATCCGCTTAAGAGGCACTGGTATACCTGGAAACGAAATAAGCAAGCCCACGCCAAAGCATGAGCGTTGCAATATCTCTCGTTTCCTTTTGAAATTACCAGTTTCCTTAAGCGAGTTTTGCTACGCAATATCTTAAATAATATTTTTTGTTTTTGACAGCAAACTCCTGCCCGATGTCAAAACATTAACGAAAGTAAGAAAATTGTGCGTTATGAAATGAATTTCTGTCTCTAAATTTATATATAGGTTCAGATTTTAATGCTAAATCAATTTTATAATTTATTAGCTCACAGGGGTAAATTAAAAGAAGGTTGATAATTTAAAATAAAGTATACTTAATTAGTAGATTATATGTATGTTTGCAGCACACCGTTCTTACATTTATTAATTTTATCCAGAAAGACTGAGGGAAGGGCCCTGTGATGTCTTAGCAACCTGTATTTTACAAGGTGCTAACTCCTACCGCTTAAAAGCGGATAGATAAGAATATTTTCATTGAATATAATTGTCTTTGATAGGTTATGAAGCTTGAATAAGCTTGTTCATCATGGTTACATAGGCGATCAGCTTATAGCGGCTCCATCTGAGATCTGGGTATTAACATTATTTTTTAATCTTAAATATTTAGATGGACATGAGAATTTATCTTGACAATGCAGCAACTACACCTTTAAGCAGAGAAGTTTTTCAGGCTATGGAACCTTATCTTTTTGAAAACTTCGGTAACCCTTCTTCTTCACATTATTACGGGAGAACAGTTAAAAGTGCAATCGAACAGTCACGCAAAACAATAGCAGAGTTATTAAATACTTCACCTGCACAGATCGTTTTCACCTCAGGTGGTACCGAAGCAGATAATACTGCAATTCTTTCCGGAATCCGGAATAATGGGATCAAACTGGCAATAACTACACCATTTGAACATCATGCTGTTCTAAATACTTTAAAATCTCTTCAGAAAAATGGTGAGATAGAACTGGTGTATTTGAATCATGATGAGAAAGGTAATTTGTCCATTCCTCATTTGGAAGCCTTATTATCAGTTAACGAAAAGGCATTTGTTTCTGTGATGCATGGTAATAATGAGATTGGGAATTTAAATGACATACAGGAGATCAGCGATGTCTGTTGTAGGTATGGAGCTATATTCCATACGGATACGGTTCAGAGTATGGGACAATATCAATACAATACAAAACAGTTGAAAGCGGATTTTCTTGTGGGATCTGCTCATAAGTTTCATGGCCCGAAAGGGATAGGTTTTTTGTATAAAAGTGCAGATCATGATTTATTGCCATTAATTAATGGGGGGTCTCAGGAAAAGGGAATGCGGAGTGGTACGGAAAACGTGACAGGGATTGTAGGCCTTGCAAAAGCACTTGAACTGAGTTACGGGAATCTTGAAAATAACAAAAGACATATTACGAGCTTAAAAGAAAAAATGATCAGAGATTTGATCCATCACATTCCAGGAATTAGATTCAATGGCAATTCAGCACTTACAGATCGGAGTTTGTCGACTGTTCTCAGTGTTTCCTTACCAGAAGCAGTAAATGGAGATAGTCCCCTGAATTATCTTGACCGGCATCATATTTGTGTATCAGGCGGAAGCGCCTGCACGAGCCATAGTACGTCAGGATCTCATGTTTTGACTGCTTTGGGTGATAATTTTGAACGAAATACGGTCAGATTTTCTTTCAGCAGGTATAATACAGCAGAGGAGATTGATCAGGTAGTAAACAGACTTGCGGGTTTGTATAAACAAGAAAGTCTGAACGAGCTCAGTGCTGTGAGTTAATTTATAAATTTAAATGATTGAACTAAAAAATATTACAAAGCAGTTTCAGCTTAAAAACAGGACTGTAACTGCTTTGTCTGATGTCTCACTAAAAGTTCCGAAGGGTAAAATCTTCGGCGTAATTGGCGCTTCAGGAGCAGGAAAAAGTACCCTGATCCGTTGTGTTAATTTACTGGAAAGGCCAACTTCCGGCGAAGTAATTGTTGACGGCGTAGATCTGATTGGTCTGTCTTCTGCTCAGCTGGCAAAGGAAAGAAGGCAGATTGGCATGATCTTCCAGCATTTTAACCTGTTATCTTCCAGGACGGTTTTCGATAATGTGGCATTTCCTCTCGAACTTGATAAGTTGCCTAAAGCAGAGATTGAGGAAAGAGTGAATGCTTTGCTGGCTTTGGTAGGGCTCCATGAAAAACAAGATGATTATCCCGCAAGTTTGTCGGGCGGACAAAAACAGCGTGTTGCCATTGCCCGCACACTGGCAAGTAACCCAAAAGTATTGCTATGCGATGAGGCCACCAGTGCCCTTGATCCTGCCACAACTCGTTCTATACTCACCTTATTAAAAGATATCAATAAGCGACTGAATATAACTATCCTGCTGATCACGCATGAGATGGATGTGGTAAAAAACATTTGTGATGAAGTTGCGGTAATCAGCAATGGTGTATTAATTGAGCAGGGTACTATCAGCGAGATCTTTGCGCATCCGAAAACCGATTTGGCCAGGGAGTTTGTGGCTTCTTCCTTAAAGATAACCCTGCCGGAAAATTACCAGGAGAGACTTATTCCTGTATACAGTGCCGGCAAAAGACCTTTATTAAAATTAGATTTTACCGGCCTTTCTGCCGATGATCCTGTTTTATCAGAAGTAAGCAGATTATTTGAAATTGATAACAATATAGTATATGCACAAATTGAGCATTCTGGTGGCGTTAAATTCGGCGCAATGGTTGTAGAAGCATCAGGTACAGAGGAGAATAACCAGAAAGCAATTACTTACTATGAATCGAAACAAATTAAAGTGGAGGTATTAGGTTATGTCTGATGCAATGATTCTGCTCCTCATTAAAGGGGCTATTGAAACGATTATAATGACTTTTGTATCGGGCTTTTTTGGATTTGTGATCGGGCTGCCGACCGGCGTCATGTTATACCTTACCCG
>Ga0247809_1000461_pt1 | contig 19074 bp, 14 predicted proteins | sample UWRJL104311B1_FD_180951 | JGI IMG/M metagenome (GOLD analysis project Ga0247809, IMG submission 180951) | Plant litter microbial communities from Arlington Agricultural Research Station in Wisconsin, United States - UWRJ-L104-311B-1 | ecosystem: Environmental > Terrestrial > Plant litter >...
TGATAAACTCGAGATCAGGCCCATTCGCTGGTAATTTGCCAGTTGTTTAGGTGTGTATTCACCGTGGAAAGCTCCGATAGACCGGATTACATTAATTCCGTTCAGTATGTAGCCTATTGTATTTCCGACTCTGCCAATGAATGGCCCATTGATGCCGTAAGGAACTTTTGCCATGGTTATAGGTTTATTGTTTAGGTGATAGGTTGTAGTTGGTAAGGTTATACCAAGGTATTGATAAAATAATGTAAAAGCAATAGCTTGTATATATTAATGATAATATTTACACATATATGTAGAATAGTTAAAAAGAGGTTAATGGTAGTTTAACGCCTGCAACCCCCTCTCAACCCCTTGTTAAACCTATCGATAACCTCATGATCTGCTGTTTACAATATGTTTCACGTTTGTTTCTGTATAGGGTTTTATACATGCGAAGTAACACTGATAATAAAATAGAAGATCCTAATATTATTGAAATACTGACATTCTAGGTGACGCCTGATATACAGAATTCATGGGAATTAATATCTGCGGCTAGTAAAACCCCGTAGCCGCAGATACCAATACATTAGCAATCGGTCAATACTGCGCCGGTACCACAACTTGCGTTTTCATATGCCTGAACACATCCTGAGCAAATATCAGGAAAATCGTTCAGGCAACACTTCCGGTCCTTAAGTTCGAAACCTCCACCACTTGGCGGACCTGGTGTAATATTGCCATCACCGCCCTTTATTTCTTTCATTTCTTTTCTGCTAAGTATTTTATTTGATCTAATTTTAGGATTATTCATGAACCATGTTTTAAATTTATAATCTATCACACCAGGCACGATAGTTTATGCCTTTTTGAATTTACATAAAACATTGATAGGATGCTGTGGCAAAGTTCTCATAATCAGGATTTCCTAAGAAGGGACTACCTTAATATTATATGATACTGATCTGCTTGCGGATTATGAGTGAAAGATGTATATAGATAATAATTTCATCGCCTGTTGATGTTGGGGTGCAATTATTATCTTACTCGTTTTTTATGGCCAAATATCAGCCAAAATCTCGCTTAGTTTATCATGATCTTCAGCTTTTATGATTTTAACTATTTTTCCGCTTTTATCTATTAAAATTTTAGTGGGTAAAAAAGATATATCGTACAATTTGGATATACTATTTAATATGATTTTCTTTTGCATGTCTATACCGGTTCCATTTAAAATATGCCGCCAACTTGCTATTTTATCCTCTTTGATTGCCATCTTCCATTTATCTGTGTGTCCTACATCTCCGGAAATACTAATAATTTCTAAACCTCTTTCTTTATACTTTGAATACAATTTAATTAATTCAGGATGGCCTTTTCTACAGGGTGCACACCAGCTTGCCCAAAAGTCAAGTAACACATAATTTTTTCCCCTATAATCTGCCAGACTGATCTCTTTACCATTATTATCTATGGACTTGAAATTTGGTGCCAGTATGCCAACGTCTATTTTATCCCGGGAAAGACGGTCCTGAATTCTTTGCCCATAAATACTGGATTTCATAGCTGGTGTCATTCTGTCGAAATACAGTTGTAAGCTGTCTTGTGATAATACGCTAAAATTACATATCTCATAAAGTGTGACATAGGAGTGAGGAAATTCATCATAGAATTTAATCTGTGCTTTTCTCATCTGGTGGGATAAAGTAGTAAAATGGTTCTTAAGCTTGTTAATTTCAGTTTGGATAGTATTTTGCTTTTGAGGGTTTTTACTGTTCTCTCTGAAGAGCTGATCCTGGTATTTGATCTTAGAAATGAGCGTTCTCAGTTCTGTATTAATTGTATTAATTTTATGATCTAGTATCTTTTTCTCATCTTCTGTTTTGGAACCGGAAACAGAATACTTGAGCAAATTGCTGCCATCCGCCACAGTTAACTTAATAAAAGACGGATCTACATAGAACTCTAATATATCGCTATTGAAAGCGGGAGTTGACGAAAGAAAGATATGGACAGGTTGATCAATCTTGCCTGTAAGAAAGAATTTAGAGTTCGTCACTATTGCACTATCTCTTACGCCCGGATAAGCAATATATACTTTTTTTAATGGGTTGATAGTAAATTCACCCACTAGTTTAAACTGTGATCCTTTTGCAGCACATTCAATAATACTAAGCCACAAAAACATCAACCATACATATCTTTTCATCATAAAATTAAAATTTATCATTAAGCATGGGAGCGATGCCCACGCTTAATGATTTTGATCCCTAGCGTCTAATACAGATAGTACCGCTTTCTGTTGCATTCAGTTCACAAGTAAGCCCAGGACAGCACCACTGATCTGGATTACCTGTATGGTTTAAACTACAAGCGGGTGCGAATTCCTGTAAGCAATTAACTCCCCCTCTTCCTTTTATCTTTTTCATCTCAGCTTTGCTGAGCATTTTTAAATATTTCATCATTTTAAATTTTAAATTGGTAACCCAATTATGCCCGGGCTATTTAGGCTGCATTAATTGTGGAAATTTCACTGATGGCAATGTCAGTCTTATTGCATGTAATTCTTTACCATTAATCGATCAGCTGTTTTAGATCTTCTATTTTATACGGTTCCGGCATTTTGTATCCATTCACAAATATGGTCGGGGTAAACGTGATCTCTGTCTTTTCGCGCCATGCTTTTTGTTTAGCACCCGCAGCGAGTACTGCCGGGGTAATCATTACTGGATATTTTTTTGCCCAAACTTCCTGATTTTTATCTGGCATATCGTACCAATCCTTTAAAGCCTGTGCGGCCAGGTCCACATCTTTTGATAAGCTTAGTGCCATCATTTGGTAGGCGACCTGATTGCGGTGATTTGTCTCTGGGTTATTGATATAGAATAAAAGCTTCACTTGCAGATCTTCTGTTTGCTGCAACCATTTATCAATGAACCGATGGACTTCAGCGCATGGCTTACAATAGGGATCACTAACTATTGTGACAACTGTTTTAGCCTGAGGATTTCCTAAGATAACCGGCATTAATTCTTCATCTACTGCATGGTATTCCTGCTTCCTTAAGGTATAGGTGAATAGCTCGCTATTATACTTGAATTTTTTTAGTTCATGCTTTAAATATCTTGCCAGTTCAGCTGTTACTAAAATGGGCTTTTGTAAATTCCAGGCTAATATGGGAAACAGAAAACAAAGGAAGAAATAAGTCCAGTCGGTTAGATTAGCAGTAAGATCATTACTAAATGTACCGGTAATATGATATAGGGTTAGGCACTCCAGCAGGAGTAAACCTTGAATAGTACAACATAATAAACACCAGTTTTTCATCTTATATTGATAACTGATAGAATAAACAGTAAAAGGCAGAGCAGCAATATTCATCCATGATAAAACAGGGGTTAATACAGGAAAAAATAAGAGGACTAAAAAAGAACCTGTAAAATAATAAAAGCCCAGCTCACTCCAGCTAAGCCATGTCGTTAATGCAGCTCCTTCGGAGGAAAGTGTGTGTGTACAGCCGCTTCTCCCACCTGATCCGCATATATTCTTCAATAGTGTATGATTTTCATTTATACTGTAGGCAAGGAGTAATACGCAAACTGCTACTCCAGCTAGTTTTACACCCAACAATACTGAAATTGGTAAACTAAAAGCGTTTAGAAGTAACAGTAAGCATATAGCGATAAAAAGACCTGGTAATTTACCCTGTTGTAACAGATAATTTATCCGTTGCTGGTAATAATGCTGTTCTCCACTTTCTTTATCGGCTTTTGCCTGCATAACTAAGCCGTCCCATGATTGCAGAAATGCCGCTGTAGGTAACTGCTTGTTTTTGCTTTTCTCATCGGAAATTACAAGTCCGTTTTCGTTAGCACTGTGTACCAGCACAAATCTACCTGAACATCCATCGAAGTGAGCAATGAATGGAAATGGTAATTCTGAAGAATTATAAGTTTCTTTATCGGCAATATAAGCCTGATGATTAACTCGAAGGGCGGTTAAACAATCGCTGATAGCCAGCAGGCTGGTTGAATCCGGATGATCTTCAAGCATCGCAAGAATTGTGTTCTTGTTTGCTTTGACTTTCAGTCTGACAAGTAATTGATATGTTACTGCCAGTACATTATTTATATCGGTGTTGAGCATACTCATCGTGATCAGTTTATAGCAAAAATCAATGTTTCAGCCTGCTTAAATAACTGTTTTAAAGACCAATCTGGACTCCATGAATTTACGAAATATCAGCAATCGAGCAGGTGGCGGATGACCCATTAATGGGAACTTTGGCCTCCATATACTGGTGTATGAGTCATAAATTCATTAAGTATTTTTTCTTAACTGATATGAAGTCATTTCCATTTTACCCTGCGTATCAAAATGATTGCGGACCAGCTTGCCTGAAAATGATTGCAAGTTTTTACGGTAAGGATGTTAAGCTGATTAAAATGGATAATATTTTAAGTATCTATATGGATGGATGTTCTATGCTTGACCTCAGCGATGCTGCTGAACAGATAGGGTTCAAAGCACTGGCGTATCAAGGGAGATTAGGATTTCTTAAAACTATTCATCTTCCTGCTATTTTACACTGGCAGACCAATCATTTTATTGTTTTGTTTAAAATTGAAGCAGACAAGTATCATATTGCAGATCCTGCAAGAGGTCTATTAGAGATCAGTGATTCGGAATTAATGGATCATTGGGGAATTGTGCATGATGGAGAGCAAATGGCCGGATATGCATTGACATTTAATGTCAGCTTGCCATCGGTCAATAAATAGTCAGCCGAGATAACTGCTCATTTATTGTTATGAACATGATGAAGCCTCAAATCATCCATCATACAATTTTGTATTTGCGAATAACAGTATTCGGATTCTTTTGTCCCATTTTTACTTGGTTATACTCTGTAAATTGATTCTTTAAAGGAGCCTGATTTACTGTCAAATTCAGGATTGGTCAGCATCAATGAATGGGCAAAATAAAATTATACAAAAAATTATAAATGATATAGCGCATGTTACTCCTCAACAGATTTTAATTGATGAAAAGAATAAAAATATCAAATTGATATCTGATTATCAACTCGCATCGAATTTATCCGGGGGACTTGGTGCGTTATTTATTCGGTTCATATATCGTTTATTGCATCTCAATGAACATCATATATTTAGATGGAGATTGGAAAATAAATACATGCAATATCTGATATTTAACCATTATGCTCCTGGCTTTATGCCTAAGACAATTGCGCTCTCTGAATTGCTTAGCGAAAAAAATGATAACAATAGCATCGAAAAAGTAAAACAGTTGTTTAGTCAGAACTTCTTTTTGAAAGCCACTTTAGGACATGGTTCGGGCAGAGGCAAGACATTTGACCGTACATTAGAATTTGATAATCTTTTACCCTTTAGCCAAGAGCAATATGTGCAAAATGAAAAATGGATTCTTCAGGAAAAGCTCAAATTGAAAAGGGAATTCAGGATTCATTCTTTCGGTAAAGAGATTATTTATGGTCTTACCTTCAAAATGCAGGATTTAGATCCAGTGACTAATTCAGATAAATCAGAAGCTGAAAACTTTTTGCTATCGATTCTTAGCAAACTACCCGACACGATTGTTCAGGGAGCTTTAATTGGCTGGGATATAGGACTAACAGATGAAGGAAAATATTATATTATTGAGGGCAACTTTACAGGATTTCATCCGGAATATTCTGCCGGATTTCAAACGACAGGCTATGTTGATGATAAAGCTTTTGGTCCTATTATTTGTGTTTGGATCGGTTACTTTTTTTGTCGTCAATATTCCGTCTGCATCACAGCAATAGATGACTGGTTATTAAAAAAATTCGACTTCTTCAATTCATACTTATATTATTTAGAACTGCTACCCTATACTTTTTTTGAGAAAATATTCAATAATGCAGGTAGAGATTCAATGACAATGGTTTTCTACTTTGATGATGATGCAAATTCACACTTAAAGATCTTGATTAGCTATTTTCAATTAGTGAATCTTGCTACCCAATATTATGTTATAACAACGGAGGCATCATTCACAAAAAATGGGAATTACTTTAAGAATAATCATCTGGTAAGCGTATTAGCCGAAAAAAACTTCTTTACGGAAGAAGAGTACGAATTGATTAACCAACTGAGTTTAGAGGAGAAAAAAGAGATTTGCTATAATCACACATTGAAATTAGTTAAAACCCAACTTTCAATTCTAGTTTAATAAAGGTATCCAGCAAAATTGATTGCCTATGAAATTGCCTAATGATTTTGACTTTTACAATGCTATTTTATGGAACAGGGATGGTTCAACCAGTTATTATCAACTGCGGTTTCTTAGTTTTGATTTTTTCGAGCAAGATTTTGACTATATCATGTTTTTAAAATTTGACTTCCCGCAAAATTTAACGGATTCGGAAATCAGGGACCTAAAAATAGCATTGAGTCAAATCTATTTAAAGCATCCTGATGCATTTGTTGTTCTCACCCACAGAAAAAAAACACCATTGTATACGCAGAGTAATGATGAATTTATTTACTCATTCAGCTGTAGTTACATCCATTTTAGAAGCGTCATCAAAAAATGGAAAAATACGTTTGCTCCGGAGAAGTTTCTTTTTAATTTTTTAAATCAGGTTTTTGAACAGCAATCTGGCTTTAACCAAATACTTGTTAAACAAATACCTATTGAAGATCAAAACAATGTATTGGATTCAAGTTGCGACGTAGTAGTTCCACACCGCGGTGACAATACTTTTTTAGACACAGCGCTGTTTTATTTGTCTCAAATAGAATTCTTAAATGTATTTGTAGGAATAGACCAGGACATAGAAGAGGAAATTTTAGGCTTAAAAAGCAAATATTCAACTTTCAAATTCTTTGCGTTTCAGCCCAATCCTGTTGGACCCTATGTCATACGTAACGCATTAATTGACAAGGGGAGAAGTAAGCTTATATTTTTCCAGGATTCTGATGATATTCCTTGTGCAGATAGATTTGCAAAGATATCTGATTTTATGTTGCAGAGCGGATGTCAATTGTGTGGCTCTCATGAAGTAAGGATAGATTATTTTGATAAAACTGTCCGTGCCCATCGTTTTCCACTAAATGTTAGTAGAGCTTTAGCTGTAAAGCCCGGGCATCCACTTCTTCATCCTGCTTCAGCGATAAGCAGAGATGCATTTTATTCCAATGGAAAATTATCAGAGGAAAGAATATTTGGAAATGATACTAAATTTTTACTCCATAGTTTTTTCATTCTTAATAATATAGGCAATATTGATGAGTTCCTTTATATACGGAGAAGAAGGCCTGATTCCCTTACAACTTCTCCAAATACAAGTATTGGCTCACCAGCAAGGCTTAAACTCCAATTATCCTGGAACAGAGACTTTGAATATGTTAAGCAGAACATATTAAGTGTAAAAGATTCTAATTTAACTTATAAAGGTCCATCTTTTGGAGTTGAAAATACTCCAATCTGATTGGTTAAATATAATGGAATCGTAAATCCATAAAGTGAACTATTATCAATAGGAGTTTAATGGATAATGATGCACATTATGGGAATAGATTATGTAATTCATTTGAGGTGGTTTATTCATAACTGACTTGCATATTTCAATATTATACACTTCCTACCTGAACCTAAATTACAATGAATATTAAGTTCGATAAATCTGGACTGTTTTCTATTTTTCCATTAGCTTTTCTTTCCTACTTATTGTTGTGTTTTATTGCATTTGACGCCAATTGTCAAACTAAAAGCCGGTCTAATGATATGCAGCATTTGGAAAAAGGATTTCTAGCTCCTCCAGATAGCATCAAAACAACTGTATACTGGTACTGGGTTTCTGGAAATATTTCTAAGAATGGTGTGATAAAAGACCTGGAAGCCATGAAAAAGGTAGGCATTAACCGTGCTTTTATTGCTAACGTTACTTGGGGAGAGAAAAATGCAGGTCACATTAAATTGTTTACAGACGAATGGTGGGCAATTCTGCACACCGCATTTAAAACTGCGACTCAGTTGGGTATCGAAATAGGTATATTTAATTGTCCAGGCTGGAGTCAATCTGGTGGGCCATGGGTTAAACCAGAACAGTCAATGCGTTATTTGACTTCTTCCGAGCTAATTATAGATGGCCCTTCGTTAATCCATAAAAAATTGGAATTGCCAAACCCTATTTTTCAAGACGTAAAAGTGATCGCGTACCCCGCTCCAAAAGATTATGGTGTGAATGATCTGAAAGTAAAGGTCAAGTCGAACGCTTCACCCGAAGGTTTGGATCACCTTGTAGACGGTAATCCAAATACTACTTTTCATTTTTCTAATGAGCAGCCGTTGATAATGGATTTTCATTTAGAAAAATTGCAAACAATCCGTAGTGTGATTATTCATACAGCACATGCCGCAAATCGTTTCGAAGGAAATATCCAGGTAAAGATTAACGATAGCTATCAAACTATCAAACATTTTGTCGTCGATCGTTCCAACCCGAATTTAAGAAATGGTTTTATCCCTTTTGGTCCGGCAGCAATTTCTATTCCTGCTATATCAACTCAAGACTTTCGTTTGATTTTTAATGAAATTTCTATGGACAGCGAAATTGCAGAGATTAAGTTTTCAGCTGTGCCAATGGTTGAAAATTATCTGGAGAAAACATTGGCAAAGATGTGGCCTGGTGGATTTCCGGACTGGTCTGCATACCAATGGCTGCCTCAACCGGTCGTCGCAGATCAAGCTTATGTAATCGATCCGGATCAGGTGTTAGATATTTCAAAGTTTATGATCGAGGATGGTACGCTGAATTGGCAGGTCCCATCTGGGAAATGGATTATTGAACGGATCGGAATGACGCCAACCATGGTCAATAATGTTCACGCTACAGCTGAAGGTACAGGGCTGGAAATTGATAAAATGAGTAAAAAACATATTACTGCTCATTTTGATGCTTTTTTAGGAGAAATCCTGCGCCGAATCCCAGCAGAAGATCGTAAAACATGGAAAGTCGTGGTAGCCGATAGTTATGAAACTGGCAGCCAAAATTGGAGTGATGAGTTTATAACCCAATTTAAATTGAAGTATGGTTATGATCCGCTTCCATATATTCCTGTATTTCAGGGGAAGGTAGTGGGAAGTGCAGATTGCTCCGACCGTTTCCTGTGGGATGTCAGACGTTTTATCGCTGATCAGGTTGCAGATGTATATGTGGGCGGACTGACTCGTGCGAGTCATCCAAATGGATTAACTACCTGGTTTGAAAATTATGGTCATTATGGTTTTCCAGGAGAATTCTTACAATACGGAGGCAGGGCAGATGAGGTAAGTGGTGAGTTTTGGAATGAAGGAGTAAAGGGGATAATAGAAAATAGAGCCGCTGCATCCTCTGCACATATTTATGGGAAGACTAAAGTCTCTGCTGAATCTTTCACTACTACAGATAATTATTTTATGAATTATCCTGCAACGTTAAAGCAACGTCTTGATCGTTCCTTCACCCAGGGAATCAACAATACGCTTTTACATGTGTATATCCATCAGCCTTATGAAGATAAATGGCCTGGAATGAATGCTTATTTCGGTACAGAATTCAATCGTAAAAATACATGGTTTTTCGAAATGGGCGATTTCCTGAAATATATCAAACGATGTAACTTACTCTTACAGCAAGGAAAATATGTTGCAGATGTTGCTTATTTTATTGGTGAAGATGCACCGAAAATGACGGGTGTTCAAGATCCTACACTTCCAGCTGGCTATTCTTTTGATTATATCAATGCGGAAGTAATCAAAAACAGGCTATCTGTGAAAGGTGGTCATCTGGTCTTGCCGGATGGAATGCAATATCGGATTTTAGTGCTACCGAAATTGGACAATATGCGGCCAGAATTACTGACAAAAATAGAAGAGTTAGTTAAAAATGGCGCTATAGTGGTAGGCCCTAAACCCTCTAGGTCACCAAGTTTGCAAAATTTTGGAGAAGCTGATATACAGGTGCAGAAAATTGCTGGTCAACTTTGGGGACAGATAAACTCAGCTACTATCAAAGTTAATCATTATGGTAAAGGGATGGTGATTGATGGGATGGGTTTAGAAGATATATTTAACATTATAAATGTAAGACCTGACTTTAAAACAGCTATTGCTGATTCTATACTATATATCCACAGGGAACTAAAGGATGCTTCGATCTATTTTATTTCCAATCAAAAAGATAAGACTATAAGTTTGAACCCGGAATTTCGCATTATAGGTAAAAGTCCTGTATTATGGGATGCGACTACCGGTCGCATTCGTGATCTGCATGATTACACTCAAACAGATAAGTTTACGAGGATTCCTATGGAACTGGCACCATATGAAAGCACTTTTATAATATTTAGAAAGAAAAGTAAAGGAGAAAGGAAAGGCTTGGCCAACTATCCACGATTGATAAAGGAAATACAAATGCCGGATGGCTGGTTAGTTAATTTTACAAATAAAGGATTCGGGCCGTACAAATCTGTTTTGTTTAAACTACTGGAGGATTGGACTCGAAATAGTAATGATAGTATAAAATATTATTCTGGAGCGGCTACCTATCATCATAGTTTTAAACTGTCAAAAGTAAATAAGGGCGAGCGTGTACTATTAAATTTGGGAAATGTTGTCGCCGTTGCAAAGGTCATTGTTAATGGAACCGATATAGGCGGACTTTGGACTGCTCCTTATAAAGTCGATGTCACCAATGCATTGGTGACAGGTAAAAATGAACTGGAGATCAAAGTGGTAAACAATTGGATCAATCGGCTCATCGGAGATCATCACTTATCTGTAAACGAGAAGGAGACCTGGATGTATTACAACTCGCATGATCCAAATGTAGACTTGCAACCTTCTGGATTATTAGGACCAGTCAAGCTGGAAATTGTAAAACAACCGTGACTCAAATGAGACGAATGGCCTAAATTATTACGAGCTATTACTGTAATTTAATAAATCGTTTATTCCATATTGTTTGGTTTAAATATGATTTATAAAATATGGCAACTGAAATAGACATTGTTATTTTAAGCTATGCGCAGACAGAAGAATTAAAGCAGGTTACCAGTAACTGCCTTAGTTCTCTGGTAGCATCTGAAGATCCTGAACTGATTAAATTTAACATTATAGTCATTGAATCCCAGAAAGATTTAAAGCCGTTTCAATATGCACATGGACATACAGTCTATCCTGATGTGCCGTTTGGTTACAATCGTTACATGAATATCGGTATTTCGATGACCTCAGCACCTTATATCTGTTTATGTAACAATGACCTGCTTTTCCATCCACGATGGGCGACGGAAATACTTAAACCTTTTGCGGTTTATCGAAATCTTTATAGTGCCTCTCCAATGTGCATGATTCATCATTCAAAATTAGGCATAAAGCCAAACATGGGATTATTTGATGGACATAGGGAAAGGAATGAAGTTTCTGGCTGGTGTCTGTTCTTCAAGCGCAATATGTTGCAATTAATAGGTCAATTAGATGAGAATTTTATATTCAGGCATGCATCTCATGATTATACACACTTACTTTCAGCATTAGATTTAAGTCATTTCCTGGTTACTTCATCAGTTGTAGATCATTTAGATCATACTACTTTGAATAAGCAGGAACCCGAGCGGTTTAACGAATTGATGTTTATGCAAGATACTTACTATGAGAAGAAATGGGGGTATAGGTTGGGTAGAAGATGGAAAAATATTGGAGTGTAAGATCGTTACCATTATTGTAAAACATCATGAATAGTATTAGCGAGGCATTTGAAAAAATTATAGCGGACATTGATAGTTCTACTCCTCAGATGGTAGAAAGAAGAGCAATTTCTGAGACATTTCAGCTATCCGGTGAGCCGTTTTTATTGTCGAATTTATCAGGTAATGTTGGCGCTTTAATTGTCAGGGCACTTTTACATCAACTTGGTGTAGATGAACACTATGTTTTAAAGTGGCGGTTAGAACATAAGTACAGACAATATCAAATTCTAAATCACTACCTGCCACCTTGTATGCCGGAAAGCTTTAGTCTTAGTCAAATACTTGGCGAAACAGATGGTGCTGAAAAAGCTAGAGCTTTGTGTGCCAATGGTTATTTTATTAAATCTTCATTAGGAGATAGTTCGGGAAGGAAAAAAAATTTTGATAGGACTGCTGAATTAGAAGAGATAATTATTTCGCGTAGTAATCACATTGACGAAGACGACAAATGGATCTTACAAAAGAGATTGAATATAATTAAAGAATTCAGGGTGCATACGTTTCAAAAAGATGTATTATACGGTTTAACATTGCCAATGACAGATCTTGATTCAAGTTACGTGTCAGAAATTGATGAGGTTCTTAAGCCTGTTTTAGATAGGCTTCCTGAATCGATTTTAGCTGGTACTTTAATTGGCTGGGACATCGCTATAACCGATAACTATAAGACTTATATTATAGAAGCTAATTTTACTGGTTATCATACAGAATATTATCCAGGCTTTCATACCAGTGGTTTTTTCGGGGACCTCTACTGCGGTTCAATGATGTGTGCCTGGCTTAACAATTATTTCAGAAATAAATTTAATATATCAATAGGCTCGGTTGATGAGACATTAATTTTAAGTACTGATTTTTATAGAGAATTTATGTTTTATAGTCAACTATTCAATAATGAACAATGGTTTCACCTTAAGAAAAGTAGAAATGGGGATCCTTCATCCGCTATTCTTTATTTAGGTGAGGACATCAATTGCCTAACAACAAAACTTTTAGATTTCTTTCAAATTGGGAGTTTTGCCAAAAAATATTATTTGATTGTTCAGTCCGAGTATTTTTTTAGTGTCAAAAGCTTACTTTCTTTAAATGAGCTTATAAAAGTTATTGGGGAACATGAACTTTTTTCTGGGGAAGACCTTGAGGAAATTAAACATTTAGATTATGAGTCGCGTGAAAAAGAATGCTGCGAACTCCTTAAAAGACGATTAACAAAGGAAGTCTGTTTTATTGTTCGGTAGTTTTCTTATAAATGTTCAAGTTATTACGCCGACATCCAGGGAAGATAAACCAGATCTACAGCTAATATTTAAAGTTATACTAGTTGTAGATTCAAAATACATTAGCAATCGGCTATGGTGGCGCCAGTACCACATACTGCATTACGTAAGCTTGTACACACCGAGTACGAATATCAGTAAAGTCCTTAAACAACACTTCCTATCTATTTTTTAATTCTTTTCTACTGAGTACGTGATATATTGATTTATTTGACGATTGAATTTATTCCATATCATTTACTATTTGATAACTTTTTCCTTTTATCGTTTTAAAGGTGGTGATATATCCTTCTGAAGTCTTCGTCGAAAAAATGTTTATATCAATAATACGTATAGGTACACTTGTTTTGAGTATACATTCCTGACCTAAAATTGATTTGAACTTTGATTTAATCAGTTCTCCATTCTTCCAATATATATCTATTTCAAATCCTCCTCTGGCTTTAAGTCCCTTAATATTTCCTTCATTCCAGGGTTTTGGTAGTGCGGGCAATAGGTCTACAGACCCAAGATGACTTTGGAGTAGCATCTCCGCGATTCCGGAAGACCCACCAAAATTCCCATCTATCTGGAATGGTGGATGTGCATCAAAAAAATTCGCATATGTACCACCACCTTCATTGTAAGTGGTCTCCGTAGTCTCTACATAATTTAATAAGTCCCTGACGAGTCTATATGCATGGTCACCATCCTTTAATCTTGCCCACCAGTTGATTTTCCATGCTTTACTCCACCCTGTGCCATCATCTCCTCTTAATTCAAGTGTTTTTCTGGCAGCCTTAAATTCATCTGGAGTCGATGCGTTTATCTCTTTTCCTGGAAATAGTCCGAATAGATTAGATACATGGCGATGATGAACATCTATTTCCTCAAAATCCTTTGACCATTCTTGTATTTGACCCTTACTGCCAATTTTTAATGGATATAGTTTTGCATAAGCATTTTGTATGGTATCCCTGAACTTCCTGTCAATCCCTAATGTGTTTGTAATAGCTATAACATTAGTAAATAAATCCCTGATAATGGACATATCCATGGTTGTAGCTATAGATACCCCGTGTCCATTTCCATTTGCATCTTTAAAAAAGTTTTCGGGCGACGTTGCCGGAGCAGTAACCAAATATCCATCTTTATCCAGCACCAGCCAATCAAGACAAAATTCTGCTGCACCTTTAATGATAGGGTAGGCTTTTTTTGTCAAAAAAACTTTATCACCCGTATATAAATAATGCTCATATAAATGCCGTGATAACCAGTTTCCCCCCATTGACCAGTTAGCCCAAGTCGGACTTCCATGTCCCAAATCGCCTACTGGATTACTTATTGCCCATAAGTCCGAATTATGGTGGGCAACCCAGCCTCTGGCATTGTAAAATTCTTTGGCGGTTACCTTGCCAGTATGTGAGAGATCTTCAATAAGTGATAACAAAGGTTCATGCATTTCAGAAAGATTAGTTACCTCAGCTGGCCAATAGTTCATTTCTGTATTGATATTTATGGTATAATTAGAACTCCATGGTGCGCGTAAATCTTTACTCCATATTCCTTGTAGATTGGCAGGAGGACTTCCCGGTCTTGAACTGGAAATCAACAAATATCTTCCGAACTGAAAATATAGCGCTTCCAGGCCGGGATCGTAAACTCCCTTTGTATAGAGCTTTAATCGTTCGTTGGAAGGTAATAGCTCGTTTTGATTGATCTTTGAAGTATCTTTCAACTGGAAAGAGACCCGGTCAAAATATTTTTTGTAATCTTTTACGTGAGCAGTGTACAATTGTTGATCTGTCTTTTTAATGGCATTGTTAATTGACTCAGCAGCTATTTTGTTTTCATCTTTGCCATCTTTATCAGGACATTTATCAAAGCCATTAAAACTCGTTGCTGCTGTCACAAAGAGTATAACTTCAGTTGCATTTTTGATCAATATTTTCGAGTCATTGGAAATAGAAATACTTCCATCAGTGTTTTTCGCGTGTATTCTGCATTGAAAGCGCATACCATTACAGGTATTGGCATCGTCATAAGTAACAGAGAGTCTACCTTTCGGATTATAATATACAGGATAAACGTTTGATGGCGCTTTTCCTGTGAAAAGGATTTCATTTTTGCCATTTCCTGAAAAATGGTTTTTTAAAAGGCTCTTTGCTGATACATTTAAGTTCAGCGCACCTTTTTTACTTGCCGTAATATGGATTATCATTACGCGATCAGGCGCAGAGAGGTATACTTCTCTTTTATATTTTACTTTATTTAATGTATAGGATGTGTGCGCGACTGCATTGTCCATATCTAAATCCCGATAGTATTCTGTGGGTTTCTCACCTTTAAAATCCTGCTCAATCAAGACATCACCTAAAGGAAGGTATGACTGCGAATAAAGCCCTTGCATCTTATATGTTAATTTCTCGGCTTTAGTATAATCTTCTTCTTCCAATAATGCCTTTCTAATTAAAGGAAGTACTGTTTTTGCATTTGGATTGACATCTTGTGTCACAGGCCCGCCACTCCATAGTGTACTCTCATTGAGTTGTATAATCTCTTTTTCGAAGCCCCCAAATACCATAGCGCCCATTTTTCCATTACCAAGAGGTAAAGCCTCTTCCCAGTGGGTAGCAGGTTTATCATACCATAACTTAAGATTTTTATTTTGCGCAAAAACGCCATAACTGAAAAGTAAGTATATACTTATTTGTGATAGTATTTTTGATATTGATGAAGGGCTGAATTTAGATCTTGATTTCATTATATTTACAAGTTAAATCCCAAATCTATAGGGATTTAATAGTAGATGCAAGGGTTATTTTTGACTAATCGTTTTAGTTTTATTGACGAGTCGTTTAATTATTTATGCTTTCCTATATTACCTATTACATTGGCTTACCCAAAAATTCAATTCCTTTTCAAAAAAATGATTATCGTTTTCTGCCTTTGCTTTCATAAGAACAATTAATCTTTATATCGATCGCCAAATCATCTCTTCCAATTAATTATAAAATGTGGGTTGATTTAAGGACAACTGCACTTGATTTGCCTAAGTGAATGGGCTAGATTTGGTTAATGCAATTTTGTCAACAAATCATTATTCCACTTTATAAATTTAATTAATATCTATGTTGAAAACTAATGTCTCATTCAATTACATTATCACGGTACATAACAAAGAAGATTTAATTAGAGACGTCATGATAGGTGTTATCCATTCTGCTGGGTTGAATAGCACTATATATCCTGTATTGGATGGATGCACGGATTCTTCGGAATCCATCATTGATGATATTAGTAGGCTATATCCAAAGGTTAAGATTGTTAAATTGTTTGCTGATGATGTGCATGAACTCAGGTCAATCAACATAGGTTTAATGCACTCAAATCAGAACGGTGAGGGATATAATATTATTCTACAGGATGATGTGATTTTAGAAGATAAAAAAATGGAAAGTAAATGTATTCATTTATACAGCCAATTTAATCAATTAGGAATTCTTTCCTTTAGACATGGAGGGAACATATCTCGAAAAGGGATTCATTATCCTAAATACTCCCCTTTAATCGATTATATACAAAATCAGTGTGGCCATAATGTAAATCCTAGCACGATGCTAAAGACCGGTTCTTTTACATTCAGGGAGGTAGCTATTAAAAGCCCTATTTGCATTCCATTTAAAATTATTAGGGAACAAGGCATACCGAATGAACTTTATGCCCCATGGGATGATCTTGGTTATTGTTATCGGATAAGTAATGCTGGTTATTGCAACGGTGTCCTTGCCCTTAATTTTGTTTCTGATGTTGACTGGGGTAGCACCAGAGCTAAGAAACAAAAAATCAGTATTTTTGAGGTAGCATGTAATAACATGGATAAATTTACGTATTTCCATCCTGATATTCCTCCATTGGACAGTCTTAAATATGATAATAAAATTCATCAAATTTTTAGTGCATAAATTTGCGGGATAATAACATCTTAATAAGACTCCTTTATATTACCATCCTTACCAATCTCTAACCAGTGGTTTAAAAACTCTAACAGTAATAATCGTACTATTCCAAAGTCCTTTATCATATTGCCGAATATTTTACCTCGTGGATTGATTCAAATGAGATGTTTAAGTTTAGCCATTAGCAATCATATCCAAGGATCAAGCATAATAATCTTTTTGATTATTCTATTTAGTTTAAGAAAACTTTCAAATGTAATTGAATTAATGACGAGGTTTTTAAGATCATTCATTCTGTATGGTTCTGTCACCATATACCTATGTACAAGAATGTGGTTGTATGTAATAATTCCTCAAAATGAATCCACATTTATTTTCAATTTGGGATAGGTCAGCATATAAGAAAGGGCAAAAGAAAGTTGCAGGAGAAATTGTAAATTATGTATAAATGTTCATTCCAAAGGCAATCTTATTTGATAGAAAGAATGAGAATATTAAGCTGATATCTCATTATCAATGAATCTTAATTATCAAGGAGGCTTGGCGTGTAAATTATTTATTCGCTTTATTTCTGCAATTAACAGCGTCGAAGTATATGAGACATTATGTCACTAACTTTTTTAAAGGCAACGTGCGCAACGCACAAAATTACTTTTTCACTCTACTTGTGTTTATTTACTGTTGCTAGGCTTTAGTTACTTAGAATACCTATGTTCATTTCTATTTAACGTTGGACATATTTAGTTCAAAATCAATTAATATATCTTTCATTCGCCATAGGAGGAAACATCTTCAATTTATACTGTATTCAAAAAGGACTCGTTTTAAAATTATTTTCAAAAGAGGGGAGCTATTGGATGAAATAAATGTACGCCTTAATACTGATCATAGAATCCATTATGAAAACGAATAAATATTGTGATCAGCTTATACAACGAATGCTCTTTATCAAGAGCAAACTTAAATTTTTATAAATAAATAAGATATGAAACTATACGAACAAAGTATATTGTTTATTGCGATCATTTTATTAGGTTCAGCATGTGAGAGGGAAACATATGAAATTAAATCAACCTCTAGCGTTTACGTCATTAATGCTGCCGTAGATAATGGGCCAATAAGAGTAAATGTTGGAGCGGGTAATGGTTTTTCCTATTCGAAGGCTACTGATTTGGCATTTGGAACTAGTAATATTTATGGGGCATTTTCGGGGGGGAACAAAATTACTGTAGTAAATTCACTTGATACCACAAAAACTGTTTTCAATAGAACTCTGAATTTGGAAGGAGTCAGTACGCTTTATATCGCTGGACAAGTTCCAATTACTGATACAATATTTCAGGCTGAAAAAAATCTTCCATACATTTCGCAAGGGAATATTAATAATCCTGATAACTCGTTCTATTTACGTTTTGTCAACCTATCGCCAAATAGCAATCCTTTAAGTATCAATATTAAACAAAGTACAGTCAAAGAAACTACTTCATTAGGTTACAAATCAATTTCGCAATTTAAAAAGTATGAGGCACTAACTACTACTGCCAATTATATATTTGAGATTACTGATCCTATAACAAATAGATTATTAGCAACGTACACTCTTAATACAGGAAATAATAGATTTAAAACAATCTCACTAGTGATAAAAGGATTAGTTGATGGTACCGGTGTTAATGCTTTTGGTGTCTTTGTGGTTGCATACTCTTGATCAAGAATTTTATAACTCAATAAATTTGCAAATTTTCTAATAATTAAAGTGCAGTCATAAATATAATTTTAAAGTTATGTCTAATATAAGCTTGTTGTTTTGACTCTCCAACAACGGTGTTATTTAGTAGTCTTATATCTCTTATAGCATTATGATATCGATAATATAATAATAATTAGTTGCACAAGATATTATCAGAATTGTGTGATTTAAACCATGAAAAAATATGAAAATTTTTACCCAATGGCCAGTTGTCCAGTCAGATAGACTCGTGAAGCCGTTATTGCTCATGCGGCTGGTTTTAATTTTATGTATAGCAGGCATATTCCAGGCCAGTGCCACGGGCTACGGTCAGGAGGTAACCCTTGTCA
>Ga0247809_1000464_pt1 | contig 19050 bp, 12 predicted proteins | sample UWRJL104311B1_FD_180951 | JGI IMG/M metagenome (GOLD analysis project Ga0247809, IMG submission 180951) | Plant litter microbial communities from Arlington Agricultural Research Station in Wisconsin, United States - UWRJ-L104-311B-1 | ecosystem: Environmental > Terrestrial > Plant litter >...
AGAAGGATTGATTGGACAAGTGGCCGTTGAAAAGGAAAGAATTATTTTAAGCAACGTCCCGAAAGATTATATCAGAATCAATTCAGGTTTAGGAGATGCGAAACCAAAAGACGTGATTATATTACCAGTACTTTTTGAGGGGCAACTAAAAGCTGTTATCGAATTGGCTTCTTTGGATACTTTTAGCCAGACGCATCTTGATTTCCTTGAAGGATTAACAGAAAGTATCGGAATTGTACTGAATACGATCGAGTCGAATTCCAGAACCGAAGAATTACTGGTGCAATCCCAATCGCTTGCCGGCGAGCTGAAGAGTCAGCAGGAAGTATTGAAAAACACAAACGAGGAGCTGGAAGAAAAAGCATTCCTTCTGGCAAATCAGAAAGAAGAAGTGGAATTGAAAAACCAGGAGGTTGAGGTGGCCAGAAAAGCTTTGGAAGAAAAAGCCGATCAGCTTACACTGACTTCAAAATACAAATCAGAATTCCTGGCCAACATGTCACACGAGCTTAGAACTCCACTGAACAGTTTGCAGATTCTGGCCAATGAACTGATCGCCAACCGCGACGGAAATTTATCCGAGAAACAAATTCAGTTTGCCAAAACCATCAATGCCTGTGGAGATGACCTTATCCAATTGATTAATGATATTCTGGATCTTTCCAAAATTGAATCCGGATATATTTCTGTAGATTACAACCCAATTAGTTTTGCTGATATCAGTCGATTTGTGGAATCTACTTTCAACCCGATTTCTCAGGCCAAACATCTGCGTTTCCAAATCAATATGGATGATAATCTTCCTGAACTGATGGAAACCGATTCACAGCGACTGAATCAGATCCTGAAAAACCTGTTATCCAATTCCTTTAAGTTTACGGAAAAAGGTGAAGTGAAACTGAATATTTACAAAGCCAACAACAATTGGAAAACCAAAAATAATAGTCTGGATAATGCTGAATCTGTTGTTGCTTTTGAAATTTCGGATACCGGTATAGGAATTTCTAAAGAAAAACAAAACATCATATTCGAAGCCTTCCAGCAGGCAGAAGGATCAACAAGCCGTAAATATGGAGGAACAGGTTTGGGATTATCTATCAGCCGTGGACTTTCGGATTTATTGGGCGGTAGCATTGAACTGGAAAGCGACACTAATGTTGGTAGTAAATTTACGCTCTATCTTCCTCTGAAATTTGTCCATATTCCGGAAATTGAAAATATGGATGTCAATGAAGAAACCAATATGGCCGATACTGGAAAAAGTGGTTTAAAATCACTTCCTTCATCCAATTTCAACAGATCAGACATTGATTTGTTTTTTGTGGATGAAATTGGTGATGACCGTACCGATATCAAACCCGATGATAAAATTTTGCTGATTGCCGAAGATAATTTGATCTTTGCCAGAATAATGCTGGAACAGGCACATCAACATGATGTTAAGGCTATCGTGACCACAAAAGGAAACGATGTTATTGATTTTATAAATCAGTTTCAGCCTCATGCTATAACGATGGATCTAAATATGCCGGATACAAGCGGATGGAAAATATTAGACAGGTTAAAAACTGATTTTACTCTTCGTCATATTCCGGTTTACATTATTTCGGGAGAAGACGAAAGAAACAAAGGTTTGAAACGCGGAGCACGAAACTTCCTTCTTAAACCTGTGAAAAATGAATCTTTAACATCCCTTTTTAATGATGTACACAACTTCAAAAAAATAAAAAATTTACTCGTTGTTGATGATAATGAATCTGATTTGAATCGTATATTAGAAGCAGTAAACGGCTCAGATATCATCATTCATAGTGCCAAAACTGCAAAAGAAGCGGTATCACTTTTAAGTAAAAAATCTTTTGACTGTATTATATTGGATTTAAAACTTCCGGATGCTGAAGGTCTGGATATTATCAATGATCTGGAGAATAATATTGCCGGACAGGAAACAGCCATCATTATACATTCAGCAGGTGATGTGAACAAAAAACAACGCAGCAGACTGAATAGATTTGCCCACAGTATTATTACAAAAAGCAGTACTTCACTTGATGAATTGGTAGACCAGACGGCATTATTCATGCATAGAATCCATAAGGAATTACCGGATAGCATGAGAGAAAGAATAGAAACCTATTATTTGAAAGAAGATGTACTTATCAACAAAAAAGTATTGCTCGTTGATGATGATGTTCGAAATTTATTTGCACTAACAACTGCTCTGGAGCGTTTTGGACTCGATGTAATTAGTGCAGAAAGCGGTCATGAAGCCATTGAGATACTGAATGAGAATCCAAAAATTGATATTGTGCTGATGGATATCATGATGCCTGAACTGGATGGATATGAAACAATGAAAATTATTAGAAAAAAAGAAAAACATAAGGATTTGACTATTATAGCCGTAACGGCAAAGGCAATGAAAGGCGACAGACAACGCTGTATAGAATCCGGTGCATCAGATTATATCACAAAACCGGTGAATGTGGAACAACTGTCTTCTTTAATGCGTGTATGGCTCAAATAACAATTTCACAATGAAAAATGCAATGGAAGAACATCCGGTAAAAATTTTAATGGTTGATGACAAGAAAGAAAACCTCCTTTCATTACAGGTAATTCTTGCTGACCGGGGCTACCAGTTTGTGGAAGCTGCGTCCGGAAAAGATGCCTTGCGGATTCTTTTAAAAAATCAGGATTTTGCCATTATACTGATGGATGTACAGATGCCGCTTATGGATGGTTTTGAGACAGCCGAGTTAATTCGTCAAAGCGAAAAACTCAAGAATGTACCTATTATTTTCCTGACAGCCAATATGAATACAACGGATTATATTTTTAAAGGATATCAATCCGGTGCAGTAGATTATATGATCAAGCCTTTGTCTGCCGAAATATTACAGGCGAAAGTAATGGTGTTTTCAGAATTGTATAAAAAGAACAGGGAACTTCGAATCAGAGAGGAAGAAGCCAACATTCTAAATGCCAAGATTACAAAAGCGAATGAAGAACTCGCCAAACAATATCTTGCTATTGAGAAACATGCTATTGAACTCAAAAAGAAAAACAGCGAACTGGATGCGTTTACTTATATCGCAAGCCATGATTTGCAGGAACCGCTTCGAAAAATTCAAACGTTTACCAATATATTACTAAGCAATGAATTTCAAAATTTAAGTGCTGACGGAAAAGCAAGATTTGAAAGAATACTATATTCTACCAACAGAATGCGTGAACTTATCAATGATTTATTGGCTTTTTCACGTACCAATATTGTGGACAGAAAGTATGAGAATACAGACCTCAACAAAATTCTTGAAAGTGTAACAGATGCTTTGCGTGAAAATATCAAGGAAAAAAATGCTGTGATTACTACCGAATTACATGGTAATATCAGAATTATACCTTTTCTTTTTGTTCAGCTTATAGAAAATCTGGTCAATAACGCCTTGAAATTCTGCAAAGAAGATGTTCCTCCTCACATAGAAATTAAAAGTCGGATTGTGAGTGGATCAGAGCTGCAAAATGAAAAACTGCTTACTACAGGAAATTATTGTCACATTACCTTCCAGGATAACGGAATAGGCTTTGACCCGGAACATAGCGAAAAAATATTCGGGGTCTTTCAAAGATTACATGGCAGGGAAATTTATGATGGAACTGGTATTGGACTAGCCATTGTTAAAAAAATTGTCGAAAATCACAACGGAATAATAACTGCGACAGCTGCTCCAATGAAAGGTGCAACATTCAATATTTATATTCCGGAATAGTTTAAAATACATTTATTTAATTTAAAATCCTTTTCAATTATGAAAAGGATTTTTTGTTTTATAAATCAACTGCTCATTATATAAATGATGTATCAAATTATATAAGCTCAAATCCATATAGTTCGTGAAATTTGTATAAAATTTTACAACATGAAAACATTTATACGCAATAATGGCCTAAGTATCTGTTTTTTACTCTTGTTTGCAGGAGCTATGATAGGTCAGATAATTTTTGGTTTTCAGGAAAATAATAAAGAACTCATTGAAGACGGAAGTGCTGCGATAAACCTTTCCTCCTATCTGATTTCAGGCCATTTTTTTCAGGCTACTTTTGAGAACTGGGAAAGTGAGTTTCTACAAATGGCATTATTTGTCATTTTCACCATCTTTCTAATGCAGAAAGGATCATCAGAATCAAAAGATTTAGACGAAGAGGACGAGGTTGACAGGATTCCCTCTCCTATCCGGACAGGAGCTCCATGGCCGGTTCGAAAAGGTGGCTGGATCCTTAGCCTTTATAAACATTCACTTTCTATCGCCTTGCTGTTTCTCTTTTTGATTTCTTTTCTAGCCCATTTTTATGGCAGTCTCAAAAATGAAAATGAACATTTGTCATTGCAGGGACTTCCTTTACAATCAGCATCTGATTACATTGGAGATTCGAGGTTCTGGTTTGAATCTTTTCAAAATTGGCAAAGTGAATTTTTATCCGTTTTTGCCATTGTCATCCTTTCTGTTTATTTACGCCAGATTGGTTCGTCACAATCAAAACCTGTTGATGCTCCTCATATGCAAACTGGAGCATAACAATTGCAAGTATAAAAAAATTAAATCAACTCTAAACTTATCATTATGAATACAGTTACACCCTGGAGCGCTACTGCTCAGGCAGATATTGAAAATAGTGACATACTTTTAGAAAAAAATATCCTGAATTATACTTTTCAAATTTATAATACGGGAGATTCGTTATGGATCGTGGCCCTTATGCCCGATAATGGTAAAATAGCTTTTCGTGCAGCATTTGGAATGAACAGCTGTTTTGAAGTGGTTAATCTTTTTGAAGATGAAAATACTATTGTAATCGTACTCAGTTCCAGACTTGGAAATTATGAAGTCCGAATCGATTTTCCTGACAGTTCAGCACCTTTGTTGCATTATACCACTTCTTTTACGGCCAATATGCCTATTATGATTCCGTTTTGGCCTCGTGATATTGTACCGTTGACACAAAATGGAAATGTAGAAAATACAAGTGGAAAAATTCATATGGAGCAGTTTGGATCACGCTCAGGATTATTGTTTGCCACTATTACAAGACCAAAAACAGGCTCATTTTTTTATTTTCAAAATCTTACTTCATTATCCGAATATTGCGAAGTTACTGAAACCGAATCGAAAAACACAGTTGGAGGAAGCTGGCCTGAAATTGGTTTTCAGCTGCCAGTCACGGATCAATTGCCTCTTCCGGCAGGTAAGGCTTTTACAATATCTGATGCTTATGTAACGCTGATACCTGAAATAATCGAAGAAACTTCATCCATTTGTGAACATTTTTTGGATAACCTAGTTAAGATCTACAAAGTGCTTCCACAGCCCAAAATCGAATATCACAACTGGCCTGAAATTGCCCAAAATGTTTTAAACGATTTATCCCGAAACAAAGGCGCCTGGACTCAAACCAATGGAAATGCCTATCTAAATGCTTATTTATGCGATTATGATACGCCTGCTGAAAGTATGGTTCAGCTTGCCGTTTTATCTCCATATAAGGAATATGAAAAATGGAACAATGAAAAACACCCATTATACGATGATTTAATCAACGGATTGCCTGCTTTTTATGATTCAAAAATAAACTGCATCAACCGATGGCTTCCCGCGCTCTCTGACCAGCTGGATCATTCTGAAGAACAAAAAAAGGAAATGGTGATGGATTCCTGGTATTTACATCATCCGTTAATGAATTTGTCAAGACTGGCGCTACACGGAGACAAAAAAGCAGAGAAACTGGTATTGGATTCTATTGACTATGTTATAAAAGTGGCCCATCATTTTAAATATACATGGCCTGTCTTTTATGATATGGAAACGCTTGAAATAATCAAAAAGGAGACTGCTCCCGGTGCCGGAGGAGAAAGAGATGTTCCGGGCGCTTACGCACACCTGATGCTGTTGGTTTATAAATTAACAAAAGAAAAACGCTACTTAAACGAAGCCGAGAAAGCAGCAAAAAAATTAGAAGAACTGTGTATTGAGATTTTATATCAGGCCAACAACACCGCTTTTGCTGCCGGAGCATTATTAGAATTATATAAAATCACCAATAAAAAATTATATCTGGAAATAAGTTATACCTGCATTACGGGATTATTTAAAAATGTACAGCTCTATGACTGCAACTATGGTTACGGAAAAAATTATACCAATTTCTTCTCCATATTCCCGCTCAATGATGCCCCTTATACCGCTGCGTATGAAGAATTAGAAGTATACGCTGCATTATCAGAATATTTTATTCAGGCGAAAGATGTTGCCATTTTGCCATCGCTAAAAACCCTGATTCCGGAGTTTATTAAATATGCGGTGAACAGGATTGCTTATTATTATCCGCCGATGCTTCCAAAAGAAATGTTGTCTGAAGAAGTCAAAACAGGAGAACTTCAACATGATTTATGGGTTCCGTTAGAAGACTTATATAACGGCTGGGAAAAAAGCGGTCAGGTGGGTCAGGAAGTCTACGGTGCGGGAATGGCGTTTGGTATTGTACCAAGACAATATATCAAAGTTGATGAAGATTTTCTTCTTTTTATCGATTATCCCATTATGCATTCTGCCAAAAGAGGCAATTCGCTAACAATAAAACTTGATGGTGATAAAGATATGTCCTGCAATTTAAAACTGATAAAGGTTACTGAAATTAGTAAGGATACAAAAGTATTTCAGGATGGAGAAATGGTTAAAGCATTTAAAAAGAATACAAAAATGCAGGAATATAAAATTGCAGGAACGGGTACAATTAAAATTCAATGGAAATAAAAGCAGCAAAAACTGCTGCAAGATTAATTTAAATAAATAAAAAGATATATTATGAAGCAGTTATCTGAATATTTTGGACAAAACATCGATCAAAAAAGAATTATTATCACAGGCGGTACCACCGGAATTGGAAAAGTAACAGCAGAATTGCTGGTTTCCCTTGGAGGGCGGGTTTTTATCTTCGGAAGAAATGAAGAAGATTTTGAATGTGCTATTAATGAAATTAAGGAGAAATATCCACAAGGTGAGATTTACGGTACTCCTGCCGATGTAACTAAAAAAGAGGATATCCAGAAAGTATTAAAAATGGTTGCCAGTGATCTTGGCGGAATCGATATCCTGATTAACAACGCTGCTCTGCCAGCTGATGGTATTACAGAGAGCACTTTTGAGGACTATAAATATGTAATTGACACCAATATTACAGGATATTTAGCCTTTGCAGAAGAGGCAGTATCCCAAATGAAAGAGAAGAAATCGGGGCATATCATCAATATCGGATCCATGAGTGCAGAAACAAAGGGGCCAACAAGCACAATTTATGTAACTACAAAAGCGGCTATCAGAGCTTTTAGCACCTCACTCCGTAAAGAAATTAATCCATTAGGAATTAAAGTATCCCTTATTGAACCCGGTGCAGTAACCAGCGATATGCAGTCCGGTACCAGAGAAGAGCATCAGGAAAAAATAGATAAAATGGAGATGCTTGAAGCAGAAGATATTGCTATGAGCGTTGTATTCTGCCTCTCACAGCCTAAAAGATGTGATATTGTGACATTACAGATAAGACCACATCTACAAATCATTTAAATCTTAATAAAAAAGAGCCATTTTTAAATGGCTCTTTTGGATTTTATTTAATTCATTCGTTTTACGGAAAGCTTGTCCAGACAAAAATAAGCTGCAGTATTGATTCCGTAATTCGGGTATGAATTGGTTGAATTATTTGTTTTTTATAAAACTCAAATCTTGAGCCACTACAAACGCATTGGTTAATAAAGTATTAGCCCCCATTTCAACAAATGCTGGTATATATACTTTTACAAAATCAATACCCGGCAAATGCACTTTTTTACCCTCTTTATCTACCGCCCAGCTAATATCAATTGAAGCATCTTTGATGCCGCCATAACCCCATTCAAAAGTTCCTACATTAAAGGTTGTGCCTAATCCGTCACTTACGTCTTTTACAGGTATAATTAGTTTTGTGCCTTTCAGCGTATAAGAATCTGCCATCCATGCTGGGTAATAATTAGAAGATCTAAATTTTACCACCTTTGTAATAGTACCTGATGCGTTTTTGTTATCAGTCCATTTTATGTATTCTTTATCAAACTGCCAGCTTAATTCTCCTGTTACTGCTGCTTTATTTGGATTTGGTTTAAAATAAGTCATCTCATAATTTTTTACGGTTGACGACTTGTAGTATTCACTTCCTGCAATTTCATACCATTCGGTATCGTCAGGGATTCCATTTTTGTTTGCATCATAAGCAACATAAATACCTGCCGGAGCGGTTTTTACTATGTTATCCATCAAAACAGTAAAATCACGCTTTCCAAACGTATTTATAACAGTGTGGTCAAAAGCAGTAACGATGTAGCCTCCAAAAGTTCCCAGCGGAACAGACTCTCCGTTTTCAAGATCCGACTGCACTTTTGCCATCACTTCTGCTTTTGTTGCAAAATCATAACTGCTCAGTGAGTTAATCGGTGCAGGAACGTAATCAAGTAGTGAAAGTGCTTTTGAAACATACGTTTTACCTGTTTCAGAAACCGAAACATTAGTAGAAGCCTTCTTTACAATTTCATCCACTGTTACTGTAAAATCTAAAACATAATTGGCGGTTTCAGATGATATAAACAGTAATTTTTGGGTATCGCCGATGATAGAATCTTTTGCAACGCCATCATTTCGTGTAACTTTAATTGACCAAGTGTAAGAAGCCGTTTTCTCTTCTGCATTTTCAATAGTAACTTCCGGATTTATTTCTGTAACACCGTATCTCTCGACAGCAAAATCCGATGCTATTTTTATACTTATTAAAGGATCTAAAATTGGTTGTTCCGGTTTTGAATCATCATTACTGCAGGCATAAAAAGCCCCAAAAGCCAATAGAAATAAACTGTACTTTGTATACTTTTTCATGTTCTTATTTTTTGATTTTTAAGTTGTATTTTTTTAATATATGAAGATCTCCTGCTCCTGCAAACACAGCAGCCATTGAGGATTGCTGCTGGCAAAGTCCCATTGGCTCACTTACACAGTTCACTACTTTTATAAAATCTATTCCCGGAAGATTTGCTTTATTACCTGATTTGTCTACCGCCCAGTCAATATCAATATCCGGATCTATGGCATTTACATATCCCCATTCCGTAAATGTGGAATTAAACAATGTTGTCTGATTGGGACGTACTGGTGCAAATCCTACATCGAGCTTCATTCCTTCATAAGTAAGTGTGTTTTGATTTGCCCAGGCAGGATAAAATTGCTTCTTAACTCTTGGTTTTGCCAGATAATAGGTTTCTTCCTGATTGTTTTCACAAAAAATGTGCTCACGATCATCAAAAAAATCTCTTGGGCCTGTGCTTACCAGGCTTTCTCCAGCCGGTTTTTTATGATAGGTAATTTTAAAATTGTTAATGGTGTTTTCTTTAGTGTGCTGACTTCCGATTATTTCAAACCATTCGTCATCGTCCGGTTTTCCGTTTTTATTTTTATCATACGCTACATAAATTAATCCCGGAGCCGGCGGATTTGCTTTAGGCACTAATGGGTTTGATACATCTCCCCCATACACCCTAAAATCTTTTTTGCCAGCTATGTTTACAACCGTGTGATCAAAACCAACGATTATCGAACCGCCAAAACCGCCAAGATCTAAAGGATATCCAACACTAGTTTCATTGATTCTGCCTAAAGCCGTACGCATTACATCTTCTTTTGTATTTCCATCTTTGTATAAATCATTAGCAAACATGCCGGGTGCCGGATCAAAATCAAAAATGCGTGTTATGTAAGGATTGAAGTTTTTAGTTTCATTGATTACATTTATCGTGGTTGTTTTTGTTCCTTTTTTATTGCCTTCAGATACATTCAGCGTAAGTTCATAAGCACCTGAGTATAGTGCTATAAAATTTAGATCTTTAGAATTTCCAACAATAGAATCTGTTTTTTGGTCTACAGGATTTTTTGTCATCACCCACTCATAAGTTGGATTGGCAGCTTCTGCAGAAGCGGTAACGTTTAATGCAGTAAATGTAGCTACATCGTATTTTTCCTCAAGGGTAATCGCTATTGAATTTGATGCATCTTTTTCATCATCATTGCTGCATCCGACAAATGCGGAAGCCAATGCAATTAATAATAAACGGGTAAAACTTTTTTTCATGATTTGTGATATAATAATTGATTTTAACGTACTATTTAATTTGTTTGTCTGGTTGGAATATTTTCTCCTGAAAGATGCAAATCTGTCGCTCCCATAATTTCAGTAGAAGTTTCTCCAAGCCATCCCGCCTGTTGGTTGAGTCCATTGTAAACCTTTACAAAATCGATTCCGGGCAGCTGTAGCCTGTTTCCGTTTTTATCAATTGCCCAGTCAATGTCGATTCCGGAATCATCGTCATTGTTAGGTGCATTGTCTGCATATCCGTATAGAAAGGCGTATTGCACAAAATAACTTCCGGTGCCGCTTTCATCCACTGCATTGTCCGGTAATCTTGTTCCTTTGAAAGTAATTGTCGATTGGTCTTTTAGCCATTTTGGCCAATATTCCAAGGAATGATTGTACGCATTGTTTTGTGCCAGATAACCTTCTTTTCCCTGATTGTCTTTCCAATAAATATATTCCATATCAGTAAAAAGCACTGTTCCCGTTCCACCGCCCGCAACCGGAATTTTATTCGGATCGGGTCTGTGATAGGTGATTTCATAATTATGGATGGTTTTATCCATTTTATGCCCACCGCCTTCTATTTCGTACCATTCATCATCCGGAAGTCCGTTTTTATTTTTATCGTATGAAACCATGATTACACCTGCTTCACTGCTGCCTCCGCGCATTCCGACATTCGGATTAGGATTCGCTTCTGCCCAGAAAGCATTTCCTAAAACCCTGAAATCACGCTTTCCTTTGATATTCAAAATCGTATGATCAAATCCAAAAACAACATAACCGCCAAAGGCTCCAAGCGAAATTAAATCTCCGTTTTTCTTGGCGAGATAGGAATTGGCACGCTGCAAAACTCTATCAGCTGTATCTGAATCATTAGCCACTGGCAAATCGTTTACAAATTGTCCCGGAGCAGGTTTAAATTCGAATACTTTGGCTATAAAGGTTTTGAGTTCTTTTGCTTCTTTAGTAACCGTTATCGTAATTTTTTTTGTTTGTAAATTTCCTTTATCGTTTATAGCTAATGCCAGTTCATAAACGCCAGTTTCGGCTGCTGCAAACAAGGCTTCTTTTGTTGTGGAATTTGCTATGGAATAGTTTTCTGAAGGCGCATTTGTGACACTCCAGTTATACGTAGCATCTGCATTGGCAGTAGTATTTGCCGGAATTTTTAGTATCGTAAACCTTTGTGTTGTGAATTCATTGGTTTCTCCTCCTCCGGTTTCTGAATCACCGTCATTACTATCCGAACAATTGCTCAGCGATAATATGGTAAGTAAAAAAAGGACTGTTCGAAAATGTTTTAAAAATCTGTTATTCATGTATTTATTTTTTAGTTATAAAAGCAATATGTGCCGGAATATTCCCGGCAGTGGTTTTCCATTTTAATTTTCCTTCCGGCGTAAAGCAGTAGATATAGCCTTTCACTACATAATTTTGGGCATCTGTGATATAAATTTCCTTGGTTTCCGGATTGACCTGAAGCCCATACGGAATCATTATTTGTTTATCTGTGCCATCTTTAATGATCTTATCACTAATTATTTTCTTTGTTTTGGTATCCATGATGCCATACGTAACTTTATTGCTATTGGTGAGATAACTCCAGGAAACACTATAGAAATAAAGCAGATCATCATCCATACACATTCCTAAAGCCGGAATATCGAGCTGCATTTTTTTCTCATCTGTTTTCGTATCAATTACAAAAAGATTGGATGGAGTGTTGTAGTAATCTCCTCTGGAACTCACATAAATATCTCCTCTGCTGTCTATTTGCATCCCGTAAAGATTGATGCCGACGTCTATTTTTTTTATTTCGGTAAAAGTTTCCAGATCGATTACAGAAACGGTGCGATCGTAATTCGGAACACGATAACCACCTGAATTGGCTACATACAATTTTCCGTTATGGACTACCATTTGTTCCGGCTGATAGCCCACCGTTACTTTTCGTTTGATTTCTAAAGATGTGGTATCAATCTCGGCTACGAAACCAATTTCTGCATTGGGATCAATAGCTACAGGCCCTGCATAAGAACTGACATAGGCCTTATCTTTATAAAAAGCGATATATCGGCAATTGGGAATGTCGATTTTTTTGATGCGTTTCGCCGTCCATTTGTCTATAACTTCTACTTTGTTGGATACGTTAATGACCGCATACACTTTATTCCCATAAATTTGAATGTCGTTTCCAACATCGCCCAGTTCTTTTACAACTGTCGGATTACGTTCAGAATAAATATCAGTGGTGTAATTTCCGGTTCTGTAATTAAATACATCAATGCTCGCTCGATTCATTCCCATATTGCCTTCGTTCAGCAGATAAAAGCCTTCTATATTGCCGTCACTTCTTGGAGCCGCAACACTTTTGTCTGAAGAAAGAAAAATAGTTTCATCTTCCCTGCAGGAAATAAGTGCAATAGAGACGAAGAAACCTAATAGTATTTTTGTGGTGATTTTTTTCATATCTCAATACCAATTATAAATTTAAACGTGCGGCCCGGCATCGGATAATTGTATATTACCTCATATTGCTGATTGAATACATTATTACATTCAACCGATCCTTTTATTTTGCAGCTGCGAAGTAAAAAAGATTTCTGAACCGATAAATCATGCGTATACCAAGGCTGTACCTCATTGATTTTTATATTGTTTACATTGCCATTATACCGTTTTCCAACATATATAAAACTGTAGTTGAAATTCCATGATTCATAATTTGCGTTTAAAATTCCGGAACCGCTGTGCCAGGGCGTGTACGGTATCTGATCTCCGTAGGATGATAATTCCAAACCGCCAAATTTGGTATAATCCCTGCTTTCAGAATAGGTATATGTTAAATTGGCTGTCAGGTTTACTTTGTCAAAATGGGTTGCCATATTCACTACAGATTCTATTCCGTGACCTTTCACCTGCCCCATATTGGTCATCATCCAGCGGAATAAATTTCCTGTCGGGGCAGCCACTATTTTATCTTTGGTATTGGTATAATAACCATCTGCCTTAACAGAAAATTTATCAAAGAATCCTTTTCCAACAGGAAAATTATAAGTAAAACCAACATCATACTGATTCATATATTCCGGCCGTAAAGTGCTTGAACCAACCATCGTATAATACAAATCATTAAACGTGGGCATTCTGAAAATACGTTTGGCAAAAGCCCGTAAATTAAAATCGTAGTTTTTAAAAGGTGTGTAACCAAGAAACAATGCGGGAGTAAATTCGGTTTTATCCGGAGGTTTTGCATTGTATTCGACTTCTTCCTTTACATGAGTTCCAATGACACTGCTTAAAACTTTAAATCCACCCAGTCTATAAGCCGTTGCCAATGAAGCCAGAACAGTGTAACGCTGCGGAAAAGAAAATTGGGTTTGAATACCTCTTCGGGTTGCATCCAGTTTATTATATTGAAAATCGGTAGAAAGCGAAACATCCCAATTAGGTAAAATACTGTACAGGTTTACTGCCGAAAAATAGACTTCATTCTGATAATAGCTATCATCCGATTGTGCACCTTCTGTAACCGTTTCCCCTAATATGTTTGTTGTATCCCTGGCGATGTAATGGGTGTAATCATAAGCATATTTGGTCTTTGCCTGAAATTTATATTTTTCTGAAAAGTCTTTAATTATAAAACCCTGTGCAAAAAAGTTCTTGTCGTATTGCCTGAAACCATCCGAAAATTTATTTTCGACAATCGCTCCGGGTGCTCCTCTTTCGGAATCATAATAATACACTTTGGCATCCCAGGAACCGTTGTTTAACTGCCCATAAACTCCTGTTTCCAATCGTAATGCTTCAATATCACTGTTCCATCTCGTTGCTGTAGTGTCGTAAGCGACTGAACCGTCCTGATTGTTTCTTTTGTATCTGAATTTATACTGCCCGTTCGATTTTATATATTCTGAACTCATACTCAGACTTACTTTATCACTCAGTTTTTGTTCCCATCGAAAAGAAGGATCATGATAATTGATCGACATGGTTTTATAACGAACGAGTAAATTTGATTTCTTATTCCCAACAAATACAGGACGTTTTGTTTTGAGATAAATGGCCGAAGCTGAAGCAAAGTCTTTAGCCGACTGGAAAATTTCACTTTTTTGACCGTTATACATTGTCAGGGATTCCATGTCGTCCAAAGAATATTTCCCCAGATCCGTAACGCCGTTTTGTGCATTTCCCAACTGGATTCCGTCATAAAAAACACCTACGTGATGTGTTCCCATATTTCGTACATCAACGGTTTTAAGTCCGCCAAGTCCGCCGTAATCTTTAATTTGGGTTCCTGCAAAATAGCGGAGTGCATCGGCAACATTATGACTGGCTAAATTTTCAAGAAATTTACCGGAAAGAGTTTGCACCGGAATGACTTCCTGATACGGTTTTGCTTTTAGAATAACTTCTTTTAAAACCCGTGAACTATCCGAAGATACCTGCGAATGAAGGTAAAAAGGAAAAAATAAAACAAATACGATTAAAAGAGTTTTTTTCAAAATTATACATCACTAATTAATTAAATAACGTTGCGGATGTAAAATCAAGAAACAATAATAGAAATCCCGCTAAAAAAATAGCAGGTTGAATTTCTTGTTTTTTGACTTTATTCCACGAAAGTCTTAAACTATATGATTGTGGCAGGTCTCCTGACTTGTTCCATCTTTAAACAACCTTCTCATCCCGCAAGCAGGACAATGGCATTAGTAACGTTTAAAGACCTTTACTAGAACTTACAGTAGCGGGTCTGTTCAGGATTTGCACCTGATTCCCTTTTAACTGTTTTTCCCTAATTTTAGAAAAAACAGACCAAAATCTGGCGCAAAGATAGAATTATCTTTTATTAAAATTCAAATAAGTGTAAAGATCACTCGATGATAGCTAAATCGTATGTCAAATTTTAATTGATAATTGAAAACAATTATTAGATGCGAGTTGTTTGTAAATTATAAGATGATGGTAATTGTACAATCTTTAAAAACAATCTTATAAAGACATGATGAATTCATAAATTACATTTGAATAACTGGAAATTTTAATTTATAACTTACTCAATATCTGTGTTTAAGAATTTATTCTTATACAAAATAGCCAGTCAACTTTCAAACATTTAATCAAAAAGATTCATTCATGAAAAATTTTCAAGACGAAAAACAGCGTGATTTGTCGATAAACAAATCAAATGGAACCAACAAGTTCCTGACCACAGATCAGGGTGTGCGCATCAATGATGATAACAATTCGCTGAAAGCCGGCGAACGCGGACCTTCCCTACTCGAAGATTTTATCTTAAGAGAAAAAATTACCCATTTTGACCATGAAAGAATTCCGGAAAGAATTGTGCATGCGCGCGGCTCGGGAGCTCATGGTTTCTTTGAAGTAACCAACCCCATTCCGGAATTAACAAAAGCCGGTTTTTTGCAGGAAGCAGGGCTGAAAACTCCTGTTTTTGCCAGATTTTCTACCGTTGCAGGATCTCGTGGTTCTACAGACCTTGCCAGGGATGCCAGAGGTTTTGCTGTAAAGTTTTATACTCAGGAAGGAATTTATGACCTTGTAGCCAATAATATTCCTGTATTTTTTATTCAGGATGCTGCAAAATTTCCGGATTTAATTCATGCCGTAAAACCGGAACCACATAATGAAATGCCTCAGGCTGCATCGGCACACGATACCTTTTGGGATTTTATTTCGCTAATGCCAGAATCGATGCACATGATTATGTGGACGATGTCTGACCGTGCGATTCCAAGAAGTTATCGTATGATGGAAGGTTTTGGGGTACATACTTTCCGATTAATCAATGAAGCCAGTGAATCTACTTTTGTAAAATTCCACTTTAAACCAAAATTAGGAACGCACGCCGTTGCCTGGGATGAAGCTCAGAAAATTTCAGGAAAAAACCCTGATTTTCACAGAGAGGATTTATGGGAAGCCATTGAAACCGGTAATTTTCCTGAATGGGAATTGGGTGTACAAATAATTCCTGCAGAAGACGAACATAAATATGAATTTGATTTACTGGATCCGACAAAACTGGTTCCTGAAGAATTAGTTCCTGTAACAGTAGTAGGAAGAATGGTACTGAACAGAAATCCGGATAACTTTTTTGCAGAAACAGAGCAAATCGCTTTTCACCCTGGACATGTAGTTCCAGGAATTGATTTCTCTAATGATCCATTGCTTCAGGGCAGATTATTTTCTTATACGGATACTCAGCTTTCCAGATTGGGAAGTCCAAATTTTCATGAAATTCCGATTAACAGAAGCGTTGCACCCGTACATAACAACCAGCGAGACGGACACATGCGTCAGGAAATCAATATTGGCCGTGTAAGTTACCATCCTAATTCATTGGGCGGAGGCTGTCCTTATCAGGCTCAAATTGCCGAAGGAGGATTTTCAAGTTTTAACGAACGTGTTGATGCCCATAAAGTAAGAGCCAGAAGTGACAGTTTTGCAGATCACTTTGGTCAGGCAAAATTATTTTTCAACAGTCAGACAGATGTAGAAAAAAGCCATATCGTAAAAGCATTGCGTTTTGAACTTGGAAAAGTAGAAACTACAGCAATCAGAGTAAGAATGTTAGGGCTTTTATCTCAGGTTGATATGCAGCTGGCCGAAAAAGTGGCCGCAGGTCTTGGAGCTACAGTTCCTCCGGTACTTGAAACTCCTTTAAACCATGGTGTATCGCCGGAAAATGAAATGGGAAATCAGGAATCTACAACTGTAGAATCTTCAGTTGCCAGTTCTGATGCACTTTCGATGGTTAAAAATCCAACCAACTCCCCTACTATTGCTTCCCGTAAAGTAGCTATTATATGCTCTGACGGTGTTTCTGAAGCAGCTGTAAAAAATATAAAAACGGCTCTTTTGAAAGAAGATGCGAAAGGTCTTGTAATTGCGCCACACTTAGGATCTGTTTTAACGGATACTGATGGAGCACTTGCAGCCGACTTTAGCTTCCTGACTGCCTCTTCGGTTCTGTTTGATGCTGTATACGTACCACATGGTTTAAATATTAGTACACTGGCAGAAAATGATGATGTAACAGAATTCCTTAATGATGCTTACAAACATTGTAAAGTTATTGGAGCTGATGGTGAAGCTACATCAATATTAAGCGGAACTGCATTTGCTTCTAAAATCAGTAATGATGAGGGGGGAATTGTACTTTCAGGAGACGCTGCAACCGATTCATTTGCACAACAGTTTATTGCAGCTATGGGCGAACACCGCTTCTGGGAACGTGAAACCAATTTATACAAATAACATTCAAAAATAAAAAACATGAAAAATTCAGAAAAACCTACTGAAAATAAAGTTTCAGCAGCTAATGATAAAACCAAAAAAGATAATTTTGTAGCACCTGCAGCAGATGCAGCTACTGACTTAAAAGCATTATTTGTTGACAGTCTTAAAGATATTTACTGGGCTGAAAATGCCTTAGTCGGCGCTTTGCCAAAAATGGCTGCCAATGCTACGGCTCCAGGGCTTTCAAGTGCTATTTTAGAACATCTTGCCATTACTCAGAATCAGGTAACAAGACTTCAAAAAATATTTGATCTGCTTGGAGAAAAAGCAGAAGGAAAAAAATGCGAAGCAATGGCAGGATTATTAAAAGAAGGAGATGGTATTCTGGAAGAAACTACTCCAGGTGCTGTTAGGGACGCGGGTATTATTGCTGCATCACAAAAAATTGAGCACTATGAAATTGCAACTTACGGAACCTTAGTAGCCTTTGCAAAAGCATTAGGAGAAAATGACGCTGCTAAATTACTGACACAAACACTAGCAGAAGAAAAAGAGGCAGATTGCATATTAAACGATGTAGCTTTAAATAATGTTAATATTGTTGCGGCTGAATAAATTCTGATTTATTTGAAAATATCCATTAATAAACATTTACTTATTCATTTTTACTCGAAAACATCTGTACATTGTGCAGGTGTTTTTTTATTACTATTACATCATGGAAAAATTTGCTTTGCCACCATTAATTGATGATTCCAGTAAAATATTAATTCTCGGAACCATGCCGGGTGACCAGTCTATTGTCAGACAACAATACTACGGAAATAAAGGAAATCATTTCTGGAAAATACTATTTTTCATATTTCAGGAAGACTTCAGCACGAGCTATGAAGAACGCAGAAAACTGCTGAAAAATAATCATATTGGATTATGGAATGTACTTGCCTCCTGCATGCGTGAAGGAAGCAGCGATTCTAAAATTAAAAATGAAGTTGTAAATGATTTTGAAAAGCTGCTTTGTGATTACCCAAATATCAGACATATCTTCTTTGAAAGTAAAACAGCAGCAAAGTTTTATCTCAAATATATGCAACCCAATAATAAAATAATCTACTATACTTTACCATCAACAAGCGGTTTAAATGCCTGGATGACTTTAGAACAAAAAATAGAAAGCTGGAAAGAATTAGCAGAAATTGCAACAACTGAAATGTAAATTATTGCCAATAATTCCAAAAAAAAATGATGACACAGATTGTGCCATCATTTTTTGTATTAACTCAATATTTAAAATACCTATTATTTTTTATCAATTTTATAAAGTCGTCCTTCATCAGTAACGGCATATAAAGCTCCGTCACTTCCCTGAGTTACATCTCTAAACCTTTGATTTTCTTGTGTAAGAAGTCTTTCTTCACCAATAACTTTATTGTTTTCAATAGCTAACCTTACAATATGTTTACCGCTTAATGCTCCAATGAAAAGGTTGTTTTCCCATTCCGGTACGCGATTACCTGTGTAAAATGTCATTCCGCTTGGAGATATAACAGGATCCCAATAGTAAACCGGCTGCTCCAT
>Ga0247809_1000465_pt1 | contig 19039 bp, 18 predicted proteins | sample UWRJL104311B1_FD_180951 | JGI IMG/M metagenome (GOLD analysis project Ga0247809, IMG submission 180951) | Plant litter microbial communities from Arlington Agricultural Research Station in Wisconsin, United States - UWRJ-L104-311B-1 | ecosystem: Environmental > Terrestrial > Plant litter >...
ACGCGCAAGGCTTGCCGAAGCCGCGGCGACGGACCACGCGACGCGGCTCGTCTATATCGCGACCGCGCAGGCGTTCGACGGCGAGATGAAGGATCGCATCGCGGGTCACCGCGCTGACCGTGACGACCGGTGGCGAACGGTCGAGGCTCCGCTGGCGCTTGGCGAGGCGCTGGTGAGCGAGGATGGTACGGACGTCGTGATGCTGGTCGATTGCCTGACCCTGTGGGTGTCGAACCTGCTGCTAGCCGACAAGGCTATCGCCGCGCACGTAGACGATCTGATCGAGACGCTCGCGCGATTGGAAGGCCGCGTCATCCTCGTGTCGAACGAAGTCGGGTTGGGTATCGTCCCGGACAATGTGTTGGCGCGGCGTTTCCGGGATGCGGCAGGGTTGCTGCATCAGCGGATCGCCGCAGAGGTCGATTCCGTCGACATGGTCATGGCCGGGTTGGTTCAGCGCTGGAAGACGGCGAACACGGATTAAAGATATCAGAATGACTAGCGATCACCTTTTTTGCGATGAGCAAGTATTCGCGATGCCCGGAAGCGATCATTTGTGCGATATAAAAAACTGATCTGGTTTTTAGCATCTCGAATTTCGGCAATATGATCGGCAGATCGTGAAACCGATATTTTTAATTTTATTTGTGCGACCCCAAAATTAATTGGAGCAGATCGGTCCGCTCAAACATTAATTAAAACATTTCCGTTCGAGCTATGTTAAAAGAGCTTATCGCCAGCCGATTTTTGGGCCCTGACGACCGAGAGATGCATGTGCTCCCGCCCCGAATTTTGCGGGATTACTCTCATGGCTACGACGCTCAGCCCCTTGGCGCTGATGGTTCGGAAGTTGGAAACGCACGCTGTGCTGGACGACGGCGATCGCAAGGCGCTGCTCGCGCTGCCATATACCCTTCGCACGTTCGAGCCGTCCTCCTACCTCGTGCGCGAAGGCGATGCGCCGGATCAATGCGCGGTACTGTTGTCGGGGTTCGCGTATCGCCAGAAGCTGACCGGCGCGGGCATGCGACAGATCGTGTCGCTGCACATTCCCGGTGAGCCGCTCGACTTCCAGCATCTGTTCCTCGACGTCGCGGACCACAACGTTCAGACGCTGACCCGCGCCGAGGTTGCGACGATCCCCCGATCGGCGCTGCGCGAACTGGCGCGGAACCGTGCGGCTATCAGTAACGCGATCTTCGTCAATACGCTGGTCGAGGGATCGATATTTCGCGAATGGATCCTCAATATCGGTCGCCGTGATGCGCGGTCACGGCTGGCGCATTTCCTGTGCGAATTCGCGATCCGTCTGGACATGCAGGGGCTGACCGGCGCCGATGGCTATGAATTGCCGATGAGCCAGGAGCAGCTCGGCGACGCACTCGGATTGACGGCGGTACATGTGAACCGCACGATAAAGTCGCTCGAGGCGGATGGTCTGATCGGGCGCAATCGTCGCCGGATCAGTTTTCCGCAATGGGATGCGCTACGCGAACTCGCCGACTTTTCGAGCCGCTACCTCCATCTCGCCCAGCAGACCAGCTAGTTGTCCACCCTATCGTTGGTGCGCGTGATCGACCGAATCGATGATCCGTCCGCCAGCCATGAAGACGGCGATCGGGCAGGCGGCGAACAACAGCCAGCCGCCATATCCGGGATATTGCTGGAGATAATGCATCCCGCGTTCGACCGCGCCAACGCCTAGGCCGTAGATGACGAGGAAGGCCTCGAACTTGGTCTTGATGATGAAGAGGCGAGCAAACCGGGTCCACATGGTGGACGTCTGAGCAAGATGCGTACCAGTGGCTGATATGCGCGATTCTGACGCTAGAAAATATGGTTACCTGTAAATTAACTCGACGTTTTACGTTGGATTGCGGCGGTCAGATGCGAGCGACGTGCGTGACCCGGTCGGCTTCGCCGACGCCTAACGACCGCGCGCAATCCTCGGCCAGCATAACGCCGTCCTCAGTCTCGCGGACCTTGCCGAACGCCGCGCGGAAGTCGGCGAGGTTGCGCGTCGCGACCAGGGCGTCTTTGCCGTCGTCGCCACCGATCCCGACCACGTTGCTCTCGCGCGCGTCGGCGATCGAGCGGACCTGATCGGTGCGGGCGGTCATCGTCGGGCCGCCGTCGAAGATGTCGACATAGTTCTCGAACGCGAACCCCTCGTTCTCGAGCATCCGCATCGCAGCGCGGCCCGAGGGATGCGGCAGGCCGATCGCGGCGCGCGCGGTTTCGGTCAGCATCGCGGTGTAGATCGGGTGCTTAGGCATCAAATCAGCAATGAACTGGTGCCCGTTGATGGCATTAAACTGGTCAGCGTCCTGGAAATTCATTCCGAAGAAGCGGCCTGCGAGGCCGTCCCAGAACGGCGAGCCGCCCGCTTCGTCGATGACGCCGCGCAGTTCGGCGAGGATCCGGTCGGCAAAACGCGCGCGGTGCATCTTGATGAAGAGGTAGCGGCTGCGCGCGAGCAACAGGCCGAGGCCGCCCGCGCGTTCGCCGGGATGGAGGAACAGCCCGCCGACCTCGCTCGCGCCTTCGAGATCGGTGGCAAGCGTCAGCATGTCGGCGCGGAAGGTGCGGTTTAGCTCGCGGCTGTGCTGGGTAAGCTGGCCAATTCGGTAGCTGTAGAACGGGTAGCTCTGGCCCACCTGCGTGAAGATCTGGCAGGTGCCGCGGACCTCCTTCGTCTCGATGTTCTCGAGGATTAGCACGAATAGCTCGTCCTGGACGGGGCCGTCGGTGCGCGCGAAGGCGGTGTGGCTGCGTTCGAGCTTGGCCGTGAGCGCACGACGATCGGGCGGCAAATTGGTGAAGCCGCCGCCGGTCAGCTTGGCCATTTCGTAAAGGTGCTGGAGGTCGTCGTCGACCGCGGCCCGGATCCTGAAGCTCACAAGCGGCCCTCCGCGATACGCAATATGGTGACCGCCGACAGCGCTGCACGTTCGGCGAGGCTGTCGGGGATCATGAATTCGTCGGTCGAATGGATCGCGCCGCCGCGGACGCCCATCGTGTCGACGACCGGTACGCCGGCGGCAGCGATGTTGTTGCCGTCGCACACCCCGCCGGTGGCTTTCCAGGCGATGTCGAGGCCGAGGTCCGCGCCGGATGCCTTGACCAGATCGAACAGCCGCGCGGCGCCGTCGTCGATCGGTTTGGGCGGGCGGTTGAAGCTGCCATGGACCTCGATCCGGACGTCATGCTCGGCAGCGACCATCGCGACAGCGGAGTCGATGTGCGATTGCGCGCGCGTGATCTCGTCGAGCGTCGCGGGGCGGAAGTTGATGCGGAGGATGGCGAGATCGGGGACGACGTTGTTCGGGCCACCGCCCTCGATCCGCGCCGGGTTCACCGCAAGACGGGGGCCGCGAACCTTCGACAAGCGCACCGCAATGTCGGCGGCTGCGACGAGCGCGTTGCGGCCGTCCTCGGGGTTGCGACCGGCGTGCGCGCTGCGACCGTGGACGATGATCGAGAAGTTGCCCGTGCCGCCGCGTGCGCCCGCGAGCGTGCCGTCGGCGAGTGCGGGTTCGTAGGTCAGCGCGGCGACCTTTCCGTGCGCGGCGCGGGCGAGCAGCGCGGCAGAGGAGAAGGAGCCGGTTTCCTCGTCCGAATTGATGACGACGTCATAGCCGATCCGCGCGGCGAGGGGGCTGGCCTCGACCGCCCGGAGTGCGGCAAGCATCACCGCCAGCCCGCCCTTCATGTCCGCGACGCCAGGGCCGTTCAGCCGGCCGTCGTCGAGCCATTGCAGAGACTGGAACGCGTGATCGACCGGGTAGACCGTGTCCATATGGCCCGTGAACAGCATGCGGACGGGCGCGTCGGGACGCACGACGAGGTGCAGGTGCTTGCCGTGCTCGATCGCGGAGACCACGCCGTCCGCGCCGACATTGTCGACGGGTGTCGGCTCGACCAGCGTGATCTCGCCTGGCAGGCTCGCGAACGCGTCGCCGAGCAAACCGGCCATCGTCGCCAGCCCGGCAAGGTTGCGCGTGCCGCTGTTGACGGCCGCCCATGCCTCGACCTGCGTCAGCATCGGTGCGGCGCCCGCCGTGTCGACGGCATCGCGCTCTATCGGTGTAAGTCCCCTCATCGCGCGACCCTAGCGAGGCTGGGCGCGTGTGGGAACAGCGTCAGAAGCTGTAGACCAGCGACGCGCGACTGGTGGTGTCGGTCGAGACCGAGCCGACCGGCGGTTCGCTTTCATACTGGACGCTGTACGACAGAGCGGCGGACAGCGGCCCGATCAGCTTGGCGTTGAGCGAGGTCGTGCCGCTCAGCGTGCTGTTGTAGCGCTGGACATAGGCGGACGCGACCTGGCTGACCGACAGGCCGCTCAGGATCCGCACACTGAAGTTTGCGGTGCCACGCGCGGCGATGCTGCTCTGCTCGGTATCGTCAGTAAATTCGGTGTAGCGATACGCTGGCCCGAGTTCGAGATCGAGCTTGGTCCCCGCGGTCTTGATCACGCTGTAGCCGGCACCGATCGAGGTCGAATAACGGTTGAAATAGCCGAGGAACCGATCGCCTTCATATTGCGCGACGCCGTAGATATAGGCGCGGTCGTCGATCTTGTAGTTGGGCTCGTACGAGGCAAGATAATGCTCGCGCGTCGTGATGTTCTGGTTCGACTGATAGTCCGCCTGCGCATGGAATTTCTGGCGCCAGCGAAGACCTTCGCGGTTGAGGTCGAGCACCGCCGTGCCGCCCGCCGTGTCGGAATTGCCCGTCGTTAGATACCCTCCGACCTCGGCCTTGCCGCTCCACAGGTCGAGGAAGCTGGCTTGGCGGATGACCTGCGTGCGCTGCGCTGCACGGTCGGCTTTCCACTTCTCTGCAATCGCCAGCACCGCATCGCCGCTGAGCGGATCGGCGGCGCGCGCGTATTTGGCGATCGTGTTGACGTCCGCCTCGTTACCCGCCTCCAGCGCGGCGTCGAGCATCGCGCGGATCGTCTCGGGGATCATCACCGATTGCGGATCGGGCGCGTTCGCCAGCAGCAGCGGGGCGAGCAGGAGAGGGGCTAAGCGGCGCACAGCCGTTCCGTAACGGCAGCGTGACGGAATGGGAACTGCTCAGCGTGTCGAGGTTGCGCCGAGATGTGGCGCGAAGGCGGCGAGTACCTGTTCGTAGAGCGTCTTCTTGAACGGCACAATCAACCGCGGCAGGTCGGCGGGATCGCTCCAGCGCCACGCGCGGAATTCCTCGTGGTCGGTAGCGATGTTCACGTCCGCGTCGGTGCCGTGGAAGCGGTACAGGAACCAGCGCTGCGTCTGGCCGCGCCATTTGCCCTTCCAGACTTTCCCCAGCAGTTCGGGGGGAAGGTCGTAGACGAATTCGCCGGGCGCTTCCGCGATCAGCTCGACCTTGTCCGGCATGACGCCGGTTTCCTCGCCGAGTTCGCGCAGTGCGGCGGCTTCGGCGTCCTCGCCAGGGTCGATCCCGCCCTGCGGCATCTGCCATGCCTCCAGCGGCGAATCATTGCGCTGGCCGACGAAGATCTTGCCGTCTGCGTTCATGAGCATGATGCCGGCGCAGGGACGGTAGGGCAGGGTGGAAACGTCGGTCAAAATAATCTCCGCAACGCAGGTGCTTGGGCCTCGGGCAACTTGGGGGTCGACAGGCGCGCTCCTACCTACGGAGCATGATCCATGTCGTCCACCATCCCGACTATGTCACCCCAGCGCCGGCGCGCTCGACCTATCGCTGGAACAAGAACGGGCTGATCCGCGACCTGCTGCTCGAAAAGGGCGACGCGGTCGCGTGGCACCGGGCCGAGGCGACGCCGACCGCGTGGCTGGAAGCGGTGCATGACGAGGATTACGTCGCCGAGGTTCTCCGCGCGGACGTGCCGAAGGAGAAAGAGCGACGGATCGGCTTCCCGGTGACCGCGGCGGTGGCGTCGCGCGCGGCGATCGTGCCGCACGGGACGTGGCTTGCGGCGTGCCTGGCGCTGAAACACGGGTTCGCGGCGAACACGGCGGGCGGGAGCCATCATGCGCTGGCGAACACCGGCGCGGGGTTTTGCGTGTTCAACGATCTTGCGGTGGCGGCGGCACGGCTGATCGACGAGGGGCGGGTGGCGCGCGTGCTTGTGGTTGATTGCGACGTGCATCAGGGCGACGGGACCGCGGCGCTGCTGGCTGGGCGCCCGGAGATCGCGACCTATTCGATCCATGCGGAGAAGAACTTTCCGGTGCGGAAGGCGCGTTCGACGCTCGATGTGCCGTTGCCGGACAAGGTCGGCGACGACGTCTATCTGGCGACGCTGGAGGCGACCCTGGTGCCGTTGCTCGACGAGTTTCGGCCTGAGCTGATCCTGTATCAGGCGGGCGTGGACCCGTTCGAGGGCGATCGGCTTGGGCGGTTGGCGCTGACCTTGGAGGGTCTGGCTAGGCGGGAACGGCTTGTCGCTAGCCTTGCGATTGCGCGTGGGGTGCCGCTCGCGAGCACCGTAGGCGGCGGATATGGCGAGGATGCGCTGGCGATTGCCGAACGGCACGTGGCGGCGATTATGACGCTGGGGGAAACTTTCGCAGCGGCGTGATGCTGGATCGCGGCTTGCTGCGTTGGGGATGCGATGACGACTCCCACGCTTCTCTGGCTGCGCCAGGACTTCCGCCTTCACGATCACTCTGCGCTGATCGCCGCCGCGCATGCCGGGCCGGTGATCCCGGTCTACGTGCTCGACGACAACGCGCCGGGCAAATGGAAAATGGGCGGCGCCCAGCGCTGGTGGCTGCACCACACGCTCGAGTCGTTTGCCAAGTCGCTGGCGGACAAGGGCTCGAAGCTGGTTTTGCGCCGCGGCGATGCTGTCGAAGCGTTAAAGGCGCTGATGGAGGAAACCGGTGCCGAGCAGGTGCACGCGATCCGGCATTATGAGCCTTGGTGGCGGAAGGCCGAAGCAGCGCTTGGCGATCGGCTGTGCCTGCATGACGGTAACCATCTTGCCCGCGTCGAGGATGTGAAGACGGGGTCGGGCGGGCAGTTCAAGGTGTATTCCTCGTTTTGGAAGGCGCTGAACCAGATGATGCCGCCGGGCGACCCGGAGCCGGCGCCGGGGACGATCCCCGCGCCGTCGAAATGGCCGAAGAGCGAGACGCTGGCGGAGTGGGATCTGCTGCCGACCAAGCCGGACTGGTCGACGGGGTTCGGCGACTGGACGCCGGGCGAGGCGCAGGCGTTGAAGAACGCGAAGGCGATGGCGCCGATCGTCGAGGCGTATGACGTCGACCGCAACATGCCGTCGATCGAGGGCACCTCGCGCCTGTCGCCGCATCTCCACTTCGGGGAAATCTCCCCACGGACCGTGTGGCATGCGGTCGATGGCCACGGCGATGCCACGACGTTCCGCAAGGAACTGGCGTGGCGAGATTTTACCGATGGTGTCGTGCTGACGATGCCGGATTATGGCGATACGAACGGGCGGCCCAAGTTCGACAAGCTGCCCTGGCGATCCGGCAAGGAGGCGGAGACCGACCTTAAGGCCTGGCAGGAAGGGAAGACCGGCTATCCGATCGTCGACGCCGGGATGCGCCAGCTCTGGGTGACCGGGTGGATGCATAATCGCGTGCGGATGATCACGGCGAGCTTTCTGGTGAAGCATCTGCTGATCGACTGGCGCGAGGGCGAGCGCTGGTTCTGGGACTGTCTGGTCGATGCGGATTACGGGAATAATTCGGTGAACTGGCAATGGGTCTCGGGGACCGGGGTGGATTCGAACATGTTCGGGCGGATCATGGCGCCGCTGACGCAGTCGGAGAAGTTTGATGCAGGCGACTATATCCGCGAGTGGGTGCCGGAACTGGCGAAGGTGACCGGCGAAGCGATCCATGATCCCGACGAGTCCGGCTGCCGGCCGAAGGCGTACCCCGCAAAGATCGTCGGCCACCGCGAAGGACGTGAGCGGGCACTCGAGGCGGGGCGGCACGCACGCTGAGTAGCGGCCACCATCGGACGTCGTCAGGATGACGGTTTGGGAGGGGTGAGCGGCTGGCCTCATGTTCGAGTGTTTGACGCCTGCCTCTTTCCTAGCCGCGGCCCGTGTTGCATGGAGCGCCGCGATGACTGCCGTTCCCGCTTTCGATGATGTGCCCGCCGCGCAGGTTTCCCCGGTCGCGCGCCTCGTCGCGCCGGTGTTCCACCGCCTGCTCGACCGGATCGACGCGGGGCTTGAGAGCGGCGGCATAGACGCGCACTTGCCCGACGGCACCCGTCGGCTGATCGGCGGTCGGGCTCCGGGGCCTTTGCCCATCGTGACCGTGCACCGCTGGCGCGCGCTGGTTCGGCTCGCAACCGCGGGGTCGGTCGGCTGGTACGAAGGCTGGGCGGCAGGCGACTGGTCGAGCCCCGATGCGGTGCCGCTGTTCGACCTGTTCATGCGGAACCGCCGCTCGCTCGGGAGTTCAGCACGGTCGGGCGGAGTGGTGCGGCTGGCCGCGCGCGCATGGCATCGGATGCGGCGGAACGATCTAACTGGCTCGCGCAAAAACATCGCCGCGCATTACGATCTCGGCAACGATTTCTACGAGACGTGGCTTGATCCTAGCCTGACCTATTCCAGCGCGATCTTCGCCGAGCCGTTCGACGATGCCGAACCGCATGAGGCGGCGCAGGCGACCAAGCTCCGCGCGATCCTCGACCGGACCGGCGCGCGGGCGGGCGATACGATCCTTGAGGTCGGCTGCGGCTGGGGATCGTTCGCCGAGATGGCTGCGCGCGCGGGAGTTGGCGTGCACGCGCTGACGCTGTCGATTGAGCAGAAGCGGCAGGTCGACGATCGGATCGCGGCGGCGGGGCTCGACGGCGTTCGCGTGGCGCTGACCGACTACCGCGACGTCACCGGCATCTATGATGCGGTGGCGAGCATCGAGATGGTCGAGGCGGTCGGCGAGGAATATTGGCCGGTGTATCTCGACGCGATGGCGCGCGCCTTGAAGCCAGGCGGGCGGGCTGTGTTGCAGTATATCTCGATCGACGATGCAATCTTCGATTCCTATTCGCGGAGTGTCGATTTCATCCAGCGCTACGTGTTTCCGGGCGGGATGCTGTTGTCGGAGCCGCGGTTTCGCGCGCTTGCAGAGGCGCGGGGGTTGGCCTGGGAGGACCGGCGCGGGTTCGGGTTGCACTATGCGGAGACGTTGCGACGGTGGCGCGTTGCGTTCGATGCCGCGGTCGCGGAGGGGCGGTTGCCGGCGCGGTTCGATGCGCGGTTCGTGGCGTTGTGGCGCTACTATCTGATGTACTGCGAGGGCGGGTTCCTCGGCGGTGGGATTGACGTCGCGCAGGTTACGCTGGTGAAGCGGTAGTGTTTTCCTGCGAACGCAGGAACCCAGGGTAACGGGCGGTGGCGATTGTGATCCTGGGCTCCTGCATTCGCAGGAGAACGGTTAGCCGACCCGCTCGAAATGACCGGCTTCAAAACCTTCAATTGCGAGCGCGACGATGCGGTCGGCCACAACTGTCGGTTCCTTGACCGAGTTCGGATCCTCGCCCGGATACGCCCGCGCGCGCATCTTCGTCCGCGTTGCGCCGGGATCGACGATCGCGGTGCGGATTGCGCTGATCTCGGCCATCTCGTCACCATATGCGCCGAGCAGTGTTTCGAATGCAGCCTTCGAAGCGCCGTAGAGGCCCCAATACGCGCGAGGCTTGCGGCCAACGCTGGAGGTCACGCCGATCACTCTGGCCGACTTGGCCTTCTTCAGCATCGTGTCGAACGCCGCGATCATGGCCGCCTGCGCGCTGACGTTCAGCGTCAGAACCTGCGCCATTTCCTTCGGATCGATCGCCGGGACCGACGAGAGCGAGCCGAGCATGCCTGCGTTCAATACGAGTATGTCGAGCGCGTCCCAGCGGTCCCCGATCGCCGTCGCCAAGCGCGCAATGGCTTCGCTCTCGGCCAGATCGAGCGGCGCGATCGTCGCCGAGCCACCGGCCGCATGGATCGTCGCCTCGACCTCTTCAAGACCACCCGGCGTGCGCGCGGTCAGGACGACGTGCGCGCCCTTCGCCGCCAACGCGATCGCAGTCGCGGCGCCGATGCCGCGGCTGGCACCGGTGACCAGCGCCAGCCGGCCTTCGAGAGGCTTGTCCGTCATATAGGCTCCGCGAGTATCAGATGACGCGTTCGGCGAGCATCGCGAACTGGTCGACTTCCGAGCCTTCGTCATGGTCGGTCAGCGTCGTCGGATAGTCGCCGGTGAAGCACGCATCGCAATATTTCGGGCGGACATCCGCGCGCTTCGCCTCGCCGAGCGCCTTGTAGAGGCCGTCGATCGAGATGAAGTTGAGGCTGTCGGCATGGATGAAGCCGGTCATGCCACCCAGATCGAGCTTGGCCGCGAGCAGTTTCTCGCGCTCGGGCGTGTCGACGCCGTAGAAGCACGAATGCCGCGTCGGCGGGCTGGCGATCCGCATGTGCACCTCGGCGGCACCCGCCTCGCGCATCATTTCGACGATCTTCAGCGAGGTGGTGCCACGAACGATCGAATCGTCGACGAGGATGACACGCTTGCCCTTGATCAGCGCACGGTTGGCGTTGTGCTTGAGCTTCACGCCGAGATGGCGGACCTTGTCGCCCGGCGAGATGAACGTGCGTCCGACATAATGCGAGCGGATGATGCCGAGCTCGAACGGGATGCCCGACTGCTGGGCGTAACCTATCGCCGCCGGGGTGCCCGAATCGGGGACGGGGATGACGAGATCGGCATCGACCGGCGATTCGATCGCGAGCTGCGCGCCGATCGCCTTCCGGACCGAATAGATCGAGTGATCGTCGACGATCGAATCGGGGCGCGAGAAATACACCCATTCGAAGATGCACGGCCGCGCCGCCATCGGTGCGAACGGGCGGATCGAGCGGATGTCGGAGCCCTGGACGATGACCAGCTCGCCCGGCTCGATCGCGCGGACGAAGGTGGCGCCGACGACGTCGAGCGCGACCGTCTCGGACGCGAAGATCACCGCGTCGCCGAGCTTGCCCATGACGAGCGGGCGGATGCCCAAGGGATCGCGGCAGGCGATCATGCCCTCGGGCGTCATCACGATCAGCGAATAGGCGCCTTCGATCTGCTTCAGCGCGTCGATGAAGCGATCGAGCAGCGTGCGGTAGTTCGACGTCGCGACGAGGTGGATGATCGTCTCGGTATCGCTGGTCGACTGGAAGATCGAACCGCGGCGAACGAGCTCGCGACGCAGGCGCATCGCGTTGGAAATGTTGCCGTTATGCGCGATCGCAAAGCCGCCGGTCGACAGCTCGGCATAGAGCGGCTGGACGTTGCGCAGCGCGGTCTCGCCAGTCGTCGAATAGCGGACATGGCCGCAGGCGACGGTGCCTGGCAACGACCGGATAACGTCGTCGCGGTCGAAGTTTCCGGCGACATGGCCCATGGCGCGGTGCGTATGGAAATGCGCGCCGTCGAAGGTCGTAATGCCGGCAGCTTCCTGGCCCCGGTGCTGCAACGCGTGCAGTCCTAGCGCCACGAGTGCGGCCGCGCCATCGGTGGCCGAAACGCCAAACACCCCGCATTCTTCGCGGAGTTTGTCGTCATCATAAGGGTTTGTCGTCAGCATGCCGGTTCTCACGTCGTGCGGAAGCTGCCCTATACGAGCGGATCGCCGGCTTGTCGCCTGTTTGTAATAACATTGCGCGCCGCTGGTCGCATCGGGCCGGGTTTCGGGTATATCCGGGGCATGACACACAGCCGCGACACGGGCCTGACGCTCGATCCGAAATTCGATTCCGCCGGGCTCCTGACTGCGGTCGTCACCGATCGCGTATCGGGCGACGTGCTGATGGTCGCGCACATGAATGCGGAGGCGCTGGCGGAGACGCAGGCGACCGGCGAGGCGCATTTCTGGTCGCGCAGCCGCGAGAAGCTCTGGAAGAAGGGGGAGACGTCGGGGAATGTCCTGCGCGTCGCCGAGCTGCGGATCGATTGTGACCAGGATGCGGTGTGGGTGATCGTCGATGCGGCGGGGCCGGCGTGCCATACCGGCGAGCGGACCTGCTTCTTCCGGCGGATCGAAGGGGGCAGACTGGTGCCGGCCGAATGAAGCGGGTGTTGCTGCTCGCGTTGATGCTCGGCGGGTGTCGGCGGGAGCCGACGACTGCTGTGGCGGACAGCGCGGGGGCTCGGCTCGAGGCTGCGGCCGAGACGGCGGGGATCGTGCCCGACCCGAACGCGCCGCTGCAAGGATCGTGGGCGCGCGATACGGACCGGGTCTGCGTCGTCGGCACTGAGAAGACCGCACGGATCGGCGTGAGCGTCGACTATGGCGAGGATCAGGCGTGCGCAGCGTCGGGAACCGTCGAACGGTCGGGTGAAGCGCTCAAGCTCGCGTTCGGCACCTGCAAGTTCGACGCGCGCTTCGACGGCGATCGGATCGTGTTTCCCGCCGAAGTCCCCGAAGCCTGCGAGACGCTCTGCACCGGCAGGGCCTCACTCGCGGCACTGACCGTCGACCGGCTCAGCGAATCGCGATCGGAGGCGGCGACGCTACGGTCGACGAAGGGAAAGTTGCTTTGCGGCAATTGACGTTGACGTAAACGAGAGTTATTTCTCCGGGGATGGCGACACAAGCATCCCCTCGATTGCAGGCGACCCCGCAATCCTACGCGGTGATCGAGCCGCGGCATGATCGCGAAAGCTTCACGATCTCCGACCTCTCGGCCGAGTTCGACGTCACCGCGCGGGCGCTCCGTTTCTATGAGGATGAAGGCCTGATCGCGCCCGAGCGTCGTGGCACGCAGCGCATCTATTCGCACCGCGACCGCGCGCGTCTCGCCTGGATCCTGCGTGGCAAGCGCGTCGGGTTCAGCCTCGGCGAAATCCGTGAGATGATCGACCTCTACGATCTCGGCGACGGTCGCCGTGCGCAGCGCCAGGTCGTGATCGAGCGCAGCCAGGCGCGGGTCGCACTGCTGACCGCGCAGAAGCGCGACATCGATCTCGCCATCGACGAACTGACCAGTTTCGTGGCCCTCCTCGAAGTGAGCCGCGCCCAGGACAACCAAGGATAAACCATGCCCCAGTATACGCCCCCCGTCCGCGACACGCGTTTCGTCCTCGAGCATGTCGTCGGCCTTGATCGCTACAATAATCTCCCCGGCTTCGATGCGGCCTCGCCCGACGTCGTCGATGCGGTCCTCGAAGAAGGCGGCAAGTTCGTCGCCGAAGTGCTGTTTCCGCTGAACCTGTCGGGCGACCAACAGGGCTGCACGCGGCACGAGGACGGTTCGGTGACGACGCCGGACGGCTTCAAGGAAGCCTACAAGCAGTATGTCGAGAGCGGCTGGGCGACGCTCGGCAACCAGCCCGAATATGGCGGGCAGGGGATGCCGCACGTCGTGTCGACCGCGTTCCAGGAGTACATGATCTCGTCGAACATGGCGTTCGCGATGTATCCCGGCCTGACGCACGGTGCGATCGCCGCGCTGATCGCCAAGGGCTCGGACGCGCAGAAGGCGATGTACGTGCCGAAGATGGTGTCGGGCGAATGGGGCGGCACCATGAACCTGACCGAGCCGCAGTGCGGCACCGATCTCGGCCTGATCCGCACCAAGGCCGAGCCTCAGGCGGATGGCTCGTACGCGGTCACTGGTACGAAGATCTTCATCTCGTCGGGCGAGCATGACCTGACCGAGAACATCATCCACCTCGTGCTGGCCAAGACGCCGGGCGCACCGGACAGCTCGAAGGGCATCTCGCTGTTCGTCGTGCCGAAGTTCCTGGTGAACGAGGACGGTTCGCTGGGCGCGCGCAACGGCGTCACCTGCGGCTCGATCGAGCACAAGATGGGCATCCACGCAAATTCGACCTGCGTGATGAACTATGATTCGGCGACCGGCTGGCTGGTCGGCGAGGAGATGAAGGGCCTCGCCGCGATGTTCATCATGATGAACGCCGCACGTCTCGGCGTCGGTCTCCAGGGTCTCGGCGTGGCCGAAGTAGCGTACCAGAATGCCGTCCAGTACGCGCACGACCGTCGCCAGGGTCGCGCGCTGACGGGGCCGAAGGAGCCACAGGAGAAGGCGGACACGCTGTTCGTGCATCCCGACATTCGCCGCATGCTGATGGAGGGCAAGTCGCTGACCGAGGGTCTGCGTGCGCTGATCCTGTGGACCGCGCTCCAGGCCGATCTCGAGCATCACGCCGAGACCGAGGAAGAGCGCCAGCTGGCCGGCGACATCATCTCGCTGCTGACCCCGGTCATCAAGGGCTATGGCACCGACATGGGCTATGCGATCGCGACCAACGCGCAGCAGGTCTATGGCGGCCACGGCTACATCGCCGAATGGGGCATGGAGCAGTATGTCCGCGATGCCAGGATCGCGATGATTTACGAGGGCACCAACGGCGTGCAGGCGATGGATCTGGTCGGGCGCAAGCTCGCGCAGAATGGCGGGCGCGGGATCCAGGCGTTCTTCAAGCTGGTGGCGGACGACGTTGCCGCGGCGAAGGGCGATCCGGCGACGGTGGTGTTTGCCGAAGCGCTGGAGAAGGCGAACGGCCAGCTTCAGGCAGCGACGATGTGGTTCATGGCGAACGGCATGAAGAACCCCGAGAACGTCGGCGCGGGTGCGGTCAGCTACATGCACCTGATGGGGATCGTCGCGGTCGGTACGATGTGGCTGCGGATGGCGGTCGCTGCGACCAAGCTGAAGGCGGCGGGCGAGGGCGAGACCGCGTTCCTCGACGCCAAGCTGGTGACCGCGCGTTTCTACGCCGAGCGGATTTTGCCGGATGCTGGTGCGCTGCGTCGGAAGATCGAGGGTGGGGCGGAGTCGCTGATGGCACTGCCGCCTGAAATGTTCATGGCGGCTTGATAGGCAGGGCCTTCTGCTCCCCTCCCTAAAAGGGAGGGGCAGGGGGTGGGTTGGCTTCCGCGTATTCGAACTGTTGCGACATGAGCGGGCCGACCCACCCCCAACCCCTCCCTTTGAGGGAGGGGGGCAGGTTGCGCTCTTACTTTGGCGTGGCGGCAGGTGTTGACGGGGTTGTTTGGAGAGGCGGCGTGGCAACCACCGTCTTCCGCCGCACCCCGTTCAATTCGGTAGCCGCCGGAGCAGTTGGCACAACCGCGGCAGGCACCGGCACAGCCGTCAGCGTCGCCTGAATCTTCATGCACTGCGTCGGATCGGCGCGCTTGAACTGGCGGCAGTTCCACAGCGACTTCTCATAATGGCTCGACCGGTCGCGCAGGTAGCTGAACCCCAGCGCGGCGGTCTGGGCGGGTGCCAGCGGGAGCGATGTCGCCGCCTTGCTGCCGTCCGTCCACGCCATGTAGCGGCAGAACGGCTTGTCCTCGCACGCCTGTGCCGCGAGCGCAGTAAGTCCGTCCGCGGTCTGGCCACGCGGCAGGGCTACGAGGATCGTATCGCCATCGACCGGCACCGCGGGAGCAGGTGTCGTCTCGGCAGCGGGTCCAAACCCCATCGCGATAGAAGCCTCCGCCAGCGCGGCATCCGCCTCAGCCAACGCAGCGCCGGTTTTGTGCGCATCCGACAGCTCGGCAAGCTGTGCGATCACGGGCTCGACGGTCTCCGGGTGACGGCCGAACGCAGGCGGCGTGCCCCACCAGCCCGACCAGCGGAAGAACAGATGCGTGTTCACCGCGGTGATCTTGTCGAGGCTCGACTGCCAGTACGGCACCACCCAGTCGGTATGGTAGTGCGTCGCGTAACCAACCTGCTTGAACACCGCGCCCGACAATGACGCCGCAGCCACTTCGCGCGCGCGACGCCAGGCGTCCTCCGTCGGATGCCAGCGCGTGAGCGCGCCGTCACAGCTGAAGCTGAACTGGCATCCCGTCGAACGGTCCTGCCCCTCGAACACCACGCCGCACACGGTCTTCGGAAAGGCCGGATGGCGCAGGCGGTTGAGCACGACCTGCGCGACCGCGCGTTCGCCGAGCGTGTCGTCGCCGGCCTCGTAGAGGATACCCGCCGCCATGCAGTCCGTCGCGCGCGCCAGATCCTCCAGACCGCCGGCGAAGCGGAACGGCCGCGCCGCCGGGTTGGGATCGGTCGAGAACGGCACGGTCGCGTTGAACGCACGCGCGTCCTCGGGGCTGAGATCGACGAACTTGACCGGCTCGACCTCAGGCACTTCGGCTTGCGGCACGACCCGGCCAGCGGGCAGCTTCACCCGCTTCGAGGCGTGGACGATCGTGGGCGGGTTGGCGACGACCAGCGCAGGCCCGACGATCGCCAGCGCGGAGACGCCGACGAGGATGGCGCGCAGCACCGTCGTGCCGCGCGCGGAAAGATCTGCTGTCACTGTTCGGGCAGGAAGTCCGGGACCGACAGATAGCGCTCGCCGGTGTCGTAGTTGAACCCGAGAACCCGAACGTTGTCAGGCAGATCGGGGAGCTTCTGAAGGATCGCTGCGAGCGTCGCGCCCGAGCTGATGCCGACCAGCATGCCCTCTTCGGTCGCCGAGCGCCGCGCCATGTCCTTGGCCACCGCAGCGTCGACCTCGATCACGCCGTCGAGTGCCTGCGTGTGCAGATTGACCGGGATGAAGCCTGCGCCGATGCCCTGGATCGGGTGGGGTCCCGGCTGGCCGCCGGCGATCACCGGCGACGCGGCGGGCTCGACCGCGTAGACCTTGAGCGACGGCCATTCCTTCTTCAGCGCCTCCGCGACACCGGTGATGTGGCCGCCGGTGCCGACGCCGGTGATGATCACGTCGATCGGCGTGTCACGGAAGTCGGCGAGGATTTCCTGTGCGGTTGTCGCGACATGCACGGCGATGTTCGCAGGGTTTTCGAACTGCTGTGGCATCCACGAGCCCGGCGTCTGCTCGACGAGTTCCTTCGCGCGCTCGATCGCGCCCTTCATGCCCTTCTCGCGTGGAGTCAGGTCGAAGGTCGCACCGTATGCGAGCATCAGGCGACGGCGTTCGATCGACATGCTCTCGGGCATGACGAGGACGATCTTGTACCCCTTCACCGCGGCGACGAGGGCCAGGCCGATGCCGGTGTTGCCGCTGGTCGGCTCGATGATCGTGCCGCCGGGCTGGAGGTGACCGTCCTTCTCGGCTGCCTCGATCATCGCGAGCGCGATACGGTCCTTGATCGACCCGCCGGGGTTCGAGCGCTCGGACTTCACCCAGACTTCGGATTCGGGGAACAGCTTCGACAGGCGGACGTGCGGCGTGTTGCCGATCGTATCGAGGATCGAGTTGGCCTTCATGGCTTGGCTTCTCCGTGTTCGGGTTCGGTCTCTAGGATCTCTGGGGGATCAAAGGTTTTCGCGCGGCCAAGTTCCGGAAACAGTCGCGCCCAGCCGATCGTGATCGCAATAGCACCCACGCCGCCGAACACCACCGCGCCGACGGGCCCGAGCAGCGACGCCATCACGCCGCTCTCGAATTCGCCCAGTTCGTTCGAGGCCGAGATGGTGAGCTGCGACACCGCGCTGACGCGACCGCGCATCGCGTCTGGGGTGTGGAGCTGGATCAGCGACTGGCGGACATAGACCGAGATCATGTCCGCGCCGCCCGCGACGATCAGTGCGACGAGGCTGAGGACGAAGGCTGGCTGGACGGGGATGCCGCCGATGGTGCCGGGCGCGATGCCGAGCAGGTTTACGATGGGCGTCGCTATGCCGAAGGTCAGGATCGCGAGCCCGAAGACGACGACGGCCGCGAGCATCTTCACGCCGACATTGGTGCTCATCGGGCGGACCGAGAACCAGATCGCTGTCACCGCCGCGCCGATCCCCATGCCCGCCGCGAGAACGCCGAGCCCCTGCGAGCCGACGTGGAGGATGTCGCGCGAGTAGACCGGGAGCAGCGACGTCGCACCGGCGAGCAGTACCGCGAACAGGTCCAGCGTGATCGTCGCGAGGACGAGGCGGTTGCGACGGACATAGGTGAAGCCCTCGATGATGCGGGCGAGGGGGCGGTGATCGGTCTGCGCGGCAGGCTGAGGCACCGGGCCGATCAGGAACATGAAGAGGAGCGCGACGACGAACAGGATCGTCGCGACGCCGTAGGCGACCTCCGGGTGGATCGCGTAGAGGAGGCCACCGACGCTGGGCCCCGCGATCGTGCCGACCTGCCAGGCGATCGAACTGATCGCGATCGCGGTCGGGAGAACCGCGCGGGGGACTAGGTTGGGGGCCAGCGCGGAATAGGCCGGGCCGGAGAAGGCTCGGGCGACGCCAAAAGCGACCGCGGCGACGAACAGGACGCCGAGCGTGAGGTGGCCGGTCCAGGTCAGCAACCACAACGTCGCGGCGGTTAGCACCAGCAGCGCGGTCGTGCCGCGTACGATCCAGCGGCGGTCGAAGCTGTCCGCGACGAGGCCGGTGATCGGGGTGAGGAGGAACAACGGCACGAACTGTGCGAACCCGATCATGCCGAGCATGAAGGCGGCTTGCCGGATGTCCATTGTCTCGCGGGCGATGTTGTAGACCTGCCACCCGATCACGATCGACATCGCGCTGACCGCGATGGTGCCAGTGAAGCGGGACAGCCAATAGGCGCGGAAATTGGCGATCCGTAAGGGATGCTGGTGGGGGTCTGCGGTGGTGGCCATCGGGGTTGGCTTTAGGCGTGGGTGAACGGGCAGGGCAACCGGAGCTTTGCTTGGGGCGGGGATAGTGGACTGGCCGAGGATGCCCAACCGAAGAAAGCTTGTTTCCCCGCAAAGGCGGGGACCCAGACTGGGCTCCCGCCTTCGCGGGAGAACAAGGGGGCGGGGGGGCTACGTTGCCGCGCGTGTGCGTGTGATCATCTCCTCCGTCCCCTCAGGACCACCCCGGCGAAGGCCGGGGCCCAGTTGGGGGACGTTGCTAACTAAGAACAGCGCGTCGTTACTACGACGTCCCAACTGGGCCCCGGCCTTCGCCGGGGTGGTAGCCTTTCGAACCGCAACAGGTGGGACAAGACCCCATCCCAAACCCCGCAAACCGACATACCCCAGACGGGAATTGATGTTCCGCCCCGTCCGCGCCTATAGGCTCCCTCAACTCCCCTACGGAAAACGAGGTTTCCCACATCGTGGCCAAGACCCC
>Ga0247809_1000466_pt1 | contig 18992 bp, 19 predicted proteins | sample UWRJL104311B1_FD_180951 | JGI IMG/M metagenome (GOLD analysis project Ga0247809, IMG submission 180951) | Plant litter microbial communities from Arlington Agricultural Research Station in Wisconsin, United States - UWRJ-L104-311B-1 | ecosystem: Environmental > Terrestrial > Plant litter >...
CCGACCTGGTCTTTGCCCTCGCTCGTGTCCGACGCCGACCGCACCTACTTCGGCCTGCGCGGACAGGTCGAGGGCAAAGACCAGGTCGGGCACCTCGACGGCGGTCTGGCCCGATTCGGACGCAGCTTCATCGGGGAGCCCGACGTGATCGCGGCGGAATTGGCCCGGGATGCCGCGGTGCAAGCGGCCGACACCGTGCTCGTCACCGTTCCGAACCAGCTCGGAGTGGAGTACAACGCCGCGCTGCTCGAGAGCATCGTGAAGTACGTGGCGCCCGCGGCCGGCTGGCGATAGAGCCCTAGCGGCCGGTGAGGTCTTCCGGGGCCTCGCCGGCGGGGTCGGCCGCCCGCTCGTCGGCGACCGAGGCACCGCCGACCGGGGTCGATTCCCACTCGAGCAGCGTCCAGCCCTCGGCGAACGACCCCTCGAGGATCACGATGCCCGTGTTCATCAGCTCGTGCTCGGTGGTGAACTTCGGCGTGATGTTCATGGCGTTGCCGCCGACCCACACCCGGATGGCGGCGCCGTGGCTCACGACGACCGCCGTGCCGATGCCCGATTCCGCGATCTCGGCGATGTCGGCGTCGAAGCGGCCGAGGAAGGTGCGGCCGTCTTCGCCGCCGGGGATGGAAACGTCGAGGTCGCCGCGTCCCCAGGCGAAGAGCGGTTCGAGATAGGCGCGCACCGACGCGGGGTCGGACTTACCCTCGAGGTCGCCCGCGTCGATCTCGTGGATGCCGCCGAGCACCGTGACGGCGAGGCCGCGGTCGCCCGCCAGCGGCTGCGCGGTGAGCTGCGTGCGCAGGAGGGTGGACGCGAAGATCGCATCGATCGCCTCGGCTCGCAGCGCATCCGGGATCTCCGCCGCCTGCTCGAACCCGCGCTCGGTGAGTCCGGGGCCGGGGTGGGCGGTGTCGAGCTGCCCGAGGACGTTGGCGGGGGTCTGGCCGTGGCGGATGAGAATGAGGCGCATGATGCTTCCAGCCTAGGGGCGTGTGGTGGACGTCCGCCGTCAGGGGTCGCGGGTAGCGTCGCAGTATGAAGATCCTGCACACGTCGGACTGGCACATCGGGCGCACGTTCCACGGGCATTCGACGCTCGCGCACCTGCGCGTGGTGCTCGACTCTCTGGTCGCCGCGGTGCGCGAACGTGAGATCGACGTGGTGGCGGTCGCCGGCGACGTGTTCGATTCGTCGATGCCCTCGGCCGAGAGCTTCGCCGTTCTGTCGTCGGCCCTCCGCGACATCCGCGACGCCGGCGCACAGGTGGTCATGACGAGCGGCAACCACGATTCGGCCACGAGACTCGGGTTCCAGAGCGAGTGGGCGACGCTCTCCGGCATCCACATCGTCACCCGACCCGACCAGTACCTCGAACCCGTCATCGTCGACGACGAATACGGGCCGGTCGCGTTCTACGGCATCCCGTACCTCGAGCCGGCGATCTTCCGCCACCACCACCCCGGGTCAGAGCTGCGCACGCACGAGCAGGTGCTCGACTTCGCGATGCAGGCGATCAGGGCGGATGTCGCGGCGCGCGACACCCGCTCGGTGGTGTTGTCGCACTGCTTCGTCTCGAACGTGGCTGCCAGCGGTTCCGACCCTGCTACCGAGGCGACGGACGTCGAGCGCGACATCACCTCGGGCGGCCTCAACCTCGTGCCGGTGCCGGTGTTCGACGGCCCCGACTACGTCGCCCTCGGGCACATCCACGGCCGCTCGATGCTGAGCGACCGGGTGCGTTACTCGGGCGCACCCCTGCACTACTCGTTCGGCGAGGCGGGCAAACCGCGCGGCGGCTGGCTCGTCGAGCTCGACGCCGGGGGACTGGACACCGTCGAGTGGGTCGACCTGCCGGTTCCCCGTCGGTTGACGGTGCTCACCGGCGAGCTCGACGATCTCGTCGGGTCGGAGGAGTACGCGGGGTTCGAGAACGACTGGGTCGACGCGATCCTCACCGACCGCGTGCGGCCGATGGACGCCATGCGCCGGCTGCAAGACCGCTTTCCGTACTGCGCCCACCTCGATTATCGACCGGCCGTGACCGCCGAGCGTTCGGCCGAGACGTATCGGCAGCGCGTCGAGAAGAAGACCGACGACCAGATCGTCGCCGGTTTCCTCGAGCTCGTGCGCAACGGCGTCGGCCCCTCCGACGTCGAGGCGGCGCTCATCCGCGACGTGGTCGCCGAGCAGGCCGCGAAGGAGGCGGCACTGTGAGGATCCGCGCCGTCACCCTCGCCGGCTTCGGGCCGTACCGCCACGAACAGCGCGTCGACTTCACGCGATTCGACGAGTCGGGGCTGTTCCTCATCACCGGCAAGACCGGAGCGGGCAAGTCGAGCATCCTCGACGCGGTCTGCTTCGCGCTGTACGGCAGCGTCCCCCGGTTCGACGGCACCCAGGCGCAGCTGCGCAGCGACCACAGCGCGCCCGACGACCCCAGCTTCGTCGAGCTCGAATTCACCGTACGCGGCGTCGAGTACGTCGTTCGGCGCACCCCGGAATACCAACGGGCGAAGAAGAGCGGCACCGGCACGACGAAGCAGGCGCACGACGCCTGGCTCAGCCGCGACGGCGCGGTCATCGCCGCCCGTCCGGTCGACGTGGCGCACGAGCTCGCCGACATCGTCGGGCTCACCAAAGACCAGTTCTTGCAGGTGGTGCTGCTCGCGCAGAACCGCTTCCAGCAGTTCTTGCTCGCGAAGAACGACGACCGCCAATCGGTGCTGCGCAGCCTGTTCGGATCGCAGCGGTTCGAGCGCATCGAGACCGCGCTCGACGAGCGTCGCAAGGCCGCGCAGGCGGAACTCGCGTCCGCCGACGTCGCCTTCGACCAGCAGGTCGACCAGGCCGCGCGCCTCCTCGAGCTCGACGAGGCACCCACCCGCCCCGATTCCGACTGGTTCCAGGCGTCCCTCGACGGCCTGCGGGCCTCTCTCGCGCTCGCCTCGGCGCGGTCGGACGCGGCCGACGCGCAGTTCGCGGCCGCCGACCTCGAACACCGCGCGCTGCTCGACGTGGCCGCACTGCAGCAGCGTCGCTCCGCGGCGACCTCCGCCATCGCGACCCTCGACGTCGATGCGCCCGCGATCGGCGCCGAGCGGCTGGCGCTCGACGCCGCGCGGCGGGCCGCACCCGTGATCCCGCTGCTCGACTCGCTCGATCGCGCCCGCACCGCGCTCGAGCGCGCGGACACGACCGCCGTCCGCGCGCGTGAACGCTACGCGCCGTTCGCGGATGGCTCGGTCGAGGGCGGCGTCGGCGGCGCAGCCGCCGACGCGGTCGTCGACCGACTCACGGCGACGCTCGGCACCCTCGCCGACGTGCTCGACGACGAGCGAACACTGCCCGCGCTCGAGAAGCGCATCGCCCAGCTCGCCGACGGCCGGGACACCGCCGGACAACGACTGTCGGCGGCGCTCGCACGCTCGACCGAACTTCCGGCCGAACTCGAGGCCCTCGCGGCCAGGGCGACGGATGCCGCGGCGCGCGCCGCGCGCGCCGACGACGCCGCCCAGACCGTCGCGAGGCTCACCGCTGCGCTCGAGGCGGCCCGCTCCGCCGCACGGCTCGAGCCGCTGCTCGACCGGCACCTCCGGACCGAACGCGAGGCGAGCTCCGCCCACGCCCGCGCAGCCGTCGAACTCGACGACCTGCTCGAACGCCGACTGGGCGGATTCGCCGGCGAGCTCGCCGCCACACTCGCCGAGGGCGAGCCGTGCGCGGTCTGCGGCTCGACGAGCCACCCGCGCCCCGCCACCCACGACGGCGAGCCCGTCACCGCCGCCGACATCGCGGCCGCCCGCGACCGGCTCGCCGTCGCCCGTGCCGCGATGGACGACGCGAGCGTCACCCGTTCGCAGACCGAGTCGGCGCTCACCGACGCGCTGGCGCGGGCAGACGGGGGAGACGTCGACGGACTCGTCGCGGCTTCGGCCGCGGCATCCGAGTCCCTGTCGTCCGCCCGGGCGGCGGCGACCGAGGTCGACGCCATCGAGACGGAACGCTCCCGCGTGCGCGCGGAGATCGACGCGGCCGGCTCGCTGCTCGACACGCTGCGCGCGGCACTGGCCGACGCCCAGGCGGCGGTGACCGAGGCCACCGGCCGCCGCGACGCCATCGTGGCGCGCGTCGAACGGCACCGAGATGACGCCGCGACGGTGTCGGAGCGTGTCGCCGCGCTCGAGGCGCACCTCTCCGCCCTGCGGGCCGTGGTCGCGGCCGACGCGGAACGGGCGCGCGCCGCCGACGCGGTCGACGAGGCCACGCGCGCCGTCGACGCCCAACTCGCGGTCGAGGGCTTCGACACCGTCGAGTCCGCCGTCGCCGCACGGCTCGACGCCCGCGGTCTCGAGCGGCTCGAGGCACGCATCCGGGCGCACGACGAGGCCCGCGCGACCGCGCAGGCGACGCTCGCCGAACCAGGCGTCTCCGCGGCGCCGAGCGATCCGGTCGCCGTCGACCCGGCCCGAGTGGCGAAGGACGCGGCGTTCGAGGCGCGCGACCGGGAACGCGACGCGAACGCGGCGCTCTCCCGCCGAGTCGAGCAGTTGGGGATGCTGGTCGACCAGGTGCGCGAGCAGCGGGATGCCACGGCCCAACGCCGCCTCGAATTCGAGCAGCTACGGCAGCTCGCGAGTGCCGTGCGCGGCGACGAGCCGAACACCCGACGCATGCGGCTCGAGACCTACGTGCTCGCGGCCCAACTCGAACAGATCGTCGTGGCCGCGAACTCCCGGCTGCGCACCATGAGCGGGGGCCGCTACACCCTCGAACACGACGACGCCCTGCAGTACCGCAACACCAAGTCGGGCCTCGGGCTCGCGATCCGCGACGAACACACCGGCCGGGCGCGGGCGACGCACTCGCTCTCCGGCGGCGAGACCTTCCTCGCCTCGCTGGCCCTCGCGCTCGGCCTCGCCGAGGTCGTCACCGCCCAGTCCGGCGGCATCACCCTCGACACGCTGTTCATCGACGAGGGCTTCGGCTCTCTCGACGCAGACACGCTCGAGATCGCCATGAGCACCCTCGACTCGTTGCGGGAGGGCGGGCGCACCATCGGACTCATCAGCCACGTCGAGGCCATGAAACAGCAGATCCCGGCGAAGCTGCGCGTCTCCGTCTCGCCGGCTGGCGACAGTTCGATCGAGGAGACCTACGAGCCGGCGTAGCCGCCCCATTTATAGAGACCGCCCGAAGCGCCGCTACCCGGATCAGCCCGCAACCCTAGTGCGCGTCACCGTCATTGTGTACAGTGTCCACAAATCCGGCGAACGCGAAGGGACTTCCCGTGGATTTCATCGAGGCGACCGGTCTGACCAAGACCTACTCTCCGAAACGGGCCGAGCCCGTGCACGCCCTCGACGGCCTCGACATCGCGGTTCCGAAGGGCACCGTGACGGCGCTGCTCGGTCCGAACGGGGCGGGCAAGACCACGGCGGTCAAGGTGCTCACCACCCTCACCACCCCCGACTCCGGCACGGCCACTATCGGCGGCATCGACGTGCTCGCGCATCCGGAACGGGTGCGTCCGATCATCGGCGTCTCCGGACAGTACGCGGCCGTCGATGAGAACCTCACCGGCTTCGAGAACCTCGACATGGTGGGCCGCCTGTACCACCTCGGCGCACGCCAGTCGCGAGCGCGGGCGAGGGAACTGATCGACCTCTTCGACCTCACCGAGGCGCAGAACCGCCCGGTGAAGGGATTCTCCGGCGGGATGCGGCGGCGCATCGACCTCGCGGGTGCGCTCGTGACCCGCCCGCAGGTGCTGTTCCTCGACGAACCGACCACGGGCCTCGACCCGCGCAGCCGGCTGGGCATGTGGGAGATCATCACGACGCTCGTGGGGGAGGGCACGACGGTGCTGCTCACCACCCAATACCTCGAGGAGGCCGACCAGCTCGCCGACAGCATCTCGGTGATCGACTTCGGACGGGTCATCGCCCGCGGCACCTCCGACGAGCTGAAGGCGTCGAGCGGAGGGCAACGCGTCGAGATCAACCTCGTCGACCCGGCCGACAGCGACGCCGCGACCGAGGTGCTGCGCCGCTTCGGCAGCGCCGAGCCGACGGTGTCCGACGACCGACGCGAGCTCACGGTCAGCGCCGACGACGGCCCGGCCGCGCTGCGCCGCATCCTCGCCGACTTCGCCGACCTCGACGTGCGGCTCTACGACGCGGGCATGCGTCGACCCACGCTCGACGAGGTCTTCCTGAGACTGACCGGCCACGCGGCATCCACCGACGACGACGCCGACAGGCCGTCCGCCACCAAGAAGGAGAAGGTCTCATGACGACCGCGGCAGAACCGAGCACGCGCTCGGGAGACGGCCCGTCGATCACGAACTGGTTCTCCGACGGCTGGATCACCACGCGACGCAACCTGATCAAGATCAAGCGGGTGCCCGACATCCTCGTCTTCACGACGCTGCAGCCGATCATGTTCGTGCTGCTCTTTACCTACGTGTACGAGGGGGTCATCGACATCCCGGGCACGACGTACACCGAGTTCATCATGGCGGGCATCTTCGCCCAGACGGTGGTGTTCGGGTCGACCTACTCGGGCTCGGCGATGGCGCAAGACCTGAAAGACGGCATCATCGACCGCTTCCGCACCCTGCCGATGAGTCCGTCTGCGGTGCTCGTCGGCCGCACCAACGGCGACCTGCTCATCAACACCATCTCGATGGCGGTCATGATGGTCACGGGTTTCATCGTCGGCTGGCGCATCCGCTCGAGCTTCCTCGAGGCGGCCGCCGCAGTCGTGTTGCTGCTGCTGTTCGCCTATGCGCTGTCCTGGGTGATGGCGTTCCTCGGCATGAGCGTGCGCAGCCCCGAGGTGATCAACAACGTCTCGTTCCTCGTGCTGTTCCCGCTCACCTTCCTCTCGAACGCCTTCGTGCCGAGCGACACCCTGCCCGCGCCGCTGCGGGTCTTCGCCGAATTCAATCCGGTGTCGTCGCTCGTGCAGGCCGCGCGCAACCTGTTCGGCAACACGCCGGAGGGGGCGCCCGAACCCGACGCCTGGACCCTGCAGAACCCCGAGATCACGGTGCTCATCGGCATCGCCGTGGTGCTGGCCGTCTTCGTTCCGCTTGCGATCAGGAAGTTCGACCGGGTCAGCTCGCGCTAGCGTTGCAGAGTGCCCGACTTCCGCGTGACCATGACCATGGGCGCACTGCGTGCCGGGGTCACGCCGGCGAGCGTGCTGCCGACGGCGAAGGCCGCCGCTGCCGATCTCACCATGGTGGAAGCGGCCGACATCGCCGTCGTCGCCGGGAGCGCCCGCATCGTCGTGAGGTTCGAGTCGGATGACGCGGAGCTCGCGACCCAGATCGCCGAGCACGTCGTGGCGGCGACCCAGGCGGCCGTCGAGGTGCCGCGTTTCGGGGTCACGCAGCGCGTCGGCGGACGTTGGGTCGTGGTGCGCTGAGCAGCTAGCTCAGGTCGTCGCCGTCTTCGAGGTTGGGGCCGTCGCTCTCTGTGATGTCGATTGCGTCGTCGTCGTCGACGAAGTCCTCGTCGGTGAGCGCCGAGTACTCCGAGATCGTCTCGTCGCTCAGCTCGGGCGCGTCGCTGAAGGGGTCGCCGCTCGAAGGGAGGCCCACCGGGTAGATGTCGCTCATGTCACGCTCCGTTCGTTGCCAGGCTTGCGGTCGGTGCACCCAGTCAATACCCGGCGTGGGGACGGGGCAAGCATCTCGTCCTCCCCAGACGACGCGGATGACCAGGCGCCCACAGATCGGACCCGCACACGCCAGCGCACCGCGGTGCGCGGGCAGCCTCGATGCATGATCCCCACCGAGCATCGAGCCGCCGATTCCACCCCGCTGACGACCGACGCGCAGATAGAGGCCCGGGTGCGGGCGCTCGTCGGGCGTGCCGTGAGCCGGCAACTGTGGCTGTTCCTGCTCGACGGCGACGACGTTCAGCTGCCGGTGCTCATGCCGGTCTCGGGCATCCCGGTATCGCCTGGCGAACGCGACCTCGAGCAGTGGACCACCTTCGTGGCCGGCGTCGTTCCGTCCACCGGTGCACGCAGTCTCGTGGCCGTGCTCGAACGCTACGCTCCCGACCGGCTGGGCGACGCCGACCGCGCGTGGGCTCGGCTGATGCGCGACGGTACGATCGCCGCCGGCGTCACCCTGAGGGCCGTCGTGTTGAGCCACAGCCGCGGAGTCCGCCTCCTCGCCGAGGAGGACTACGCCTGACTTACCAGGTAACTGCTGAGCTACCGGGTGACCGCTGGCTTACCGGGCGACCGCGGCGCTCAGCTCGTCGAATTCGTCGTCGGTGAGCACCAGCTCGGCCGCCCGCACGTTGTCGTCGACGTGCTCAACGCTCGAGGTGCCGGGGATGGGCAGCATCGCTGGTGAGCGGCGCAGCAACCACGCCAGCGCGAGCTGCGAGGGCGAGGCGCCGTGCTTCTCGGCGAGTGCCGCGAGTGGTCCGCCGTCGCCGAGGAGCTTGCCGGTGGCGAGCGGGAACCACGGGATGAACGCGATGCCGCGTTCCGTCGCATAGTCGAGCAGCGGTTCGGCGTCGCGGCGGGCCAGGTTGAAGAGGTTCTGCACCGACACGATGGTGGCGATCTTCGACGCCGCCTCGACCTCGTCGATGCTGACTTCGCTGAGCCCGATGTGCCTGATCTTGCCCTCGTCTTGCAGGGCCTTGAGTTCGCCGATCTGGTCGTCGAGCGGAACCGAGGGGTCGATGCGGTGCAGCTGCTGCAGGTCGATCCGTTCGACGCCGAGGATGCGGAGGCTCATCTCGGTCTGCTGGCGCAGGTACTCCGGGCGGCCGACCGGCGTCCACTTGTTGGGACCCTGCCTGGTGAAGCCCGCCTTCGTCGCGATGACGAGGTCGTCGGCGTACGGGGCGAGGGCGCGGAAGATCAGCGGCTCGGCGACGTACGGGCCGTAGGAGTCCGCGGTGTCGATGAAGTTGACGCCGAGTTCGACGGCCCGCCGGAGCACGTCGACCGCCGTCTGCGGGTCGCGCGGTTCTCCCCACACGCCGTCTCCGGTGAGCTGCATCGTTCCGTAGCCGAGGCGGTTGACCGTGAGGTCTCCGCCGAGGTCGAAGGTTCCGGCCGCGTTCGCGACGCTCTGCTGTGCCATGGTTATCTCCTTAAGCGGCGGGTAGCGAGGATTCGATGAGGTCGACGATCTCGGGGGCGTCGGGCTCGGTGTGCGGTCGGAAGCGGTGCACCTCGCCCGCCGGGGTGATGACGAATTTCTCGAAGTTCCAGCTCACCTTGCCCGCTTTGCCCGCGGCATCGGGGGTCTTGGTCAGCTCGGCGTAGAGCGGGTGCTGCTGCTTGCCGTTGACCCGGATCTTCTCGAACATCGGGAAGGTGACGCCCCAGGTGGCCGAGCAGTATTCCGCGATCTTCTCCTCGCTGCCCAGCTCCTGCAGGAACTGGTTGCTCGGGAACCCGAGCACCGTGAACCCGCGGTCGCCGTAGGTCTTCTGCAGCGCCTCGAGCTTTTCGTACTGCGGGGCGAGCCCGCACCGCGACGCGACGTTGACGATCAGGAGAACCTTGTCGTCGAACTCCGCGAGGGTGGTGTGGTCGCCTTTGATGGTGGTGAGTGGAATCTCCGAGATGGTCATGACTGTGACGATACGCCTAGCCGCCGTCGCTCACGATACGTGCTGCCCGCACTCAGCGATTCCCCAGCTCCGCTGCCGTCACTGCCCAGCGTCGACGCGCACCACCGCGAACGCCGCGTCGAGGTCGACGTCGGTCTCCGTGCCGTCCGCGGCCGTTACCTCGACCTCCCAGGCGTGGTCGGCGTCGTCGCTGCGATCGAGATCGGTGACGGTGCCCGGGCCGGCCGCAGCGATCGCCGCCTCCTCCGCCTTGGCGCGGTCGGCGTCGTCGATCGGCGCATCGGGTCCGGTGCCCGGCGTTCCGGCGTCCTGCGTTCCGGCGTCCGCCGAGGCGGAGGGAGCACTGCCGGGAACGGCACCGTCGACCCGCACGACCGCGAAGCCCTTGTCGAGCTCGACGTCGACCTCCGTGCCGTTGTCGCGGCGCACCTCCACCGTGTACTCGTGGTCGAGGTCGTCGGAGCGCTCGGCCTCGGTCACCGTTCCCTCTCCCACCTCGGCGAGAGCTGCCTTGCTCACGCGATCGAGGGTCGCGCCGCTCAGCCGGTCGTTGTCGGTGTCGAACGGGTCGGTGGCGGCCACAGCGATTCCCGCACCCCCGAGGACGAGTACCGCGGCTCCGGCGATGATCCAGATGGTCTTCTTCTGCATGGTGTGCTCCTTCGTTCTCGTGCCGGTTCCGGCATGTGTCGAGTGTGCCGAGGAGGCGCTGAAGCGAGCCTGAAGCCACCTGAAGCCGCCTTCAGGAAGCGGCCGGAGAGACGATGGCTCAGTCGTCGGATGCCGCGGGCAGCCGCACTTCGAAACGCGCGCCGCCGAGCGCGCTCCGGGTCGCGGCGACCGTGCCGCCGTGCGCGGCGGCGATCCCGCGCACGATGGCCAGGCCGAGGCCGCTGCCGCCCGCCTCACGCCCCCGCGCGTCATCCAACCGCACGAAACGGTCGAAGATGCGCTCGCGATCGGCGTCGGGCACGCCGGCGCCGTCGTCGTCGACCGCCAGCAGCACCGTGGCGGCGCCCACCGACGACACTGTGGCGGCGCCTGCGTCCGACAGCTCACCCAGCTCGACCCGGACGGTCGAGGCGGCGTGCCGCGCGGCGTTGTCGACCAGGTTGCGTACGAGTCCGGCGACGAGGCCGGCGTCGCCCGAGACACGCGCCGCGCCGACCGCCGAGGCGTCGACACGCAGGGAGGTCGAGGCTCGCAGCCGCTGCACCTCGGCGAGCACGAGATCGTCGAGGTCGATGGGGCGTGGCTCGGCCACGAGCACCCGCTCGTCGGCCCGGGCGAGGGTGAGCATGCCGTCGACGAGCCGCTCGAGCCGTGCCCCCTCGTCGAGGATCGCCTCGGACAGGTCGGCGGCGTCGACCCGGTCGGGGTGCGCCCGAGCGACCTCGGCGAACTGGCGCAGGGAAGCGAGCGGCGAGCGCAGTTCGTGCGAGGCGTCGGAGACGAACCGCCGCTGCGCCGACTGGGACGCGTCGAGCCGCTCGAGCATGCCGTTCATCGTGGTCGCGAGCCGGCCGATCTCGTCGCGCGTGCCGGGATCGCCGACGCGTCGGTCGAGCCGGCTGGCTGTGACAGCGTCGACCTCGCGGCGCAGGCGCTCGACCGGCCGGAGCGCGCGGCCGACGACGATCCAGGTGGTGGCGGCGACGAGGAGCATGACGAGCGGAACGGCGACGAGCAGCAGGGTCGTCACCGTCGCGAGGGTGTCCGCGACGTCGGACGTGCCCTGGCCGACGATCACCGTGCCGTCGTCGGTGTCGTCGACCGCGGTCAGGTATTCGTCGCCGTCGACGGTGACGAGGCGGTGGTCGTCGGCCTCGGATTCGCTGATCTGCGGGGCGTCCTCAGCGTTCTCGCTCGCCGCCACGACTGCGCCCCCGTCGTCGAGCAGCAGCACGAACCGGTCGTCGTCGTCGAGCGAGTCGAGGCCGGCGCCGGCCACGCCGTCCGCGTCGACCCGGGTCGCGATGTCCGAGGCGTAGGCCTCGGCGGAACCCGCGAGGGAGTCGAACAGCGACGCGCGCAAGACGCCCGCGAATAGCGCGGCTCCCGCGACGAGGGCGACCGCGACCACGGCCGTCGCGGCGAGGGTGATGCGCACGCGGATGGTCGGCCGAGCGCTCCGCTCAGCCACCGTCCGCCGCCAGTCGGTAGCCGGATCCGCGGAGGGTCTCGATCGCGGCCCGGTCGAAGGGCCGGTCGAGCTTGTTGCGCAAGTGCCGCACGTAGACCTCGACGATGTTCGAGTCGCCCTCGAAGTCGGAGTCCCAGACGTTGTCGAGCACCTCCCGCTTCGACACGACCTCGCCCTTTCGGCGCACGAGGTATTCGAGCACGGCGAACTCGCGCGCGGTGAGGTCGACGACGGTGTCGCCGCGGTGCACGACCCGGGCGGCCGGGTCGAGCCGCACGTCTCCCGCCTCGAGCACGGCCGGACGGTCGGCGACACCGCGGCGCATCAGGGCGCGCACGCGGGCGAGCAGCACGGCGTACGAGAACGGCTTGGTGAGGTAGTCGTCGGCGCCGGTGTCGAGCGCCTCGACCTGGTCCCACTCGCCGTCCTTCGCCGTGAGCATGAGGATCGGCGTCCAGTTGCGTTCGGCCCGCAGCGCCTCGCAGACGCGGTAGCCGCTGATGCCGGGAAGCATGATGTCGAGCACGATCACCGAGTACTGGTTTTCGCGCGCCAACCAGAGCCCGTCGGTTCCCGTGCCGGCGACGTCGACGGCGAAGCCCTCCGCCTCGAAGCCGCGTCGGAGGCCCTCGGCGAGACGGGTCTCGTCTTCGACCACCAGTACGCGCATGGGTTCATTCTGGTTCATGCGAACTGAAGCGGGGCTGAAGCGGCGGCGCGCGGGGGCCGCGTGCAGGGGGCGGCTACCCGCGCAGGGCGAGCACGAACGGCAGCACGGCGGATGCCCCGGCCCGCCGCAGCGCGCGCCCGGCCACGGTCAGAGTCCACCGGCTGTCGACGAGGTCGTCGACGAGCAGCACGGGGGAGCCGGGTGGCAGGTCGAGCGTGTCGGCTGCGAACCTCTCCCAGACGCCCCCGAGCCGGTAGGCGCTGTTGCCTCCCGCCTCTCCCGACGAGCCTCCGTTCGCCATCGCGAGCTCGCCCAGGTACGGCAGCCGGCCCGCGGAGGCCAACCCCTCGGCGACCGAACGGACGAGCTGCGGATGTCGCCGCGACGGAACGCTCACGACGGCGGCCGGGCGTTCCGCCCAGTCCCAGTCGGCGAGCACGCGCACGCAGGCCGCGAGCATGGCGGGCGACGCGGGAGCGTCGACCGCGCCCGTGGCGAACGTGTCGCGCAGCGCCCCGCCCCAGCCGAGGTCGGTCAGGCGGCCGAGCGCGCGGCCGGGGGAGGTGCGCTCGCCCTGGGCGATGTTGCCCCTGACCTCGACGCCGAGGTTCTGCATGCCGTTCGGCCACTGGGCGCGTGGCTCGACGACCACGCCGACGCGGTCGAGGGAGCGCGCGGCGACCGCCGTGGCATCCGTCTCGACGTCCGTCGGATACCAGGCGCCCGCGCAGCTGTCGCAGCGTCCGCACGGCACTGCGGTGTCGTCGTCGAGCGCGCGCTGCAGGAATTCCATGCGGCAGCCCTCGGTGCCGGCGGGCAGCCGCTCGTAGTCGAGCATCGACTGCTGCTCGGCGGTGCGGGCGGCGGCGATGCGGCCGTAGCGGTCGGCGTCGTAGACCCACGGTTCACCGGTGGAGACCCAGCCGCCCTGCACCTTGCGCACGGCGCCATCGACGTCGAGCACCTTGAGCAACAGTTCGAGCGGGGTGCGCTTGAGATCGACGAGGGCCTCGAGGGCGGGGGTCGACGTGGGCGAGGAGTCGAGTTCGCCGATCACCGCGAGCGCCTTGCCCTCGTTGGGCATCGAGGCGGTCGCGAAGTAGTTCCAGATGGCCTCGTCTTCGCTGCCCGGCAGCAGCAGCACGTCGGCGTTGGCGGTGGCACGGCCGGCGCGCCCGACCTGCTGGTAGTAGGCGACGGGGGAGGAGGGCGCGCCGAGGTGCAGCACGAAGCCGAGGTCGGGCTTGTCGAAACCCATGCCGAGCGCGCTCGTCGCGACGAGAGCCTTGACCTCGTTGGCCTTGAGCCTGCCCTCGAGCTGCTCGCGCTCGACCGTGTCGGTGCGACCCGTGTAGGCGTGCACCTCGTGGCCTGCCTCGCGCAGCAAGCGCGCGGTGTCTTCGGCGGCCGACACGGTAAGGGCGTAGATGATGCCGCTGCCGGGCAGCTCGGACAGGTGGCTGAGCAGCCAAGCAAGCCGGGCCTGGGCGTTCGGCAGCCGCAGCACGCCGAGGCGCAGCGACGCCCGGGCGAGCGGGCCACGGATGGTGAGCACGTCGGTGCTGTGCCCCGCGAGCTGTTCGGCCACGTCGGCGACCACGCGGCTGTTGGCGGTCGCGGTGGTTGCGAGCACCGGGATGTCGGTGGGCAGTTCGGCGATCAGGTCGCGCAGACGCCGGTAGTCGGGCCGGAAGTCGTGGCCCCAGTCGGAGATGCAGTGCGCCTCGTCGACGACGAGCAGCCCGGCACGCGCGACCAGGGCGGGCAGCTGTTCGTCGCGGAACGCCGGGTTGTTGAGCCGCTCGGGGGAGACCAGCAGCACGTCGACCTCGTCGTCGCGCAGCTTCTGCAGCACCTCGGTCCATTCGTGGGCGTTCGACGAGTTGATCGACACCGCGCGCACGCCGGCGCGCGCCGCCGCCGCGACCTGGTCGCGCATGAGGGCCAGCAGGGGCGAGACGAGGATCGTCGGCCCGGCGCCGCGCTGCCGCAACAGCAGGGTCGCGACGAAGTACACGGCCGACTTGCCCCACCCCGTGCGCTGCACCACGAGGGCACGCCGGTGGTCGTCGACGAGGGCGGAGATCGCCTCGAACTGCCCGTCGTGGAAGTCGGCGTCATCGCTGCCGACGAGGGCGCGCAGGACGGTGAGGGCGGATTCGCGCGTGTCGGTCATCGGTACAGCCTGACAGGTACGACCGACGCCGGCGGGCGCACGACGGCGGCTGCTGTGGGTGGTCGCGGGTTCGCAGCGGCCGTGGAGGACGCGTGGGGGCGGCCCGCAGCATCCATTCGGTATCGTCTGTGGGTGACTTTGATTTCGAGAGAGCGAGCGGATGCCTGACAGCCCGATCTCCGCGACGCCGTACGAGGTGCTCGGCGTGAGTCCGACCGCGAGCCACGACGAACTGCGGCGCGCCTACCGCAAGCTCGCCCGCGAGACGCACCCCGACACGGGCGGCAGCTCGGCTCGGTTCGTCGCCGTGCAGCTGGCTTGGGAACGCATCGGCACGCCGGAAGACCGCGCGGCCTACGACCGCGGCCGTCCCGGCCGGGCAGCCGACGAGCCGCACGAGAGCTGGGCCGCACCGAGCGCCCGGCCGCGCCAGCAAGACACCCGGCCGTCGGCACGTGCCTACGGCCACCCGGGCGGCTGGCGCCGCGAACGCTTCCTCGGGCTCATGCGCGAATGGGTCGGCATCGGCGCCCCGCTGCCCGACCCGTACGACCCCGCGCTCGTGCGCAGCGCACCGCGCGAGATCCGGCACCTGTTGGCCGACGCCCTCGCCGAGGAGGCGACCGCACGCACCATCTCGGCCCTCGGCATCGGCTTCACCGTGTGGCACGACGTCTCCACCGGCTACCCCGACGAGAAAATCGACCACGTGGTGCTCGGGTCGACCGGGCTGTTCGCGATCCTCTCCGAGGACTTCGGCGGACCGGTGCGCGTCAAGGCGGGCGACCTCATCGGCGAGGCGGTGGAGGGCGAGCGCCCCATGCACGATCTCGGACACCGGGTGAAGGCGCTGCAGCGCGGCCTGCGGCTCAAGTTCTCCGCGCTCGTGATCGTGGTGCCCGACGACGACCTCGCCGAACCGGTGATCGAGCTCGGCAAGGTGCGCGGTGCCCCGTCGGCCGTCGTGCGGCACTCCTACCTCCCGGCCCTGCTGCGCGAGGGCCTGCCCGGCTCCGCGCTCAGCGGCGGCAACGAGGTCTTCGACGTGCGCACGCGGCTGCTCGCCGGAATCCGCTTCGTCGAGTAGGCGTCGACGTCGGGCAGGGAAGCCTCAGCCGACGTCGAACCCGGAGGCGCCGGTCGTCTCGACCTCTCGCGTCTCCACCCCGGTGACCCGTGCGCCGGGCGGGCCGGAGTGCAGCCAGGCGACGAACTCGTCGACGGCGCCGGGCTCGCCCTCGGCCTCGACCTCCACCGTGGCATCCGCCCTGTTGCGGGCGAAGCCCGTCACTCCGAGCCGGCCCGCGGCCTCCCGGGCGCTCCAACGGAAGCCCACGCCCTGCACCACCCCGCTCACGACCGCGTGTCGCCTGATCCGTTGCGTCATCCCGCCACGGTAGCGCGGTGAGTGGCCGCTGTGAATATGCTCACCGCCACGCCGCGTTACCCGCCGTTCAACCGGGCGTATGGCTGTGCGTCGTAGACTTTGCGAGTCAATCGTGGCGTCAGAGCAGCAATCCGACAGAGCAGGGTACGCACATTAAAATCGCAAGCTACAACCTTCGTAAGAACATGGCGAGCGCCGAGCTCGCGGGTCTCGCCGAAACGTATGAGCTCGACCTGCTCTGCCTGCAGGAGTGCGACACGGCGCTGTTGCCCGCGGAGGTCGGGGGCATGAAGCTCGCCGACGCCACCAAGCTCAACCGCCTGGGGCTCGCCATCTACTACCGCGTCGACCGCTTCACGCCGCTCGAGACCAAGACCTTCGAGCTCAAGAAGTCGCTGCACGACCGCATCGCGTCGCCCACGCACGAGCGCCTCATCGGCACGCGGTTCTTCGACAACGAGACCGGGCACGAGTTCGTCGCCGCGTCGTTCCACGCCTCGCCGCTCACCGCGCTCAACTCGCTGCGCCGCAACCAGATCAAGGCCGCGCACGAGGCCCTGAGAGCGATGGGAGACGACCTGCCGCACCTCATGGTGGGCGACTACAACTACCCGCTGTTCCAGAAGAACCTCGGCAAGCGCATCGGCAAGACCGGCTACGACCTCTCGCTGAGCGACCGCCGCACCTACACGCGCTACAAGATCTTCACCGGGCACTTCGACTTCGTCACGAGCGTCGGAATGGTCATCGACAACGTCGAGACGCTTCCGATCGGTGCATCCGACCACCTGCCCATCCTGGTGACCGCCTCGTCGACGGCCAAGGAACAGGCCGCCTGAGACCCAGCCAGGGCGTCAGCGCGCGCACATCGGCCTCGTTCCTAGACGCAGTGCCCCGAGACACGGATGGCCCCGGCGAAACCGCCGGGGCCATCCTGTCCCGACACAGTCGGGGTCCTGCTGTCTCAAGAGCAGAAAGGCAAGCCTACCAAGCTCAGGAACGCAGCCACTCCAGCAGGTCGGCGTTGATGACGTCGGCCTGGGTGGTCGGCATGCCGTGCGGGAAGCCTTCGTAGGTCTTGAGCGTGCCGTTCTGAAGCAGCTCGGCCGAGCGCGGGCCGGCGGCGACGTAGGGCACGATCTGGTCGTCCTTGCTGTGCATCACCAGCACCGGCACCGTGATCTTCTTGAGGTCTTCGGTGAAGTCGGTCTGCGAGAACGCAACGATGCCGTCGTAGTGCGCCTTCGCGCCGCCCATCATGCCCTGCCGCCACCAGTTCGCGATGATCGCCTCAGACGAGGTCGCCCCCGGCCGGTTGAACCCGTAGAACGGCCCTTCCGGCAGCGCGCGGTAGAACTCCGAGCGGTTCGCCGCGAGCTGTGCCTGCAGGTCGTCGAAGACGCTCTTGGGAAGCCCGTCGGGGTTCGCGTCGGTCTTCACCATGAGCGGCGGCACCGCGCTGATCAGGGCGGCACGTGACACGCGCTCTTCGCCGTACTGCCCGATGTAGTGCGCCACCTCGCCGCCACCGGTCGAGTGACCGACGTGGATGGCGTCACGCAGGTCGAGGTGCTCGGTGAGAGCCGCGAGGTCGGCCGCGTAGTGGTCCATGTCGTGGCCGTCGCCAGTCTGGGTGGACCGCCCGTGTCCGCGGCGGTCGTGCGCGATGACCCGGTACCCCTGGGCGAGGAAGAACAGCATCTGGTTGTCCCAGTCGTCCGACGACAGGGGCCAACCGTGGCTGAAGACGATGGGCTGCCCGGTGCCCCAGTCTTTGTAGAAGATTTCCGTGCCGTCTTTCGTGACGATGGTTCCCACTAGTTCCTCCTCCGGTTGCCGCACCGCGACTGCGGGCGCTGTGGCATCAGGCTAGGGGTGCCGGTAACCGTCGCGAAAGTACCGTCGTGTGAACTTTTCTGCATACGGATGCCGCGACAGCGTGTCGCACGACAGCCGGGCACCCGCCGTACCTACCCGGCTAGCGCAGGAGGCCGGCGATGCGCTCGAGGGCGTCGGCGTCTTTGAGGGCCAGGGGAGAGCCGGTGGAGACGAGTTCGACGATCATCTCGCGGGCACTGCGCCCGAGCGGGGTGATCGCGATCACCCGCTGCCGTTGGTCGGCCGACGACGTCGTGCGCTCGACCAGCCCGCGCGCCTCGAGCTGCTGGCACATGAACGTGACGTTCTGGGGAGTGCAGTGAACCCGCGACGCGGCCTCGCGCATGGACGGGGCCGGCTCACCGGGATCGATGGCCCAGAGCAGGTGGGCGGTGGTCGCGGTGATCCCGTACTCGCGCAGGGCCGGGGCGAGGGCCTCATCCGTGCGCGCGACGATGTCGTAGGCGGCGAACAGCGCTTCGGACAGTTGCAGTTCTCGCGAGGACGCCATGGAACGAGCCTACAGCGATTTACTTCAAGCGCTGTAGCACTACTGTGAGAGCTTCAAGGCTTGAAGGAGTTGACCTCACCATGCAACTATCGCGACTCGACGGACACACGATCCTCATAACCGGCGCCAGCAGTGGCATCGGGTACTTCATCGCGGAAGGACTGGCGCAGCTCGGTGCCACCGTCGTCGTGGCCGCACGGTCCGCCGAACGGGCGCGAGCCGCCATTGCCCGGCTTCCCGGACCCGGACGGCACCGCCACCTGCCACTCGACCTCTCCGACCGCGGATCGATCCGGTCAGCAGGGGCGTCCGTCGGCGACGGCGCGGCCATCGACGGATTGATCATGAATGCCGGCGTCATCGCCGCATCGCCCGACTACGCGGAGGGCCCATTCGGCGTCGAATCTACCGTCGACGTCAACGTCGTCGCTCACATGGATTTCCTGCGCCTCGCCCTGCCCGCGCTCCGACGGTCACAGCACGCTCGCATCGTCAGCACCGGCAGCATGCTCACCAGGCGCATCCCGTTCGACGCCGGGAACTGGCTGGCGCAGACGTCGTACCGGCCCCGCGTCGCCTACGCGATGTCGAAACACGCCGCCGAGATACT
>Ga0247809_1000467_pt1 | contig 18985 bp, 12 predicted proteins | sample UWRJL104311B1_FD_180951 | JGI IMG/M metagenome (GOLD analysis project Ga0247809, IMG submission 180951) | Plant litter microbial communities from Arlington Agricultural Research Station in Wisconsin, United States - UWRJ-L104-311B-1 | ecosystem: Environmental > Terrestrial > Plant litter >...
CTATTACGGCCGCGGCGACATACTCCAGCCGATCTCGCCCTATGTCGCGCTCACCGCCGGCGTCGGTTACGAGAAGATCGAGACGAGCCAGAAGGATCCGGTCGTCGACGCGACCGGCACGCCCGTACTCGATCGCGACGGTCGCTTCGTCACCAACGAGGCATCGCCGCGCCGCGTCGCCTATCGCACCGACGGCATCTATTATGACGCCGGTGTCGTCTGGCGGCCCAATCGCCGGACCTCGGTGGAGGGGCATGTCGGGCGCCGCTACGGATCGCTCAGCTACACCGGCACAGCGACCTATCAGGCATCGGACTCCGTCGGCCTCGCGGTCAACGTGTATGACGGCGTGCAGACCTTCGGCCGTCAGCTCCGGACCGGCATTGGCAATTTGCCGACCAGCTTCCTGAGCGGCAACCAGCAGGGTTTCGGTCAACAGTTCAATGGCTGCGTGTTCGGCTCCACCGGTGCGCAACCGGGCGGCTGCCTCAACGACGTGTTCCAGTCGATCTCGACCGCCAGCTACCGCGCACGCGGGATCGACGGCGTGATCTCGGCGACGCGCGGACGCTCCACCTGGGGCGCGGGCATCGGCTATGCCAACCGCAAGCTCTATGCGCCGCGGCTCGCGCCCGGCTTGGTCGTCGCGGGTCTCGACGACGAAAGCTATTACGGTCAGCTCTTCTACACGCGCAGGCTGACCCCGGTTTCGGGCGTCAACGCCGACCTGTTCGTCAATTATTACGACAGCGGCGTCGACGACATCACCGGCGATACCGGCGTGTGGTCTTACGGCGGGACGGGGACATATTTTCACAATTTCGGGCGTCTCGGCACCACCGCGTCGCTCGGGCTTTACAGCTTCAAGGTCGGCGACCTCGACAGCGACTGGTCGGCGCAGGCGCTGATCGGTGCGCGGTACCAGTTCTGAAGGCGAGCAGCTTATGTACGATGAACATTATGGACTGACGGGTCGGCCTTTCCAGCTCACCCCCGATCCCAAATTCTGGTTCGAGACCGCCACCCACCGCAAGGCGATGGCGTATCTCGGCTATGGTCTGGCGCAGGGCGAGGGCTTCATCGTCATCACCGGCGATATCGGCGCGGGCAAGACGACGCTCGTCGGTCACCTGATGGACACGATCGACCTACAGCGCCTGAACGCGATCAAGCTCGTCTCGACCGCGATCGAGGCAGACGACCTGCTCCGGATCGTCGCCACCGACCTGCAGGTCGATCCGGCCGGGCTGAGCAAGGCCGAACTGCTCACCGCGATCGAGCGCGGGCTGCACGCGGTCGCGCGGACCGGCAAGCGGACGCTGCTGATCGTCGACGAGGCGCAGGCCTTGCCCGTCGATGCGCTCGAAGAACTGCGGATGCTGTCGAACTTCCAGGCCGGCGGTCACGCGCTGCTGCAGATCGTCCTGCTCGGCCAGCCCGAGTTCCGTGACCGCCTCCACGGCTCGGAGCGTCTCGAACAGCTTCGCCAGCGCGTGATCGCGATCCACCATCTCGATCCGATGGAGGAGCATGAGGTCTCCGACTATCTCGCGCACCGCCTGACGGTGGTCGGCTGGACGGGGAACCCCGATTTTACCGAGGATGCGTTCGCGGCGTTCTTCACCGGGTCGGCTGGTGTGCCGCGTCGTTTGAACCAGCTTGCCGGGCGGGTGATGCTGCACGCGGCGATCGACGACCTCACGGTGATCGACGGCGATACGGTGCGGGCGGTGCAACGTGACCTTGAGGGCGACCTGCCAATGATTGCGCAGGACCGGGGAAAAGGTGCGCATAACGCGCACGAACCGCGCGAACCCGTGTCCACGCCGCGTGCTGACACGCCGAGCACCGATCCTGCGGTCGAGGAGCGACTCGCTGAACTCGAGGCGCGGGTGGACATGCAGGACAAGGCGCTACGTCGCGTGCTGACGCTGCTGGTCGACTGGGTCGAGGGCGACGATACCAAGCCGGAATACGCGCCGATCCGCGGTGTGGCCGCTTGGCACGATGCTGCCTGACATGCCTGTTCTCAATGGCATGTCGGTCGATGTTGAGGACTGGTTTCAGGTCGGCGCGTTCGAGAAGGTGATCGACAAGGCCGACTGGGACTCGCTCCAGCCGCGCGTCGAGGCCAACACCGACGCTGTCCTGGCCCTCTTCGCCGAGCGCGAAACCAAGGCGACGTTCTTCACTTTAGGCTGGGTAGCCCACCGCTACCCCGCCCTGATCCGCCGCATCGTCGACGCCGGACATGAGGTTGCCAGTCACGGCTGGGACCACCAACGCGTCTTCACCATGACGCCGGACGTGTTTCGCGCCGACCTCGCACGTGCTCGGACTGCGATCGAGGACGCGGCGGGGACGAGGGTCACGGGGTATCGCGCGCCGAGCTTCTCGATCGATCAGCGGACGCCTTGGGCGCACGTCGAACTTGCCGAGGCAGGCTATGCCTATTCCTCCAGCGTCGCTCCAGTGAAGCACGATCATTACGGCTGGCTCGATGCGCCGCGCTACGGGTTCAAGCCGCTCGCGGACAGCGCCTTGATCGAAGTCCCGGTGACGGTCGCCAAGTTCGGCGAGCGCAAGCTGGCGACGGGCGGCGGATTCTTCCGGCTGCTTCCGGCGGCGATCACCGATCTCGCGGTGCGCCAGGTCAATCGCGAAGACCGCCCGGCGATGTTCTACTTTCACCCGTGGGAGATCGATCCGTCGCAGCCTCGGGTCGACGCGGCACCGATGCGTTCGAAGATCCGCCATTATTCGCGCCTCGGCGCGATGGCCGGCAAGCTGCGTGGGTTGCTCGGGCGCCACGCATGGGGCCGTGTCGATACGGTCGTCGCACGCGAAGCGGCCCGGCTGGCGTGACCGCTCCGATGCCTGTCGGTGTGCGTGAAGTCGACCTTCGCGATACGGTCGAGTGCGCGCGGATCACGGCGTTCGTCGAGGCTAGCGACGGTGCCACGCCGTTTCATCTGCCCGCCTGGAGCCTCGCGGTGCAGGACGGTTGCGGCCAGCGCGCGCACTATCTGGTTTCGGAGAGCGGAGGCGCGATCGACGGCGTGCTGCCGTTGACCGAGATGCGCTCGCCGCTGTTCGGGCGTGCGCTGGTGTCGACCGGGTTCGGCGTTGATGGCGGCGTCTTGGGCCATGCGGTCGAAGCGCTGTCGGCGGCGGCTTGGAACCTTGCGCTGCGGATCGGCTGCCCCTCGGTAGAATTGCGCGGGGGCCCTGCGCCTGGCGGATGGGATAGCGATGACACGAGCTATCTGGGCTTCGTTCGAGATCTGGCCGCGGACGACGATGCGGAACTGCTTGCGATCCCCCGAAAGCAGCGTGCCGAAGTCCGTCGTGCGCTCGGCTTCGACCTTGAGATCGTTACCGGCAACGACCAGAAACTGCTGGCCGAACATTATCGCGTCTATGCGGAATCGGTCCGTAATCTCGGTACGCCGGTTTTTCCCGCCAAGCTTTTCCGTAGCGTTGCGAGCGTCATGGACGCCGATGTTCTCACGGTTCGGCACGAGGGCAAGGCGGTCACGAGCGTTCTAAGCCTGTATTTCAACGGTACCGTCTATCCCTATTGGGGCGGGGGCACGGACGCCGCGCGCGGGCTTCGCGCCAACGACCGGATGTATTTTGCGCTGATGGCGCATGCCCGCGCGCGTGGTTGTACGCGGTTCGACTTCGGGCGATCGAAGACGGGCACGGGGGCGGCGGCGTTCAAGAAGAACTGGGGCTTTACGCCCGAACCGCGGCTTTATGCCAAGCGCAGCAACGGTCCGGCGCGCGAGGTGAACCCGCTGAACCCGAAATACGCGCTGATGGTGCGGACGTGGAAAAAGCTTCCGCTATGGGCGGCCAACGCAGCAGGACCGTGGATTTCCCGAGGCCTGGGGTGAGCCTGCTCTTCCTCGCGCACCGCGTGCCCTTTCCGCCCGACCGCGGCGACAAGATCCGTAGTTTCCATATTCTCCAGTATCTGGCGAAGCGAACGCCGGTACATCTGGTGGCGTTTGCTGACGACGAAGCCGACTTCGATCCGCCTGCCGTGTTTACGGATATGCTGGCCAGTTGCACGATCCTGCCGCGTGGGAAGTCGCAGAAGCGCGCGGCGGTCGAAGCACTCGCAACCAGTAAGCCGGTCTCGTTGACCGCCTTTGCGAGTGCGGCGATGCAGACCGCAGTCGATCGCGTTTTGCCCGGGGTAAGCGCGGTCTACTGCTTCTCGGGTCAGATGGGGCAGTATCTGCCGGTTGGGCGTCCGCCGGTCGTTATGGATTTTGTCGACGTGGACTCCGCCAAGTTTGCTGGTTTTGCCGACGACGCATCGGGGCCGATGCGGTGGATGATGCTGCGCGAGGCTCGGCTGCTTGGGGCGTTCGAGCGTGAGGTGGCGGGCAGGGTATCGGCCAGCCTGTTCGTCAGCGAGGCCGAAGCCGCGTTGTTCCGGGAGAGTGGGGCAACCGGGCAAATCATCGCGGTCGAGAACGGCATCGATTCAGCAAAGTTCGATCTGGCGGCCACCTTCGCTCGCCAATCTTCCCCCCTCCCTGAAAGGGAGGGGCAGGGGGTGGGTCGGCTTCCGCAGACGCAAACGGTTGAGACTCAGACGGGCCAACCCACCCCCAACCCCTCCCTTCTAGGGAGGGGCGCAGAAGTGTTGATCGTCTTCACCGGGCAGATGGACTATCGCCCCAACATTGACGCGGTGACGTGGTTCGCGCGCGACATCCTCCCGCTCGTCCGGCAGCGCTACCTCGCCCGTTTCGCGATCGTCGGCCGCGCGCCGACCGCCGCCGTGCGGGCTCTGGCGAGCGATCACGTCACCGTCACCGGCGCAGTCGACGACGTTCGAGGCTGGCTCACTGCCGCGGACGTCTGCGTTGCCCCGCTGAAGCTCGCCCGCGGCATCCAGAACAAGGTGCTTGAGGCGATGGCAATGGCGCGTCCCGTCGTCGCCTCGACCGCCGCGGCCGAGGGCATCGATCATGCCGGCGCGATCCGGGTCGCCACGACGGCGCAGGAGTTTGCCGATCGCATCTGCGACCTGCTCGACGCCCCCGACACCGCAGCAACGCTCGGCCAGTCCGCCCGCGCGCAGGTCATCCGCCGCTACGGCTGGGACGCCCGCCTCGCGCCGCTGGACGCGTTGCTCGGCCTTCCGGCATGACCGCATGGCGTCGCCAGGGTATCGCGCTTGCGATCGTCGCGGGGCTGATCTTCCTGACGTTCCGAAGCGACGTCGCCGATCTCGCGCATATCTGGTGGACGAGCACCACCTTCGGCCACTGCCTCTTCATCGGCCCGGTGATCGCATGGCTCGTCTGGCAGCGCCGCGTCGAACTCTCTCAACTGACCCCGACCGGCTGGTGGCCCGGTGTAGCACTCGTCGCCATCGGCGGGTTCGGCTGGCTGATGGGCGATGCAGCCTCGGTCGGGTTCGCGCGCCAGCTGGGGCTCATCATGATGCTGCAAGGCGCGGTCGTGACGATCCTCGGCCCCAACGTGGCGCGCGGATTGCTCTTCCCGCTCGCCTACGCGTTCTTCCTCGTACCGTTCGGCGAGGGTCTCGAACCGCCGCTGCAGACCGTCACGGTCGCGATCGTCATGCCGCTGCTGCACCTCGTCGGCGTGTCGGCAGTGGTCGACGGCGTGCTGATCCACGCCGGCCGCTATTATTTCGAGGTCGCCGAGGCGTGTTCGGGCGCCAAGTTCGTCATCGCGATGGTCGCGTTCGGGGTGCTCGTCGCCAACCTCTGCTTCGTATCGTGGCAGCGCCGCGCGGTGTTTCTCGTCGTGTCGGTCGTCGTGCCGGTCGTCGCCAACGGCTTCCGCGCGTTCGGCACGATCTGGGCAGCGGATCTCACCTCGGTCGAGGCGGCCACCGGGATCGATCATATCGTCTATGGCTGGGTGTTCTTCGCGCTGGTCATGGCGGGCGTGATGGCGATCGGCTGGCGCTGGTTCGACCGCGCACCCGATGATCCCGCGTTCGATCCGGCGAAGCTCAAGGTCACACCCCGTCAACGGACCGATCTCGCCATCGCGACCGCACTCGCTCTCACCACGTTCGCGGTGTTCCCAGCCTGGAGCGCAGCAGTCGCCAGACGCGCACAGCCACTTCCCGCGCATATCGACCTGCCCGAGATCGCCGGCTGGCACCGCGTTCCCATCAGCACGCGCGCGCCGTGGACGCCGTATTACCCCGGCGCAGACCATTATCTGTTCGGCCGCTACGCCGACGCGACCGGCGCGCAGGTCGACATGAGCATCGCGGTGTTCGGCAGCCAGCACGAGGGCAAGGAACTGATCGCCTACGGTACCGGCGTGCTGCGCGAGGAGGATCGCTGGGTCCGCGTCGCCGATTTGCCCGATATCGAAGGCGGAAGCGTCATGCGGATCACTGCACCCGGACCCGTAGAGCGGATCGTCGCGACGTGGTACCGGGTCGGCGACACGACCACGCAGGACGACACGCTGGTGAAGATCGAGACGATGAAGGCGAGGCTGCTCGGGGGCCCGCAACGCGCGGTGGCGATCCACCTGTCGGTCGAGGGTGCCGATGCGCGTCCGATCGCGCGCTTCCTGGCCGCGCTCGGGCCGATCGCGCCGGTCGCCGATCACGCCGCGGGGATGCGCTAGATGTGCGGCATCGCCGGGATCTTCCACCCCGGCACGCCCAAGCCGGTCGACCCGAACCGCGTGCACGCGATGATCGCCGCGCTGTCGCATCGCGGCCCCGACGGCGACGGCATCTGGACTGCGCCCGGCGTTGGTCTGGGGCATCGCCGGCTGTCGATCATCGACCTCGAAGGCTCGCCGCAGCCGATGTCGGACGGCACGCTCACGATCACCTACAACGGCGAGGTCTATAACTTCGCCGAACTGCGCGACGAACTGACCGCCAAGGGTGCGATCTTCCGGACGTCCGGCGACACCGAAGTCCTGCTGCACGCGTGGCGGGCCTGGGGGCCGTCGATGCTCGACCGGCTGAACGGGATGTTTGCCTTCGCGATCCACGACACCGCGGCGCACACGCTGTTCCTCGCGCGCGACCGGATGGGCGTGAAGCCGCTCCATTATGTCGAACTGGCGGACGGGTCGCTGGCATTCGCGTCTGAACTGAAGGGCCTGCTCGCGCATCCACAACTCCGCCGCGTCCCCGATCTGGGCGCGGTCGAGGATTACCTGGCATTCGGCTACGTGCCCGATGATGCGTGCATGGTCGCGGGCGTCAAGAAGCTTGCGGCCGGGCATTTCCTGCTGGTCGAACGCGGCAAGGCGGTCCCGCAGCCGCGCCAATGGTGGAACATCGACTTCTCCAACCGTGCAACCGGCTCTGCCAAGGCGCTGGGCGAGGAACTGGTCGACCGGATGCGTGCGGGGGTGCGGTCGCGGATGGTCGCCGACGTGCCGCTGGGTGCGTTCCTGTCGGGCGGGGTGGACAGCTCCGCGGTCGTCGCGTTGATGGCCGAGGCGAGCCCCAAGGCGGTCCGCACCTGCACGATCGGGTTCGACGAGGCCGGGCACGACGAACGCGGCTATGCCGACACCGTCGCGCGACGCTTCGCCACCGATCACCGCGAGCGCGTCGTCCAGTCGGGCGATTTCGGGCAGATCGATACGCTGGTCGCGAGCTTCGACGAGCCCTTCGCTGATGCCTCCGCGCTCGCCACCTATCAGGTCTGCGCGCTCGCCCGCGAGAGCGTCACCGTCGCGCTATCGGGAGACGGCGCGGACGAGGCGCTGGCCGGATACCGCCGCTACAAGTTCCAGTCGGTCGAGGAGCGCGTCCGCGGCTTGCTCCCGTCGCATCTGCGCGCCGACGTCTTCGGGACGCTCGGCCGCTGGTATCCGAAGGCCGACTGGGCGCCCCGGCCGCTTCGCGCAAAGTCGACGCTGCTCGCGCTCGCACAAGGTGGCGGCGAGGCCTATGCTCGCTCGGTCGGCGTCACCACGCCCGAACTCCGCGCGCAGCTGTTCAACGCCGGCGCTCGCGCGAAGCTCGGCGGTTACCGGGCCGAGGACCGCTATGTCGCGACGATGGCCAACGCGCCCACGCGCGACGCGATCGACCGCGTGCAATATGCCGACATCAAGCATTGGTTGCCCGGCGACATCCTTACCAAGGTCGATCGCACCAGCATGGCGGTCGGCCTCGAAGCGCGCGAACCGTTGCTCGACCACCGCCTGATCGAGTTCTGCGCGACGCTGCCGGCGAATATGCGGTTGCGGCACGGCGAGGGCAAATGGCTGATGAAGAAAGCGATGGAGCCGTATCTGCCGCGCGACATCCTCTATCGCCAGAAGATGGGCTTCGTGACGCCGATCAGCGCGTGGTTTCGTGGCGCGCTGGCAGGGGAAGCGTCGGCGCTCGCCAAGTCGCGCACGCTGGGCGAGACGGGGTGGTTCGATATGGCGACGCTCGCGCGGATTGCCGACGAGCACCGGATGGGTCGCGCGGAACACGGTCGGACGTTGTGGCAGTTCGTAATGCTCGAGCGGTCGATGAAGCGGATGTTCGGGTAGGGGCTGCTGATCCTCCCCGCCAGGGGGAGGTGGCACCGAAGGTGACGGAGGGGGAGGACACGGAACCTGTGTTTCGTTTTCCTCCCCCTCCGTCTGGCAAGGGCCAGCCACCTCCCCCTGGCGGGGGAGGATTGTAGGGTTTTTAGAACAGCCCTTCGATCAGCCCGTCTTCGTTCAACCGGATCGCTTCCGCCGCGGGTACGCGCGGCAGGCCTGGCATCGTCATGATCTCCCCGCAGATCGCGACTACGAACCCGGCACCCGCCGCGAGGCGGACTTCGCGCACCGGCACGATGTGCCCGGTCGGCGCGCCGAGCAGGGCAGGGTCCGTCGAGAAGCTGTACTGCGTCTTGGCGAGGCAGACGGGCAGATGGCCGTAGCCCGCATCCTCCCAACGCTTCAACTGCGCGAGGACGCTCGGCTCGGCGACGGCGTGCTCGGCGCGGTAGATGCGGCGTGCGACGGTATCGATCTTGTCGAACAGCGACAGCTCGTCGCCATAGATCGGCGCGAACCCGCCCCCATGCGTGTCGCAAAGCTCGGCGACAGCGTCGGCCAACTCGACCGCGCCGGCGCCGCCCTCGGCCCAATGCCGGCACAGGATCGCGCGCGAGCCGTGGTGCGCAGCGGCCTCGACGATCGCAGCGATCTCCGCATCGCTGTCGGTGTAGAAATGATTGATCGCGACGACCGCGGGCACGCCGAACTGGCGGATGTTCTCGATATGCCGGACGAGATTGACCGCGCCGCGGCGTACCGCGTCGACGTCTTCGCGTCCCAAATCGGCCTTGGCGACGCCACCGTTCATCTTCAGCGCACGCGCCGTTGCGACGATCACGACCGCGTCGGGGGCAAGGCCCGCCTGGCGGCATTTGATGTCGAAGAACTTCTCCGCGCCGAGATCCGCGCCGAAGCCCGCCTCGGTCACGACGTAATCGCCGAGCGACAACGCCGCCCGCGTTGCGATCACCGAGTTGCAGCCATGCGCGATGTTGGCGAACGGCCCGCCGTGGAGGAACGCCGGCGTCCCCTCCAGCGACTGGACGAGGTTCGGCTTGATCGCCTCCGCCAGCAGCACCGCCATCGCGCCGTCCGCCTTCAAGTCGCGCGCGCTGATCGGCTTGCGGTCCCGCGTGTAGGCGACGACGATATTGCCCAGCCGCCGCTCCATGTCCGCGAGCCCGTCGGCGAGGCAAAGGATCGCCATCACCTCCGACGCGACCGTGATGTCGAAGCCCGATTCGCGGGGATAGCCGTTGGCGACGCCACCGATCGACTGCACGATATCGCGCAGCGCCCGGTCGTTCATGTCGAGCACGCGACGCCAGACCACGCGGCGGACGTCGATCTCGAGCGCGTTGCCCCAGTGGATATGGTTGTCGATCATCGCCGCGAGCAGGTTATGCGCCGCCGTGATTGCGTGGAAATCGCCGGTGAAGTGGAGGTTGATATCCTCCATCGGTGCGACCTGCGCACGACCGCCACCGGTTGCGCCGCCCTTGGTCCCGAAACAGGGCCCGAGCGATGGTTCGCGCAGTGCGAGTACCGATTTGCGGCCTGTATGGCGGAGCGCGTCGGCGAGGCCGATCGAGGTCGTGGTCTTGCCTTCGCCTGCCGGGGTCGGATTGATCGCGGTGACGAGGATGAGCTTCCCGTTCGCCGAAGACTTGCGCGCGCTCAGCCATTCGAGCGAGATCTTCGCCTTGTACCGGCCGTAAGGCTCGATCGCGTCGTCGGGAATGTGCAGACTGTCCGCAATGGCTGCGATAGGGCGCAGGGCGACGCTGCGAGCGATGGCGATATCGGTTTCCATGGCGCCGACCTAGCGGGACCGGGGATAGCTTTCCAGACGGTTAGGCGCTTCCAACGCAGAACGGCGCCTGCTTTTTGAAGCAGGCGCCGTCTGTACTCAGCAATCAGTCAAACGACGCGAGATTACATCGTCTGCAGTTCGGTGATGTGCGTCTGGACGACCGGCACGATCCCGGCCGCAACCGTCTTCAACCCCGGCACGGTGCCCTTGGCCGCATAGCCCTGCTGCAACGTCAGTGCCTTGGCGTGTGCCGCCTTCTGCTGCGTCACGTACAGCCGATCGCGCGCCGTGCCCTTTGCGGCACGAAGCGCCGCGACGTTCTTCGCACCCATCGGATCGAGCTTGGGCGGTGCGACCTTCACGTGCGCTGCCATTGCCGCGGCCTTCACATCCGCCGTGCTCTTCGTGTGATCGGTGATCATCATCTGCGCAAAGCTCTTGAGCTTCGGATTGGTGGTCGTCTCGAGCAGGATCTGGCTCGACGTCTTCTCATACAGGTCGCCGGCGCCGGCCTTCATCACGTAGGTCGATGCGGGCATTGGCGCCTGTGCGGAGACGGCGGCGATCGGCAGCGCGATCAGCGCGGCGGCAGTCAGAAATCGCGTCATGGTCTTCTCTCTCCTGTTGAAACTGTCGTTCAATCGTTCGCGGTGCCAGGCTCGGCCATCTTGCGGTGCATTTCGGCGAGCACGGCGTTGGGCGTGACGTTGGCGACCGCCGACTGGATCTTATTCTTCCAGCCCGACACGACCGCGGCCTTGCCGGACATGAGCGCGTCCCAGCCGTCCTTGGCGACGTCCGCCGGATCGCTCTTCTTGGGATCGCTGCCGACGTCGGTGTCCATCATGTGCGCACGGTCGAAGAACTCGGTATCGACCGGGCCGGGCATCAGGTTGGTCAGCGTGACGCCGTCCGCATCCTTGATCTCGTTCTGGATCGCCGCGACGAAGCTGTCGACGAAGCTCTTCGTGCCGTTATACACCGCCTGGAACGCACCGGGGATGTAGCCCGCGATCGACCCGGTCACGAGCACCTTGCCCGTGTTGCGCGCGACCATCGGCGGCAGGGTTTTTTGCAACAGATACGCCGTGCCGATGACGTTGGTGTCGACGACCTTGCGCCACTCGGCCAGATCCTGGTCGAGGAACGCCTTGCCGAGCCCGCGCCCGGCATTCGCGCAGACCAGATCGATCGTCCGGCCGTTCGTGGCCGCAAGCAACTGGTCGACGCCTTCGATCGTCGAGAGGTCGGCCTGGAGCGACTGAACATCGGTGCCGAACTGCTTGAAGTCCTGCGCGGCGGCGTCGATCAACGCCTCGTCGGCTACGACCAGTATGTCGTAGCCGTCCTTCGCCGCCAGCGTCGCCAGCTCGAAACCGATACCGGTCGACGCGCCGGTGATGATTGCGAATTTATCAGCCATTGTCAGATATCCTCAGTTGAAGCCGGGCTTGAGCACGACCTTCGTCACTTCGTTCTGGTTGTTCTTGAACATGTCGTAGCCCTTGGGGGCGTCCTCCAGGTCCATGCGGTGCGAGATCAGGAAGGTCGTGTCGATCTTGCCCTCCATGATCGCGTTGAGCAGCGCCGGCATGTAATGCTGGACATGCGTCTGGCCGGTCTTGAGCGTCAGCCCCTTCTCCATGAAAGCGCCGAGCGGGAACTTGTCGACGAACCCGCCGTACACCGCAGGCATCGACACCCGCCCGCCCTTGCGACACGCGATGATCGCTTGGCGGATCGAATGCGTCCGATCGGTGCCAAGGAAGGTCGACGCCTTGATCTGATCAACGACGTTGTCGACGAAGAAGCCGTGTGCCTCGAGCCCAACACTGTCGATGACGGCGTCGGGACCGATCCCGCCGGTCATCACCATCAGCGCCTCGTAGACCGCGCTTTCCTCGTAGTTGATCGTCTCGGCGCCGAACTTCTTTGCGAGGTCCAGCCGGTGAGGGAAGTGGTCGATCGCGATGACGCGTTCGGCGCCCATCAAGAACGCCGACTGCACCGCGAACAGACCGACCGGACCGCAACCCCAGACCGCGACCGTGTCGCCCGGCTCGATCTGGGCGTTCTCCGCCGCCATCCAGCCGGTCGGCAGGATGTCAGAGAGGAACAGCACTTTCTCATCCTCGACGCCGTCGGGAATGACGATCGGCCCGACGTCGCTGAACGGCACGCGGACATATTCCGCCTGTCCGCCGGCATACCCGCCGGTCATGTGACTATAGCCGAACAGCCCGGACATGGGCTGGCCATAGATCTCTTGCGCGATGTCCTGGTTGTCGGCGGGGAGGCCGTTGTCGCACGCCGAATACTGGTGCTTGCCGCAATGGTAGCAACTGCCGCAGGCGATCGTGAACGGGACGACGACCTTCTGGCCCTTCTTCAGCGTCGACTTGGCGCCGACCTCGACGACTTCGCCCATGAATTCGTGGCCAAGAATATCGCCGGCCTGCATCGTCGGGATATAGCCGTCGTACAGATGCAGGTCGGAACCGCATATCGCGGTCGCGGTGACCTTGATGATGCAATCGCGCTGGTTGACGATTTCGGGATCGTCGACCGTATCTACGCGGACGTCGTGCTTACCGTGCCATGCCAGAGCGCGCATCAGGCGAGTTCCTCTTCATGCTGCTTGCGGTTCATCGCCGCAGTCGCGATCTCGCCGGTTTCCATCAACTGCTTGAAACGGCGCAGGTCCCGGCGGGCCTGGATCGCGGGTTCGCGCTGGAACATCTTGGCGATCAGCTTGCCGATCACGCCACCCGGCGGATCGTACAGGATGGTCGCGACGACCACCGTGCCGCGCGCGCCCGCATCCCGAAACTCGACGCGGCCGCTGTTAGGCACGTCCGCGCCATCCTCCGACGACCATGCGATGAAGCTGTCCTGCGCTTCGTCGGTAATCGCCGACGTCCATTCATAGGATTTGCCCGCCGGACCCTTGACCACCCAATGCGAGCGGCACTGGTCGAGGACGTCGATACGCTCGACATTCTCCATGAAGGTCGGAAGGTTCGCGAAATCGCGGAAATAGGCGAACAGTTCGCCGACCGGGCGATTGATCGTAACCGCACGGGCAACGATGCTGCTGCCCTTGCCGTCCGCAAGGTCCTGCGTTGCGTCCGCTACGGCGTCGCTTCGCTTGGACGTGCTTAGTGGAGCATCATCTCTTGGATCGCTTTCAGTCATCACCGTCTCCTGGCTGCGAAGTCCTTCCAACAGTGTCCGAAGACCTATGTTCCGCCGCCTTGGTCTTGAATTTGCAAGACTTGATATCGATCAGGACATTCGGCCCCGCGCAAAATCCGCCCAGTGTCACGAAGTTTACATCGTCACATCCGGGAGGCGGCGTTCGTTACACGCGCACGCCAATCTCGGGGCTTTTCGGCCGCTGAGCGATGTAAACATACCTACACGTCGATCATCGCAGCAGACGAGGATCGCCCGTGACCTACCAGACGCACATCGCCCAGTTGACCAACCTCATCGCCGACCAGAACGGAACGTGGGATGCGATCTCGCCCGAGTCCGTCGCGCGGATGCGGTTGCAGAACCGGTTCACCACGGGTCTCGACATCGCGCGCTATACCGCGGCGATCATGCGCAAGGACATGGCAGCCTATGATGCGGATCCGACGCACTACACGCAGTCGCTCGGTTGCTGGCACGGGTTCATCGCGCAGCAGAAGATGATCAGCATCAAGAAGCATTTCGGCACCACCGACCGCCGGTATCTCTACCTCTCCGGCTGGATGGTCGCCGCGATGCGGAGCGAGTTCGGCCCGCTGCCCGACCAGTCGATGCACGAGAAGACCAGTGTCCCCGCGTTGATCGAGGAGCTCTACACCTTCCTGCGCCAGGCCGACGCACGCGAACTCGGCATGATGTTCCGCGACGTTGACGCGGCACGTGCGTCCGGTAACGCGATCGAGGAACAGCGCCTGCTCAACGCGATCGAGAATCACCAGACGCATGTCGTGCCGATCATCGCCGACATCGATGCGGGCTTCGGCAATGCGGAGGCGACCTATCTGCTCGCGCGGAAGATGATCGAGGCGGGGGCCTGCGCGCTCCAGATCGAGAACCAGGTCAGCGACGAGAAGCAGTGCGGCCATCAGGACGGCAAGGTCACCGTGCCGCACGAGGACTTCTTGGCCAAGGTCCGCGCGTGCCGCTACGCGTTCCTCGAACTCGGCGTCGAGGACGGCATCATCGTCACGCGCACCGACTCGCTCGGCGCCGGCCTCACCAAGCAGATCGCTGTCAGCAAGGAAGCGGGCGACCTGGGCGACCAGTATAACTCGTATCTCGACTGCGAGGAGATCGATCCGGCGACTGCGCAGAACGGCGACGTCATCCTCAACCGCGACGGCAAGCTGCTCCGTCCCAAGCGCCTGCCGTCGAACCTGTTCCAGTTCCGCGCGGGGACCGGCGAGGATCGCTGCGTGATGGACTGCATCGCGTCGCTACAGAACGGCGCCGACCTGCTGTGGATCGAGACCGAGAAGCCGCATATCGAGCAGATCGCCGGCATGGTCGACCGCATCCGCGAGGTCGTGCCGAACGCCAAGCTCGTCTATAATAACTCGCCGAGCTTCAATTGGACGCTGAACTTCCGCCAGCAGGTGTTCGATGCCTGGTCGGCGGCGGGTGAGGACGTCTCAGCCTATGACCGCGCCCGCCTGATGAGCGTCGATTACGATGGCACGACGCTCGCGGACGAAGCCGACGAACGCATCCGCACCTTCCAGGCGGATTCAGCGAAGCGGGCGGGGATCTTCCACCATCTGATCACGCTGCCGACGTATCACACGGCGGCGCTATCGACCGACAATCTCGCCAAGGAGTATTTCGGCGACGCTGGGATGCTGGGCTATGTGAAGGGCGTCCAGCGCAAGGAAATCCGTGAGGGCATTGCCTGCGTGAAGCACCAGAACATGTCGGGCTCGGACCTGGGCGATGACCACAAGGAGTATTTTGCGGGTGAGGCGGCTCTGAAGGCTGGAGGCGCGCATAATACGATGAATCAATTTGCGGCGTGATGCCCAAGCCGGAGCGAAAGCTCCGGCGCGGATCCGGCATCACGCCCGGCCGGCGGGGCCAAAAGCCCCGTCTGACGACGCGGCTTTGCCGCGGCGCCTGTTTGGCGGAAGACCCGGGTGTAGAAATGTGAAGCTATTTCAGGCGGAATGGCCGATCGAAACGGTCAGAGTAACTCCGCACCACCTCAGTTAGTAACGTTCCCCAACTGGGCCCCGGCCTTCGCCGGGGGGGTGGTTAGTTGGTGTGGTTCGACCCACTCCACCATTGAGGCTGCCAAGGGCCTGAGATGGGGGGATGCAGACCGATCGTCCGTTTTATGATCCTCCCCCGCCAGGGGGAGGTGTCGCCGAAGGTGACGGAGGGGGAGGACACGGAACATCGGTTGCACCTGCCTCCCCCTCCGTCAGGCAAGTGCCTGCCACCTCCCCCTGGGGGGGAGGATCGTTAGGCTGGCGCGTACGTAACGCGGATCGGCTTTACTCCGCCGAGTCCACCCGGTCCGCCGCAAGCGGTTCCGCCAGCGCCGTCTCACCCAGCGATGCCAGCACCGCCGCCGTCAGCGCATCGAGCCCGTACGGCTTCTCCAGCATTATCGCATCCGTATCGCCCTCGACCGACGCGGTGTCGCCGCTCGCGAACACGATCCCGACGCCCGGTCGCAGCGCGCGCGCGGTGCGGGCGAAGTCCGGTCCAGAGACGCCGGGGAGGTTGATGTCGGTCACCAGCGCATCGATCGGCACGGTCTGAAGCGCGGTCATCGCGTCCTCCGCACTCGCCGCGTCGACCACCACGAAGCCGCTGCCTTGCAGCATCTCGGCGGTGTTCGCGCGGATCATCTCGTCGTCCTCGACCAGTAGGACAGTGCGCCGCGCCGATGCGTCCAGCCGTCGATCCGCCTCGATCCGCGCGTCGCGCGCAACCTTGGCGGCCGGAGAATCGCCGCGCTGCCGATTGGCCAGCACTTCGCGGAATTTCCGTGCCAGTGCCTCGCGTGAATACGGCTTCGACAACAGGTCGACGCCGGCATCGAGCTTGCCGCCGTGCACGATCGAGTTCTCGGTATAGCCCGATGTGAACAGCACCACGAGATTGGGCAGCCGCTCCTTCGCCTTGCGCGCGAGTTCCGGACTTTTGAGGGTTCCGGGCATCACCACGTCGGTGAACAGGATATCGATCGGCACGCCGCTTTCGACGACGTTGAGCGCGCTGGCCGCGTCGACCGACTTCAGGACGCTGTAGCCGAGGTCGGTCAGCAGCTCGACCACGGTGGTTCGGACCTCGTCGTCGTCCTCGACCACCAGCACCGTCTCCGTGCCGCCGCAGATCGGCCCCGCATCGGCGACGACCTCGACGTCCTCGCTCTCCATCGCGCGCGGCAGATACAGCTTGATCGTGGTGCCTTCGCCGACCTCCGAATAGATCTTCACATGGCCGCCGGACTGTTTGACGAAGCCGTAGACCATCGACAGGCCGAGGCCCGAGCCCTTGCCTTCGCTCTTGGTCGAGAAGAACGGTTCGAAGACCTTCTCGATGATTTCGGGGCTCATGCCGCTGCCGGTGTCGGACACTGCGAGCAGGACGTATTGCCCGGCTTCGACCTCCTCGTGGCTGCGGGCGTAGGCGTCGTCGAGATGTGCGTTGCCGAGTTCGATGGTGAGCTTGCCCTGGCCGTCCATTGCGTCGCGCGCATTGATTGCGAGGTTTAGGAGGGCGTTCTCGATCTGCGCGGGGTCGATGAAGGTGTTCCAGAGGCCACCGCCGACCACGGTCTCGATTTCGACGCCTTCGCCGATCGCGCGGCGCAGCATGTCGTCCATCCCGCGCACGAACCGCGTGACGTTGACGACCTTGGGCTCGAGCGCCTGGCGACGGCCGAACGCGAGCAGCTGCGAGGCGAGCTTCGAGCCGCGTGTGACGCCGGCCATCGCGTTGGCGACCCAGCGCTCCGCACGCTCGTTGCCGGCGAGGTTCTTGCCGAGCAACTGGAGATTGCCCGATACGACCTGGAGGAGATTGTTGAAGTCGTGCGCGACGCCGCCGGTGAGCTTGCCGACGGTCTCCATCTTCTGCGATTGCGCGAGCTTGGCTTCGGCCTCGCGGCGCTCGCCGATCTCGGCGATGACTCGCGCCTCCAGCGTCTCGTTGAGCTGGCGGAGCTGATCCTCGGCGCGCTCACGGTGGCGAACCTGACGGGCAAGCGCCTCGGCCTGTTCGCGCAACGCGGCTTCGGCGGCGCGCTGATGCGTGATGTCGGTATGGACGCCGACCCATTCGATGACTTCGCCGCCTGAATCGAGGATCGGCAAACTGCGGACCGCGAAGGTGCGCCATGCCCCGCAATGGCGGCGGACGCGGTGTTCGAACACGAACATCGACCTGTTCAGGACGGCTGCGGTCCATGCCTTGATCGTCGATGCGACGTCGTCGGGGTGGATCGCGTCGGCCCAGCCGAAATTCTGGTATTCGTCGATCGACTGGCCGGTGAGCGTCGCCCAGCCGGGTTGCTCGCCGATCATCCTGCCGTCGGGGCTGTTGGTCCAGAGCACGCCGTGGACCGCGTCCATCGCGGTGCGGAATCGGCCGTTGCTGATGCCGAGTGCGGCCTCCCGTTCGGCGCGATCCTCGACGTCGATGCCGAGCACGTAGATGCCGGCGACCGAGCCGTCCGCCTGGACATGCGGAACATAGCGGAATTCGGAGCGGCGCGGGCGGCCGTCGCGGTGCGGAAAGACGGTCTGCGCGATGAAGCTTTCGCCGGCCAGCGCGCGGTCGAACGAGGGGCGGCGATCCTGGTACACCGCGTCGCCGAGCACCTCGCGGACGGACTTGCCGATCATCGACTCGGGCGCGACGCCGAGCCATTCGTCATATTGCGCGTTGGCGAGACGATAGACGTGATCGCGGTCGATGTACGAGATCAGCATCGGCACGGCATCGGTGACACGGCGCAGTTCGGCTTCGCTGGCGGCGAGGCGGTGCTCGGCTTCGACCCTGCCGCTATTGTCGACCATCGTGCACAGGACGCCGCCGACTGTGCCACCGGCGCAATAGACGGGCGTATAGAACAGGTCGAGCGTTAGCGTCTCGAGGCCTTCGGGGCGCTGGAACAGGATCGGCTGGTCACGGTAGGCGACGGTCTCGCCGCGGAAGCCTGCTTCGAGGACCGCGCCGTTCCAGTCCCAGACTTCCGGGAACGCGGTCGCGACCGGGCTGCCAAGCGCGGCGGGATGGCGGTCTCCTGCGACGGCGCGGTAGCTGTCGTTGTAGAGCATGATGTGCTCGGGCCCCCACATCACGACCTTGGCGACGGGCGAGTTGAGGATGTTGGCGAGCGTGACGCGGAGTTCGGCGGGCCACGAGTCGATCGGGCCGAGCGAGCTCGCGCTCCAGTCGCGCTGGCGGACGAGCATCCCGCACTCGCCGCCGCCGATCAGGATTTCCGCTGGTGCGGCCGAGGCAGCGTCGCGGTCCCGCATTTGCTGGAGCGCGGTGCGGACGATGGCGGCGGCGTCGCCATGCCCTCCGCCGGTCAATTCGTCGATATAGCTGCCGAGGTCTGCGGGCAGGGAAATGGTGCGCGACGAGTCAGGCGTT
>Ga0247809_1000468_pt1 | contig 18981 bp, 15 predicted proteins | sample UWRJL104311B1_FD_180951 | JGI IMG/M metagenome (GOLD analysis project Ga0247809, IMG submission 180951) | Plant litter microbial communities from Arlington Agricultural Research Station in Wisconsin, United States - UWRJ-L104-311B-1 | ecosystem: Environmental > Terrestrial > Plant litter >...
CGGTGAGTATATGATCGGCAGAAGTGTACTGTATACGGCATTGTTTGGGTTCTGTATCAAAGTTGGCATACCGGATTTTTACGCTTACCGTAGAGGCGAGCCATCCCTCAGAGCGTAGCTGGTAAGCTAGTTTCTCAACCATTCCTAGCAGTATTCTTTTTATCATCCCGATGTCAATGGTATCCTGAGGAAACGTCTCCTGGGCGGAAATGGATTTTCTATCCTTGTAAGGTTCTACCGGGCTGTTATCAATGCCGTTTGCTTTTTTCCAGATCTCTGTTCCGTTTTTGCCCAGCATGTCCTGAAGTGCTTCAGCCGGCATTTCAGAAAGTGTTCCAATGGTCCGGATTCCGATCCTAGAGAGCAACTGGAAAGTCTTTTCTCCGACCATTGGGATTTTCCCAATGGATAAGGGATTTAAAAAAGACCGCACGAGATGTTCGGGGATTTCCAGGTTCTGTTTCTGCTTTCCTTCACCTGTGCCGATTTTGGAAACGGTCTTGTTAATAGACAGGGCAAAGGTGAGGGGCAAGCCTGTTTCTTTTGTAACGGTCTGCGCAAGCTCATTTGTCCATTTGTAGCTGCCGTGGAATTTGTCCATACCAGTGATGTCCAGATAAAATTCATCGATGCTGGCTTTTTCCACTACTGGCGCTTTTTCCTGAATAATTTCAGTAATATCGTGGGAGAGTTTGGAATAAAGTTCCATGTCACCTTTCATGATTTTGGCCTGCGGGCAGAGTTTCATTGCCAAATGGATGGGCATTGCTGAGCGTACGCCAAAGCGCCTGGCCTCATAGGAGCACGAGGCAACCACACCTCTTTCACCTCCTCCAATGATCAGCGGAATGCCGTTTAATGCTGAATTGGTTAACCTTTCGCAAGAGACGAAAAACGTATTCATATCGATATGTACAACTGACCTTTCCATAATCTTCTCATTTTATACACGACAAAATTATTACAGATTATAACATTTTTGAGTATAAAATATGTTACAAATAATAACAAAATATAAAAACCCTTATTTTACAGCACTTTTCAAAATACCGCAAAAGTTTAGAATTTAAGTTTATTCAGAATTTACATCTTCCAAAATTTGAAAAGTTTTATTTTTAAATCTACTTTAGGAATTGTTTTGGCAGCATGAAATTTCTTTTTTTTTAATTTAAGATTTTTTATTTTTTAATTACCAAATGAACTAAAGCCGGATCATTCAGAAGGCGTTCCATTTCAGCATTTACTAGTTCACTTATATCCTGTTTTACCTGAGTGTAATTTCGCTGTATCATAGAATTATCAATTTTGCGGACAGGCGCAATATCCTGATAGGAATCCTGTTCTTTTTTTAGCGCTTGATGATCATTTATGATATCACAGTGAAATGCTTTGAGTTCAATTCTGCAGTCCGGATCATCAGCGACAATACCAACAAATTCACCGGAGCTCAAGGTTGAAATTTTGGATGCAGGGACAGCTGATTCCAGTTGTTTTGATCTGCTGATCGAAGTGTCTGAACTGTTGATGGAAAGACTTTCCCTGTCCTGCATTATTTTTCCAAAACGCTCAGACAACTGCTTTGCTGTATCTCCGGTGACCTGACCGCTGATAATATTTCCTGTGATGTTAAGTATTACATCTGCCTGCTCACGTCCGTAATCTTTACGAAGCTGGCTGAAATCCTGGATTCCAAGACAAGTGCTTACTTTATTGCTTCTTGCCGTAGCAATGAGACTGTCCATATTATTTAGGTAAATGGTTGGGAATTCATCAAAAATAAGACTGCTTTTGAGCTTGCCTTTTTGGTTAACTTGTTTAATAAGCCTGCTGACAAACAAAGACAGCACCGCTCCGTAGGTTTGGACCTTCTGGGGATTGTTTCCCATACATACTATTTTAGGTTCCACCGGGTTATTAATATCAAGTGTAAAATCATTTCCAGACAGCACATAGTAGAGCTGTGCCGAGGAAAGCCTTGCCATGGAAATTTTGGCAGAAGCGATTTGTCCCTCAAGTTGCTCCATAACGTCCTGTAAATAGGCACTGACAAAAGGATTGATAAGCACTTCGATTTCTTTTTCGGTTCTCAATAGTGTGAAAAGACTGTCATAATCGGTCTGCATCAACTCAATTACATGAGGCAAAGTGCAGAATTCACCGTCGTTATATTTTCGCAGGTACCAGATTACGGCAGTTAGAAAATTGATAGGGGATTCCACAAAAAAGTCTCCCTGTTTTTTTATCCATTCGCGATTGAGTCCAAGGAGAATTGTGCGTGCAGATTCAGCTGCATCGGTTATATCCATCATGGATTTTGGATCAAGAGGATTACAGCGATGAGAGTGGCTCAGGTCATCAAAATTGATAATATAAAATTTTGGTTCAACTTTGTATAAATGTTTGTATTTCTTCCAGGTATTCCATGCGATAAGGGTTAAGTCATCAAACTTAAAATCATAAATAAACATACTGAACTTTTTGCGTATATGCTGGGTTATGACATGGCGGATGACAAAATAGGATTTACCAGAACCAGGTGTGCCTGCCACTAAAATACCCCTGAAGGGATTTATAATATTAACCCAGCTTTTTCTAAGTTTGTTTTTTAAGTAATACTTTGCCGGCAGGTTTATTGAATATTCATTTTCAAGCAGTCTTTCTTCCTGCGGAAAAGTTTCATTTTCCTTATTAAAAATATCATGGGAATTCAGCCTACGGTAAATAAGTCTTGACAGCAGCGTCCCCCCTTTTAAAATAAAAAGATAACCGGTGCAGGCCAAGGCTGCATACACCAATATTTTTGTGTCAATTTCCAAATTCAATACCAAAATAACTCCTGATGCGAAGTATATAAAAAATCCAAGACAGATAAAACGTAATGCTTTTTTAGGGTTTAGTTTTTCATCTTTTCGTCCTTTCGCACCCAAAAGGGAAATGAATAGCAGACCGAGTGCCAGCAGTTTTGATCTGCTGAAAGTTTTAAATAATCCGGTATGGTATATATTAGTAAGGATACTGTTGGTGAGACTGCTAACCAAATCCCATTTTTTAAATGCTTCATAACCGTAATAATAAAAATGGATTCCTAAAATGCAAAGGCTCATGAGCCTTGTCATATCCAAAATTTTTCTAAGTGCCTGTTCATTTTCTCCCGTCTGCATAGTTAGATTTTTTAGTGTTATTGATTATCTGACCTTCCTTTTCTTTTTCGTTTCCGGCGTCTGCCTTTTAATTCTTTTGGAATATATTCACCATTATAGTCTGGTGATATGATACTGTCAATTATTTTTTGTACCTGTTCTGCAGAAATAAATGATTCGGCATTTTTAGTGCTTTGAAATTCGGTATGCTGAGAATTGTTTAAAGCTTTATTCTGTGATTTTATAATTATGTCTTCGCAATTTTCCTGTATTGCTTTTGCCGCATAGGAGCTTCCCAGCGTACTGCCATTAAAAACACATTTGGAGTTGTGATCTATATAGGTAATTCCATAGAGCAAACCTTCAGTGTTTTTTCTCGCAACCATATTAATTCCTTCACTGCATAGAATTTTATCAAGCTTTTCCAGAGATATTTTTTTGTTTTTTAGAAATGCAAAATCAATACAGTTTCTAACTCTTTTCATGTGTGGCATGCGCATCTTTTTATTTGCCTCAAATCTTAATTCCAGATTTTTTAAAGTTGGTTTCAAGTAGAAACTGCTTGCTTTAATTGGTACACCGATAGGTTTTTTTTGCTCATCCAGAATTTGATACATAAGCCCTTTATGCTGATACATTTTAGATCCCTCAAGACCCCGCTCAGCCGATAGGTTGTATAGATTCAAAACAGCATTAAGCTCGCCAATTGTGGTGAATCTGTAATTCGGGATTACATAATTTAAAACTCCAGAAATTGCTTTTTTGGAATCTGAATCTCCGTACCGGATCTTTTGAATGGTAGATGGCATAAGCTTTACATTACTACTTATCTTTTTACTTTCTGCCGGAACTAAATGGAAATCTTTTTCAATTTCCCCACGTGCAGTCTCGGACTGATTCCTTCCGATATTCTGCATGTCTATCCTTTTTCCATCAGACTTTACTTTTATACTGACAATATGGATGTGCGGGTGCCCTGCGTCATGATGCCTGTAAACCAGATAAGGCTGGGAACCAAAGCCAATTTTTCCCATATACACCTTTGCGATTTCCATGAGTTTTTCATTGGTGAAATGTTTTTCAGACCGATCGAAATTAAGTGAAATGTGTACACTGCTACGGGTTACATTTTTGTTTAATTCCAATTGTTTTAGAAGCGTTTTTAATTTTGAATCAAAAGTCAAACTAGCCAGATCCACAGCATAGTTTTCTTCTCCTATACACTCTGCTTTTCCAAGACTGACTTTATTTTCATTATAGTTGAAAATGCTTCTTATCGAATGTCCCGTATTTATTACTGCAACCATTTTTCAAAGAATATCTGCATCTGTTTTTTAATCTCGTTTATCGAATTAAACAATATTTTTTTCTCTAATTCAAAGGTTAAAATCCATTGTTTAAATTCGGGGATCTGATTTAGGGTGTGCAGTTTTTTTACAGCCTGATTAAAGTTATTTCCAATTGGGTTTAACTGATTTTTAAGTACAATTAACTGCGCGATTAAATCATCAAGTGATTCATTTCGGTATTTTAAAACCACCGGCTCCTGCAGGAGGTTTTTTCTAGCAAAATCACTGAGTTTTGGACAGGTAGTTTTTTTAAAACGACTGTTTATCAGTTCAAATTCCCTGTCTGTTAATCTTAAATGAATCCACTTTGTTCTGTTTTTTTTCTGCTCTTTCATTGTATATCCTTTTCCTATTTTCTTTCATGTGAAATCTTATCATTTCCCTGCCTGCGAGTTCCGAGCGTAAAGGCAGCAAGATATCGGTTGTGATACAACCGGACATCTTGCCGATTGCAGGAACGTGGCAATCCTTGTGCATATTTTAATATTTTGGATAGAAATAAATTTTTTAAATGGTCTGAATCCAGCAATCTATTAGCCGTGCTGATTTTAATTTAACGAAGTTACACAAGCCGGATCAATAGAGCCTATGATCGGTAAATTATGCTTATGATGCTTTAAGGATGGCGACTTATCTTTAGACTTTGATTTATTAATGTAAAACGCTGAAATTATGATTACAAAAAATGATGTTTCCAAAGTGTATGATACTGTTTTGAGTATCCCTGGAATGAGCGAGATGGTGAAGATTGATTTGAGAATTTCACGCAGAAATGTATTGGTATTGAGTCAACTGATAGAACAGGGGATACTGCTTGATAAAGAAGAGGCTAGCCTTTTGGGAAGTATCTCTGAGGAGGTTTTTTCAGAGCTTAAGAATGTCTCACTCGAGTGTCTTCAAAAAGCAGGTTTGGTAGAGCTCAACCAAAAGCTTGTGAACTTAAGAGAGTCCTGTAAATAGTCTAAATTTTATTCTCCAAAGTAATGCTTTATAGATACATGTATTTATAAAGCATTTTTTATAATGAACACATTTGAAAATGATTCGTTTTGAAAACTTTTTGCCTGTTTTTGTTATCCTTTAGTTCAAATATCTCATTTACATTTGGTTAATGTTTTTGGATAATCAATAATTACTGATTATAAATGACTTAAAACTTTAGTGATGAAATTAAAATCAAATTATAAAAACCTAATTGTTGAAATAGTCTGTTACCTGTTTGTACTGTTATTTGTTTATGCGGCAGTAAGCAAATTTTTAGATTTTGAAAACTTTCAGGTTCAGATCGGACAGTCTCCGCTTATAAGCGCATTTGCTTTGTGGGTTACGCCCGGAGTATTGATTCTAGAGTTATCTACAGCATTCCTTTTAATAATTTCCAAGTATAGAATGCTGGGATTATATGCTTCTCTTTTCTTAATGAGTCTCTTTACAGCTTACATATTTATAGTAATACATTACAGTTCATTTGTACCGTGTTCCTGCGGTGGAATATTAGAGAAAATGAGTTGGAATACTCATTTGGTTTTTAATCTGATATTTATAGCTTTAGCAATAACGGCAATTTTTATGCAATGCAAAACCATAAGTAAGATTACAGGAAATAGATATATTGTAAATGCAATAAAAATAGCTTCATGTATGGTATTTAGTACCGTTGTTATAATTAGTTTGTTTTTGTATTCTGAAAAGATCATGCATTATGAAAATCCATTTATCAGACGTTATCCCCAGCATCCTGCCATGTTTGAAAAACAGGTTGATTTAGAATATAATTCTTATTATTTAGCAGGGATGGCGAAAGGCAGAATTTATTTGGGTAATTACACGGCACCTCTTCGAATTAAGTCAATGGATAGTAATCTGGATGACATCAAAATTAATAAGATTATTTATAAATCAATCAATATTCCTTTTCAGGCTCCTACTGTAGCAGTAGACGACTCTTATTTTTATTTAAAGGACGGATCGGTTCCAGTTATATTAAGGGGAAGTAGTGCTAATTGGAAAATTAATCATGAATTAAAAGGAATACCCTACTTTACACAAGCTATTCCAACAGACAGCACTTCTATTATATTCAGATCAAATTATGGTAAAAACCTAGCTAACGTATTAGGTGTTTATAAAGAAGAGAACCATCCCAAAATCAAATATGATAATGCATTGCTGCAACAACAGATTGACGGAGTATTTGATACTGATGGTATTCTGCTGTACAGTAAAAAACTGAAAAGTCAGGTGTATGTTTATTTTTACCGTAATGAATTTATCATTGCACACAATAGCGGTGAATTAATACGCAGGAGCCACACTATTGATACTGTCTCAAAAGCCAAAATTAAAGTTTCTTATCTTAATCATAATTCCCAGCGTAAGATGAGTGCGCCTCCACTTATTGTAAATGCAAATGCAGCGGTTTGTGGAAATCTTCTGTTTGTAAATTCAAAGATAAAAGGAAAGTTTGAAGATAATAAATTATGGGAACAGGCTTCAATAATTGATGTTTATGATCTTACTAAGAACAGCTACCTGATGAGTTTTGCGATTTACAATATCGGAGAGCATAAACTTAGAGCTTTTTTTGTCACAGAAAATAAATTATATGCTATGATTGGGTCTCAGTTGGCAGTTTATCAGTTGAGGACGATATTAAAAAAGGAATTTAGAAGTGAAAGTTTAAAAGAAGACTGACACTTACAATATACTGGCCAGTATCAGGAGAGAGATCGAAAACCTGTATAAAAAAGTAGATCAGAGTTTTAATTTAATATTTTACTATTATGAAAACACTTTTTTTAAAAAATGGAATGCCGATTGCGGCTGTAATTGTAGCAATCGCTGGAGCCTTTGCAACAACTTCAATGCAGAGTGCTTCAAAGATTTTGACGCCTCGAGTGGGTTACACTTTAAATGCGCAGGGGGAATGTAATATTGCTGTAGCTTGTGATGATGTACCTTCACAATTTATTTGCCGTTTGGGAGCTGCAGGACCACAGGCATATGGAAAAAATCCTCAGGGACAATGTGTTGAAACCTTATGGCGTCCGCAATAATCAATAAGTGAATTGTTGTACCGTTCCGGATATCCGGAACGGTATTATTAATGAATGTAAATTACGAGTAACTTAAAAATTAAAAAAACATGAAAACATCTTTATTTAAAAATATGCTTCCAATTGTTGCCGTTTTTTTAGCTGTATCAGGAGCATTTGCGTCAAGAGTTGTTAATGACAACTTTAAAAAAATTGCACCAGCTGTAGGTTATACTTTAGATGCGCAAGGGGAATGCAATATTGCTGTGGCCTGCAACGACACGCCCAGTATGTATATATGCCGCCTTGGAACTTCCGGACCAATTGCTTACGGTAAAAATGCACAAGGTCGCTGTATCGAAACTCTTTGGCGTCCCTTTTAAAAATAGGTCTAACAATAATGCCGCTTTTAATAGCGGCATTATTTTTTTATATCAGATTTAGCAACTAATTCATTGCCTTGGTTATCCAGTTACTTGCTTTGTCTTCTTTTAAAAAGTGTCCGAACCATTGCAGCACTCTTCGTGTCAGATCTTCCTGATTGGAAGGATTTGCAAGTCCATGGCCTTCATTGGGATACAGTAGCATTGCACTTTTTTTGCCAAGACGACGCATTGCAAGGTAGTACTCCACACTCTGATGCCAATCGACCTGTGTATCTGCTTTGCCACTCCATAAAAGTAATGGTAAATTTAAGTTTGAGACAAAACAAAGTGGGGAATTTCGGCTGAAATCTTCAGGATTACTGTAAGGAGTTTTATCGTTCATTCTCCATTGCTCACTGTAAAAACGCCACATATCAGGTCTTCCGGTTCTCCAGTTGATATTCAGGAAATAACTGCTCAGATCGGTTATGGTTCCACTGGCAATTGCAGTTTTAAACAAAGAGGTCTGATTGACAATAAACGCGGTTTCATATCCACCAAAGGAGTGGCCCATTAATCCAATTTTTCCAGCATCAATGATTCCCATTGAGATGACTTTTTGAGTTCCTGCCACAACACAGTCTAAAGAGGAAGGGCCAACGTTTTCATTTTCATGTTTAATATCCGGGAGGAAAACAAAATATCCATTTGAAGTAAAAACTGCCGGATTGAATCCTGTTTCATTATGCATGGAAGGCATTGAATAAATATGGAGACTTTTTGACTGCACTTCATAAATATGTACAATCATAGGATATCTTTTTGCCGAATCATAGTTTGCCGGAAAATATAAAACACCTTTTAATTTCTGATGCTTTGAATTCTTAAAATCTATTAATCTGGTTCTCCCCCAATAGTAATTATTGTGGTGCTTGTTACTCTGTAAAAAGATACTGCTGTTTGTATTTTTTTCGTTGAAAATGATCTGTGGCGGTAAATTAAATTTCTGCCTGCGATAGATTATTTTTTTTTTGTCGGTTGAGTAAAATAATTGGTCAATGTAAGCGTCATCATATACTAATTCTTTTTCTCCGGTACTCATTTTCCATACGAAATAGCCAGTACATTCATCACTGCCTCTTGCATTCAAAATAATTTCTTTATCAAGGGCGTATATTGCTGGCCTGATATTTCCATAAAGAAAATTAATTGTGTTCTGGCTAGGATTATCTCCAATGCGAAAACAAATTTCTTTTTCACGTCCGTTTGTAAGTCTTCTTGAAGCACTACCGTCAGGTTTCACAGCCCATATATCGAACTGGTCATAAAGCAGAATCTCCTTGTCACCAGAGCTCCATCCAGGATTCCCAAATGCCCCGGGTGATGTCAATGCATTAACTTTTCCGGAAAATGCAGATGCAATAGCACTGGTAATATCAGTATGAATATCTTTTAAAATATCGTAAGTCCACCAATTATTATCCTTAAAGTAGGCAATGTAGCGTCCTGTTGGTGATGCAATGATATCCCCGTAGAAAGATGAAGCTCTTGTTAAAATTTTCTTTTTCTCCATGTTCACAAGATTCAGAAGGTAATAATCCCTCGGGCTGTGAAGTTCGTATTGGGGTTCGTATTCCAGGGCATTAGATACCAAAGCGTATTTTTGGTCTCCTGAGAAAAAAACCTGAGGCAATTCGTCCGTGCTTACCATTTGACTTGCTCCCAATGCGGGATTCCACATCATTATTTCGATTGGTTCTGATTTTACTCCATCTTTATGGGTATAGGAATAAACCAACTTATCGTTTGTATTCCAAATTTCGGGTTTTATTGCTTCAGAAACTTGTACCGATTTGTTTTTTCTGGTGTGAAAGAAAACACGCTGCATATCATCAGAAATAAGAATCTTATCAGGGGCAGCCGTAATTATTGCAGTATTTTCAGGAAACCCTTTCTGAGTATCAGGAATAAGTCTGTATATATTTTCCATGTCCAGCCTGTAAAGAAATACTGACCGAATGGTTTTGTTTTGCTCAACTGAAAAAAAAGCGACCGCTTTGCTGTTCCTGCTCCATGAGGATTCAGTAAATTGATGCTGACCTGAAAAGATTTGCTTTTCATTTTTACAATTTTTTAGGTCTATTATTTTTAGCATGTACTGATCATTAAAAAAAACAGTATAGAGCAGATAATTTTTATCCGGGCTTAACGAATAGTGTACAATATTATTTATGGATTTGGCAACCTTTCCCTGAGGTGACTGAATTAAAAGGGTTTTTCCTGCAGAGCCATTGGTTTTGATAATTATAAACAGGTTATACTGTGATGTATAAAAATATTCTTCAACATTTTTTTGTATAGCAACCTGCTTTCCGGTTTTTAGATCAATTGAATACAGATCGGCTCCGCTCTGAGCATAAAAAAAGCTGTTCTGGGCAAAAGTAGAATTCCATCCTGATGGGACAGAATAAGTTGTTCCATTGGATACACTGCGAACAAATAAAGTATCCTGGCCAGTTTCATATTTTACCGCAAAGCTTGCCCATTTTCCATCTTGGGAAAAACAGTCTGTTTCGGTGTATTCCCATAGATGATAATCCGCTTCTGTAAGTTCCTTTTTTTGCAAAACCTGCCCCAGGCAGGGGCAGGTCACTAATTGCAAAATAAATAATAAAACTAAAAATAAAGAGAAAGATGAATATTTCCTGTACATGATGATTTTGTTTTAGTACCCTGGATTTTGGGGTTTTAAATTAGGATTTGTACTGAGTTCGCTTTCAGGAATCGGGAAGAGCCTGTCTTGGGTATTCCACCCTGGTTTTACTGTCGAGAGAGCAGCATCAAGAACACCGTAACGTTTGAGGTCAAAGAAGCGGTGACCCATTTCGCTAAAGAGTTCCCATCTTCTTTCCTGTAAAACCGCACTTATAATCTCATCAGCAGTTTCTGCCGTTGTATTGCCGAGTCCAGCGCGAAGCCTGATTTTATCCAGATCTTCTTTCGCGCCTATCAGATCGCCCTGACGGGCACGGGACTCAGAACGGATAAGATACTGTTCTGACAATCTCAACATTACTGAATATTCCTTCGACAAGGCGGTGTTGTCCCGTTCTTTGTACTTGAATGCATGATGCCATACAGATGCACCATCGGTAATTGCTTTGATCCATTGGGATTTTCGCTGATCAATTCCTGAAAATGAATTGACCAGATTATTATTGAGTGCTGTCACAGAAGGAGGCGTGCTTATAAAAATAAGCGAAGCCCCTTCCAGCGTGTTTTGTCCTGAAAAGGCTGACTGTAATTGCCAGATAGTCTCTGTTGATGGAATTAAAAATACACGATTCAGATCCTGCTCAAGTTCAAAAAGTCCAGTCTGGTTCAGGATTGCAGATGCTTCATTGGAAGCTTCCGCAAATTGATTGTTATAAAGGTATACACGTGATAAAAATGCGCGGCAGACCAACTTATTAGGACGAAATCTTTCAGGTGAAGTATATGCCTGTGGCAACAATGAAGCCGCATTGTTAAGGTCCAGGATGATATTTTCATATATCTTCTCAACGCTTGTTTTTTTTGCTCTGCTATTTGCTCTGTAATCTGTTGTAACTATGTATGGAATATCCCCAAAAAGGTTTGTTAAATAAAAATGGACAAATGCCCTGATAAACAGTGCTTCCCCCTCTAACTGTTTTTTGTTTTCAGTAGACAGGTTCGCACTGTTTTGTACACCTTCAATGAGGGCATTGGCAGCATAAATCTGATTATAGGATGAATTCCAGTATTCCTGCAGTGCAGTAGAGGAAGGGAGCAATCTGTTTCCGTAGAACGCCGCTCCAGAACCAGATGTGTTTTCATATGAAATGTTTTCATCTGCATAATTTCCCAATTGCAGTGATATACCTGTGTAAGAGCCGGTAAACATTCCTTTATCCCTGATTTTAGAATAGATATCTGTCAAGGCTGCCGAGGCAGTAGCGTAATTTTCAAAGACGGCTGTATTAGTAAGCTGGGATTTCGGCAGATCCGTTTCGACAAAAGAATCGCACGATACAGTGAGCAAATAAAGAATGAATACAATAAGATTTATAATAATATTTTTCATTTTCAAAAAGTTAAAATGTTAGTTGAATTCCTGTACTGATTACCTTCAAAGGAGGCAGAAATCCTGCACCACCAGATTCAGGATCCCCATCCCTGTACTTGGTAAAGGTCAGCAGGTTCTGCCCCTGAAGCATTATTTTACAGCCAACATCCATAGTGCCCAGAGGAAGGTCAAAAGACAGTGCAATATTTTTTAGCCTGATAAAAGAGCCATCGTCTGTAGTCCCATCGCTGTAGGAGTAGAGATAATCAGCCATCACGGCATCATAATTATAACCGGTCGTAGCAATCTGATAGGGAGATAAATCCCCGGGTTGCTTCCAGGAAGAGGCCATTGATTTCATCTGATTGGACATCATTCCTGCCGAGCCCATTGGATAGGTCCTGCTTTTCTGTTTGACAAACTGAAAAAGAAAGTCCAGATTCCATCTTTTGTAACTTAACTGGTTCTGCAGGCCTCCATAAAATTCAGGATTCAGGTTTACTGCGGTTTGTCTGTCGTCAGGAAAGGAAATAATGCCATCCTTATTAGTGTCTTCAAATTCATAAATTCCGGTCTGTGTATTTACACCATTAAATTTATAAAGCAGATTGATGTTAAGGGGCTGGCCAATACGATATTTTTGACTGTAAGTAGAGCTTTCCAGTCCCGGAAAATTCAGCAGTCGGTTCCTTTCAAATGAAATATTCATACTTGTCGACCATTTAAAATTGGTGCTGTTAAAATTGACAGTCCTAAGGGTAAGTTCAAGCCCTTTATTTTCAACCATGGCATCCAGATTGGACTGCAGTACAGAAAAACCTGTTGTTCCCGGCAATGGTATTCCTACAAGCTGATTTGATGAATGATTTCGATACCAGGATGCTGTTGCGAAAATACGGTCCTGTAAAAAGCCAAGCTCAATAGCAAACTCCAGCTTTTTATTGATTTCCCATCCAAAATCAGGATTGAAGAGTCTTGAGGGCTGAAGCCCCGTCATTCCTCCATAGCTTATTCCCGAAGTAGTGTACGTGTTGAGATACTGGTAATCTCCAATCTGATCATTACCGGTCGTTCCGTAACTGCTTCGCAATTTTCCAAAACTCAGCCATGAGCTGTCAGAGAGAAAATGCTCCTGAGAGAAAATCCATGCTGCACCCACTGCGCCAAAGGCGGCAAATTGATTTCCGGGACCAAAACGGCTCGATCCGTCCCGTCTGCCGGTCAGGTTTAAAATGTAGCGCTGCTGCCAGTTGTAGTTGATCCTTGCAAAAAAGGCCTGATATTTATAAACGGTCTGGTCATTATTGTAAATCGTAACATTTTTTGCAGCAGCCAGATTGTAAATCAAACTGTTGGAACTGTAGCCGTTTGCGGTAAGATACATCGTATTGGCGGTCTGATTTTGAAAAGTTCCTCCCAGAAGTACGTCAAATTTTCCACCTGAAAATACTTTATTGTAACTGATCTGTGGTTCAATGATCCATGATGAGCGGTCTGTATCGTAGCTGTAAAGGACAGAACGGGTACTGGTTATATTATAGGCCGGATTGAAAATGGTTGACGGCTGGGTTCTGGTTTCATTGGTACTGAGATCGGTAAAACCAAAATTGCTTTTTACGGTAAGGTCTTTTATAATTTCATAGGACAAAATAGTATTGGCGACAAAATCATTTGTTTTTGACCGAAACTCGGCATTAAGGTTCCTTAGCGGGTTTTCCCACGTGCCATCTTCCCAGTTCAGGCTGCCATCAGCATTATAGAGCGCCGGCGAATTGGGTGCAAGAAATCGGGCATCAAAACTCAGGTCGTAGGCAGGAAGATTATTATTCTGGTTGTTGTAACCTCCCGAAAAGGTAATACGAAACCTGCCATTCTCAGAAAGATGGTTCAGGTTAAGTTGAGTTCCGCCTTTTTTATAGCGGAAATCACCGGGATAAACGGTTGATTCCTGATGATAATTACCGCTAATGAGGAACTGGGTTTGCTCTGATCCGCCTGATATGCTTCCTTGCAGGTCGCTGATTTGCGAAGTTCTCCCCAGTAGTTCTTTCTGCCAGTTAGTGTAGCGGTTCTGGTCCCAGGTTCCGTTAATGTCATAGTCCCACGGGTTATACTCTGTAAGCCCATCATTAATAAACGCCTGTTTTCGCATGGCAAGATATTGCTGTGTATCCATAAGGTCCAGGAATTTAGTCACTTTTCCAGCGGCTGAAGAAGCGCTAATATTAAATACAGTTTTTCCTTTTTTTCCTTTTTTGGTGGTAATAAGAACAACACCATTAGCACCCCTTGAACCGTATATGGAGGTAGCATCTGCATCCTTAAGGATTTCGATGCTCTCAATAGTATCCGGATTGATACTGTTGAGCGGACTGGAAACAGTAGGGAATGGACTGGAGGTCTGAAAGTGACCAATAGGGTCAGAAGAGTAGGGCACTCCATCAATAATATACAGTGGAGCGTTGGCATCGCTGCGCAGACTGTTTTGTCCGCGAATCTTAATGTCGAAGCCTCCGCCCGGAGCCCCTGTGGTCTGTACAATGCTCACACCTGCCATTCGTCCCTGCATGGCGGCAAGCACATTGGTTACAGGCTGGGTTTGGATATCTTTGGCAGCAACACGTACAATACTGCCAGTGCGCTCACTTTCCCTAACGGAGTAGTATCCTGCGTTTACTTTCACTTCCTGCAGGGTAGTGGTGTCAAATTCGAGTTTTACAGCAATTTTGGTGCGTCCCTGAAGTGGAATTATTGCTGTCCTGAATCCAAGATAAGAAACGGCTAGCGTATCGTAGGGTGCACAAAATAGTGAAAATTGCCCATTGTAATCTGAGATTGCGGTGAAATTTGATTTGCCTTTAATAGAAATGGTAACTCCGGATAGCGGACTGGTACCATCCGTAACAATACCCTGAATTTGATGCTGTTGGATAGCAGATCTAAAATGCCGTTCAGCGTAGGTGGCCAGAGAGGAAGAACAAGACAGCAGGATGCCGGTAAAAATTAGGCAATAAAGCGCTTTGCCACCCTTGTAAAATGAAAAATTATTCATAATATTGAGATTGGTTAGTAAAACTCGGTTTTTAGTAGCTACGGTCCTCTATGTTAGTTTGGCGACGAGATAGAGGGCCATTTTTTATGCATTAAGTAAACGGCTTAATTGTCATAAATGAAGACTTTTTTAATACACAGGCAGTGATAATTTTAAAAGGTTCGACTTTTTGGATTCGAAACTTTAAAATAAGAAGTGTGATTTGCTGAGAATAATAAGAGAGTTACGGGCATAAAAAAGGCGCGGAACTCAGCTTATCGTTATCGGGGTACTGGCGGTACCTTTCCACAAATAAGCGAGCCCACGCCCAAAGACGTGAGCATCTTACTTATCCTCTCGTGGTTATTTAAACGCCAGTTTTCGATAACGAGATTCAAAGCGAATGCTTCAAATATTTTATATGAAGAATCGCAAAAGTACATTACATTGCTGTAATGATAAAACAAATATAACAAAATAATCAATAATGCGCACTTTAGTGCGCATTATTTTTTCTTGATTGACTTTTCTTTGCTATGATGGCAGCAATGAGCAATATTATTTGTGTCTATATTTATAAAAACTGGATTGAATCTTACAAATCCCAGAGGTCATTTGCATTGGATCATAACATCGAAGAAAGTATTGTTAGAAAAATTAAAAATACCGCACTCAAAATTAAAAATACTGATTATAATATACCTGTAAATACTCTTCAGAAAATATGCGACGCTAGAAATATGAAGTTATCAGATTTTTTTAAAATTATTGAAAAATAGAACTTTCTACATATTTATAAAAAGATGCTTAGGCATTTTTTTGCTCAATAAAAATTTTTAAAAACAGGTATTTATACGGTGGCAATATCTTTTTAAAAAGGATTATTTTGCAAGAATTAATCACATATATGTAAAGTGTAAAAGAAAGTGAGATTGATTCAGTACTTTAAATATTTAAATCCTATAAAATGGCATAAAGCCAACCATAATTAGGTTTATAGATGCCATTTTATGGCAGGTATAAGTAAGTTATGCATCATTTATGAACACGATACAACTAACGACAGAAAATGGATAATATAATTAGCAAATCTAAAACCGAAACACTCGTAGTTTTCAGTATAGATATTTGTAAAAGATTGATTGATGATTATGTCGATTTCTACAATAAATACAATTGGGGCAATCCTGATATTTTGAAAGAAGCAATTAAGTACTGTGAAGAAACTGAATTTACGAAAATAGACAGAGAAAAAGTTAAAGACTTAATTCATAAAGTTGAAAAAGTAACTCCGGATACAGAAGATTTTGAAAATATTGAAGTAAGTTATGCGCTAAATTCTGCTTGTGCAGTTTTAGATTTATTGGAGTTTATTATAAAACAGGATAAAATTTATGTTTCTAATATAAGTTCCTATGTAATTGACACAATTGATTTTAAAATTCAAGAAACCGAAAGTAGTTTGACTAATGAAGAATTAGAAAACCATCCGAAAATTGTTGAAGAAAGAAAACGACAAATAACATTCCTAGAAATAAACGATGCATAACACACGCTACAAGCAATTTGGGTTTTAGGCTTAATTTGAAGTTGGTTTTGTATTTGGAAGATTTGGCAAATACGACAGATAACGCTTATTTAGTCCCAAACTGCTTGTAGCGCGAGAACGTTAGTAGCCATTACCAGAAAAAGAGAACTTAAACTTATGAAACAGATTTTATTTTTATTTACAGTTTTTATAGCATTTAGCTGTCAAAAACAACAAGAAAAAAATAATGCGAAAGTAAATATTGTAAAACTTCCACCTCCTCCAAAAGTAATTGACGAAAAAACTTTAGTTGGATTTGCGTGCTATCATGCAGGAAGCAAATCTAAACCTGTTAAAAAAATATCTGAAATTCTGAAAAGCAAAAATTATATAACTCTTAAAGTTAAACTATACGACGTAAGTCCTGCCGAAAAGTACTTGGCTACCGTTGCTTGTGAAAAATTAGAAACCAAAAAAATAATCAAACTTACCGAAAAGGAGTTTGCCCAAATAAAAATTAACAAAGCAAGCGAAGAAAAAGTAAATATTTGCAGTGGTTGCACGAATGAAGAAGAGTTAACGCTAAAACAGATGTTTACTTCCGAAGATAATTTTTTAGCTGACTCTGTTGAAGAATGGATAAACGAAATGATAAAGTAACGGCTACTAACACACGCTACAAGCAATTTGGGGATTTGGCTTAATGGGAAAATCGGTTTGTATTTGGAAGAACGAAAATCCGAAAGATAACGCTGATTTAATCCCAAACTGCTTGTAGCGCGAGAACGTTGGCAGTAACCGACGCGCAGAACTTTAAAAAAAAACAATAATGTCTAAAATTGACCAACTAAAATACTTATTAGAAAAAAACAAGTTTTCATACTCTGAATGGGAAAAAAGAGGCCTAAATCCATCCGCTTCAGAATTATGTGAATATTTGGAAAATAATTTAAATAGTTGTTTAAATTCATTAATCGACAAAACCGAAAATAAAGCTTCACAAAAAGAATTGAAAAAAACTTTGAGCTTAAACTTGAGAAGCTTAAACAAATCGAATTTAGACACTGAGGAAAAGGAATTTGTTTGTGATTATTATAATGACTTTTCAAAAATTGTCGAAGTTGACTTTAAAAGTGAACTCAATAATTGGCTTTATGGAACACTCTTAAATTTACTCATAAAAACAACGGAATTAATAAAAGGCAAGGAAAAAATCATAGAAACGTTAGTACAAAACTGTACTAAATGTAATTCTAAGCTTGAAACATTTATTCTTGAAAAAAACGAAGAAATTCTAGATTCTGGTTTTTTTATTGTGAGATGTAAATCTTGCAGAGAATATAATTTAATCGAAAAAGGCTCTAAAATTAAAAGATTAAGATTTGGAGAATATGAATTAACAGAACAACTTGCTAAAAAAGACTATGATTTAGAAGGAGCAAAAATCAGACTAAAGCAAATTCAATTTTTCAGGAAATAAAAAAAGGCTACTGCCAACACACGCTACAAGCAATTTGGGTATTAGGCTTAATTTAAATATGGTTTTGTATTTGGATGATTTGGCAAATCCGAAGAATGGGCTTAATTTAGTCTCAAACTGCTTGTAGCGCGAGAACGTTGGCAGTAATAATAAGAAAATGAGTATAACAGAAAAACAAATTTCAGAATTTAATAATTATTATAACAAAGGTTGTTCTTTACAAAAAGGAATAATTTTGCTTGAAAGATATAGACCCAAAAGTCTTAATTTTTTTGAAAAAATAAGAGCTAAAAAAGCAATTAATAATTTTGAAAAAGCTCTAGAAATTCATCCAGAAAGTTGGCAATCTTTATTCTTTATCGGTAAAATTTATCAGAGGCTAAAAGATTATGAAAAATCATTGAATTTCATTGAAAAATCTATGATATTTGAAACTCAAAATCATGTACTTCCGCAAGAAGCTTCGCTAGTATGTATGCATTTAAATCAATTAGACAAAGCAATAGAATATTCAAAGTTATCAATCAAAATAAATCCAGAAAATTTTGCATTACTTGGGAATCATGCAATGAACTTACTTGTTGCTGAATTTGACGAGGAAGCCAAAGAAATTATTGAAAAGGCTATTTTGTTAAATCCTGATGATAAAATCAATAGAAACATTAAACAGAAAATTGAAAATGTAATTTTGAAAAAAGAAAGAAGACCAAATTTTTCGGACGCAATTCAATAATTACTACTGCCAACACACGCTACAAGCAATTTGGGCATTTGGCTTAATGGAAAAATTGGTTTGTATTTGGAAGATTTGGCAAATCCGAAAGATAACGCTTCCTTAATCCCAAACTGCTTGTAGCGCGAGAACGTTAGCGGTCATTGTAACGGACGACCAAAATCGAAATAATATGAAAATTTGACAAGCAAAAATTAAACTAAAACATTAGACAAATGAAAAAAGACAAAATC
>Ga0247809_1000469_pt1 | contig 18976 bp, 13 predicted proteins | sample UWRJL104311B1_FD_180951 | JGI IMG/M metagenome (GOLD analysis project Ga0247809, IMG submission 180951) | Plant litter microbial communities from Arlington Agricultural Research Station in Wisconsin, United States - UWRJ-L104-311B-1 | ecosystem: Environmental > Terrestrial > Plant litter >...
CCGCGACGAGGGCGTCGACCTCGGCCGCGGTGGTGTGCGTGCCCAGCGTCATCCGCAGGGCGCCGCGGGCGTCGGCCTCGCTCAGCCCCATCGCGGTGAGCACGTGCGACGCCTCGGGCACGCCGGCCTGGCAGGCCGACCCGGTCGATACCGAGAACCCCGCGACGTCGAGCAGGAAGAGCAGCGAGTCGCCCTCGCAGCCGGGGAAGGTGAAGTGCGCATTGCCGGGCAGGCGGCCGTCGGCCGTCGGGTCGCCGCGCAGGATCGCGGTGGGCACGGCGGCCCGCACCCCGTCCACGAGCCGGTCGCGCAGCACGCGCAGGTCGGCGGCGTGCTGCGCGAGCGCCGCCGTCGCTCCCTCCGCGGCACGGCCGAAGGCCACGGCGCCCGCGACATCCTGCGTTCCCGAACGGGCCCGCTGCTGGTTGCCGCCGTGGAACAGCGGCACGATCGTCGCGCTGCGGGCGATGACGAGCGCGCCGATGCCGACCGGGCCGCCGATCTTGTGCGCCGAGATCGACATCGCGGCGACGCCGAGCGCGTGGAAGTCGATCGGCTCGTAGCCGTACCCGGCGATCGCGTCGACGTGCACGGGAACGCCGTGTGCCGCGGCGAGCGCAGCGATCTCGGCGACCGGCTGCAGGGTGCCGACCTCGTTGTTCGCGCTCAGCACGGTCACGAGCGCGACGTCGTCGCCGAGGGCCGCCTCGAGGGCGGGGAGTTCGATGCGTCCGAGTGTGTCGATCGGCAGCCACTCGACGACCGCGCCCTCGTGCTTCTCGAGCCAGTCCACGGTGTCGATCGTCGCGTGGTGCTCGCCCATCGGAACGAGGATGCGGCGGCGTGCGGTGCCCCCGCCCGCCGACGCGGCTCCGGCCCGCGCCCACCACAGCCCCTTGATGCCGAGGTTGACGGCCTCGGTGCCGCCCCCGGTGAACGTGACCTCGACCGAGTCGGCGCCCACCGACGCCGCGACCCGTTCGCGCGCCTCCTCGAGCATGCGCTTGGCGTTCTGGCCCTGGCTGTGGATCGATGCGGGGTTGCCCACGACGCCGAGCGCCTCGACGTACGCGGCGACGACCTCGGGGGGCATCGGCGAGGTCGCCGCGTGGTCGAGGTAGACAGGCATGTAACAAGCATGACTCACCGGGGACTTAGTGTGGGACCCATGTCACCCTCGAACGCGCCCCTCGGCGTCACCGCAACCGACGCGGGCGGCGAGCTGCGCGTGTGGTCGGCGAACGCGACCGCGATGGAACTCTGCCTGTACGACGAGAAAGACGCCAACTGGCTCGTCTCCGCCGTGCCGATGCAGCGCGGCGACGACGACGTGTGGACGGCGACGTCGCCCGCTCTCGTCGCCGGGGCGCGCTATTCGGTGCGCGCATCCGGACCTGCCGGACCGACGCACCGTTTCGAGCCGACCCTCGACCTCATCGACCCCTACGCCCGCGGGCTCGCGCGCACTCCCGGTGGCGAGTGGAGGTCGTATGTGCAGGATGACGCGTTCGATTGGGAGGGCGTCGCGAAGCCCGCCGTGCCGCTCGACCACGTCGTGATCTACGAGGCGCACGTGAAGGGGCTCACCAAGCTCAACCCCGACCTGCCCGAGGAGCTGCGCGGCACCTACGCCGGCCTCGGCCACCCGTCGACCATCCGATACCTGCTCGACCTCGGCGTGACGACCGTCGAGCTGCTGCCCATCCACCAGTCGGTGAGCGAGCAGCGGCTGGTCAAGCAGGGACTCACGAACTACTGGGGCTACAACACCCTCAACTTCTTCACCCCGCACTCCGCCTACGCCACGAAAGACGCCCAGACCGGCGGCACCGGGGCCGTGCTGCGCGAGGTCAAGTCCATGGTCAAGAACCTGCACGCCGCGGGACTCGAGGTCGTGCTCGACGTCGTCTACAACCACACCGCCGAGGAGGGCGCGACCGGGCCGACCACGAGCCTGCGCGGCATCGACAACGAGTCGTACTACCGGCACACCGACGACGGCACCTACATCGACGTGACCGGTTGCGGCAACACCGTCGACTTCTCGGTGCCCGCCGCAAGGCAGCTCGTGCTCGATTCGCTCAAGTACTGGGCGAACGAGGTGCAGGTCGACGGCTTCCGGTTCGACCTCGCCGTGACCCTCGGCCGCGACGAGCGCGTGACCTTCGATCCGCAGCATCCATTGCTCACCGCGATCGTCGACGACCCCGACCTCGCCGGAGTGAAGATGATCGCCGAGCCGTGGGACGTGGGCATGGGCGGCTGGCAGGTCGGCGGATTCCCCACCGGCTGGGTCGAGTGGAACGACGGCTACCGCGACCGGGCGCGCGACTTCTGGCTCACCGACATCGGGGCCGCGCGGGCCAACGGCATCGCGCCGAACGGCATCGGCTCGCTCGCCCGCCGGCTCGCCGGCTCGGCGCACGTGTTCTCGAACGCCCGCGGACCGCTATCGTCGGTGAACTTCATCACCGCGCACGACGGCTTCACGATGGCCGACCTCACGGCGTACTACACGAAGCACAACCTCGGCAACGGCGAGAAGAACCGCGACGGCACGAACGACAACCACTCGTTCAACCACGGGGTCGAGGGTCCGACCGACGACCAGTCGATCCTCGACGCGCGCTGCAAGACGATGCGCAACCTGCTCGGCACCCTGCTGCTGAGCGCGGGCGTGCCGATGATGACCGCCGGCGACGAATACGGGCGCAGCCAGCGGGGCAACAACAACGCCTACTGCCACGACAGCGAGCTGACCTGGGTGTCGTGGAAGCGCGATGACTGGCAGCAGGAGCTGGTCGACGTGACCAAGACGCTCTTGCGGCTGCGTCACGAGAACCCGGCGCTGCGGCCGGTGCGGTTCGGGCGGTTCGGCGAGAGCGTGCCGAGCGCGAACCAGATGGACTGGTACAACAAAGAGGGACTCTCGATGTCGGAGGACGACTGGGACTCCCCCGCCGAGCGCACCCTGCAGTACCTCGCGGCGTCGACGCCCGAGGTCGAGGAGTTCAACCGCATCCTGCTCGTCGTGCACGGGCTCGAAGACGCCATCACGGTCACGCTGCCCGAGCACGAGGGCGTCACGGGGTACGAGTTGCTCTGGGACTCGGCCGCGGCAGACAACGTGGGCGGCTCGCACGGCCCCGGCAGCGAGCTCACGATGCCCGGCACGTCGATGCGGCTCTTCCGCGCCCACTGATGGCGCCACAACGCTGATTGAGCCTGTCGAAATCCCGCGGATTGAGCCTGTCGAAATCCCGCGGATTGAGCCTGTCGAAATCTCGGACACAATAGCCCCATGGCAAAGCACACGGATGCCGCGGCCGGCGGCACCCCGGCGACGATCGCGCTGGCGGCGGCGGGCATCCGATTCCTCCCCCACGCGTACGCCCACGACCCGGCGAACACGAACTACGGCACGGAGGCCGCGTCGGCGCTCGGCCTCGACCCCGAGCAGGTGTTCAAGACGCTGCTCGCCGACGTCGACGGGTCGCTCGTCGTGGCGATCGTGCCCGTCACCGGATCGCTCGACCTCCGCGCGCTGGCGCGAGTCATGGGCGGCAAGAAGGCCGTGATGGCCGACCCGGGCGTCGCCCAACGCAAGACCGGCTACATCCTCGGAGGCATCAGCCCGATAGGACAGAAGAACCAGCACCCGACCGTGCTCGACGAGACCGCCGAGCTCTACCCGTCGATCTTCGTCTCGGGCGGCCGCCGCGGGTTCGACATCGAACTCGCGCCGGCCGACCTGCTGAGCATCACCGACGGGCGCATCGCGGCTATCGCGCGCGACTGAGGCGGGGCTGCACCGGCACGGTCAGAGCGCGACCGCGATGAGCCCCATCTCGGCCGCCGACGCGAGCAGTTCGTGCCGGGGCACGACGCGCACGTTGTAGCCGAAGCTGCCCGCGCGACCGAGCGGCACCGAGCCGGCGAAGGTCGCGGAGCCGTTGGCGTCTGAGCCCATGCCGTCGGTGCTCAGCTCGAGCGGTGCGTGCTGCGCGTCGACCAGGCGGTCGCCGTCGCGGGCGCGTCCGTAGACCACCTCGACCGCGACATCCTCTGCCGACAATCCGCCGAGCTCGACCTGCGCGCGCACGTGCAGGGTGTCTCCGACCTGCGGCACGGCGTCGACCCCGCCCGACTCGACGTGGGTGACGTGCACGGCGGGCCACGCGGCGTTCACCTTCGCCTTCCAGGCCGCGAGCTCGCGGGCCGGCTGGTGTCCGTTCGCCGACACGACGTCTTCGGCCGCGGCGGCGGGGATGTAGAGACGCTCCACGTACTCCCGCACCATGCGGTCGGCCGAGAGGGCCGGCGACAGGGTCGAGAGCGTGTGGCGGATCGACTGCACCCAGCGGTGCGGCACGCCGTCGTCGCCGCGGTCGTAGAAGCGCGGCGCGATCTGGTGCTCGATGAGGTCGTACATGCTGTCGGCCTCGAGCTTGTCGCGCTCGGCGCCGTCGCCCGCGGAGTCGGCGGACGGGATCGCCCAGCCGTTCTCCTCGTCGTAGAACTCGGCCCACCAGCCGTCGAGGATCGACAGGTTGAGCGAACCGTTGAGCGCGGCCTTCATGCCGGAGGTACCGCAGGCCTCGAGCGGGCGCAGCGGGTTGTTCAGCCAGACGTCGGTGCCCGGGTAGAGCAGGCGCGCCATCGCGATGTCGTAGTTCGGCAGGAAGACGATGCGCTCGCGCACGTCGATCTCCGAGGCGAACTCCACGAGGCGTTGGATGAGCCGCTTGCCCTCGTCGTCGGCGGGGTGCGACTTGCCGGCGATCACGATCTGGATCGGCCGGGTCGGGTGCAGCAGCAGCGACCGCAGGCGGTCTTCGTCGTGCAGCATCAGCGTGAGCCGCTTGTAGGTGGGCACGCGGCGGGCGAAGCCGATGGTGAGGATGTCGGGATCGAGCAGCGACGAGTACCAGCTCGGGTCTCCGACTCCCGGGTTCTGCTCGTGCCAGGCGTCGCCGACCCGGCGGCGCGCGTCGGTGACGAGCTGCTGGCGCATGGCGCCGCGCACCTGCCAGAGTTCGCCGTCGGAGATCTCGGGCGAGTTCCAGTCGACGGCCGACACGTCGCCCGCGCCGAACTTCGACTGCGCGAGGCCGGTGAGCAGCGGGTCGGTCCAGGTCGGCGCGTGCACGCCGTTCGTGACCGACGTGATCGGCACCTCGTCTTCTTCGAAACCGGGCCAGAGGTAGCCGAACATTCCGCGCGAGACGTGGCCGTGCAGCTTCGAGACCCCGTTGGCACGCTGGCCGAGGCGCAGGCCCATGACGGCCATGTTGAACATCGCGTCGTCGCCGCCCTCGTAGTTCTCGGTGCCGAGGGCGAGCACGTCCGCGACATCCACACCCGGCAGCAGCTCGGTCGAGAAATAGCGGGTGACGAGGGATGCCTCGAACCGGTCGATCCCCGCGGGCACGGGTGTGTGCGTGGTGAAGACGGTACCCGCGCGCACGACCTGCAGCGCCTCGGCGAACGACAGGCCGCCGCCGATGAGATCGCTGATGCGTTCGAGGCCGAGGAAGCCGGCGTGGCCCTCGTTGGTGTGGAAGACCGCGGGGGCCGGGGCGCCGGTGAGCTCGGTGAAGACGCCGATGGCGCGCACGCCGCCGATGCCGAGCAGCAGCTCCTGCAGCAGGCGGTGTTCGCCGCCGCCGCCGTAGAGACGGTCGGTCACCGAGCGCAGCTCGTCGTCGTTCTCCGGCACGTCGGTGTCGAGCAGCAGCAGCGTGACCCGGCCGACCTTCACCTGCCAGATGCGTGCGGCGAGCGCTCGGCCGTCGGGCAGGGCGAGCGTGATCATGGCCGCTCGGCCGTCGGGGTGGCGTACGACGCTGAGCGGCAGGCCGTCGGGGTCGAGGATCGGGTAGGTCTCCTGCTGCCAGCCCTCGCGGGAGATGGCCTGACGGAAGTAGCCGGAGCGGTAGAAGAGGCCGACCGCGATGATCGGCACGCCGAGGTCGGACGCGCTCTTGAGGTGGTCGCCTGCGAGGATGCCGAGGCCGCCCGAGTACTGCGGCAGCGCGGCGGCGATGCCGAACTCCGGGGAGAAGTAGGCGATCGCCTCGGGTGCGTCGGTGAGCGACTGATACCAGCGCGGCTCGGTGAGGTAGGTGTGCAGCTCGCCGAGCAGTCCGTCGGCGCGGGCGACGAAGTCGTCGTCTGCGGCGAGCGCGTCGAGCCGGGACGGGTCGACCTCGCCGAGCAGAGCGATGGGGTCGCGGCCACTCGCGTCCCAGAGCTCGGGCGCGATCGAGGCGAACAATTGCGTGGTCGGTTCGTGCCACGACCACCGGAGGTTGGTGGCCAGTTCCTCCAAGCCGCTCAGGGCCTCGGGAAGTACGGTGCGGACGGTAAATCTGCGGATGGCTTTCACCCTGCCCACCCTAGGACATACGGGTGCCCCAGCGACCGAAACGGCTCACGACCGGCTGGCGACGATCCGGCGACGCCGGCGGGCGAGCAGCGTGGACAGCACGAGCCAGCCGGCGTAGGCGAACAGCGCCCCGGCGACGAGGGGCACGAGGATGCCGCGGCTCTCGCCCGAGATCGCGTTGTTCACCCAGCCGAGCAGCGGTATCGCGTACCAGAGGGTGCCCTTGGCCTGCACGGCCTGCACCGGCGCCGCGTCGGGGTCGGAGTTGTTGTCGCCCTGGGTGATGAACGACGTGGTGCCGTCGGTGCTGATGCTGCGCGTGATCACCCGGTGCGAGATGACCGCCGGGCTGCCGGAGTGGATCTGGTAGGTGAGCACGTCGCCCACCCTGATCTGGTCGACGGGCGTCGGCCGGGTGACGATGAGGGTACCCGCCGGGTACTTCGGTTCCATCGAACTCGTCAGCACCGTGAGCGCGGTGCCGCCGGAAACGAGTGGCAGCACGATGACGAGCGCGGCGAGCGCGGCCACGAGGGCGAGCACCGCGGCGCTCACGGCGAAGCCGAGGTACTGGGCGAGGCTCTTCTCGCGGGCGCGCGCCGCCCGGCGGCCGCTCACGACGCGCCTCCCCGACGGGCCCGGTGACGCACGGGAGGAGTCTCGAAGCGCACGACGCGGCGGCGACGCGCGCCGAGCACGAGCAGCCAGCCGGCGACGAGCGCGCCCGCGACGAAAGCGAAGAACGGATAGCCGACGACCGGCCCCGCGTCTGCGAACAGCCGGGCGGATGACGCTGGGTCGATGCCCGGCGCGGCGGCGGTCGCGCCGTCGCCCGCCGCGCCGCCGCCTGCCGCGTCGCCCCCGAACGCCGTGATGACCGCCGGCGCCACGGGGCAGCCGTTGGGCAGGGTCGGCGCCCCCACGTCGGAGAGCGCCACCTCGAGGTCGAACTGCGCGGTCGCGTTCGCGGCCTGCTGCCGGTCGAGGGTGGTCGAGACCGCGATCGCGATGATCACCGGCAGCGTCTCGCCCCTGCGCAGTACCCGGGTGGGCACGACGGCGGCGCACGGATCGAGCGCGCTCAGCCGGGAGCCGGCGAGCCCGGCCCCGTCGCCGTCGGAGCCGCGGACGGTGAGGGCGGAGTCGAACAGCGGGTCGGTCGTCGAGGCGTTGGTGATCGCGACCATCGCGAGTGTCGGGGTGTCGCGTACGGAGCGGATGACGAGGCTCGCCTCGAGCAGGTCGCCCGGCACCGCGAGGAAGCCCGCGCCGAAGAGCGAGGCGGGCGGCGAGGCCGACCAGGTGGCGCCACCGTCGCGGCTGAACTCGAGGTCGTCCGAACTGGCGGTCGAGGCGGCGAGCGCCGCGGCCGGCGAGGCGGCCGACCGTGCGGGGACCGCGGCCGCGGGCACGGGGGTGCCCGCGACCGCGGCGATCGTGGCGAGGGCCGCGGCGACGCGCCAGTACGCGGGCGTCACGACGGTATCTCGACGAACCCGAAGTGCTGGGCCCGATAGGCGGTGTTGGTGTTGACGAGGCTGGTTCCGCACGCGGTCACGGTGAACACCGTGTTGTCGGTCGACGCCGTCATCGTGAGGCAGAGCGAGCTGTTCTTGTTGACGATGCGGAAGTCGCCGGCGTCGCCGTGCTGCACGACGCTCCACTGCTGGTTGTTCGACTTCGTGGTCGTCCCGGTGTCGATCGTGTTCAGCTGCACCGCGGATCCCGCTATCGCCGAGGCCGCCTCCCAGACCGGGCCGGCGCTCGATCCCGTGCCGATGTAGATGCGGTAGAACGCCGTCGTGCCGACCTGCGAGAACCGGTACGACTGGTTGGTGTTCACGGCGAGCGGCTTGCACGGGAAGAGGATGAGGTTGGTTCCCGCCGCGGTGCTGCCACCGTTCGCGTCGACGCACTTAGCCGAGAAGTCGTGCTGGATCTCGTACCAGTTGAACCCGGCGGTCTGTGTGAACGAGGCCGAGGCGCTGGCCGACCAGTTGGTGCCGACGGTGCCGACGACGGCGACGGTCGGCGTCGTCGACAGGCCGCCGGCGGCCGAGTAGGTTCCCGTCACCGAGCTGCGGAAGCAGAGCGACAGTCCGGTGCCCGGAGCGGCCGAGTTCGCGTCGGCGGGCAAGGCGGGGGGCGTGGTGAGGTTGCCCGTCGTGGCGGTGGACGGCACGACGGTCGACACGTCGCACGTCGCCCCGGCCTTCCACACCTGCAGGGTCACCTGGTTGCCGAGGGCGGCGCTGCCGCCCGTTGCGGTCAGCGAGTAGGAGAGCGGCGCCGAACCGGTGTTCGATACCGTGACGGGCGCCGTGTCGGTGAGCATCGCGGCCGAGACGCCGGGCAGTCCCGGCTTGTAGGTGGCCGCGAGTCCCGCGATGCCGGTCGCGCTCGTAGCCGCGGTGGCTGCGGTGATCGCGGCGCCCTTGGTCGTCGCCCCCGTCCAGGCGGCGACGCCGACCCCGCTGCCGATGCCGACGAGCGCCACGACGACGCCGACCGCGACCGAGAACCGGAGGCCCGGGATGCGCCGGGTCACGGCTGGGTCCCGGTGAGGGCGACGACCAGGCCGCTCGACAGGCCCTGGGCCGTGGATGGCGCGGCCGTCGACATGGCGACGGTGAGGCAGAGGGTCGCCGTGGCCTTGGCGGGCACGGTGAGAGAGAGCGGCCCGCTCGCGACCGACGGGGCGCCGGCGGTGCAGGAGGCACCGGCGACCGAGGCGGTGAGGCCGTTGGCAGCGGTGAGGCCGGAGATCGAGTCGACGCTCACCGCGAGGGCGGTGTCGCCGGTGTTGCTGACGGAGAACTCCGCGGTGCGGGAGGCTCCCGGATACAGGGCGGTCATCTGGATCGTGTCTCCGTTCGCGGCTATGGCGGCCGTTCCGGCCGTGATGGTGGTCGATGTGGCCCCGGTCGACGACACCAACGCGACCTGCTGGCTGGAGCTCAGCATCGCGTAGGTGCCGCCGACGGCCGAGAGGGAGAGGGCGAGCACCGCGACCAGGGCCGCGCTGCCCGCGAGCATGGAGCGCACCGGCGAACCGGAGCGGACCGCCGCGACACCCTGCGCTCCCGCGCGGTGTGCTGGTGTGCGGCGGTCCATGGTCTCGGTTCTCTCGTCGGTGGCGTTCGGGCCGAGGGGCGACTACTGCTGGTTGAGCGTGACGGCGAGGCCGCTGAGGTTCACGGAACCGAGCTTCGTGTTGTTCTCGAAGCCGGCCGTGGTCGACTTCGGGAAGGTGACGACGACGCTCACGGTGACGTCGCGTGCGCTGACGCCGGCCGTTCCCGCGGTCACGTTGTAGGTGCCGGCGACGGTTCCCGCGCTGACGCCGGTTCCGGTGGCGGCGATGGTCGACGTCGACGTCAGGTACGACGCGAGGGCGGTGTTGGCCGCGGACGCGGGCGTCGCGGCGACGATCGAACCGGGAGTGAGGGCGAGGGTGGCGACGAGGTTGTTTCCCGTCGCCGTGATCTTCACCGTCTTCGTGTAGGTGAACTTGTCGCCGGGCGATGCGACGAACGAGGCGATGTTCGGCACGGTCGTGGCGGTTCCAGTGCCGTCTTTCTGTACGGTCCAGACCCCGTCGGTCGGCGTGGCGTCGGCCACGGCCAGGTTTCCGGCCACGATGGTGCCGCCGGTGATGCCCACGGAGTCGTTCCAGTAGGCGAACGTCCCCGCCCCGCCCATGAGAAGGGCGGAGCCGACGGCCGTGGCGATGGCGCCCTTGACGAGCTTGTTCATGTCTGTTCCCTCAATCCGGCCGTCCCACGACGCCCTGTAGCGATGATGTGAAACTGATTCGCTACACGCGGGAAATCGGATTGCCCATTAACGAAAGTTTTTCACCGGACATGAGAGAGGCCCGCGTCACGGGGTGACGTGGGCCTCGGGGAGGGTCTGACTAGCGGCCGAGCGAGCCTGTGACCGACTCGGTGACGGTGACCTTGTCGGGACTGTCGTTCTTGAGATCGAGCGAGTCGAGGTTGGCGGCGACGACGGCCAGGGCGATGAACGCGGTGGCGGCGGCGGCGATGGAAATGACGTTTTTGCGAGGAGGCATCGTTGTCCTAGGGCTAGAGACGATTACCGCAACTTCGACGCCGTGGATCCGGGTGGCGCCTCGCCGTCCTTGGCGTTTCTCAGGTTGCATCAACGGTTCGCGGGTTCGGGCCCGCGCCGTGGGAAGTATTCTTCGGTACTGATCGTAGTGAACTCGGCCGCCCGGGTCATCGACCCAGAACTGGGGGTGCGACGGTCGCCCCGACCGCTCCCCCACACAATCTACGGGCTTTGCGCAATGACCTCCGGCAATGGGCGATCCGTGCGGCAAAGACGGTACGGTCGGATTGTGGCGACGACAAAGACAGGCAGGGTGGTCGCGAAAGCCGGCCCCACCGCGCAGGCGACCGCTGGAGCAATCCAGACCGGGTTCGCCCCCAAGATCGGACGGATCCCCATCCGGTTCCTGCACCCGCAGCAACCGGAGAACCGCTGGCCCGCCAAGGCGTACGCCGGCGAGGTGGTGCCGTTCTCGGCGACGGTCTTCCGCGAAGGACACGACCTCATCGGCAGCACCCTCGTGCTCACCGACCCCGCGGGCAACGAGTCGCGGCACCGCATGCTCCCCGGAGCGCCGGGAACCGACTCGTGGCACACCGAGGCCCAGGTCGACTCCCCCGGCGAATGGACCTACCGGGTCGAGGCGTACAACGACGACTGGGCGACCTGGCTGCACACGGCCGAGATCAAGCTCCCCGCCGGCATCGACGTCGACGTCGTCGTGGCCCTAGGTCAGCAGCTCCTCGCACGCATGACGCCATCGCAGGCGGTGACGGATGCCGCGGACGCCCTCGCCGACGCGGCCCTGACCCCGGCCGAACGCCTCGCGGCGGTCGAAGACCCGCGCCTGTCCGAGATCGTCGAGCGCGCGCCGCTCGCGAGCCTCGTGACCCTCAGCGATCCGCTGCCGCTGCGCGTCGAACGCGCCCGCGCGGGTCTCGGCAGCTGGTACGAGTTCTTCCCGCGCAGCGAGGGCGCCAAGCAGCGCAAAGACGGCAGCTGGGTGTCGGGCACCTTCCGCACCGCGGCCAAGCGGCTGCCGGGCGTGGCCGCCATGGGCTTCGACGTGCTGTACCTGCCGCCGATCCACCCGATCGGTCGCAGCTACCGCAAGGGTCCGAACAACACCCTGACCGCGGCATCCACCGACCCCGGCTCGCCGTGGGCGATCGGTTCGGCCGAGGGCGGGCACGACGCGATCCACCCCGACCTGGGCACAGTCAAGGACTTCTCGGCCTTCCTCTCGGCCGCCCGCAAGAACGGGCTCGAGGTCGCGATCGACCTCGCGCTGCAGTGCTCGCCCGACCACCCCTGGGTCACCGAGCACCCCGAGTGGTTCACGACGCTGCCCGACGGGACGATCGCCTACGCCGAGAACCCGCCGAAGAAGTACCAGGACATCTACCCGATCAACTTCGACAACGACCCGGAGGGCCTCCGCACCGAGGTGCTGCGCATCGTCGAGTACTGGATCGGCGTCGGGGTGAAGATCTTCCGCGTCGACAACCCGCACACCAAGCCCCTGCAATTCTGGGAGTGGCTGCTCGGCGAGATCAACACGCGGCACCCCGAGGTGGTGTTCCTCGCCGAGGCGTTCACCCGCCCCGCGATGATGCAGTCGCTCGCGGGCGCCGGCTTCCAGCAGTCGTACACCTACTACACGTGGCGCAACACGAAGGTCGAGCTCGAGGAGTACCTCGTCGAGGTCTCGCACGAGACGAGCGAGACCTTCCGCCCCAACTTCTTCGTCAACACCCCCGACATCCTCACCGAGTACCTGCAGTTCGGCGGGCGTGCCGCCTACAAGGTGCGCGCCGCGATCGCCGCGACCGGCAGCCCGTCGTGGGGCGTGTACGCGGGGTACGAGCTGTTCGAGAACGTGGCGCGGCCCGGCAGCGAAGAGAACATCGACAACGAGAAGTACGAGTACAAGTCGCGCGACTTCGCTGCCGCCGAGGCCGCGGGCGACTCGCTCGCGCCGTACCTCACCCGCCTCAACGAGATCCGGGCGCAGCATCCGTCTCTCCGGCAACTGCGCAACCTCGACGTGCACTGGAGCGACGACGACTCGATCCTCGTCTACTCCAAGTACCTCGCCCCGCAGTTCACCGGCACCGGCGAGCCCGACGGCATCATCGTCGTCGCCAACGTCGACCCGCACTCGGTGCGCGAGACCACGGTGCACCTCGACCCCACCCGGTTCGGCATCCCCCTCGGAGTCGAATTCTCCGTGACCGACCTCATCACCCAGTCGACCTTCGTATGGGGACAGAACAACTTCGTGCGGCTCGACGCCTTCACGGAGCCCGTCCACATCCTGCGCATCGACTACCCGAAAGGCAACTGATGGCTCCGGCCCCCACCCTCCCCGAACTGCATCCCGGCCTCGTCGAATCGATCGTCGGCGGCAGCCACCCGCAACCGCATGACACGCTCGGCCAGCACGCGCTCGGCGACGGTTTCGTCATCCGCGCGGTGCGACCGCTCGCCGAGGCGGTGACCGCGGTGCAGGCAGACGGCACGCGCGTGCCGCTCGAGCACGTCGCCGACGGGCTGTGGCAGGGCTACGCCGCCGGCCCCGGCCAGGCGTACACGCTCGAGACCGAGTACGACAACGGCCCCACCTGGGTGGCCGACGACCCCTACCGCTTCGTTCCGACGGTCGGCGAGATCGACCTCTACCTCTGGGGCGAGGGTCGCCACGAGCAACTCTGGCACGTGCTCGGCGCGCACTACCGTCCGCACGAGGGCGTCGACGGGACCTCGTTCTCGGTCTGGGCACCGCATGCCCGCGCCGTGCGCGTCATCGGCGACCTCAACGGCTGGTACGGGGTCGGGCATGCCATGCGTCGCCTCGACGACAACGGCGTCTGGGAACTCTTCGCCCCCGGCGTCACCCCCGGCACCACCTACAAGTTCGAGATCCTCACGGCCGACGGCACGTGGGTGAGCCGCGCCGACCCGATGGCGCGCTACGCCGAGATCCCCCCGGCCACCGGGTCGAAGGTCGTCGAGTCGACGTTCGAGTGGGCGGATGACGCGTGGCTCGCGAAGCGCGCCGCCACCGACCCGCACAACGCCGCCGTGAGCGTCTACGAGGTGCACCTCGGGTCGTGGCGTCCCGGGCTCGGCTACCGCGAGGCCGCCGACCAGCTCATCGAATACGTCGGAGAGCTCGGCTTCACGCACGTGGAGTTCATGCCGCTCGCGGAGCACCCGTTCGGCGGCTCGTGGGGCTACCAGGTCACGGGCTACTACGCCCCGACCAGCCGCTTCGGCCACCCCGACGACCTCAAGTACCTCATCTCCCGCCTGCACGAGGCCGGCATCGGCGTCATCATGGACTGGGTGCCCGGCCACTTCCCGAAAGACGAGTGGGCGCTCGCGAAGTTCGACGGCCAGGCGCTCTACGAGCACTCCGACCCCCGCCGCGGCGAGCAGATGGACTGGGGCACCCTGATCTTCAACTTCGGGCAGTCGCAGGTGCGCAACTTCCTCGTCGCCAACGCGTCGTACTGGCTCGAGGAGTTCCACATCGACGGACTCCGCGTCGACGCCGTCGCCTCGATGCTGTACCTCGACTACTCGCGCGAAGAGGGCCAGTGGGAGCCGAACATCCACGGCGGCCGCGAGAACCTCGAGGCCATCAGCCTGCTGCAAGAGGTCAACGCCACCGCCTACAAGCGCAGCCCCGGCATCATGATGATCGCCGAGGAATCGACCGCGTGGCCCGGAGTGACCCGCCCGACGAGCGAGGGCGGCCTCGGCTTCGGCCTCAAGTGGAACATGGGGTGGATGCACGACAGCCTCTCCTACGTCGAGACCGACCCGATGTACCGCGCCCACCACCACGGCGAGATCACCTTCTCGATGGTCTACGCCTACACCGAGCAGTTCCTGCTGCCGATCAGCCACGACGAGGTCGTGCACGGCAAGGGTTCGCTGCTGAACAAGATGCCGGGCGACCAGTGGAAGAAGCTCGCGAACGTACGCGCATTCCTGTCGTTCATGTGGGCGCACCCCGGCAAGCAGCTGCTGTTCATGGGCAGCGAGTTCGGGCAGCCCTCGGAGTGGAGCGAAGAGCGCGGCCTCGACTGGTGGATCCTCGACCAGCCGGTGCACGCCGGGCTGCACCGCCTCGTCTCGAGCCTCAACGCGGTCTACCGCGACGAGCCGGCCCTCTGGGCGCGCGACCACGAGCAGAGCGGCTTCGAGTGGATCGACGCGGGCGACGCCGAGCGCAACGTCGTGTCGTTCCTGCGCTGGGACGACGAGGGCAACCCGATCGCCGTGATCATGAACTTCTCCGGAGCGCCCGTGGGCCCGTACCGCGTCGGACTCCCCTTCGCGGGCACCTGGGACGAACTGATCAATACGGATGCCACGGAATTCGGGGGCAGCGGCGTGGGCAACTACGGCGCCGTCGTCGCCACGGACACCCCGTGGGCCGACCGCCCGGCCTCGGCCGAGATCACCCTGCCGCCGCTCGCCGGCCTCTGGCTGAAGCTGCGCAAGTAGCCGCATCGAGGATCGAGCCTGTCGGCATCCCGTCCGGATTCACTCGGTCGGGGATGACGACAGGCTCGATCCGAGTGTGCCGCGTGCGTCAGTACAGCAGCGCCGTCAGTCGGCGTCGGGCCGCGATGACGCGGGGGTCCTCAGCCCCGACCACCTCGAAGTGCTCGAGCAGTCGGGTGCGCACCGCGTTCTTGCCGTCGGCGTCGAGCGACGGGAACAGGTCGAGCAGGCGAAGGAACGCGTCATCCGCGTGTCCGCCGGAAATGTCTAGGTCGGCGACGGCGAGCTGCGCGTCGACGTCGGTGGGCGCCTCGGCCGCGGCCGAGCGGATGGCGTCGGCGGTCGTTCCCTCGAGGCGCGACAGCAGCGACACCTGCGCGAGCCCGGCGACGGCGAGGGCGTCGCGCGGGTTCTGGGCGATAGCGAGCTTGTACTCGGCGATCGCGGTCGCGTAGTCGCCGGCGGCGATCGCGTCGTACGCCTCCTGGTGGTGCGGCGGCAGCGGCTCTTCTACGGGTTCCGGCGCCTCGTCACCGTCGGCGACCGGGACGGTGCCGGTGATGTTCTGCTGCTTGGCGACCTCGAGCACCTGGTCGAGCACCTGGCGGATCTCCTCTTCGGCGGGCAGGCCGACGAAGAGCTGCAGCGGGCGCCCGCCGATGACCGCGGCGACCGTGGGCACCTCGGTGACCTGGAACGCCTGCACGAGCTGGGGGTTCTTGGTGCCGTCGATCGTGGCGAGCACCATGCGTCCGCCGAACTCGGTGACGAGCGGCGCGAGCGACGGCGCGAGGCCCTGCCCGTAGAACTCGACGAGCACGGGAACCGAGTTGGACAGTTCGAGGATGCTGGTGAACGTGGCATCCGTCGCTTCCACGACGAGCGACGAAGCTCCCGTTCCGCCCGCGGCGGGCGCGGTGCGGGGAGGCGGGTTCACGAGCGACGAGAGGTCGACGGCTCCGCGGAGGTTGGCTGCGGCGGGGGGAAGGTTGGTCATGGAAGCTCCGATGCGGCTACGAGGCCCTGGGCGTACCCGAGCAAGAGGACTTTACCGCCGGCTTCGACGGATGGCACATAGAAGAGCAACTGGAACCCGTAGGTCGCGTTGAAGCCCTTGGTGCTCGACGCCTTGCCGGTGAGGGCGGCGACACCCGGGGTCGCGTTGGTGACGGCTCCGGCCTCGGCGACCTTCGCGGTCTGGTCTTCGTTGATGTTCACAGCGACGATGCCGCTGCCGTCGTTCGTGGCGAGCGCGACGATCGGCCCGGTGGCGGCGCTCGGCGCGAAGCTGAGCGTGGCGGTGGTCGAGAACTTGGCCTTCGCCGCATCCTTGTACGCCGTGCCCACCGCGGTGCGCAGGGTGTCGCCCTCTGCCTCGAACAGCGGGAACGCGGGGCTCGCACTGTCGACCATGAGGATGTCGGAGTAGTCGGCGCCGATGGCGTCCGGGGCCACCGCGAGGAACTTCGAGTCGGGCAGCAAAGGCGTCGTTCCGACCGTGGCCGGGGCCACCCCGGGGATCTTCGCGCCGGGCTCGAGACGCATGACGTACTGCGCCTTGTAGTTCGACCGGGGGTCGTCCTGGATCATCACGACCGCGACCTGGGGGAGGCTGAGGCCCTCGGGCGTCTTGGCCGGGTCGTCGACGACGGCGAGCACGGTGCGCGGCCAGCTGTCGCTCGCCTGCGGGAGGGTGAGCGCGACCTTCCCGGCGGGGATGGGCTCGACGGCCGGGATGGCGGCGTTGGCCTTGCGCGCCGTGTAGTTCGTGGTGCGCAGTTCGAGCGCGGGGCCGGCGAGGCGGGTGGCGGCGACGGTGGCGTCGGTCGCGGCGTCGGCGGTCGCGGCCACGGCGGCGACGTCGGCGAGGATGCGCTTCGCCTGCTGCTCGGTGACCGCGGGCGGCTCGATCTGCTTGGCGTTCTCGGCTTCGGCGACCGGGTCGGCGGTCTCGCTCGGTGCGGTGACGGGAACGCGGCCCGCCCAGAAGTCGCTGCTGCAGCCGCCGAGCGCGAGCGCCCCGACGAGCACGACCGGCACGATGGCGATGCGCGGGCTGATCGACCTGCGGCCCTTCGCGTTGGCCTCGAGCGCCTTCGGCTTGGCTTTGATCTGCTTGAATCGCGGCTGGCGCGGCAGCTTCGGCATCTTCTGCGGCGACTTGCGGCGCGGACCGCGGCCGCGGCGGATGTGGGCGATGGCCCAGAACAGCAGCAGCAGGCCGATGAGCAGCATCACGCCGCCGGCGACCACGAAGGTGTTCGCCCACGGGGTGGAGTTGTCGACCGGCCAGGTGACGCTGACTTTGTCGGGGGCCGGCTTGACCCCGTCGGTGACGACGAGGAGGGAGAAGCCCTCGGGCACGTTGATCGTCACGAGCGACTTGTCGGTGTAGCTCGCGAGCCACAGGTCGGAACCGACGGGGGTCGGAACCTCGGCATCCGTCCCCTCGACGAGCTTGCTCGTCAGTTCGCCGGTCGCGGCGCTGTATCCGACGTTGTTGTAGCTCGCGTCGCCGATCCAGGCCAGAACGTCGGACGTGCGCCCGTAGGCGGCGAAGTTGCCCGAGGAGTCGCTGAGGCGCACGGCCTGGCTGCTCGGGTAGGCGTTGAGGGCCTTGCCGCTGATCACGGTGACGGGGGCGTCGGTGGTGATGCTCGTCGACGCGGTGACCTCGTCGGGTACGGCGAGAACCGTCTTCTGGGCGATACCGAGGCCGATGAGCAGCGCGGCGGCAACGAAACTGACAATGGCGAGTACAAATCGCACGGGATACTCCTTTCGTGTCGCCCAGCCAGACGAGGTCGTGGCACCCTCCCCCGATGTTTCACGGGCGCTCGCGCTTAGGGACGAGTGGAGGATTTCCCGGAACCGGTGTCCGGGATGGCAACAGCAAAGACGATCAAGAATAGCCGACCAGCCGGCGTGCGGCCTAACCGAGGCTCTGGGAATTCACTGGCAAACCGCGCGAATCCGGGTCTGCGGCCCGCGTGAGACCGCTCGGCCATCCCCCACTAAACTTCTCGCATGGCTGCTGACGACACTGACTTCGGTACGGAGATGCGCGGATACCGCAAAGAAGCGGTAGACAAGGCGATCGGGGACCTCCGGCGCGAACTCATCAAGGCGAACGCCGACCGAGCCGAGGCGACCAAGGAGATCAAGCGTCTGGCGGCCGTCGCCGACGACCTCCAGGCCGAGCTCGACGAGACCGGCACCCCGACCTACAGCGGGCTCGGCACCAAGCTCGAGAACACCCTCCGGGTCGCGGAAGAGCAGTCCACCCGGCTCATCAGCCAGGCCGACATCGACGCCGAGAAGCTGCGCAACTCGGTGAAGAAGGAAATCCAGAAGCTGTCGACGGATGCGCACGAGTCCGCAGACCGCCTGGTCTCCGAGGCGACCGCGCAGTCGAAGCAGCTGCTCGACAGCTCGCGCGACGAGGCCGAGCACGTGCTGTCCCGTGCCAAGAAGGACGCCGAGACGCTGCTGAACGACGCGACCAAGGAGGCAGCGTCCATCCGCGGCGCCGTAGCCACCGAAGCCGCCGACGCCCGCGCCACCACGAAGCGGGAGGCCGCCGCCATCCGCGCCGCCGGCGAGCGGGAAGCCGCCGAGCTCACGGTCGTCGCCGCCCGCGAGGCCGCGGAGGCCCGCGAGGCCGCCGCGATCCTCGCCCGCGAGACCGAGCTCGGCCGCGCGGAGTACGAGACCGAGAACGCACGACTGCGCGGCGACCTCGCCCGCGATGTGGAGCAGGGCCGCACCGACCTCGCCCGCGACACCGAGGCGGCCCGCACCGAGCTGGCAAACGAGACCGAAGCGGCCCGCGCCGCGCTCGAGAACGAGATCACCGCCGCCCGCACCCACCTCGAGAACGAGACCGCGGCCACCCGCGCCCAGCTGGAGGCCGACACCGCCGCGGCATGGGACGAGCTCGAGACCGAGACCGCGGCCATCCGCGCCAGCCTCGAACAGGAGACGACCGCGGCACGC
>Ga0247809_1000474_pt1 | contig 18912 bp, 17 predicted proteins | sample UWRJL104311B1_FD_180951 | JGI IMG/M metagenome (GOLD analysis project Ga0247809, IMG submission 180951) | Plant litter microbial communities from Arlington Agricultural Research Station in Wisconsin, United States - UWRJ-L104-311B-1 | ecosystem: Environmental > Terrestrial > Plant litter >...
TCGTCGGCAGGTTATGACCTGACTCACCTGTTGGTCGGCTCCGGCGGCACCCTGGCCACCGTTGCCGAGCTGACGGTGAAATTGCACCCGATCCCGGAGGCCATTTCGGCGGCCGTGTGCAATTTCCCCAGCGTCGATCACGCGGTGCGCACGGTTATCCAGGCCATCCAGTTGGGCATACCTATGGCGCGCATTGAACTGATCGACGCACTCACGGTTCGCGCGCTCAATGCCTACAGCAAGACCACGCTGCAAGAGGCTCCCTCGCTGTTCTTCGAGCTGCATGGCTCCGAGTCCAGCGTCAAGGAACAGGTGGAAACGCTACGCATGCTTGCCGACGAACAGGGTGGCCAGGACTTTGAATGGGCACTGCACCCTGAAGACCGCAGCCGACTGTGGCAGGCCCGGCATGATGCCTACTTCGCCGCACTGGCGCTGCGCCCAGGTTGCCGTTCGGTCACGACCGATGCGGTTGTCCCTATCTCGCGACTGGCCGAATGCATCGAGGCGACCGCTATCGATCTGCAGGAACACGACTTGCTGGCCCCCATATTCGGCCACGTTGGCGATGGCAACTTTCATGCGGTGATCCTGATCGACCCGCACGACCCGGCACAATTGGAACGGGCAACCATCGTCGCTCACCGTCTGGCCGAACGCGCCATCGCCATGAACGGTTCATGCACCGGAGAACACGGCGTCGGCCTGACCAAGCAAGCATTCCTGCTGTCGGAATTTGGCCAGAACGCGGTAGACAGCATGGCGGCCATCAAGGCAGCGCTGGACCCACAGCAATTGATGAACCCCGGGAAGATTTTTGCCCGCGGTACACCGGCGGCGTAAACCCGAGATTTGCAAGAGGTACGCTTATGGAAATCCGCCAGCTCAAATACTTCCTGGCCGTTGCCGATGCGGGCAGCCTTTCAGGGGCAGCCCGCAAGGTGCTCATCGCGCAATCGGCGTTGAGCAAGCAGATGTGCGCGCTGGAAGACGAATTGGGTGTGACGCTGTTCCATCGCAGCAATAGCGGCATCGCCATCAATGAGGCAGGCCAGGTGTTCTACGAGTATGCCCTGGGCATTCTCAAGCAATTGCGCGATGCCAAGGCGGCGGTCCTGCCTGGGCATGGAGTATTGACGGGGTCCATCGTAGTGGCGCTGCCGCAGAGCGTTTCGCCGATCATTGCCCTGCCGCTGCTGCAGGCAGTGGGCCGGATCTACCCCCAGGTGGAGCTGCAATTGAATGAAGAGTTGACCGGCAACCTGGTCGACCAGTTGATCCGTGGCAGTGTCGACATCGCGCTGTTCACGCCAACGGGATTGCCTGCGGAAGTGAGCTTCACGCCACTGATTGAAGAGGACCTCTACCTGATCCATCGCGCCAATGACCCTGAGGCGCCGCCACCCGGCGAGGTGACCCTGGCCCAGGCCGTGACGCGGCCGCTGGTCTTTCCCAGCAAGGCCCACAGCCACAGCACCCGGGCCGTCGTCGATCTGGCCCTGGCACATCAACAGCGAGCGCCCGCCGCAGTGGCCATGGAAGTCAACTCGGTCTACATCCTCAAAAGTGCCGTCGAGGCAGGTATTGGACCGACCATCATGCCGCTCAATCTGGCCGTGCGGGAGGTGGCTGAAGGGCGTTTGGTGGCCCACCCCTTCGTTGCGCCTGGGGTATTCCGGACGCTGGGTATCTGCACCTGCGGAACGCGACCCGCCAGCAACCTGCGGACCCTGATCGCGCAGCTGATAAGCCAGGTGGTACACGACATGTGCCGATCAGGCGAATGGCCTTCGACACGTTTACTGCCTGCTACCTGAACAAGAGTTTCATCTTCGCTTCGACAACAACAATAAAGAGGCTAGACATGAACCAACCTCCACTCCCTGCGGGCGTGATGCCCGACCACGCATTGAAATCAGCCTACCGCAAGACGGCCTGGCGGATTATCCCGCTGTTGATCGTCTGTTATCTGGTGGCTTATCTGGACCGGGTCAACGTCGGTTTCGCCAAGTTGCAGATGCTCGACGATCTGAAATTCAGTGACGCGGTTTATGGCTTGGGCGCGGGTATTTTTTTCGTCGGTTACCTGATGTTCGAAATCCCCAGCAACATCGCACTGCACCGCTTTGGCGCTCGCCGCTGGATTGCTCGCATCATGGTGACCTGGGGGCTTTTGTCGGCGGCGATGATGTTCATCGAGACGCCCTTGGCCTTCTACGCGCTGCGTTTGCTGATCGGTATTGCCGAGGCGGGATTCTTTCCCGGCATCATCTTCTATCTCACCACCTGGTTCCCCAGCCATCGACGCGGGGTGATGACAGCCATGTTCATTACGGCCCTGCCCGTCTCGAGCATGCTCGGCGCGCTTATCTCGGGTTTTATCCTGCAAAACCTCAACGGCGTAGCGGGTTACGCTGGCTGGCAGTGGCTGTTTGTCATTGAAGGGCTGCCTGCGGTAGCCCTGGGGGCGGCGGTATTTTTCCTGCTGCGCGACAGAATCGCTGATGCTCATTGGCTGACGCCTGAAGAACGCCAAGGCATGCAGGCGGCCATTGATCGTGAGGCTTCGCAGAAACAGAGCCATCGCCTGCGCGACGGCTTGGTCAATCCGCAGATCTGGCTGCTCGGCGCCGTGTATTTCTGCCTGGTGCTGGGCCAGTACGTGATCAGCTTCTGGCTTCCGACCATCATCCGTAACAGCGGCGTGCAGCAACCGGCGGTTATCGGTGTGCTTAGTGCCATCCCCTATGCGGCAGCTGCAATCACTATGGTGCTGGTAGGACGTAGTTCCGATCGGCGTGGGGAGTACCGCTGGCATTTGGCGATTTGCGCCTGCATCGGCGCACTGGGCATAGCCTTTGGCACCTATTTCGGTGACAACCTGTTGCTTGGCATGATTGGCCTGACCATAGGCACGGCCGCGATGGTCAGCAGCCTGCCGGTTTTCTGGGGCATGCCCAGCGCAGTGGTTGGCGGTGCAGCCGCCGCGACGGGCGTCGCGCTGATCAACTCACTGGGCAATATTGCCGGTTTCTTCAGCACGATTGTCGTGGGTTGGTTGACTCAAGTAACCGGCAATACCCATGCAGCGATGTACATCATGGCGTCGATACTGGTCGTCGGTGGTGTGCTCGGATTGCTCGTTTACCACCTGCGCCCGACGCCTGTCGCCCAGGCAGTTTAAATAGCTGACAAAACTTCCGAGCCAATTTTAAAGCACATGCGCTGAGGCCCCAGTACGCCCTGATGAAACTGTCAGGGCCAGGCTGAACTCGTCTCGAAAAATCTGCGCGCCTACAAAACAACAATTAGAAAACAACAGGAGCACATAACAATGACAAAAATCTCCCCTGTAAATCCTTTAATGCTGTGCGCCATTGGCGGCTTGTTGGCCGGCCCGGGCACTGCTTTCGCTGACTTCCTGGCGGACAGCCAGGGAAACCTGAACGTGCGCAATTTCTATTTCAATAACGACTATAGAAATCAGCCAGGTCCTCAAGGCCAAAGCAAAATACGCGAGTGGGGCAATGGCTTCATGCTGGATCTCAAGTCAGGCTACACCGAGGGTACATTGGGCTTCGGGCTTGATGCACTCGGTACTCTGGGCGTACGCCTGGACGGAGGGGCAGGCAATCATCGGGGCAGTTCCATGTTCCCCGATGACAGCGATGGGAATGCGGTTCATGAGTTCAGCCGGCTGGGTGTCACCGCCAAGGTCAAATTATCAAAGACCGAACTCAAGGTCGGAACGCTGCTACCCAAACTGCCGATCCTGGTAGCGAACGACGGTCGACTGCTCCCGCAATTGTTTGAAGGCGCAATGTTGACCTCCAAACCCCTGGACAGCTTGACTCTGGTTGGCGGGCGCATCAACGAAGCCACCGGGCGAGCGTCGACTAACCGTTCGGGGCTGGCCGTTGCTGGAGGGCGGCGCGAAAGCAACAATTTCTCCTTCGCCGGAGCAGACTATCAATTGAGCAAACCGCTTCTTCTACAGTATTACCATGCCAAACTCGAAAATTATTACGACCAAGACTTTCTTGGCTTGGTACACACGTTTCCCATTGCCGAAGGGCAAACATTCAAAACCGATTTGCGCTACTTCCGAACCCGGGCGGAGGGTAAAAACGATACTGCCCAAGGACGAGCTGCCGGTTACACACTCAGCGGCTTTGGCGAGACCCCGGGCCGAATAGACAATGACACCTGGGCGGCGATATTCACTTACAACGTGGGCGGCCATTCGCTCACAGGTGGTTATCAGAGGGTGTCTTCCGGCAGCAACTTTACCCAATTGAACCAGGCCAGCACAGGCGAAGGTGCCGCCGGCTCCAGTACTTATCTGCCTACGGACAGATTCGTCTCGAGCTTCCTGCGGGCGGGCGAAGATACCGTGTTCGGCATGTATTCCTACAACTTCGTTGCTTCCGGATTCCCCGGCCTGACAGCGTCCATGGGCTACTACCGTGGCACTCATATCATCCAGTCCGGCGCACAGGATGCTCAAGAGTGGGAGCGCGACATCATTGTTGATTACGTCATTCAAAGCGGCAGTTTCAAGGGGCTGGGATTGGGCCTGAAAAACGCGATGCTTCGAAGTGGTGTACCGAGTGACGGCGCCCAGGATCAGACCCGACTAGTAATGTCCTACACGCTTCCCTTGTTTTGAATTCGAACCCATCAAGGGCTTCTATACGATAGCCCCGGCCTCCCTGTTCGGGGCCGGGCAACGGTAATCATGATGACCAAGACTGCAAACACTCATATCAGTAACGCATCTGCGTCCAGGCTGGAGGCTATCCGCAGTGTTGCCCTGCGCATGTTCGTCAATGAGGGGTATCAGGCCGTGAGCTTGCGCCAGCTTGCCGAGCACGCAGGGTTGCAGGCGGGTTCGCTTTATCACTACATCGAAAGCAAACAATGCCTTCTGTTCGAATTCATTGAGGAACATGAGTATCACCTGCTCCACTGCGTCAGCAAAACGCCCCTCCCCCGCTTCGATCCAAGGTCTGCATTAGGGCACTACCTCGGCGCTTACTTGCGGTTCGCGTTGCCACGGCGCCAGTGGCACATACTGTCCACGCGCGAGAGCTACTGCCTGGAGCCCGCTCGAAGAGCGAAAATCGAGGGATTGCGCGCCAAGCAGGCGCAGCTTTTGAAAGACATTATTGTGTTGGGCATGGCTGGCAGACGCTTCCAGGTTGATGACCTGAACATCACGGTGGCCACCGTGCGGGCCATGCTGGATGGCGTGGTGCTGGGGCCGCTCAGCAATGATTTCCGGACGGAGGTTCTCATCAAAGACGTACAGCGGATGGTGCTTAGGTCACTGCTCACTGACCGGCAATGATCCAGCCTTTAATTAAATCACGCGGGAGAAAATGCCATGCCCCGTCGCCCTCAGGAGTCCGCCGAGCCATGCTTTGGGTTTCTTCTTTGGCAAAGCGGCTGTTGATGTACCACCGCGTCTCGGTCACTTTCACGTGACCATCGACGACTGGAAAGGTACATGGGCGCACACTAGTGATGATCCGATTATGCTAGTCGGACTGACACCCGGCACTCATAAGATTCTTCTTGAAGTGGCCGACCCGACTCACAAAATCCTCACCAGTACGATAGTGAGTTCAACAGTTCCGGCAAAGAAACCAACGGGCGCCCCGCATAGCCGATGGTCACGCAGTAAAACCCTGACTGTAGAGTGTTCATGGCTGACTGCTGTGATTTCAAAAAAGCCCAATTTTCCAGACACATCTGACTGGATACTTCTGGTCGATTTCAGTCTGGCGCGAAGGACAGAAAACGGCCAAAAGCAGTCAGTCATGGCAAAAAACAACTCGAAGCTATTTTTAGCGCTGTCCGTCCTGCTACGCTTTTAATATCTCCAATGGATTGGGGAATCACTCACAAAACTCAGTGAGGTAGCGAAACGTGAGAGGCAGATTGATTGGGGCTACCGTCTTCATCACGACGGAAGCAGCCATTCACTGGATTGGTAATACCTATCCAGAGCAGACCCCCAAGCGCTACAGCTGCAGCAGCTGGAGGCATGTCCTAAACGATTCACGACAGTTCGAAATACGAAAATCCCAAGCTGATAATGAACGTACTGCCGTCTGGTATCGCAGCAAGGTCAGCTGAATGGGTATCCGACACCCTTCGGGATGTTATGCGACAGCAATGTCACCTAATAAGAGTTACCCAACAGAGGTCCATCTTGAGCAAAGACAAGCCAACTCAGGCCATTCGCATGAGGGTCATTGTTGTCGCGCCGCCACCTGGCGTCCGATTCGCTGTTCAACGAGGCAGGTCGGAGCTACTTGAACCGTCCGCTGAGCATGTCGATGCTATTCAATTCGACTTCTCGCTTCGCTTGGGATCACCTCTACCGGAAGGTCCCAATTTACTTGGTGAGTTTGCGCAGGGCTCGCCCTCGGATCGCTTCGTCTACGTCAACTCAGGCACCCTTGCAGGCCAAACCGAGTCCTGCTGGTCACGTCGTGCAAAGCTGAAACTGGCCTCCATTCCGCACTCGATCGTCGAAGCTGCCGCCACTAAGGCTGAGGCAATCATCGAGGTTCGCGTTCCCGGCACCATGGGCGATGGCGGGCCGGTTTGCGCCTCAGTGAAGCCGCAAACTGTCGTATGGAGTCTTGTGCAGAATATTGCTTAACCCTTCCATCGAGCTGACATGCCCCGGCAGGGCGGGTCATGCAGCTCATGTCAAACGATCCTGTTGAAAAAGTCGACCATTGGTTTGCGTATCGGAAAAGTACGCGCCTGAGAGCGAAATTTTTTCTTTTGGTAGAGGCTTCTGGACTCGGATTTCACGAAGCAGCGTGCAAAAAAGGCGTTTTCACCGGTCAATGACCAAGCAGTTTGGGTCGATTGCAGCCCTTTGCGACAGGTAGAAATCGGCCAAAAACAGCCCGTCAGATGTGCCTATGAAACCAGGACCGATTCAGAAGTCGCTCTGCTGGCGATTCAATATTATGATCGAAAGGCCAGCGAGGTTTGTACGATCGTGGCAGGCCAGGAGTTAGAGCGGTTTGCCTAAGCCTTGAGAGCGCTTGCAAGGTCGCTCTTCACCCTCGCGTTAATATTGAAGAATGTTTATGCGATTAGCGGCGACTCCTGCAGTAGACAATAACTATCGAGGGAGCGAAACATGAATGGGGATGGGGTAATGGAAAATAAGATTGGCAAAGGAAAGTCTTTTGCCAAACGAATCTACCTGCCACGCCTTATTGGCCTGGCGATTGGCATGCTGAGCGTACTGGCCGCCATTGCGCCGCTGGGCCTGCCGGGATGGGTATGGGTACTGTTGCTTTTCAACGGCTTGGTTTGGCCGCATCTGGCCTATCAATTGGCCACCCGTGCTAGTGAGCCGTATCAGGCGGAGCGGCGCAACTTACTCTACGACTCAGTGATGGGCGGGTTCTGGACCGCGACCATGCAGTTCAATCCGTTGCCTGCCGTCACCATCCTTTCGATGATGACGATGAACAACGTCGCTGCAGGCGGCCAGCGTTTATTCGTGCATGGCGCGCTGGCCCAAGTTGTCGGAATTCTGCTTGCGATAACACTGTTCGGCCCGCAGGTGCAACTTACTGCAACCGCCCTACAGATCTACGCCTGCTTGCCCATGCTGACGCTCTACCCATTAGCGCTGGGCTGGGTCTGTTATCGCCTGGCCATTAAGCTCGCCGACCACAAGCGCCGTCTTAGCGCCCTGAGCTGTACCGACAGTCTCACCGGCCTGCTCAATCATGGGGCGTGGAAGGATTTGCTTCACCTGCAGTTTTTCGCCTTCCGGCAGGAGAGCTTCGAAACGGTGATCGCGATCATTGATGTCGATCACTTCAAACAGATCAACGACACTTACGGCCATCTCGTTGGCGACAGCGTGCTACGCCAGCTGAGCGCCGAACTTAAGAAAAACCTTCGCCAAGGTGACCTAGCCGGTCGCTTTGGTGGAGACGAGTTCTGTGTGATCCTGCCCAACAGCCCACTGAGCCAGGCCGGCGAAATTATGGAGCGACTGCGAGGGGCAATGGGCAACTACCGCAATGAGCAACTGCCTGAGCTGCGAGTCAGCCTGAGTATCGGCTTGGCATCGTGCTGCAGTGCAATGACCGACGCCGCAGACTGGCTCAACGAAGCCGACAAGGCACTGTATGCGGCCAAGAACAGTGGGCGCGACAAGGTCCATTTCACCTTAGGCGACATCGTCAACGCACCTTGAATCACAGTGGATTCGCTAGACACCTTGTAAACCAATTTTTTGATCTGTAAACCACTGAGGTTAACAACTCAAAAAAGTGGTTTATAGCAACCAGGTAATTTCCTCGTGGAAACTGCTGGGATAATGCCCCATGGAGCGCGTGTTTCGCAGCTTGAAAACTGAATGGACCAGCACACGCCGTAGTTACGACCGGCAGAGAACGGCCAGAATGAGACGTTCGTTTGCGTCGGGATACCCCTATCCAGTCGTCAGGCATTAAGCACTGTAGAGATGGTCGCGTATGAACTCGATGAACCGCTGGGACTTCGCAGGAAGCAGCCGTGTTTCGGTCAGTGCGTAGACCGAGATGCAAGTGCGACTACGACGAGTTGTGCCACATCCTCGAGGCACCGTGCGCCTGACAGATGCGGACGGCGTGGCGAAGACCTACGGGCCGGGGGATTCGTTCGTGGTGTCGGCGGGGTTCAAAGGAACCTGGGGAAACATCACGCCGGTGCGCAAGGTGTATTTCATTCTCGGATGAGTTCGGCCCGGGCGGATAACGATGACAACTTTGCCGTCGCCTACCTGGGCCTGTCCTGCCCCGTCTCCGGGTCCGTCACCTGCGGATCGGACTTGCGCCCGGCCCTGGCAAGCCGGGACGACGTGTCGTGCGAGCAGTCAGGCCTGCGCCTCGCCTCCGAACGCCGGCATCCCGTACGTCAACGCAAGTTCCAAGGCCGTTTACAAGGGGTATAACTATCAGAACAAAAGGCGGGGCGCCCGGAATAGGCCCTCCAAAGGCAGCGCCCGGGCCAGGCGCCCCAAGCATGATCGGCACCTGCAGCGCGGAGCGATGTGATGAGTTCCAGAGCATGGCGATGGGCTCGCAAGAGCCTTCTTGGCTGCATCGAACTGGCCTTGCTGGTCACTCCACTGTGCGCGAGCGCCATGTTCAAGTGCCAAACCAGGGACGGAGCCATCAGCCACACCAGCCAAGCCATCGCCAGCGCCCGCTGCACTCGCCTGAATGGCATGGCGGGCGCCGGCGTTGACGCCAAGGCAATGGCCCTGCCACGGCTTGCGCGGGACGACAATTCAGGCGCGGTGCGGATTCGGGTGTACACCTTCATCCACCGGGGTATTCGTCAATATGTGAGCCGGCGCCCCGTGGGGATCTCCGCACGGGTCGATGTCCTTGAGCTCTATTACATCAAGGGCTGCTATCTGTGCATGGCGCCGAAGGATTTCAAGGTCGCTTCACTGCGCCTGGACACCCATTCCTATCGGCGGGAGATCGAAGCCGCTTCGGATCATTATGGTGTCGACAGGGCGCTGGTCCGCGCAGTGATACATGCCGAATCGGCGTTTCGCCCCAACGCCATTTCAGAAGCCGGCGCCCAGGGGCTGATGCAGTTGATGCCCGCCACCGCCGAGCGATTCGCCGTGGGCGATCCGTTCGACGCACGACAAAACATTCGTGGCGGCGTGCGCTACCTGGCCTGGCTGCTCAAGCGTTTCAACGGCAACCAGATGCTGGCGTTGGCAGGTTACAACGCCGGCGAAACGTCCGTGGACGAGTACAACGGGGTACCTCCCTACGCCGAGACGCAATCCTACGTCACTCGCGTGCAGTCCTTGACCGAACGCTATCGCAACCTTCGCTAGTACCGTAGGGCGCATAACCCGGAATAGGTAATACGCCTGGCGGGGGTCGGTGAAACAGGGGGCACTGCTATCTCCATATAGGGGGCATTACACCCGCCTGACCGGGCGCTCGACCAAAATACTCAGCCAGTGGCGATGAAAGTGGGTGGTCAAGTCCATGCAGTTACGCAAGATGGCTTGATCGGACGATTGCCAATCAGGCAAATCCCTGACGCTCGTACAAACCGCCTGCTCCCATAGATCCTCAGGGGGTAATTGCAACCTTCATCACGCCATCCCTTTGATGAGCAAACAACTCATACGCCGCTTCGATGTCATCCAGCTTGTAGCGATGAGTCACCAGCGGCGACAAGTCCACCCCGCCATTTTCCACCACCGCCATCAAGCGTCGCATGCGTTCTTTGCCACCGGGGCACAATGTCGTGATGATGCTGTAGTCGCCCAGACCGGCAGCGAAAGCGTCCAGTGGAATGCGCAGATCGCTGGAGTAAACCCCAAGGCTCGAAAGCCGACCTCCCGGACGCAGAACCCGCAACGCCGACTCAAAGGTCCCCTGAGTACCCAATGCTTCGATGGACACATCGACACCACGCCCATCCGTCAGGGCCATGATTTGTTCAACCACATCACCGTCCTTGAAGTTGACGACATGCGTGGCCCCCAGTTTTTTAGCCACGCTCATCCGTTCGGCGACCGCATCGACGCCAATAATCGTGGTCGCGCCTTTAAGCCGTGCACCGGCCACCGCGCAGAGCCCAATGGGTCCCAGGGCGAACACCGCGACGGTATCGCCGATTTCCACCCCGCCTCGCTCGGCTCCGGAAAAGCCGGTGGACATGATGTCCGGGCACATCAGCACCTGTTCGTCGCTGAGACCTTCCGGTATGGGACATAGATTGGCCAACGCATCGGGTACCAATACATATTCAGCCTGGCAACCATCAATGATATTGCCAAACTTCCAGCCACCGGTGGCCCGAAAGCCATGCCGGGTATCCGGGCCATCCTGTGAACCACAGCCGCACAGGCACGCATAACTCTGTCCACTGGGGGTAATCGCACCCGCTATCACCCGCTGGCCTTCGACAAAACCGAGTACCTGCGAACCGAGCCGCTCGATGATGCCGACCGGTTCGTGACCGACTGTCAGGCCTTTGGCTACAGGATATTCGCCACGCAGGATATGCACGTCGGTACCACAGATCGTGGTGGTTGTTATGCGAATCAGCGCATCGAGGGGCCCGACTTCGGGAATGGGTTTGTCGTCGAGCACGATCCGGTTTTTTTCGACGAATATTGCTGCTTTCATGGTGGCCATGGTGATCCCCCTGATCAATATGCGATTGAGTTCAGCACGAAATCCGGACACTGACGGATTGCCGGATCAAAGGTTAACAGCAGCCTGTCTTCGTAATTGCCATTGGCCTTGACCCAACCCTGTACGGTACTCACACGCTAAGTCGAACCAAGGCTTCGCTGATCTATCGCAGGACGAAGAACCTGAGACCTGTCCAGCTCCTGCAGGGTTATATGAAACTTGAAAGCACCATCAGATACTGGGAATCGTGGCCAGTGAATGACCAACGTTCACGGACGGCAAACAGCAGATCGTGTTGAAAAAATCGAACCAGGTTGACACCCCGGCTGGCTAGGTCGAATGCAAATTCGGTGGTCAAGTCAGTGTAATTTACCCAGGTGCCAGCGGATCTGGAGAAGTGGCTCCAGCGAGCGGCGAGTTCAGCTAGTCTTTCCGCATCAGTTACTCGAAGACGATACCCATTGCCACAGACCAGCCAATGGCAAGGCTGCGTGTTCCAGCAGCCCACCCTGAACAGGCAGGTCATCGATGTATCAGAACTTAGCACTGCTCGCCGCCTTCCTCCTTATTTACAGCATATTTGCGGGGCGCTTCGAGTCACGCCTGCTCAATGGCCCGCTTATGTTCATGCTTGCCGGTCTGCTTCTCGGCCCGGCATTTTTGGGCATTCTGCAACCCCGGATTGACAGGGATGACCTCAAGTTCCTTGCTGAGCTGACACTGGCGATTGTTCTGTTCAGCGATGCGGCCAACGCCAACCTGAAGGTCCTGCGGGCCAATGAAGGACTTCCGCTGCGCTTACTGATGATAGGGCTACCACTGACAATAGCGGGTGGTTGGCTAGTCGGCGTCTGGCTGTTCCCACAGGTACCACCGTTGGAATTGGCGATACTGGCAACCCTTCTGGCACCCACCGATGCTGCGCTCGGTAAAGCTGTTGTGAGCAATCCCAAAGTTCCCGCGCCCGTGCGTGAAGGGTTAAACGTTGAGAGCGGGTTGAATGATGGAATCTGCGTCCCAGTGTTGCTTATGTTTTTGGCAGTGCTGGTCGAACAGCAGACACAGTCCCCTATCTCACTGGCATTAGAGTTAGTTATCGAGGAACTGGGCATCGGCGCATTCATCGGTATTACCCTTACATTCATCGCCTGGCGGTTGCAGCGCTACTCCGGAAATCACCAATGGCAGACGCCCATGTGGTCACAGTTGACCCTGCCCGGGCTCGCCATTCTGTGCTTTGCCACAGCGCAAACACTGGGTGGTAGCGGGTTTATCGCCGCGTTCGTCGGTGGGCTGCTCGCAAATTTTCTATTTACCGAGCAAAAGCACCAGATGCTCAAGGCCAGCGAAGAGTTCGCCAGCCTGTTATCGGTCATTACCTGGGGCGCATTTGGTGCACTGGTGATCCCTTGGGCCTGGAGCGGTCTCACCCTGAACATCTGGCTTTACTCGGTGCTCAGCCTGACCGTGATTCGCATACTGCCCGTGCTGATCAGTCTGGTGGGAACCCGCTTCGATTTCGAAACCCGCCTCTTCATTGGTTGGTTCGGCCCGCGAGGTCTGGCCAGCATTGTCTTCGCCGTCATGATATTGGCCTCCCCTCTACAAGCAAGTCGTACCTTGGTGGCTACGGCTGCCTGTACCGTTTTACTCAGCGTGCTGTTACATGGTCTGAGTGCCAATCCATGGGTTGCACGGCTGGCCGGTCGTGATCATTGATAGTTGGGTCAGAAGCAATGCAATTCGGTGCTCATGTGCGACTACGCACTTAAGCAACGCTATGCACAATCCCGGATCAAAGGTCATGGGTTGTCATGAAGTGAAAAAACACTGTCGCCAAATGAAATGTTGGCCAGCCGCTCGTCTATAAAATGCTGCTCCAGATGTGTGGCAAGTCCTGGCTTTCTGCGGCTCGCCCAGCCGACACAATGCTCAGTCGCTTGCCCGCAGCCATATAACTTCCGGGCGTCCGTCTTGGGTGCCTTTCTGGAGTGTCACAATGAATAAGAAAGATAAAGATCTCTCCCAGCAAGCTGCGATGCACACGTTGAACCTGAACCCAGCGTTCGGTCCTCGCGGGCGCGACCTGCTCGGCACTGCTCGCATGGTCTTGCGACAGGTGTTGAAGCAACCCGTGCATAGCGCTCGGCATATGGCTGCATTCGGCGTCGAGCTGAAAAATGTCCTGCTCAATCGCTCGCAGCTCGAGCCAGCGGCGGGAGACAAGCGCTTCGACGAGCATACCTGGCAGCACAACCCGCTCTACCGTCGCTACAAGCAGACTTACCTGGCCTGGTGCCAAGAGATGAACGAATGGATCAGCACCAGCAACCTTAGCGAACAGGACGCTCAGCGTGGTCAGTTCGTCGTCGGCCTGTTGACCGAGGCGATGGCGCCGACCAACACCATGGCCAACCCGCTAGCGCTCAAGCGCTTCTTTGAAACCGGCGGCAAGAGCGTTCTGAATGGCTTCTCGCAGCTGACCCGGGACTTTATCGAAAACGGCGGCATGCCGAGCCAGGTGGACAAGACGGCGTTCGAGGTGGGCCACAATCTGGGCATCACCGAAGGTGCGGTGGTGTTTCGCAATGAGCTGCTGGAGTTGATCCAGTACAAGCCCCGTACCGAGCAGGTGCAGGTGCGTCCGTTGTTGGTGGTGCCGCCACAGATCAACAAGTTCTACCTGTTTGATCTGACGCCGCAGAAGAGCCTGATCCGGTTTCTCCTCGACAGCGGTATCCAGACCTTCGCTGTCAGTTGGCGCAATCCGGGCAAGGCACAGCGTGAATGGGGGTTTTCCAGCTACGTTGAAGCCCTTAAGGAAGCGATCGACGCGGTTCTTGCAATTACCGGCAGCGCCGACCTGAATACCTTCGGAGCCTGTTCCGGAGGCTGCACCATGTCCTCACTGTTGGGTCACTACGCCGCCCTGGACGAGAAAAAGATCAATGCCTTTACCCTGGCGGTCAGCATGTTGGACATACGCCCCGACACCCAGGTCGGGCTGTTCGCCGACGAGAAGACCCTGGAGGCAGCCAAGCGCCGTTCCTATCAGGCTGGCGTGCTGGAGGGCCGCGAGCTGGCCAAAGTGTTCGCCTGGATGCGCCCCAATGACTTGATCTGGAGTTACTGGGTCAACAACTACCTGCTCGGCAAAGAGCCCCCGGCATTCGATGTCCTCTACTGGAACAACGACACAACCAACCTGCCAGCCACGCTGCACGGCGAATTCATTGATATGTACCAGACCAATCCATTCGCCCGCGCCGGTGCGATGGAGGTCTGCGGCACACCGATAGACCTCACTCAGGTCACCAGTGACTTCTACTGCATCGCAGGCCTGACCGACCACATCACTCCGTGGGACGCCTGCTACCGTTCCATGCATCTGTTTGGCGGTCAGGGCGAGTTCGTAGTGTCCAACAGCGGGCATATCCAGAGCATCCTCAACCCGCCGGGCAACCCCAAGGCGCACTTCATGACCGGCAGCAACCTGCCAGTCGAGGCTCAGGAGTGGATGGACGCTGCCAATAAACAAGCGGGCTCCTGGTGGACCCACTGGCAGGCCTGGGTGCAGGAACGCTCGGGTGATCGCAAAAAGGCTCCCAAAAAACTGGGCAACAGGACCTATGCCGCTGCTGAGGCTGCACCGGGTACCTACGTGCACATGCGCTGAACCTGCAGTCATCGGAGGGGCGTGTCCGGCGCCCCATCCATCCCTCGTTTTCAGCCTCATGACCCTGCAGGCATAGGGCGGCCATGAGCACACAATGGCAAATGACCGAGCCGGACCAAAAACTATCTCGCAGATTTCATTGTTCAAGGGGTAGCAGAGAACACCGCTTCGTAAATCTCGAATGGGTTGTCTGCGATAAGCAGTTGTCTCGCGCGGCTGACAGCGCGTTCCAGAGAGACATTGTCGAGTGCCTGGATGATCAACAACCCCGAAAACTCTCCTTCCTGGCTGCTACGCATCGACTTCTCGCGAGTAGCGATAGACGTAGCGTCGGTCTGCACGGTCATCATCTGAACGTTTACGACCCAATCCAACTCCGCCAGCGTCTCGGCCAGTTGAAGTCCCTTCGACCCTGTCAATGCGTCAGGCAGCACGCCATCGAAACGCGCAATGGCGAGATGACTTCCATGTGCGTCGACATTACCGCCACTCACATCGACCGAACCGCCACCGCGACGGAACTGCATCAGTTGGGGCATGACCCGTTGCGTCCATGGAGTTGGATCATTGAGTCGTGCGAGATACCCCGCGCTGGACATTACGCTGGCTTCAGCCAACTCATACAACATGAAATATTGCGATGGTTGACTGTCGCGCCGCCTGAACACGCGGCCCGAGAGAAAGCCCGGCACGCTGACACGCTCGAAAATATGTTCGCGTGTAAGCCAGTGCAAATAGTCTGTTTCCGCCTCCGCCGCAATCGTGCTCCAGATCGCAAGCAAGCCTTTGGATTGGTCGGTCATCAATGTTCTCGCTTTTACGGTTTCGATGTAGCGGTGCGACCAGCGCACCGCTGGATTAGATCAAGAGTTCGCGTGACGCACTTGCGCATGCTGGTTGCCGGCGACCTCATCGACTGAATCGAGGCGATTCATGTCGACACCCGCTGTTTCCGGACCTATTGCAATCATGCAGAAAGAGATCACGTTCAGTGTTCCGACAAGTGCCACGAGCGCCCACGGCGAGCCGTTGCTCAAGGTCAAGAGCCAGGTTGCGACAATCGGAATCGGGCCACCCGCGAACAGGCTAGCGCCCGTGAAAGCCAGAGCCGAAGCGGAATAGCGGACATTGGTCGGAAATGCTTCGGCGAACGCAACAGGCTGAATACCGGTCTGGACTTGCGTGAAACCCAAGAACAAGCCCATTGCAATTGCCATCGTGGCGAAATCTTTGGTTTGAAGCAAAGGAAAGTACAGCATCATCATGATGAACGTCGCGGTCGACGCAATAAGGAGAGTGCGCTTGCGCCCGATCCGGTCACTGAGCAGGCCGCCCATGATTGAACCGACTATGGCGCAGGCATTGGCGATCATTAACAGCGTAAACCCATCCTGTTTAGGAATACCGAGGGTATTCGTCAAATAGCCGAGGGTGAACACAACGGCGAGATAGAACATTGCCGTAGGGCCGCAGAAGAACAGCATCAGCCGCAGAATGGTTTTCCAGTGAAGTCTGAAGGCGTCGCGAAGTGGGCTACTGACCGTCGCGACTGCCGACTGTTTCATCTGTACAAAAGCGGGCGTCTCCTCTACTCGCATTCGTATGTAGATACCCATCAGAACTAACAGGAAACTCATGACGAAGGGAATTCGCCAGCCGTAACTCATAAAGTCATCTGCGCTCATGGAGGCTGAAAGCAGAAGGAGCACGGCATTTGCGACTATCTGACTGAGCGGTGCGCACATGCCGATAAGGCCGGAATACCGGCCGCGTCGGGCCGCAGGCGCATGTTCGAGCGCCATGAGTTGCCCACCGGTCGATTCGCCCCCAAGTGCAAATCCCTGGATGATGCGCAGCAAGACCAGCAAGATGGGCGCGAGTATCCCAATTTGCGCATAGGTCGGAAGCAGTCCCATCAGCACGGAGGTGATACCCATTGCCGATACGGTGCCGAGCATCAGGTTACGCCGGCCAATCTTGTCGCCCAAATGGCCACAGATAATGGCTCCGAGTGGCCGTGCAGCGAGGCCCACACTGAACGTGGCCAAAGATGCCAACAGCGCAGAACCAGGCTCCATCGCAGGGAAGAACAACTTGGGCAACACAGTAGCTGCGACAACCCCATACAACGTGAAATCGAACCATTCCAAAGCGGTTCCGACTGTAGCAGCGGTGACTGCCCGATTCGCCATGGACCGCGACGAACTGTTTGAATCGTTCCCCATACTTATTACCTCCGCTGTACAAGATGCTCGCAGATACAAACACCAGTACTGTTTATTGTTAGTTATTGTCAGGCATACGAAGTACTGCAGTTTAAGTTTTAACTTACCGCTCAGGCACAGACCAACCCGCCAACTTAATTGACAAAGTTGGCAGTTTAATTAAATCAGATAGATGCGCGACGCATGATCGGTGAAACGCTACTTGCTTCAGACAACTCTGCTGCCGTCGACAAGAGCGCCGGCAGAAGCTCCTTCATCCTTTTGTGAGTAAGCCGTGACATCGGTCCTGCAATAATGAGAACCGCGCCAACTTCGCCATTGCCAGTAGTCACCGTCGTCGCCAGGGAACTCATTGCCGGCAAGAACATTTCTTGCGTCGTGGCGTAGCCGTCCTTGCGTGCAGCTTCAATGAGCGGAAGAAGGGTTTTGAAGGTAGTGGGTGCGCAGGGACCAAAGTTGGCCGGAAGGCCAAATCCTTGCCCCGAGACAAGCCGCATGATTTCTTCGTCGCTCTTTCCGGCCAGCCAGCTTATACCGGCGGCACTGCATGACAGGGTGACCGGGCGGCCCATCTCTGGGTCATAGCGTAACCCTTCCCGTGCGCCCTGGGCCTTGGCGACATAGACCAGTTGCTCACCATCGACGACCGCCAGGCGTACCAGCTCTCCAGATATTACCGCCAGCCGTTCAAGGATCGGCTGAGCAATATCAACCACTCCGCCGGCACTCAAGAAGCGCAGTCCCAGGGATGGCAACTTCATGGTCAAGGTGAATTCACCTCGTCTTTCGTCCTTGCGGACGTAGCCCTGCTCGATCAAATCCGCGAGCAACCGGTGTATGGCCGTGATAGGCAGATCGAGAACAGCCGTAAGTTCAGAGAGCGTCATGCCCTCCGGCGAGTTGGCAAGCTCTTCCAAAACACGAAGGATGCGTTCAGCAACGGCGCTCATAAATTGTCGACGTCCAAGCGGTTACAGGGCCGAAATTGGCAGCTGACACACTATAGTGAAAACAGTTTTCAAAATGCAAACTGTTTTCACTTTTCCAGTTTCTGTTTGGATCAGTGATGCCGGCCGATTTTGTCCTGACGGTGACTATCGCCGGATGCCGAAACGGGCAGCCAGGTTTTTGGCTTCTCCTACAGGAACACTTTTCGTGCCCCAGCGAAATGTCGCTCCATTTGAATTCTGGGGGCTAGCCGGGGACCATGAACTGGCAATAGTCAGGGCTTTACTGTGTGACCGTCGTCAACGTGCGGGGCGTCAGCTGGTTTCTTCTCGGGAACAATAAAACTCACTGTCGTGCTAGTGAGGATATTGTGCGATGGGTCAGCCACTTCAAGAAGAACCTTGTGAGTGCCGGGCGTCAGCCCAACCAGGATAATCGGGTCTTCACTGGTGTGCGCCCATGTACCTTTCCAGTCGTCGACGGTGACGTGAAGGTGACCGAGACGCGGCGAAACCTCAACAGCCGCTTTGCCAAATACCGGCATGATTCTGGCGCGCTCTGTTTGAAATTGGATAATGACAACACCCCGGGCGAGCGGCTCGGCAAGCGGCGGATAGGCAATGATTTTTGGCACCGTCTCAGAGGCCAATGGGAGTATGGCCGGTGGGTGATTGGTGTCTGCTATCCCCTCCCCGGACGCTCCCATGCAAAAGAAGACAGCCAAAGACAGGGCTAATATATTTCCGGCAGCGAAGGGCATGGGATGTTCTCCCGCGTTGTTTCATTAAGGCTAGATCAATCAGAGCCGTTGTCTATGTCATGAAGAATGTGTCGCCGCGTCAATTCAAAACAG
>Ga0247809_1000476_pt1 | contig 18873 bp, 12 predicted proteins | sample UWRJL104311B1_FD_180951 | JGI IMG/M metagenome (GOLD analysis project Ga0247809, IMG submission 180951) | Plant litter microbial communities from Arlington Agricultural Research Station in Wisconsin, United States - UWRJ-L104-311B-1 | ecosystem: Environmental > Terrestrial > Plant litter >...
ATGTTTTAAAATCAGCCGAATTCGAAACAGAACCATTTGGTACATAATAACCGTTATTGTCGTTATTCCAAAACATTACGTAATTTACCTCGATAATATTGGCATCAAATGTTGGATTGTCATTAAGTGCCGTGTATAAATAGTTTGAAAACCAGTCAGCAACAGGAGGTATTTCTGCTGTAATGCGATAACCAGTTTCCGTCAATGCTACAATTTTCTTGTTGATTAGTACCATATTCGATAGCATTTTAAGTTTTGCGTTTGCTTTTCTTGCACCCTCATTGCCCTGATTGTTAAAATCTCCATAATTGTCCATTCCTAAAACATCTACGTAGGCATCACCCGGATAACGGCTTAAATATCCTTCAGGTGTGTTGTAGGAATTGTCAGGAGAAAACGCATATAAAACATTATGTACACCTTTGGTGTTTTTTAAATAATCAACGGTGAATTTATAAGCGGTTTTATATTCTTCAGGAGTACAAAAATTAGCGCCCCACCAAAACCAGCTTCCATCAAATTCATGAAAAGGCCTGAAAATTATAGGAATCAGTTCGCCTTTTGAGCCTTTTAAATTTAAGAATACGCTCGCTACTTTATCTAGCTTCTTTTTGTACCATCCATGATTCGATCCACCAGGTAAAATACTTTTAAAGGCAGTGTTTTTTTGTTCTGTTGTCATATCAGAAGTATAAAAACTATCTTCATTGTAAGGTTCTCTCAAATGCCATGAAAAAGTATTTATCATACCTTTTGCATAAGCTGCCTTAGTGTCATTTATAATTTTTTGTTCCTGTTGATAAAACCAGTTATCAGATTGATTATTATTGTTTTTGTCGGTTATAAACATAAAATCTGAACCTAAAAGAGCAGGATCATAGCCCGTGTTTTTTTTGATATCAGAATCTCCGCCGGCATTCTGATAGAAACCGTTGAAAGCATCTTGTTGTCCAACAGCTACTTTAGTTTTGCCTAATTTTTTAAGATTATAAAATAAGGCTACAGTTTCTTTTGTAGCTTGTTTATCTGAAATATAGTTGGTTACATTTTGTGGCGTTAATCCGTCTGTGCCTATCACTACCGGAGGTTCGTTTATCACTTCATCCTCTTCTTTATTATCCGAAGAACAACCTGCGATTGTTAAAACCAAACTTAAAAATACTATTTTGAGAAAATTAGTTTTCATTTTTTTAGATTTTAATTCGGTTAAGAAGTTCTAAACAAGCCCGGCTGTTATGATAAGGACATTTCCAAAAACCAGCCTTATCTTTTTCAATCACGCTATAATCTTTATAGATTCCCCAAAACCATTCTCCGTTTTGTTGATCTAAAATATGTGTTTTTATAAATTTCCAGTTTTTCAATACAATTTCTAAATATTTTTCATCTCCTGTTAATTGATATGCATTGTAAAAACCAATTAAAGCTTCGGCCTGAACCCACCAATGTTTTTCTGCTATGAGTTCGTTTGTTTTTGGGTCAAATTCATACCACAAACCGCCATCACTATCTAGGCCCTCCTGCGTAACTTCTGCTATTTGAATCGCATGCTTTTTGTAATTGGCAATCAAATTTTCATCTTCAGAAATTTCAGCACATTGCAATAAAAGCCACGCTGCTTCGATATCATGCCCATAGGAAATAACATCCGGTTTTTCGACCCAGTTTTCATCAAAAAACAAATGCAAATGACCGGTTTCGGCATTGATGAAATGTTTTTCGATAGTTTGCAATAATTCTATTATATCTTTTTGAAGCGTTTTATCTTTCCACACTTTGAATAAATTCGCATAGGATTCCACAATATGCAAATGGGTATTCATTGTTTTTTTTTCGTTGGCATCTTTATCGCTCAAACGCAAATCTTCAATGGGCTGCCAATCTCTTGTAAAAGCTTCCAAATATCCTTTATTAACAGGGTCGTAACTGTGTTTTTGTATTCTTAGATATAAATTAATGGCTATTGCCAGTGCTTTTTTATCCTTTGAAATGACATAATATTCAGAAAATCCATAAATCGCAAAGGCTAAAGCATAAATCTGATTTTTGGTGTCTTTTGGAGTTGTATCCGAATTAATACTCCAAAATAAACCGCCAAATTCAGAATCATAAAAATGATTGGATAAAAAATCAAAAGCTCTCGTTGCTATTTTTTTATGCTCTTCATTTTTAGTGTTTTGATAAGCAGCGGAAAAGGACCATAAAATCCTGGCATTTAAAACGGAACCTTTATCAGCATCTGAAATTATTTCCTCATTAGAATTAATCTGGCCAATAAAACCATCATTTTGATTGTCAATTGTTTTTTTTGACCAATACCCTAAGATAGAATCAAGTTCCGCTGATAATTCTGATTGTAGCTTATTTAGTTTTGTTGGCACGATCTACTATATTGTATTGTTATTCTCAATTTGATTGATAATCGTTTTTACAGAACCTGCTGAAATAAAGGTGTCTGCCGGTGCATTCGTTACATAATCAACCAATTGCGCTACAGATGAAACAGCAACATGCATTCTGGTATCTGATGATGCATAATATACATAAACAGTTCCGTCTGTATCTTCAATCCAGCCGTTAGAGAATAAAACATTGGATACGTCCCCAACTCTTTCAATTCCTTCAGGTCCCATAAAATGACCCGCAGGAACGTGAGTCACTTTTGCAATATCATTTAAATCAGTCATAAACATGTATAGAGTGTATCGTAAACCAGCAGCAGTATTTCGGACTCCATGTGCCAAATGCAGCCAGCCTTTTTCTGTTTTGATAGGAGCGGGACCAAGACCGTTTTTCAGTTCATAGATAGTATGATATTGTTTTCCGAAGATAATTTTCTCCTCTTTTACAACAGGGTTTGTCATGTCATCAACATAGCCTAAACCAATTCCGCCACCGGCTCCAACATCAATAAAACCATCCTGCGGACGTGTGTACAAAGCATATTTTCCGTTTACGAATTCAGGATGTAAAACCACATTACGCTGTTGTCCGGTATTAGAAATCAAATCAGGAAGTCTTTCCCATTTTACCAAATCTTTTGTACGTACGATTCCGGCATTGGCTACAGCTGAACTGGTATCGCCTTTTGGCGCTTTCGGATCTTTTCTTTCTGTACAAAAAATTCCGTAAATCCAGCCGTCTTCATGGTCAACCAAGCGCATATCATAAACATTTGTGTCCTGTTCCTCAGTTTGTGGAATTACACATGGCTTTTCCCAAAACTTAAAATTGTCTATACCGTTTGGACTTTCTGCAATAGCAAAAAATGATTTTCTGTCAATTCCTTCTACGCGAACGGAAAGTAGGTATTTTCCGTCCCATTTCATGGCACCTGCATTAAAAGCTGCATTTATTCCAATACGTTCCTGCAAAAAAGGATTTGTTTCTTCGTTTAGGTCAAAACGCCAATTGAGCGGAACATGTGCTGCGGTAACTACCGGGTTTTTAAAACGTTGGTAAATACCATTTCCAATTGTATTTTGAGGCTCGTTTTTTTGTTCGATAAGAGTTTTATGTTCTTTCTCTAATGCTACTTTTCTATCCTGAAATGTAGTGATAGTCGCTACTGTTGTCATATAAATTGATTTCTTAATCCTTATTATAAATATTTGGGGTCTCTTTTTTCGTTTAAATCTTGTTCTATTATTTGTAATTTTTCTTCAGATAAAGGATAGAATAAAATAAAAATAACAGATATCACTGCTGCAATAGCCGGTAGAATACTTAACATCAACTGAATTCCGTTTTGTGTAACTGCGGTTTGTTCAACATTCGCCTGAAATCCAAAATATCCTAATAACCATCCTGCACCCGCTCCGCCTATTGTCCATCCAAATTTTTGTGACATGGATGAAGCTGAAAACACCAATCCGGTTGCTCTTCGTCCTTGTTTCCATTCTGAATAGTCTGCGCTGTCAGCGTACATTGACCAGATTAACGGAAAAATACAACCCGCACAAATACTGATAAGAACCTGAAAACTCATGATTAGGAAAACATCTTCTTTTCCGAAGAAATAAAAAATAAGGCTCAAGATTGCTGCTAAAGACATGGCTCCAAAGAAGGTTTTCTTTTTTCCAATACTATTCGCAATTGGTGTTGCCGCAATAACTCCGATGATATTGGCTGCTTGTCCCAAAACCAGATAAACAGAAGTTGGTGCCATGTGAAAATCGGTTCCAAAAAGAGAAAAATCAAAATTTACACTGCTGCTGACAAAATATTTAAAGTAATAAACTGCAGCTCCGTCACGTATGGAGTTGAATACCAAAGCACCAATTCCGGCTCCAAGTAAAATCCACCAGGGTTTATTTTTTAACAGGTCTTTCAGGTCTTCTTTTAAATTAGATTGTTCATCATCGATTGGTTTTACCCTTTCTTTTGTCCAAAGAAAACAAGCCCAGAAAAAGGCAGTCGTAATAACTCCAAATACGGCAATTGTTGCCAGCCATCCTGTTTTAGAATTAAGGTTTCCACCAAAATAATTTACTAAAGGTTCAATTAGCCAAAGTGCCAAAAGACTTCCGCCAAAGGCAAAAACCATCCGGTAAGACGAAAGTGTATTTCTTTCTTTTCTGTCGGAAGACATCACGCCTAAAAGGGAAGCGTACGGCACATTGATTAAGGAATAAATCATCATCATCAAAGAATACGTTACATAAGCATATATGATTTTTCCCTTTTCGTCAAAATCAGGAGTATAAAAAGTCAAAACTCCAATCACAGCAAACGGTATAGCAACCCAAAGCAAATAAGGTCTGAATTTTCCCCATTTTGATTTTGTTCTGTCAGCGATAATTCCAACAATTGGGTCGAAACAGGAATCCCAGATTCGGGTAATTAAGAACATGGTTCCTACTATTGCAGGCGCCAGTCCGAAAACATCCGTATAGAAAAATAGAAGATACATGCTGAAGATTTTCCAGAACATAGAAGATGCAGCATCTCCAAGTCCGTAGCCTATTTTTTCTTTTAAACTGATTTTGTCGTGCATTTAGATTTTTTTAAGGTTGTAGTTAGGTTAGTTAGTTTTTTTTTTACTGTTTTTTAATATCTTTTTCGAATAAAGTTTTATCAAGATTGTAAAAATCTATAAAATCCTTTTCGCTTATTTGTCCGGAATAAGGAGCGTAATAATGCATTTTTTGTTCTTTTTCCTGCCAGCCATGATTTCTCCATAATAAGACATATGATATTTTATAATCACCAATTGCTTTATCCAGAACATTTGTCCACCATTTTGGATCCGGGATTGCTTCGTATCCTGCTTCTGCCAATGCGATTGGCTTATTTTGTTCGAGTCCAATCTTGTTTATGATCTTAAATTGATTTTGAACTTCTTGAATGAATTTTTCCCCGTCTTTGTCATCATTGTTCTGATAACTGTCAAAGCTTATGATATCTGCATAATCAGCACCCGGATAGTTAGTTAAAAATTCTTCTTCGGACTTAAAACTACTTGTATTATAAACGTAAATTAAATTATGAACTCCCTTTTTTTGAAGATAGTCAAAAGTAAATTTCCATAATGTTTTGAATTCCTCAGGCGTGCAATTTCCCTTTCCCCACCAAAACCAACCGCCTGTAAGTTCATGGTAAGGTCTAAATAGAATAGGGATGTTTTTACCTCTTTTGTCTTTTAAAGATAAAAAGAAACTTGAAGCCTTGTCCAGCCACGCAATGAATTTTTGATGATTTTCTCCACCTGGCAGCACTGTTTTTAAGGAATTTGGTGTGTTATCCCATGCGTTTTTTCCTGTAGCAGGGTTGTCAAAATGCCAGCTTACGGTAGAAATTCCTCCTCTTTCATTTGCTTCTTTTATATACTGCTTCATTTTATCAAATGGAACTCCATCAATATTGTTGATATCATCTTTTTCTAATCCGGCAATATCCCAGCCATACACTCCGGGGTAATCGCCAACAACATCCTTAATGTCGCTTCTTCCATCTTCATATTTCCACTTTACGCCATAAGCTAAATCATCCTGATGCCCAAAAAGATAGCCTTTTTGAGTCAATTTTTGTAGTTTATTGTAAAGAGTAACAGTCTCTATTGTTGCTTTTTTATCCGAAAGTGACAAATTTGTATCAATGGTTGTTGCTTTTGTAGAACATGAAATTCCGGCAACACCAAGTAAAATAAGGATTAAGTAAGTTTTCTTCATTATCAGGTTGTATTATTCCGATTATTTTTTTTTCAAAAAAGTTAAAATATAATTTTAAATCAAGGTTGTGTTTTTAACTAATGAAATCTTTACTATTTATAGTTGTTAATTATCAAAAATATAAAAAGGCATTAGATAAAAAATGATTAACGTTTATTATTAAAGTGTTTTTTAGAAAAATCATAATTGTATTTTTCAAAGATAAAAGGATACTTGTGGTTAAATTAGTATTATTTTATCAATTATATATCATATTATTGCAAATGAATTTATTGGTTAAGTACTACTTTAAATATTATTATAAACATGAGCACAGCTAAAAATTTTTATAGAGAGATTGCACCTTTGTCAAGTGGTGATAGTTTTTTAGTCTTTGACAGAGTTAAAGATAGTTTTGATTTTCCTGTTCATTATCATCCTGAATTTGAAATAAATTTCATTTTAAACGGAAAAGGAGTTAAGCGTGTTGTGGGAGATAATATTGAGGAAATTGATAATGTCGAACTGGTTTTAATAGGTCCTAATTTATATCACGGTTGGGAATTAAATAAATGTACAAGTAAAAAAATACATGAGATAACAATACAATTCCATAATGATTTATTTCATGAATCGTTACTTTCAAGACGAATTATGAATCCGATTCGCGATATGTTTAACAGGTCAATACATGGTATTTTGTTTTCAAAAAAAGTCGCTGAAGAATTAACTCCAAGACTTGTAAGGCTCTCTAAGTTAGACGGTATGGATTATTTTTTGGAAATCACTTCTCTTTTGTATGATCTGGCCAATTCAAGAAATCAACGATTGCTTTCTACCTATACAGTAGATTATGATACGTTTGATGATTATGATAAAATGAAAGCAGTTTATGAATATGTGCAAAAACATTTTGCTGATAAAATTACTCTTGAGGATGTGGCCAATGTCGCAAGTATGTCTATTATTTCTTTTAATAGATTTATAAAAAAACGTACAGGGAAAACCTTTGTCAATTATATAAATGACATACGTATAGGATATGCTGCTCGTTGGTTGGTGGAAAAAGATATGAGTGTCTCTGAAGTAGCATTTAAATCCGGGTTTAATAATATTGCCAATTTCAATCGTAGTTTTAAGGCTACTAAAAACTGCACGCCTAGTCAATATAGGGAGGATTTTTCCGGATTAAAACGCATTTTATAGTGATACTTTTTTATCAACTATAAATATTATTTTTAACGAAATCGTTTTAATTTTTATAGATTCATTAATTTATATTTATGTTTTGTTTAGTTAAGAAGGTGGTATTTTGTGAATAATTTAAAAAAAGAAGTATTTTATTTTACTATGTGTTTTTTTTTATTCTTGAAGTAAAAATATTATCATCAAATGATATAATACTATTAACATCATGTTAACTTGTGTTATAGATTTGTTAAATAAACCAGTAGAAATTCCTAACCTGATTTTTGCTGTTTTCAATGAAGTTATTAAACTTAAACTAACCAAACATTTATTATGAAAAAACTAATGACTAATTTTATTCATTGGAATGCTAACCACAAAGCTATTCCATTGATTTTATTTTTGTTACTGACGAGTAATTTTATTACTGCTCAGGTAAAAGTTTCAGGAACAGTCTCTGATGATAAAGGACTTTCCATTCCTGGGGCGAATATTGCTGTTGTGGGGGTTAAAAAATCAGTTTCTACAGATTTTGACGGTAAATATTCTATTGATGTGCCGGCAAATGCATCTATTAGCGTATCTTTTATTGGATATGTTGCTCAAACCATTAATGTTAAAAATGGAGGAGCTATTAATGTTGTTTTGAAACTTAGTGCTGAAGATTTACGTGAAGTATTGGTAAATGTAGGATATCGAAGTGTTAAGAAAAAGGATGTGACCGGAGCTATTTCTACGGTTGGAGCGAAAGATATCGCAGATTCGCCACAAGTATCAGTAGATCAGTTGTTACAAGGTCGTGCTGCAGGAGTTTCTGTTACAAATAATTCTGGTCAGCCAGGAGGTAGTGTTTCTGTTAAGATTCGAGGAACTACTTCTATATCAGGAACTAATGAACCATTGTATATTGTAGACGGTATTCCGATTTCTGGAGATGCTTCTAATACTAATACCGGGGGCTCTATTGTAACGGGTTATCTGGGAGCAAATACAGGGAATGTAACTTCTAGTCCTATTGCATTTTTAAATCCTAATGATATTGAAACAATGGATATTTTGAAAGATGCTTCTGCGACTGCTATCTATGGTTCCAGAGCGTCGAATGGAGTTGTAATTATTACTACGAAAAGAGGTAAAAAAGGTACTGGAAAAATTACTTATGACTCCTTTTTTTCTGTTCAAAATGTAACCCGTTTATTGGATACGATGACTTTGAGTCAATATGCTACACAGCAGAATGCTTTGTCAACTGTTTACGGTGTTGCGCCAAGAGATGAGTTTGCTGTTCCGTCAATTCTGGGTAAAGGAACGAATTGGCAAGATGAGATTTATAAAACTGCAGTAATGAGTAACCACCAGGTTTCATTTTCAGGAGCAAAAGATGGTACTAACTATTATATTTCCGGAGGTTATGTTGATCAGGAAGGTATTGTTATCGGTTCAGGTTTCAGAAGATATAATTTTAAAGCAAATATAGATACTAAAATAAAAAACTGGTTGACTGTTGGAGTTTCTATTGGATCAGGAATAACAAATGAAGACATTACAATTAATGGTGCAAGCAATGGTATTATTAGTACTTCTATTTTGTCTACTCCGGATGTAGCAGTGAGAGACACAAACGGGAATTATGCTGGTCCGCCAGCAGATGGATCAATAGGGGTTTTTATTAATCCGGTAGCTTCAGCTTTGATGAATACAAATAAGTTGATCAAGAAGAATTTCTTAGGGAATTTTTATGCTAATTTCAAAATTGCCAAAGGACTTGAGTACAGATTTGATTTCGGTGGATCTACAAATATTGATAATTTTGAAGGTTTTCAGCCTACTTATGTCTGGGGTGCTGCTGTTAAAGAAACGAATCAGTTGGTAGAGAGAGCTAACAACTGGTATGGTATAAATATTAAAAATGTTTTAACCTATAAAGTTGATGCGGGAGAACATCATTTTAATTTCTTAGCTGGTCAGGAGGCAAATGATAGCCATTGGTTCGGAAATTCACAATCAGTTGCTGGTTTATTAAGTAACGATATCCGTTCTATTAGTTTAGGTGATCCTGATACTGTTGTTGCTACAGAATATAAAGGGAGTTCAGCTTTGTACTCTTACTTTGGGTCTTTTAATTACGACTTTAATAATCGATATGGCATACAAGCCACCATGAGAGCAGATGGAAGTTCTAATTTTGGACCTGGTCAAAAATGGGGTTACTTTCCTTCGGTTTCAGGTTACTGGCAGCTTTCTAATGAAAGTTTTATGGAAGGAACTAAAGAGTATATCGATAATATCAAATTTAGGGGTGGTTATGGTGAGACTGGGAATCAGAATATTGGAGGTGCAGGTTATATAAGTACTGTTCGTGCAATAAAATCAGCATTGGGGAATTTCTTTACAGTTAACAATATTGCTAATCCTGGTTTAACCTGGGAATCTTCTGAACAAACAAACTTAGGTTTGGATTTCACGCTTTTTAATTCAAAACTCCAGGCTACGTTTGATGTGTACAGAAAACAGTCAGAAGGATTTTTATTTGTCTTGCCATTGCCTTATTATGTTACTGGTACAGATAATTATCAAGGTGGTTTAGGAGCGCCAAATGTGAATTTAGGAAGCTTAAGAAATGAAGGTTTTGAAATGACTTTAGATTACAACAATAAGTTTGGAAAAGATTTTACATGGAATTCAAAAGTGATTTTCTCAACCAACAGAAACAAATTGTTAAGCTTGCAGGATAATTTTGATTTGACAAAAGACGTATTGCTTAATGATTATACAACAAAAGCAGTAACCAAAACAGTAGTAGGTCAGCCAGTTGGTCAATTCTACGGATATGAAGCAGTAGGTATTATCAGAACGAATGAACAATTGGCAAATGCGCCTATTCCATTTACAGGAAATAAAGCTGTAAAAAGCCAATTAGGGGATGTTGAATATGTAGATCAAAACAAAGATGGTTTGATTGATGATAAGGATTTGACTTACATAGGTAATCCACAGCCGAAATTTACTTATGGTTTCAATAATACATTTAAATATAAAAATATTGATTTAGGTGTCTTTTTACAAGGATCTTATGGAAATAAGGTAATGAACCTTACCAGACGTGCTGGTACTAAAAACCAACGTTTGTATGAGAATCAATTGGCTGAAGCTGTAGACTTTTGGACACCAGAAAATATTGATGCAAAATATCCAAGACCTGATGGGGCAGACGGGCATCCAAATATTGCAATATCAGATCGATATGTTGAAGATGGATCTTACTTAAGAATACAACAAATTACTTTAGGTTATAATTTGCCTTCAGATGTTATTTCAAAAGCAGGTATCAACAGATTAAGATTTTATTTAGGTATTCAAAATCTTCACACATTTACAAAATATACTGGTTATGACCCAGAGGTAGGATCATACAATCAAGATGCTCTTTTGTCAGGAATTGATTCAGGCCGCTATCCTACCAACCGTAGCTTTACTTTTGGATTGAACTTAGAATTTTAATTACTACTCTTATGAAAAAATATATCAATATAAAAACCTTAATTTTATTCTTGACTTTAGGTTTGGGAACTACTTCTTGCAGCGAAGATTTTTTAGACCGACCATCTGAAGATAGTTACAGCAGTGATCAGTTTTATAGTACTGACGAACAAGTAACACGAACAACTTATGGTATGTATGGTGCAATGTGGGCTCCATATTTTACCAAAAATTTTTATGCATTGTCAGAGTTGTCTTCAGGAAATGCTTTAGCATATGCAGATGGTCCAGAGTTGATTCAGTTTAAATTGACTTCTGATAGTCCTATTTTGTTAGATCCCTGGAGAGCTTGTTTTGCCGTTGTCGCACAATCAAATAATTTAATTAATAATATTGAAAAAGATGCTACCCAGAATGTAAGCCGTGCGGTAATTAAAAATTCTATTGCAGAAGCACATTTTTTTAGGGCAATAGCTTATTTTTATTTGGTTAGGTTGTATGGACCAGTGCCTATTATCGAAGATAATTTAGCTTTAGCAAAAAATCCGATAGTAAACACAAATAGAATTGAAGATGTTTACACGTTTATTGAAAATGATTTAAAACATGCGGCAGCAAATCTAAAATCTAAAATTAGATCAAGAACTCCAGGGGGTGAAAACGTATTTGTAACTCAGGGTTCTGCTGAAGCATTTTTGGCTAAAGTATATTTGTATCAAAAAAAATATACGGATTCTAAATTGATGGCTGAAAAAGTGATTAATTCCGGTGAGTTTGGTTTGATGCCAAATTTTGCAGATTTGTTTTTGACAAGTAAAAATAATAATGAAGAGTCTATTTATTCCTGGCAGTGGTCTGGCGCTATAAACACTTATGGAGGAGGAAATTTTTCGAATATTCAATATGGTCTGGATATTTTGAATGATAATGCGTCTTACGGTGCAACCTATGTGCCAAGTAATGATGTTCAGGATGCTTTTGAAATTGGAGATTTAAGAAGAAAGGAATCTTTTATGATTTATGGCGATTCTTATCCTAATATAAAAGCTGATGGCGTTGTAGGCTTTGTGATGGATCAGACTAAATATCCTGATGTTTTGGCCAATACAGGTGCTGCAGTTAAGAAATATGTAGTGGGACAAGTTACAAGTGAAACAGGGCCTGCAGATTCATGGGGAGGTATGAATAATACTAACTATATTATGCGTTATGCTGATCTTTTGTTAATTCATGCTGAGGCAATTATGGCTGGTGCAGATGAAACTAGCAATCCTGCAGCAAAAGAATCATATAATAAGGTGAGATTTAGAGCAGGTCTTGATATTTTAGGAAATAATGTGCCTTTAACCAAAACGGCTTTATTTCGTGAACGTAGGGTGGAGTTTGCTTTTGAAGGAGAATTTTGGTTCGATTTAGGAAGACTTCCTCGTCAGGAAGCAATTAATATAATTTCTCAGCAAGACAGAGGTTTTGATTCTCAGGGAGTAACGAATTATACACCGACACCAACAGATTTCATTTATCCAAAACCAGATATAGAAGTTAGAAAAAATCCAAAATTGAAAGAGCCACCAGTTCCTTACAATTTTAACTAATTTTTTTAAAAATAATCACTATGAAAAATATAAAAAATAGAATGTTTTTGAAGTTGTGTTTTTTAGCTTCAATTTCAATTTTACTATTCAGTTCCTGTTCAAATGATTCTGAAGGTTCTTCAGGTAAACTCGAAATAACAGGAGTTAGTAAATCTGTTGTTGACGATCCTTTGGTTGAAGATGATAGAAAAGTTGACGTTCCTACAGATGTTATTAATGCAGGAAATTATTATATCATTAGAGGATCTGGTTTTGCTTCATTAAAATCAATTTCATTTAATGGATTAGAGTCTTATTTTAATCCGACATTCGTAACAGATAATATCATCGTTGTGCTGGTGGATCAAAAAACTCCCTATTATAATGAAATGGACGAAATGAAAATCGTTACCGGTAATGGCACTTTGACTTATAAAATAGCTGTAAGACCTCCTAGTCCTAGTATTAAAGGATTTCCAATTAACCCAAGTCCTGGAGATGTAATCACGATTACAGGAGAATATTTTTTACGACCTGTTGTGAATTTTGGAACTACACAAGTAGAGCCTATTGAGTCTTCATTGACAGAAATAAAAGTAAAAGTCCCAGATGATATCAAATACAAATATCTGTCTATTACGAATGTTTCAGGAACAACTGTTGCCAATCAGGCATTTGGCAGTGCTCTTTATGACGATGCTCCTACTAATATTTGGGGTTGGGATGAAAAGTGGGACGCTACCAATACTTTTGATTTAGCATATACTAAAGATTTTAGCCAGGGAGCTAAGTCTATTGAGTGGAAATCAGGTGAGTGGGATGCTTATATAATTGCTCTTGCTTCTTGGAATTTTACCGATACTGATAAATTCAAAGCCGTAAGATTCTCGGCTAAAGGGGTAAAAGCAGGAAAAGTAAAGGTATTTGTTAATGGAGATCCTGATCATAATTTTAAAGTAGTAGAATTTAAATCTGATTCATGGACTTATATAGAAGTTCCTTTTAGTGACTTAGGTAGTCCTGCAGTTTTGGAAAAAGTAGGATTCCAGGAATTCGGTGGTTTTAAAGGGAATACTATTTTCCTTGATGACATCGGTTTAGTATTAAAATAATTGTGAAGGATTCATAAAATAGATTTCAATGGTTAAGTTGAGGTTATTTATTAGAATCTAGAATTAAAAATAAAAGAGAATTTATGAAAAATATATATAATAAAGTAAAACATATTGCTGTATGTGCCTTTTTGGTTGCTTCGGTTTCTTCTTGTGATAATGACATTGAAGATATTGGAGGAGCTCAGCAAAATTATAACACTGTATACGGGTTGCTTCAGGCAAATAGTAATTTAACTACGTTTGCAACTGCAATAAAATTAGCGGGCCTGGAAGCGACATTGGATACGTCTGAAAATTTCACCTATTTTGTTCCTGATAATGCTACTTTAGATACTTATTTGGTAGCTAACGGTTACGTAAATGATTTAGGGTATCCGGATATTAATTTGGTACCTATAGAAGATTTAAAGCAACTCGTGTTAAGTCATATTGTTAAAGGGGTAAAAAAGAGAGTTGGTAAGCTTGAAGGTGTTGAAGCTGATTATTTGGAAACAGGGGAATATGCTACAATGGCAAATGCAGTAAATCCTGATTTATATTTATTGAGTATCAATGCAGTCAATGGGGCTTTGAAGGTAAACGGATCTGATAAAGCAGCACCTGGCTTAGATTATTACGGGACAAATGGTTTTATAAATGTTTTAAGTAATGTAATTGAATTAACTCCTCCAGCTCCTGCAATTAAAAGTCTGTCACAAGTATTAGCTTCTCCTGGTGATGTTATTACAATTACAGGACAGAATTTTGTAAAGGTGAAAAGTGTAAAGTTTGGATCTACTGCAGCTGAAATTACTGTAGTGTCTAAAACAGAAATAAAAGCAACCGTTCCGGCTAATTTTGATTCGTATGCTCTTATTGTTGTAGAGACAGAATTTGGCGTATCTGCTCCAAGTAGTATAGGTCTGAAGTATTTACTGTATGCTGATGATACATTAAAAATTAAAAACCAATGGGGCTGGGGTGGTGATTTTGATATGCTAAGCACAGAAAGGGTCAGCAGAGGCAACTATTCTATTAAGAAAATTTCAGGTGATTACTCTGGATTTTATATTGAGTTTAAAGAAACTTTGAATACTGCAGATTATCAGTTTCTAAAAATATCAGTATATGCAACTGAAAGTACTAAAATATTAGTCAGTATACATCCCAAAGCTAATGAGAATGATGAATTTGGTACAACCGTTCAACTTGTTGCGGGACAATGGAATAATATTTCAATCCCGATGTCAGACTTAAAGCTAAATCAGGTTGGTGCTACTTTTAATAATGTGTTTATTAAAGAGTATTCGGGAATATCTACGCCAGGAAATACTATCTATTATGACGATATTGGATTTTTATAAATAAATATATTTTATTTTGAGTTAGTTTAAGATATTCCCTAGTTGAAAAATTAGGGAATATCTTTTTATAAAGTGTTTTTAAATTTAGAAGTATGAGAAAAATAATTTTAGTATTTGCTTTAAGCATATCGAGTTTAATGTTTGGTCAGGGAAATACCCATAATCAAACAGGTGGAAAGTTTGAAGGTCTGGCAATGACGCCTCCTATGGGTTGGAATTCATGGAATACTTTTGCGACCAATATTGATGAAAAGTTAGTAAAAGAAACAGCAGATATTATGGTTTCGTCAGGGATGGCAGCAGCAGGTTACAATTATATAGTGTTAGACGATGGATGGATGGCCAAAGAACGAGATGCCAATGGAGACTTGGTTCCTGATCCTGTTAAATTTCCTAATGGAATGAAACCTGTGATTGATTATGTGCACAGCAAAGGCTTGAAATTTGGCTTGTACAATTGCGCAGGAACTCAAACATGTGCGGGATATCCCGGAACCCGTGGTTATGAATACCAAGATGCACGTTTTTATGCGAAACTCGGAATTGATTTTTTAAAATACGATTGGTGTAATACAAAAGGAATCACAGCGCCTGAAGCATATACAACTATGAGCAATGCTTTAAAAACAGCCGGAAAGCCAATTGTATTTAGTCTTTGCGAATGGGGTGATAACCAGCCTTGGGAATGGGGGAAACCAGTAGGAAATCTTTGGAGGATTTCAGGAGATATATATCCTTGCTTTGATTGTGAATTTAAACACCCAGAAAATTGGTCTTCATGGGGATTCATGAAAATTGCAGATATGCGTAAAGATATTCGTAAATACTCTGGTCCGGATCATTGGAATGATTTTGATATGATGGAAGTGGGTAACGAAATGAATGATATTGAAGATAAGACACATTTTAGTCTATGGTGTATGCTGGCGTCTCCATTGTTTAGCGGTAATGATTTTAGAAAAATGTCAAAAGAAACCCTGGCAATTTTAACTAATAAAGAACTGATTGCAGTTAATCAGGACAAATTAGGCATTCAGGGCTTTAAATATTTGGCAGAAGATGGATTGGAAGTTTGGGTAAAGCCATTATCTGACGGGAATTGGGCTGTAACTTTTTTGAATAGAAGTGAATCTTCTAAAAAAATTAATTTTGACTGGAAGAAGCATATAATAAAAGATGTTGATTTTGGCTATGAAGCTGATTTTAATAAAACAGTTTTCAAGCTAAAAGACCTTTGGAAAAATAAAGAAGCAGGAAATACCAAAAAGAATTTTGTTTCTTCATTGGCCCCACATGACGTAATTACGCTAAAATTAATTCCATAAAGCATTTTCTATGAAACTTAAAATTAAATTATCAATAGTGGCAATATGGTTTGTTTTTGGATTTTCAAACGCTCAGTTTGTTAAGAATCACGGTCAATTGAGTGTTCAGGGCACTCAGTTGGTTGATAAAAATAATAATCCAATAGTACTGCGTGGAATGAGTTTCGGATGGCATAGTATGTGGCCAAGATTTTATAATGAAAAAGCAGTAGATTGGCTCAGGAGAGATTTTAATTGTAACGTGGTTCGTGCTGCTATGGGAATTGAATTGGGCAAAATGGCATATTTGAAGGAGCCTCAGTTTTCTAAAGATAAAATTGAAGCAGTTATTAAAGGTGCCATAAAATCGGATATATACGTAATAATAGATTGGCACAGCCATAATATCAATTTGGAAGAAGCTAAATTGTTTTTTGCAGAAATGTCTCAGAAGTACGGAAAACATCCTAATGTTATTTATGAGATTTTTAATGAACCAGATTATGAATCGTGGCCTGAAATTAAGGATTATGCAGAAGAAGTAATTAAGGTTATTCGTGAAAATGATGCAAACAATATTATTCTTATTGGTTCTCCAAGATGGGATCAGGAAGTTGATCTTCCTGCAGCGGATCCCATAAAAGGATATGATAATTTAATGTACACAATGCATTTCTATGCTGCTACACACGGAAAGGAATTGAGAGATCGCACGGATGAAGCAATTAGAAACGGACTTCCTATATTTATTTCCGAGTCAGCAGGTATGGAGGCTACTGGTGACGGACCTCTGGACTATAAAGCCTGGCAAGAATATATCGACTGGATGGAAGAAAGAAAATTAAGCTGGATCACCTGGTCTGTATCCGATAAAGATGAAACTTGTTCGGTATTGCAAAAATCGGCAAAGTCTGAAGGCAAATGGAAACAAAAGGATTTGAAAGAATCAGGAATTAAAGTTCGTGAACTATTAAGGAAGTACAATTCAGATAAATAAAAAAGCCTATATTTTGTATAAGAAGCCTGTCCATTTATGGACAGGCTTCTTTTTTATTACATCACTTTTTTTGTTATTTCTTAATTTTTTTTGTAAGAATTTAGATAAGTTTTTTTTTATGTTTTTATTGTAATTTTTTACGTTTGTTTTTATCTGTTTTTTATTTAAAATAAAATAACCCCTATTTTTTAAAGGGTTTGAATTTATTTTTTAATTAAAATTGTACTATTTTGATTCTTTTTTTCTGTATTTAAACCTAAACACCCTATTTTTTTTAAAAGAAATGGCAAAAATACGTTATCGTATTTTTAAAAAGCTGTAGTTATAAATGTCAAATCATAAATATTTTTAATTTAATTTTTGTAATCCATAATTCTTCATCTAAAACAGTAAAAAAATAGATTTGGATTCTTCTGGTCATACAAAAGTTGATAAATTCGCTGATGAAAATGAGAATGATTTAGATGGCATTTGAATTTCAAAAAGTGAAATCGCACTATATAATAAGAGATAAAAATTTAACTAACCAGAATCAATTAATAACTAAAACCAATTTACACATGAAAAAATTATTATGTATTTTATCATTAGCCTTAACAACAAGTTTTACATTTGCACAAGATGAAGCACCAGAAACTACTCCTTTAGAAATTTCAGGTTCCGGGGATATATATTACAAATATGATTTTGCTAAAGTCCCTAATATCCCAACAAGTTTTGCAACAGATCAGAATTCTGTTTCTTTAGGAATGTTAGATATTGCTTTGAAGAAAAAAATAAAAAATATTTCTTTCGTAGGTGAAGTTTCTTTTGGACCAAGAGGACAGAGACAATCAATTCCAAATGACCCAGGTGTAGTATTTGATGAGAATGGTGATCTTATTCCTAATGCAATTACTTCTGGGGATTCATTCCACATCCAAAATTTGTATGCTACTTATGCGTTTACTGATAAATTTAGTATGACTGCGGGTTATATGGGTACATTTATTGGGTATGAGGTGATCTCTCCTGTAGCTAACTTTCACTACTCTACTTCTTATTTGTTCTCTTACGGACCATTCCAAAATGCTGGTATCAAAGCGAATTATGCTATAACGGAGAAATTTGGGGCAATGGTAGGTTTGTTTAATGACTCTTGGAATAGCTATCAAGCGGATTCACAAAAAGGATTAAATGCTGTAGGAGGTCAATTGTCTTTTGTAGCTGATAAAGCAAGTGCTTATCTGAATTTTATGGATGGTTCTGTAAGTGGTACTATTGTTGATTTGACAGCAACATTCCAATTAACTGAAAAATTCAAATTAGGTTTAAATGCTGCTGATTTTTCAAACGAAGGGGATGTGGGTTATACAGGAGCGGCTTTATACCCATCTGTTGCGATCAGTGATGCTTTTGCTTTAGGACTGCGTGGAGAATATTTTAAATTCAAAGAAGGTTCCGGAGACACAAGTGTTACAGCTTTCACTTTGTCAGGAAATTATAAAATAAATGGTTTAACTATAATTCCAGAGTTTAGACTTGATTCTAATTCAGAGGAAGTTTTTGTAGATTCGAATTTAGCTCCAACTAAATCTGCATCTCAAGTACTAATAGCTTTAGTTTACGGATTCTAATTTTAAAACATCAGCAAGTACTTTAGGATGTTCCTATGGATTGCTTGTCACAAAATACTCTTTTAGAGATAAAGATTGATATTTTTTTTTTTTTTTTTTTAAAGCTG
>Ga0247809_1000477_pt1 | contig 18827 bp, 27 predicted proteins | sample UWRJL104311B1_FD_180951 | JGI IMG/M metagenome (GOLD analysis project Ga0247809, IMG submission 180951) | Plant litter microbial communities from Arlington Agricultural Research Station in Wisconsin, United States - UWRJ-L104-311B-1 | ecosystem: Environmental > Terrestrial > Plant litter >...
CAAGGGTTGATTTGATTGTGCAATGAGTTGATATGAAGTTGGTTGATTAAGAACTCGAGGGTTCTTAAAATGTAGATCGAAAGCGAAAGAATAGTGCTTCGTTTGTAGACAATCGTCGAAGGCTGACATGAGTCACGTAACATGCAAACGCGCGAGGTGAAGCTTTGTTGCCATGGTGGTAACAAACTCACAGCTGCTCCTTCAAAGTTGGCTAGGAGTTCGTGCTCCTGGTATTTTCCCAGGCCACAGTTGTTTCTACTAGTGCAGATATATTGATGTCATGCTGCAAGATCTTCTGGTTTTGACTTGAACAACCCTGACATTCCTGTATCCTCTTCTTCCCTTTGTCTTGCTTGATCGGCAGTCCCGAACAATCACTTCCTCCGTCTCCAGCTCCCAGCATTACGCAGATGCTCCTCATGACTAGCAAGCACAGGCTGATAATCTGAGTCCATAACCTTATCCACACAAGCTTTCATGTTCGTCAACGTCATGCAGGTGTGTCGAAGTAAGGAATGAAGTGTTTCCACTGAGAGTCCAGACAGCTTTGTGGCTAGTTCGGAAACCGTCAGTGTGATTGTGTCTGGCGTTTGTTTAGGCCACAGTTTGAGCTCCTCAAGTTCCATCAATAACGTGCCGTACGTAAGTGCTCTACATTGTCGATACACGCAGTGCTCTACCACTGGTTTGGCTTTGAGTTCATCGAGCAGCTTGTACGGGATTTCCAGTAGTTGTGACAGTAGCCTTGCCCGTTGTTGTAGAATCGAATCTGGCAGATTGTTAGACCGAATCTCGTATAAAGTCTCTTCCATTGTAGAAAGAGATTGATGTCACTTACCAATAATACCTGGAGGCGAAGGCTCTCCAAGAACGTGATTATCGTCCGTTCTGTATTCACCATTCTCAAATCTGGTTGCAGTGACCATTCTACTTGCAAGGCTCCTGAAGTCATCGTCGAGACCAAATGTCCAGTATGTGAAAAGACACTGTGTAGGGGCGATAACGTTGTTAAACTCATTCGGGACGATATGAGACTCGTCTATCCACCTCTGAAGCCAAGGTTGCACAATGTTCAGACACAAATACTGATCACATAACTCTGCAAGATGGAAAAGTAGCTTGCAATCAATAGAAATTGGTAGCCGGTCGAATTGGAGGTGTACAATACGTAGAAGTAATTGCAAGGCTTGAGCGTTGTCCTCAGAAAAATCAATTGACGTTGACTTCGCCATATTTTCAGAATCGTTGTGTAGTTCCTTCATCGTACTTGACAAATTTGCAGACTCGGAGATCATACAATCGTTGACGAGCTCAAGCTGTGAAGAAGCACCTTTTGCTTGCCACGGTGGAAAAACAAATTTTTTCCAGACCGGACTTGCCAGCGCCATTGCAGCAGACGAAACATGTCCATACATCGTCTCATCGTTCAGCTTGACAGTAATGGTGATATTGCCCTGCGGAAAATTGAAATCTCCCTGCTCGAGATCACCCATGTCGATATTCACAAGCATGATGTAATGCTTCTATGCTGGGGTCGAAGAAAGGTCTTGGATACAATTGATATTCGGAGTAAAATATCAGCAACACGGGACGGAAAATTGTTGGAGTCTGAAATGTATCAAAGGCGTAGAAGAAAGCTATCCTTTGTTGGAGGCTGTTGGCCGCTGTATAATGGAGCGAGTCAACAACGGTCAGGTGACATGCAACCAACTGAGTCAAGCACCACCATCCGCGAGTTACATCTTGACGTTAGAAGACGATCTTAGTAGTTGACTGACTAATTGGGTCACTTGGAGATAAAATGGTCTCGTTATCAAACGACAGCTCTTTGCTTCTCACCATCAATTCATGGTTCCATTCACCACGGAAGTAACGTCATCAAGCTCCTTTCGACCTCCTTCTCGCCAATAGCAGAATTAGCAGATGAACTTCCTCTCCTGACAGGAGTTCTGCTCTCCTCATCGTCGAACGCCTTTTTGATCATCCACTCCGTGATCCTAGCACACAGAGGATCAACCCATCTCGTCCAAGACATCGCACAGGCATACAACAACACCCAAAAGAATGGCATTCTAATATACCACTTGATTTGCGTACATATCTGCAACTGCGGTCCAAGATCAATACTTCCATCATCGAGGACTGTCTCTTCTGGTAGCGTGTATCCAAAGAACATCCATGTTCCAACAGTGCGAATGAGGGTGCCATGGATCAAATAAACTGAGTAACTGTGTTTGCCCAACCAGAGAAAGAAGTTGTTAGAGAGAATTGTTCTAGCGAGTGACGAGAAATGAATTGCAATAACAACGAATTGGAGACCAAACGCTGTGAAGTAGTGTGGGATCGAGGCGCCAGAAGGGAAGATGTAGCCAGCAACGTCCAAAAGCATGCGTGACCAAGAGGTTTCGTTCTCTCCATTTTCTGGGTATGAGCATATGAAGAGACCAAATATTAATAAGACAAGTGATATGATGCGAAAGTTCCACGGATGCCTTTTTATGAAATTTTGATGGCTCTTTGACTGAGAGAGATCTGCAAGGAATATGCCAAAGAAGAGTTGCATCCCGAAGACAGCTGTTGCTTACAATCAGTATAGGAAATGCAAGTGGTAATTGCATTAGACTCACAATCGTTGCTTGCAAAGAAGTACAGATACAGAATGAAGGAAATCAGCATTCTGTATCCAGTTCTGCAAAATGATGTGGCAATAAGCATGATATAAACTTGCAACGCACCCCTCAACAAGGGGGGTAGATTCCATTGATTGGGATCGTAAGGATTGTGTTCTTTGCCCCAAGTATCTATTAGAGCTCCAAACAAACTCTTCACCGCGAAGCCGAACGAAGGCGCCTTGTTGGGTGACATCGAATTTAGCCACCAACCATTTGCTCTTTTCGCTTGCTTGAAGCCGCCGAGCTCACAAATCACCCATATCAAGCAAGTGATGATAGATGTAGGCAACACAAGACGTGGCACTCTTCGAAATGCTCCTTTGGCGATGCCTCGAAAGGCCACTTTATGGTCGCCATTGTGAAAGTGCCGAATGGGTTTCAATGCGCAGACATAGCCAGTGACCAGTGAAAAGATTGCTACGCCGATTCGTCCTTGAAACAATACTCTAAAGAATGGTTGTTGAACGAGACGTGGCGGCTTGCCTTCATATTGGTGGGTTCTGAAAAGACTGTCGTCGAAGGCACGGGCAAGGTGAGTGAAAACGACGAGAATCGAGGCGACTCCTCGAAGACCCTGTTTGATGTCAGCAATGGAGAAACTTCTATTGATTCGAGAAAAGATTGGAAGTACACATACGTCCACCCACTTCACATTCTCTTGACGTAAAGACATGAAGAGAAATCCTCGCGTCGAGAACAAGAGAAAATAAGGATTAATTGAGTACTACAGAATGGAAATGGTGAATCGATCAACAGCCAAATGATTGGAAGCTGTTTCTCATCAAAAGAGTGTCTAAATCATGAAAAGTAAAGAACGGAAAGATCATGCTAGATCATGCTGGATCATGCAAAGTCGTTGGATCAACCAGACAAACAAGAACATGAACAGCAAACCAGAAGAAAAATAATTGAACAACAAGAAGGACGCGTTTCTGGACAATTTCCAGCATATATCAACCTCGTAGAGTTTTCTCATTGTACCCGAAAAGAAATGTCTAGCGATACTGAGAACGGCCATTACGCAGAACAGCGTTAGCACGTACGCCACGTTGTCGCACACCCACATGCCACTGAGTAGCTGCCGAGCCTCAAATCAGCCGCATGAAATCCTCAAGATCTAGGGGCATTCTGTACAGTACCGTCCGTCCAAGATCAAGCTACCAATTTCAGTATTGATTAAGAAGTCACCCATCTACGATTCTCAAAAAGATGGCATTATTAACAATCAGAGCAGCACAAACAAACTCGATTGGAGGATGCAATGCGAAGATTAACAGGTCATTGCGTACATGTACGGTGATGAAAAATGGCTCGAGAACGTGTGAAAGTTCGTGGTGGTTGCGAGCTAGGCTCGGAAGGCTATTTGAGTTTTGAACTTCGGAACGCCCCATGCACAACTTATTGTTTTCTGGCGAGATTGTGCCTGACAACGTGCCAGGCAAAGAGCCACGAGATGAAAATAGACGCTTTTGCAGTACTGCTAAACGCATAGCAATGCCGAAGAAGTGCTTAAGTGTCAATTTGTTTCCTGTAAAAGAGCGCGGATCTCCATGCGAGATGGAGCCAACATCCGTCGGTCGCTTGTGATCTTCCTTGATTAACCAAACAGCCAATTATGTGAGCCGAGAAAGATCAGCACTTTTGTCGTGTAGGACCCGTGCAGATTGTTACTTGTCCGACCATGTATGAATGAGTTGATAGCAATGGTGGACAAATCACGTGACAAGATACGTGTACGCGTGAACTTTCTGTCTAGTGAAAGACGTAATCTGGCGGGAATGTTATTCTTATTATCGCGTAGCGATAATGAATATATGTTTGAGACCGCACCATATATCTCGATAACCCTTTGAATCAAGAATTTCCGCTATTAAGCAGAACGTGCAGTGTGTGAGGAAGCATCAATGTCATTCTCGTAAGTGGGAAACATTTCTGTTTATTTGTGTGGTCTTTTTCTTTACTTCATGCCAATTCGCTATGGTTGTCGAGCTTTGTTGTCTGCTGATCCATGACAATCTGTGCATTCTGTACAGTGTCGGTTCGCTTGAAGTCTCCAGGTGGTTTGTCGCCTTGATCAATGTCCGTTCTCTGCTCTTCAGGATGTTTGTCCTCAAACAGATCTTTGATCGCACCAGCGCCCGTAGCTCTCTGATAGATGGCAAAAGTGGTAGCAAACTCTTGATGGGCTCCTATTTGGATGGCGTCAAGCAGATTGACAGCATATGTTTGGCAGTTGTTATTGATGAGGTTGTATGCTGCTCTTGTTTGTCGCATATTGTGGATTACCATCTCAGCTATTATATACATCAGCATCGCTTTGCTACATGATCCCAATGGTGAATGACCCTACCGGCTTGACGCAATGCTTCATCTGTGAACCTGGTCTGGCCAACTTCGAAAGTGCGCCACTCCTCTCTATTGACTTTCTCATTGAAGTAGATGATATCTAATTGTTCGTCCATCCACTAAGACAACATCAACAAAATCTTCGACATGGGAGTGCCCAAACTCACTAATTGATGTGCAAAGTCCCCAACTAGCACAGCCCAATGCTGAGTTGGATCTGGATACTTGCCAATTGACGCAGTAATCTTCCTGCCCAGACCTGTTTGCTCAGCGAGCCACTTCCCACCCATTCCAGCAACAGGATGCCATCCTATCTCTACTGGCCGTAGATCTGCATCTAGTCGAGCTTCTCCAGGAGGAATAGTGTTTGGTTTAGCACCAAGTCCGATTCCTTTCTGCAAAGCAATCTTGCCTTTGACATACCCTTCCTCGCTCAATTCTTTGGTCTTAGCCCATCCTAATGACCTAATCTTCACGTCAGTTGAGATACATGTGAGATCGGGGTTGACGGGATGTGAAACATACATGTACTCGTTGAGAGCCTCTCGCATAGGCGTGGTCTGCTTCTCAGGGTCTTCGGCATTGCCTGCCCCTCCTGTCTCTACTAGTTCCCCTTCTCTTGGCTGTACATTCTCTTCAAATGTTTCGGCCATGTTTTTGGCTTCCTTCTTGGAGCTAGACTTACGCTTGAAACGTTTGAGCATTGCGGAGTATTGTACTACATGGTGCAAGAAGTTGCAAGGTGACCTGCATGTTGCGGGGGTAAATAAAAGCACAAATCAAGGTCGTCGGCCACGTATTTAGCGCTTTGCCTTAGTCAGCAAATTCTTGGCGTTGGTTCTGGTAGTTTTGCTCCTGGCTTTGAGAAGCAGGTCTAGTAATTCATGAATGGTATACCACGGCTCGACCAAATCATCAAAGAACTGATCGAAACTGCATTGATGTTTTTCAACGATATTCCATGCATCTGAATGTATGATGCTATGGTCCGATAAGATGTTCCAAGAACTGCGCAAGGTAAGAAGCACATGTACTTAGGTGGTTAGCGGACATCACTCTTTTCAAGCGGTGAGGCGTTGTTCAGGTTACTTATGTTTTGCTACCAAGTGCTGAAGAGATTGCAGGCTGCTGAGTTGCGAGATCCAGGTCAGGATTGCGCTTGCAGATTTTGTAATCTCGAGGTATGGACACCGTCATTATCTTTCTACGCAGCTCGTTCTACTGTTAAAGCAAGCAGAAACACTCCCACAGCAATTTATGATTGCTCAGCAGAAGTGTACTGCAAGTGCTTTGTATTGATCTCACTTACCCGAACCGCTGTATTCACCATCATCACGATTCGAAATAGGAGAGACAGATTTTGTCGCTGATTGAGTGGAATAACCATCACAATCTCCACGAAGTTTTAGCATGAAGAAGCTGTCGCAGGATACCACCAAAAGCAGTCAAAACTTCGACCGCTATGAATGCCAGGTTGCAGTAGCAAGCATAGTCTATTAACTCGATTGCCAACATGAGCAGAGCATGGCCCATGCTATTACACTAAGTATACCCTCATCTCTTGAGACCGAGGCAACGAAATTAAGACGGCAAAAGCAATATGGCTGACCATACGATACGTCAGTTTCGCCCGGTTCCACGTCCTACCACTATTTTTCACAACGTCACAAATCGCTCACTGTTACATCCTCACCCACGCTGTGTAGACCCTGCATATTCAACAGATAGACACTACAAAAGGTGTGGTCGGGTGGTTTTCCTTTCTCATGTCAGCGCTGTCATTTTTGCCCCCTGAGCTCGCCGACGACATGCAATTGCAAAATTCTTTCATGAAGGATTTGGTTTTTCGAGGCCGCACATCGTGGTATCGAGACTCTAATTGCCATAATTGCATGCACGGCATTTGGCGACGATAATCGTCCACTCGCTGAGTTTGACCACTTTGGTTGGCCTAGTCGAACTTAATCCAAACGATTTCTAAAGTCCGATCAAAACCAAAAAATTCATGCAGCGGTGTCGATCATCACAAGTATGATACGACACCGCGACCGCCATACAGCATTTTCGTTCATGGAAATTTGCCATGGTTCACGGTTTTTCACGGGTGGCATACAAGCCACCTCCCTATCAACGGTGTCTCCGGCCCACCAATGATGAGGAGCGAGCCAAGCTATACGCGATCGACATCAAATTCTCAACTTCCTGTACAGCCCTGCTATACATCGTTGAAGACCACCATCATCTCGCGCTGCTACAAGGACAAGCATTGGAACCATGCGAATCTTCGAGAATCTTTCCATCCCTGAGGTGGACGGCATAAGTAGACTAAAGACACTAACAAAGTATGCGAAGCGAAGCCTTAAATATTCGGGGCATTTTGCTCAGACACAGTCACAAGAGCAGAACTTCCTAATCTGGCATTTCACATGTTGACACTAGGAGAAATCTACCTTGCGGTGAGCGTAAGATCTTCATGGGCAAATCGTTGCGACGTTGAGCATGCATTAGTTGGTGCCTGGTCGTGCCAAACGTGCATAAGGCACCCAAAGCTAGGAGCTGATGAGGCTTACGGTACAAGCCGTGTCTCTGCCACTACTGTCTCAAGACAGTAGAAAGCCGATTCTGGACGAACCAGGGACGTGTCTCAACTCTACGGTGAATGAGATGGGATTCACCTAGGCTGATGCAATGCTCGGGCCGAATTTCTGTGCGGTTGGTGATCGTGGGGGAGAAGCTAAAGCATGGCATGGAAGCTCGTGTGCATGGTTGCCACATGATTGGTATAGCAATGCCCTTAAGAGCACATCGATCTCACGTCCTGGCCTTTTAGGACGCAGCATGTGAATCCTGAGACGCAACGAAGAACAACTGGACAACATGGATCAGCTATATCGCATCGGCTCCCACGATTCGGCATCGACCAGGAGTAGCACAGGATCTCCTGTCGATTCAGAAGATCCTCCTCCAAGAAGTTTTGAGTTTATCAATCTCTCGACGACAGGACCTACAGCCAAGGACTTAGATCAGCGGAAGGTCGTAAGGGCTCATGTTGTGAAGGACTTCAGCAGGAAACGAAAACTGCAACGATTGCAGGCAGAGAAGTTAAAAGGACGAAGGATCCAACCGTCCATTCCGATCACAAGCTCGACAGAGACCTCAGATTCAGCAGCACGTTCTGTACCTACTACACGTCATAGTGGCCACCATGTCAAGATTCGGCAGATTCCCATCCTCGAAAGTACATGTGCTCAGCCTAGTCAACAAGAGGAGACGTTCAACGATGCGCTTGAAGAATCAGCTCCTATACTTGATCCCCATCCAGATCTTTTCGATCATGCCTTTTCGATATCAGGTCTAGGTGGAGTATCCTTCCAAGCATTCGATTTCGAACCACAAATCACCTCGATTCTGCAACATGTTAGGACTATGGGCACTGCCATGTTTCCATTGTCTACGATGTATAAATTCAATCCTGTTTGCTGTAATGGACCCATTGGCTGGGATGTCGATGATAGAGCTGCATACCATGGAATCATGTAGTAAGTGACTTTTGTTTTGCCACGGAAGAGGTCGCTACAGAATGTCGCAGGCTCCTGAAGCATTAAGGATTTCATACTTACCAAAGTCTCCTCCTCAGTGTCACATCTACTTACGCCAACCTACTTTCTGGTAGAACCGATAGCAATGATGCGATGGTGCATATGGGGAAGGTTGTGACAATGGTCAACTCAAGGTTGCAGGAAATTGGAAAGCTTGGTGGAGGGGAAAGTGTTACAGAAGGCTTGATCGGCGCTGTGGCCAGTATAGCACTGGCGGAGGTGAGCAACCCGTGTGTGAATTTTAGATAGGAGATTGACAATTTAGGCTCTTCGCGGTAATTCTGACAGCTGGAAGATTCACATGTCCGGAGTGCGCCATCTGATACAACTGAAAGGTGACTTTTCAATGCTTGGCGTTGATCTTCGACACAAGCTCTACAGGTATGTTGTCAACGTCGAGGATGAATCGATAACATGGCTGACAAGATTTTTAGAGCTGATTTGATGGGCGCAACCACATTTCTGCTTCCACCAAGCTTTTCTGGAATTGAAACTCCAGCCTGGCGACTGCCTTCCATACAGACTGGTATCGATGTGAGTACAACGACTGATTCGCCAGGATCATTACTATACGCTTTGTCCGTATGCCACGATCTCATCACAGCATTGCTTTCACTAGCTGAGCTATCAACTTCATTGTCTACGATCCTATCGACCCCAACACCATGTTCTCAAGAACAACGTATTCATGTATTGGAACAGACATACTCCATACAATACTGGCTTTTGAGGTCATTGTCAGACACAAACACGCTGGAATCTTCGCCAATAGAAGAGTGCTTCAAGATAGCCGCTATGCTTTATATGCACGTGACATGGCAGGACTTTCCACTTTCCGCCATGGGGACGACGAAACTGTTGGATCGCCTGAGGAGTTTGATTATGCGCACAGAGTTTGTTGGTGAAGCAGAGGAGCATTTGCTAGTGTGGTTGTTGTTCGTGTAAGTACTGCCCACGTATTTACGGTGCCTCAAATAGTAAAATGCGAGCACAACTAACTTATGAATAGTGGTGCAATGTCCGCGAGGAAAGGTCACGCAAGAATATGGTTCGTGGCAAATATCCAGCGCACACTGAACAATCTACGACTAGATACCTGGGCATCTCTCAAGGTAAAGCTGAGTTGTTTGTGGTGGGTGGAGAAGATCCACGAAAAGATGTGTAAGGCTGTTTTTGACGAAGTTGTAGTGTTGAATGGTGTACTTGTAGGATATCCGGAAGAATGTGCATTGGACTCTTAGTTCTGGGGGAAGTGGCCTTCAATTGTATGAACAGTAGAGAAGAAGAATAATTGTTTGGGAAGAATGACTACGAGATATAGATATGTACAAGATTGTTGCGAATACGGGACAGAATAGAGATAATAGAATTTATATTTTCATTTATTCATTACTATTTTGAAAGCGATCTTTGGTATATACTATCAACCAACTCCAAGTACAACGTAAAATTCATCTACTCGTGGCACCGTGCGAAGCCAACTGCGAATCATGATATCTGCCGCAGTAAACTTCCTTGCCATCCATGCATAAATCTTGCTCCCGTCATGAATTTTATGATCATCAACATTAGAGCGGACCACACTCACCGCTTATGACTATGACTATGTATCTTCGCACTCGCAGAAGACCACAGCCCATTCGTCGTCTCGGCGATCTTCTTCATCTGCGCCGCAATTTGCGCCTCCGACTGTCCCTGTCCACTATCCCGGTCCACACCCCTACTGCTCGGTCCGGTACTTCCCCTCTTCTCTTTCTCACCATCCCCTCCATATCCTGAGTCCGCCGTCGTCCTCGGCGCACCGATCTGTCCATCTCCAAACACAACACCTGAATCGCCCGTAGGCATAGGAAATGGTTTTGCGTCTGCGGCGGGATTCGTGGATTCAATGCCGTCCATCATGCCGGCTTGGCCTTCGCGGAGTTTGTTGATTGCTCGCACGGTGTCGATGGCGGCGTGTAAGGTACGGCGGGCGTTGAAGTTCTTCTTGACCACAGGGAGTAGGTCGCCGCCAGCTGCTTGCGCGGATGCTTCGCCCGTTACGAAAGGATGGGAGAGCGCTTCGTAGGCTGTGAGACGTTTCGTAGGGTCGATCGTGAGACATCGCTTGATGAATTCTCGTGCTTGAATTGAGACGCCGCGCCAATATTCCACGGGCGTGAAGCTGTAATCTGCAACGAGAATTGCTTGCATTTCTTCGAGATTAGAGTCGCGATCAAAAGGTGTGTAGCCGCATAGTAGAAAGTATGTTATTACGCCGATGGCCCAGATATCAACTGGTTTCCCGTGTCCTGTCTTCTTGAAGATTTCTGGTGCCATGTAGCCCGGCGTACCACATGTCGTGGTTAAGACATGGAATTGTTCCTCATCCATTATCCTACTCAGTCCAAAGTCTGCGATCAAGAGGTCTGCATTGTCTTCTGGTGTTCGGAAAAGGAGATTTTCGGGTTTTAGATCGCGATGGACAATTCCGTGATCGTGAAGGTAGGCCACGGCTGAGAGGGTTGCGCGGATGAGGTCTGCGGCGTCGGACTCGTAGTAAGATCCTTTTCTGCAGATGCGATCGAATAGCTCACCTCCCAGGGCAAGATCAGTCACGAGGTAGAGGTTATTCATCGTTTCGAAGTAGTCGACCAGTGTTAAAATGTTTTGGTGACCCATTGAAACGCGCTTGAGAACTGCGATCTCATTGCGAACCTGAATAAGATATCATTAACGTGGCTCTACTTTTTACGTAGAGATGGAAAGAAGTGTACCATATGCTCTCGTCCTGCCATTAACCGTTTGTTGATCACCTTCGCGGCATAGTATCTTCCGGTATCAATGTGTACGCATTCTTTGACCACCGAGTATGATCCGGCACCTAATGTCTTTCCTGTCTTGTATCGACATGCTTGTACTGCTGGTTTGGCTGCTGGATGTTGATTTTCCTGCTGCCAGCTCATCGTTACGAAGAACAGACTCGAAGCTCGAGCCTTGTGCTTTACCAATTGTGTAGAGTTTTGGTTGTTGGTGGGGTTGAGAGATAGACGTAGATGCGCGATGTCTGCAAGGTGGCTATAAAGTGATCGCGGTCGCCAGGGAAGAGTATATATGCTGCAAGAGATCTCAACAGAGAGATTGTCGAGGAAAAGCTGTCTGTAACGAGAGTGGTGAGCCTTTCAAGGGTTAGATCTCGGTCAGCTTTCAGCTGCACTTTCGAGGTTGATAGTGTGCTTGTGTACGTGATTGGCTGTGGAGATTGAGGGGTTCTGTTTGTACCCTGACATCTTTTATCGGCTTCTGATCGTGGTCGTCCCTTGCCGACTTCCAACATCACCACTGCTACAGTACAGTATCCCTTTCTTGTCCACATGTCACGAGCAAGTCTGTTGGCGCAGATACAATCCATGGTTGCTGGATCCATGATTGATTGGCGCAAGTTGACATTCTTGCGAGATGCAACAATAAGTGGTTGAGGACTTGCACAGAGCGGGACAGGAAGACATGAACGCTCCTGAGAGTTAAAAGCGACACGTTTGCCATAATCTCATTTCTATCACATCACGTCAACGACAGTCAACATTACTCACTTCTGTCAAATTCCGAATCTACGTTCTTTACGCGTCGTGTGGAGAACATCTAGCGCAAGCTGTGGAATACTGGTTGATATCTTGCACGCATGATTCATTCATGTCATGCCTTATACAAGTGCACAAAGCATTGCGTTGAACAACGAAAATACAAGCTCTCCCAGCATTAACCCCTGATTGAAGACCAAATTCATGCTGTGCAAGTGCCGGTAAAAGTAGTACTTCCCGCACAAAACTCAGGGAGGTGTAGACTTCATGACGCTACTGGTACCAGAGGAAATGTCAATCCTCCCTACTTTCACGAAAATGTGACTGAATTGACTGCATGGCTTTGACGCGCCGGGTTGATTTACCATTACCTGCTTGCATTCCCGCCTGCTCATTGCTTCTTACTCTTTCCTTTTCTCCATTCGTTTGCTGTTTCAATCGTTCGTTTCATGCAATTCGTACACTTGATCACTTCTCGGAATCTCATGCACGGTGTTCACGGAAACACTTGATATCAGACAGGCAGGCAGGGCAAATGGCATCCCTGGAAGCGCGAGGGAGACCGCGAATCTCTCAGAGAACAGCGATCATAATCGGCGCAACGATAGGAGGAATCTATACTATAATTACGCTCATCTCGATACATCTCTATTTACAACGACGATTGCGGAGGAAGATAATTGCCGAGCAGCGAGACGCTCTGCATACTGCATGCCCACGTAGAGCCACACAAAATCACGATGAGTACGATAGATTCGCGATACCACAGTCGCGCGATCGATTATATTCTAGTCGAGTGGGAGCATACACCGGAACACGTTCCCGCCATAGGAGTGAGCCTCCTTTTGGCTCCGTCAGGTCAGCTGAAACATTAAGTACGATCCGTGAACGACCCAAGACGCGCAGGAAAGGCGACTACAACTATGGCGACCCGCACAGTTGGTATCCCATCCGCAGTGGCACTTTCAATACACGCAGATGGAGTCACTCAGAAGATAGCAGAAGTCGCTCGCAATCGCAATCTAATACAGAGATACACAACCCATTTTGGATGTTCGATGGCGCTTATACAGAATCCATGCGCTCAACAACGCGCTCACGCCGTCGACATTCTTATTCAACCATGTCTACTGCGCGAGTGCGTCGACCTTCTGACCTGGTAACAACAACACACGACTTCGTGGCAGAGATGAATGAGAAATATCCAGACGTCCTGTCGAGATCAACAGGCGATATGAAAGGTATGGCCTGGATACGACAAGTCAGTAGAAGTCCTTCCCCCAGCTTCACCACACGACCGGTATCTCGATCACCAAGTCAAAAAGTACTGCAAGAAATCCAGGAACACGATGAGAGTTACCTTCCGGAAGTTCCTCTGCACCCTCTTATCCGCAAGAAATCCTTTGAGCGCATCGTCTCGGGCCAGTTTCCACCTTCTAGATCAGTAGAAGCCAAGATCAATTCTAAAGAGAAAGCTAGAGAAGGTGAAGTGATTAGGATAGGAAGCGTCAAGAGAGTGAGGGAGCTGGTTGATGTTACTCTCAATGATGTTGCGAGGAGGCGACATAGTAGGAATGCGAGTTTGAATGGGTTGTGGATGGGATTGATGGGGAAGCGGAGGAGTAGGATCAGTGGAGAGACGGAGAGGAGTGAGAGGGAGAAGGATGGGGAGGGGATGGAGATTAGGGCTAGTATTGAGACTTTTAGTGAGAGGTTAAGTGAGAAGGCTTGAGTGATGATAATGGTAATGAGCAAAACCCAGGATGCGATATAGAATATGGACGAGATATGCATTATCGCGAAGCATAGATATCCCTTCTCGCGAAGTTTGGTACTCTGATTTGTCTAATAGCAGTAATATGGACGGCAGAGTCCAGGACTTTTACTCTGCGATATCTCTCATCTTCAATCTCTTTTCCGTTCCAAGCAATGCACTTCTGGCTACTGCGCAAGCAGATGACCTTGGGATTCGACGTATGCTTTGTTGTCGTCGGTCCACTACCTTGTCCCACTGATCTGGAAGTCCTTCTCCCCTCTCGTTTAAACTTCTCCATATTGAACATAATTTGATTCGGCGAGTACGAGCTGTCTTGGTCGCTCATGTAAGGTGTGTATCATTTGAGGGTACTTGGACGGGGTTGGTGGCCATTCTTCTCAAAGGTAAACCACGTGAGAAAGATAGAGCGACTTGTCGGTCTGATGAACCGTACTGGTAAAGTGTTTTTATCCACGAATGTGTAGTTATGACCATTGTTCGCTACGAAGGTCGTTCGCCAGGACAAAGGAGTCTTCTTTTGCCCGTGCGGATGCCGAATCCTGTCGTGGTGTTTGCGATGAAGCCCTTGTTTCAACTCAATCTGTTATTGAGCAGCTTGAAGTATGGTCGTCTTCAGAGTAGAAATAAGATCAGAAGTCGCCGCTTCTTGCTTTCTTCTTTTCACCGTGCATCTTCTTCGCCTTGAGACGTGCTGAATTTGCTGCTTTGTGACTATGTCTCTGAGTTAGCACTTATCAAGCATACTGATTCCTTTGCTTTTATAGCAGCTTCGTACAAAAAAATCTTACATGGCAGCGTGCTTCTGCTTCGTCTCTGCAGAAGTGATACCAGGAACTCTTCTCCTATAAATCTCCTCAATCTCATTCCACAACTTCCTGTGATTCTCCTCCTCGTTCTCAGATTGAGCTCTGTGAGCATCTGATTGCATACTGATACAATCTGAGGATTGAACATAATAGCGACTTGATCGGAGGCTTTGATGCAGGACCTTGGGAATGTTTGATGTTAGAGAGGTGAAGGGCCATGTTGTTGTTGCTTTCGAAGATGTTCTGTGAAAACCAATTAATTCGTGGCGCTTCAAACAGTTTTATCAGAACTGGATGTGAGGTAAACGGGAAAGGAGAGTCTACTTGTTGACCTTTTGTCCTCCTGGACCAGAAGATCTCGAGAAGCTTGTCTTGGCGAGTTTGGGAGGGATGACTGCTGATTTGGACTTTGAGAAACGCGTATACCATTGTCGTGCAACATCAAGTTCTTCTTCATCTCCTTGTCCTGGCTGATGCCCAGAGTATAGTCTGCTCTGTATACACAAAATATTAGGATGCAGTATCGTGGTAGTTCTGAGAGTTTTGCATAAGGAAGTCTGCATTCTGCATGTGCTTTGCGATAGCATACGAAAGGGGACAAATCACGAGGCGTGAAATATACTCTGCAGTGAAGTAATTGAGCCAGCAAACGGAATGGACAACTTCTATTGTAAGGATTTCTCAATGTCATGAAATCACTAAGAGGCAACAAGGCTTTTTGGTACCACTACGATGCCAAGAAGCTTCCCAGAAATGGTCTAGACTAAAGCAGCTCCACCCTACGAAGTCGAGACTTCTTGCCTTCTATGTCATGACAACCTCATCCCAAGAAACCAACCTCACCTTCTTCAACCTCGCGCCCTCTTCTTGTCGCGCAAGTAAATTCCATACCTTTTCCATCTCGATCAAATCTACGCGCAAACAATCGATCATTTTCTTGCTTGTCGATACTATTTCCATCTCCACAACGAAGCCCACAACCACTTGCAAGCTGTTGACGGACTCCCTTCCTACTTCAAATATCTTGCCCATCATCATCTTGCCCATAGACATCCTACTGCAAGCCATTTACGCGCCAGTCGATCTGTATAAGCTGCCTATCATCTGATTACTGCCAAAGTCTCCTCCTTCAAACATAACCTGTTTGTTGCGAGCAGCCTGATAATCAGTCAATGTCAGAAGAACCACCTGAGTTCCACACAAAGTCTACATTGTCACCTCTATCCCCTTTGCCTGTCCATCCTCCGGAACCATCGAATATTCCAGTCCTGCGGAACCAAATTGATCCAGTCTTCAATATGACATCTACGCATATAGCAGCAGAGTCGAACGACCCAGCCACTTCCAATGGGACAGCTATCCAGCCAAATGCTGCTTCTCCATCATCCGATTCGAGTTTTGACGATGCATACACTGAAGGAGCCATTGCGCAGTCAGGTAAAGATGCCACAACATCCGAGAATGTCTCGGCTGGCGACGACTATGCCATGACCTTCGATTCAGATAATGAAGTTCAACCTCAGGGTCAGGATTTCTTGCAAGCAAGTACAGACACTAAGACAGAGACTTCGGTGGGACACGTAGCAACAGAAGCCGGCACGTCTGTTGAGACTTCGCAAGAAACTCCATTGTCAGTGTCTCAAAATGCGCCAGCTTCCCCTACTCCTCAATCTGTAGTCCAGCCTGTCCCAACGACAATCAACGAGCCCATTTCTGAGACTTCCGTACCTCAGCCAGCCCATAGTCTAGCTACCGACGCTGCCCAGACATCTGCAGATGATGATACTGCAAGTGGTGGTATTGACATTCAACAACTACTCGATAACATAACTGCAAATGCTGAGAAGAATGATTTGGCTGCCCAAGTTCTCAGTATTAAAAGTCCTCCAGTGGCTGCCCACTCCAGTCTACCACCTCGACCGCAAGTCTCCCTTGCGAGCCCAATTGTAGACACATCAATGTATACTGCTCCAGGCCTCTTCCCACCAGCTTCCTCTTCATATAGGCCACCTGGTACACACATAGGTGTAGGCCCTCCAGGTACATCGATGATGCCTATGGGCGGCTTGCCTCCACCACCAGGAACCTCCTTCTCTTATCCTCCACAACAGCCAAGCACTATCGAGCAGATGCATATTCCACTAGACCACCGTGATGACACTGATGATCCAGAAAAGCGCTGGGGCCCAGAGATTCAAAAGTTGTACGATATATTCCTGGATGAGGAACGTAAGAACGTTACAGAAGGAACATGGGAAAAGTTTCCTTTGGGATCACGACTATTTGTTGGTGAGACCATTCATCATACAGCTAAATCTATCTCACGATGCTAACATGGCTAGGTAATCTTGCGAGTGAGCAAGTCACAAAACGAGATGTCTTTCATATTTTCCATCGGTACGGAAGAATCGCGCAGATCTCGATCAAGCAGGCATATGGATTTGTACAATACTACACAGCGGAGGCATGCCAAGCAGCATTGATCAATCAAGAAGGAGCCGATTTGAGAGGCAAGAAGATTCGTAAGTTACTCTGCTCTTGGCCAGGTGTATTGCTAATCAATGTCCTCAGATCTGGAGGTTTCGAAGCCACAAAAATCCCACAATCAAGCACGAAACTCCGTTAGCACATCAAACGAGAGAAATAATCAGAACGATCGAAACAGACAAGGACGGAACAACGATAGGCAGGATCGAGATCGGACAAGTCGTGACGATTATGGTCGAAACAACCAGAGACAAAACAGAGACGACTATCGACCTCGACGATCGCTGACACCACCACGGCAAAACGATAGAAATCGTGACTCGTATGGGAGTGCACGAGGAGGACGCGACCCCTACGGCCGCGATAGACGAGAACGATCACCTCCGCCATATGATCACCGAGGTCACGATAACTACCGCGAACGTGACATCAGTCCTCCACGTCAAGGTTCATATGGTAGTGATGCCGACCTTCAGATTCCACACCGTGATCCAAGAACCGTACCTGATCTGCAACTTATTGTGGTGGAGCAGCTCAACCGTGATTTCGTGTCGTGGTGTGAGAACGAGATTCGAAGTCGTGGCATTAAGACTGAAACAATGTTTCTGAGTCCCCGTCTCTCGCTCGATGCAGTCATGCAACGTCAAATCGTGGAAGGAGTCGTTGCTGTGTCTCAACTCGATCTTCGATCGCAAAATACAAGCAAGATCGATCTTCGAGTCTTCAACCGAAGTGCAGGTATCAACAACGTTCGCTTTGACGACTATCAAGGACTAGAACCTAAGATTGCAGCCGAACTTGTTCTACGAGATAGGCAAGCTCAGCAAGCGGCTCCTCCACCAAACCCATATGCTCAACCCTATCAGCAATACTCTCATCCACCTCAACTTCCATACCAACAACAGCCTCCATTACAACAAGCTCCACCTCCTCCACAACCCAACCTAGCAGGTCTCGCAAACCTCGATAATGCGACCCTTCAAAAGCTTCTTGCGGGTCTGAATCCTGCTCAGCAACAACAACATATCCCGGCCGCAGTACAGAATCCGTCGGTGGATTTAGTGGGCTTGTTGGGGATGTTGAACCAACAACAGGCTACGGCACAGCATCAACAGCCACAACCGCAATATGCTGTTCCGCCACCTCCATCGCAGCAGCAGCAGCAGTATGGTGGCTTTGCGGTCCAGAGTCCTGTTAACGGTGGTTATGGAGCGCCGCAGCAAAGTAATGGACAGATGCAGGCGCAGGGAAATGCGCAGAGTGTGCAGAATATCATGGCGGCGCTTGCTAAGGCAAGGCAGTGATAGTTAGGAGCTTAAGACAGGATGAATGAAAGATCGGTCATAATGGGTGGTGGGGATAGAATTGGAGTCATACTGAGCTCAAAATGTACTTTCTAGAATAATTGACGTTGGAAGTGTGAATCCCAAGAGAATCCTATTTAGCAGTTTTGAAGCCAGCATGTATTGAAGCAGGAGCTGTATTATGAATGCAAATGATCAATCATCATTCGCAAGTATTGTGTTTGTCACGGAGGTTTAGTTTTCCCATTGATGCTCCTCAAGACATGCCTTCCTGCA
>Ga0247809_1000478_pt1 | contig 18795 bp, 17 predicted proteins | sample UWRJL104311B1_FD_180951 | JGI IMG/M metagenome (GOLD analysis project Ga0247809, IMG submission 180951) | Plant litter microbial communities from Arlington Agricultural Research Station in Wisconsin, United States - UWRJ-L104-311B-1 | ecosystem: Environmental > Terrestrial > Plant litter >...
AGACTGATATTATTAGTTTGGAGAGTACATTGAAAAGCATTTCTGCTAGTATCGACGGTCAATCAGCGACCCTCTCGGAAATTAAGACGGTCACCGCCACACCTGCTACTACCACCCAAAAGATTGATCTCTCCAGTGTTGAATCTTCGCTTAAACAGGTTCTTTCTGAAATCGCAACCCAATCTACTACTCTCGCTGAAGTCAGGACGATTAGCTCCAAGCCTGCACCTGCTATTGAAAAGACTGACGTTACGGGGATCGAGAGTTCATTGAAGAAGCTCGTTGCCGATTTCCAGGGTCAAAATGCTACTCTTGACGAGATCAAGACGACTGTCCTAGCACCGGCTCCTGCAGCTGCTGAGGTTGACCTTTCTGAGGTTGAGTCGTCTTTGAAGAAGGTTGTTTCTGATATCGACTCTCAAAACGCCACGCTTGCAGAGATCAAGTCCGTAGTCGCAACCCCTGCTGTTGCTGCCGAGAAGGTCGATCTGTCGGGCTTAGAGGCATCCTTGAAGAAGATTGGCACCAGCGTCGATGCTCAGACATCCTCTTTGGAGGCGATCAAGTCAAGTGCTACAAAGAATACCAACAGCGAGCTCAAGGCATCAATCGACAAGGCTTTGACAACTCTTGACGCTCAAAATAGCACTCTTCGCGATATCAAGACCACGATTGCTGTTCCAGCTCCTGCCGCAGAGAAGGTTGACCTTTCTTCACTGGAGTCTTCCGTCAGCAAGGTTCTTTCAAGCATCGAGGCACAGTCCAACACTCTTGATGCATCAAAGACAAAGCTCGAGACTTTGTCGACAGACGCTGTCATCAAGGAGGTCAAGTCTATCAAAGCCACCATTGAAGCCATTCCAGCACCAACTCCAGCTGCCGACAATTCAGAGCTGGTCAAGGAGGTCAAGGCTGTGAAAGTTGCAGTTGACGAGACAAAGAAGGAGACAGAGACCATCTTGGTATTGGTCAGCGCTCAAGCTGCCGCACCAGTCAAGCCTGCTGCTGTTGAGGCTGTGAAGAAGACAAATGGTGTGAAGAATGAGAAGGCGGAGGTTGAGCCTGAGACAGCTGCTTAGGTGTGATGTGCGAGAACGTCAAGGCGATGATTGTTTAAGATGGTGGAGGGAACACAAGCATAGCGTGCATATGGTTCTACAGTTTACATATTGTTGTCTGCTGACATACGATGTTCTATACCCCATTTGAAAGCGCGAGGATTCGATTCTATGATGGAATGTTTATGAATGATGGAATATGATGCGTAATGATGAAGAGTAAATAGTGGTTGAAGATTGATAGAATGATACCAACATCAATATTTTAGACTTCCACAGCCTTTGTGAATTACGTACACTTCAGCTTTTAATTGTACAACGTCCCAGCCGCTGAGTGTGTGCATACCCCTTCAAATCAGCTACTGCAGGATTCCCACGATACGTCTGTGTCGTATGGGAATGAGAAAACCATAAACTATCTCGCAAGTATATCATTCCCGTACTTACAACAGAACTTTCATCATGTTCATTTTGCATGATTGGCAATATCGGTATTCCAGTGAGCAGTAACGAACTGACCAATCACAGCGCACCAACTTACAAGTGCTTATGTTTGCTTTTCCACTTCTATCCTGAACTTGCTCGCTCTCGTCGTTTCGCGACTCCAATCGGAGACTTTTGCGTGCATCTCGGATTTGTGGATTGCCCGTGATCTCGAGCTCGTCTTCTTGATATCCGCCGTGAACGCGGACTTTGGCTTTGAAAGGCGTAAATCCGTGTACGAAGACGAATCTGGGGGAAAGGGATAAATAACCTCCTCGATGACTCTTGGGCGTGGGGACGATGTGTGAGAACAATCGGGACCGATGTGTGCTTTTCGGTGTTCGAATGTTGGCGCTGTGCGAGTTATGAGTACCGAATACGTGTGTGATTGTGAGTGTGTGGATCTTTTACGGCGGAGAGGGTGAGATGATGAGATAAGATTCGACATGAAGCCTGTCTCGTCTTCGGAAACTTTGTTAGTGAGAAGGATTAAGGGTAAGGCTTACGCCGTGGATTGACTTCCTATCTAAAGGTCACTTCGTGGCGTTTGTTCTTGCTTTCTACTTTGTCTTTTGGTGCTTTCCTTCCTTCCTTCATTCCTCCACAACTTGTCATTCTTGGTTCACCTCAATTTTTCTGTGCTTGAAAATTTTCGGGTTTTGAACAACCGTCGTTGATCACGATGGCATCTTTACAGCATGAGAATAAGAGTCAGACTACTCTGAGAGATCAGGAGACGCGACAAACTACTCCTGTTCCCGTCGCGGCTGAAAAGGACGTTGGTTCCAGTAGTTCTTCTAGTCACCATGGAGAACATACGGCTGTCGCAAATACGCCAAAGGATGATCTCGACGTCGTAAATGAGAAGAAGGAGATCGTACCTGAGGGTAATGGAGAACCTGTTTACATCACGGGCCTACCGTTCTGGTCAATCATCGTCGCTTTATGTCTGGCTGTCTTTGTCTTGGCTATTGGTACGATGCTACACCGTTGAATCTACTCTACCACTTCATACTAATACTTATAACATAGATAACACCATCATCGCAACCGCTATTCCTAAGATCACTGGTACGTATCCTGTGCTTCTGAACTTGGCTTGAGACTGACAGACAAAGATCGATTCAATTCTCTCGATGACATTGCCTGGTATGCTTCGGCTTACATGCTTACAACTGGTTGTTTCCAACTACTCTTTGGACGACTGTATGCTACTTTCTCAACGAAATGGGTATTCATTGGAGCAATTTCGGTTTTCGAGATCGGTAGTTTACTTTGTGCTGCCACTCCAAGTAGTATTGGTTTGAGTAAGTTTCGATTCACGAGATACCAACAAGTGTATCTTGAGGCTAATGTCTTGTAGTTGTTGGACGTGCCATCGCCGGAATGTATGTATAATCGCGCAGCTCCACACATCCACTCGGTTTAGTTCTGTCCATACCACTCGTGCAAGATCGCATACTTGCCTTCTCATGCATTATACTAATTCTTCTGTTTTTGTAGGGGAGCTGCTGGTATCATGTCTGGAGCTATTCTCATTCTTTCCGAGATCACGCCTGTCGCTGAACGTGCTGCATATATGGGTTTGATTGGAGGAATGTGGGGTATTGCTTCGTACGTTACCCTTATCTTCATCTTTGAGACGTCACTTATAAGTACCTAGTGTCGCCGGGCCATTACTTGGAGGTGTTTTTACCGACAAAGTTACATGGTAAGATTTATTGTGTTGTGCCTGCTTCGGGATCTGTGTTGACTCAGTGCTTAGGCGACTTTGCTTCTACATCAATCTTCCACTAGGTGCGATCACGATCGGCACAGTCATCTTTGTTTACCACGCCTCGAACGAACACAAAGTAGTCCTTCACGGTTGGCGCGAATACCTCAAATCATTCGATCCAACAGGCAACTTGGTTCTCATTCCAGCCGTCATCTGTCTCTTCCTCGCCCTTCAATGGGGAGGTACCACATACGCGTGGTCTGAAGGACGTATCATTGCTCTATTTGTTGTGTTTGGCATTCTGATCGCCATCTTTATCTTCTTACAATTCTGGAATAAAGAAAATGCGATGATCCCACCAAAGCTCCTCAAGGTTCGCAGTATATGGGCTGCCGTGGCATTCAACTTCTTCATCGCAGCTTCATTCTTCATCTTGGCGTATGTACACCTCACCTCATTTACAATAACCCGAGAAAATATCTCCTTCGAGGTCAATCATTTCCACCTCGAGCAGCAGCTAACCTTCTGGTGCTTGTAGTTACTATGTACCCATCTGGTTTCAGTCTGTCAAGGGCACGTCAGCTGTCAAATCGGGCATCCTCAATCTTCCACTTATCCTTGGGCTTGTCCTCGCGTCCATGATCGCTGGTGCTGGGACGACAATTGGTGGATACTATACGCCGTTCCTTTATCTTTCGACAACGATCCTAGCCATTGGTACAGGTATGCTCACAACGTGGGAAGTAGACACAAACAGTTCAGCATACCTTGGATGGCAGGCGATGGCTGGTATTGGCATGGTAAGTGCTCCAATCCTAGACTTCTCTGGTCATGTCTCAGACATCGTCAGTTCTTGCTTGAGTCTGTCATAAAGACTAACTCACCACTTTCAGGGGTTTGGTCTCCAGATTCCATTCATCACTGTTCAAACCGTGTGTTCGCCAGCTGATCTACCGATGGGTACGGCTCTGATCGTTTTTTCGCAAACAATTGGTGGCGCTATCGCCGTCGCCATTGGTCAGAATATCTTTACCAATAAGCTCGTTGAGAACTTGAAAATATATGCCCCGAGTCTAGATGCCCCATCTGTACTCTTCGTCGGAGCAACCGGTATTCACAAGAAGTATTCAGGAGATGTGTTATCGGGAGTAGTCAAGTCATACAACGAGGCCCTCACACAGGTATTCTTAATTTCTGCCATTATGGGCGCTATTACTGTCATTGGAAGCGCAGCTATGCCGTGGACAAATGTCAAGGGAAAGAAGACAGAGGTCGACGCTGCTGAAGAGGGAAAGAAGGTTGAAGAGACAGATGGAGAGAGCGCGAAGGATGTGGTTGTTGGAGAGAAGCCCCATGTTTAAAAGGTGTGATTGTATCGTCGTTCGAGTACTCGGTGTATGGTGTGGTTTCTTGTGTACATACTGATATAATAAAGTCCTCGGTCTTGTTATGAATGTTACATAAGAAGACAAGGTTGTAGAATAGACGGTATACTAGACGAACATGCAGCAGCCATGATTTGACACACAATGCTACGCATTCCTATATGATGGACACAGTTGAAATACTGAAGGGTGTCATCATACTTGCAACATCACGGTAGTCGAGATACACCGTGTCTAAGCAAGATGTCAGTCGATTGCTCATTTTCTCAATTTCAGCCAAAATGGCTATATATAATATACCACATCAAGTAGACAATCCATCTGTCCCTTTCTGTATCCAGCATCAGCATGAACAATGCCTATCATTAAATTCGTTTCTCATGGATAATGGGGCAAACTTCAGGCTCGTTTGTACCAATCTACTGCCCAATCACCTCCTCTGCCTCGAGCGGGGAGATTCTTACTACTGCTACCTACCCATACGGAGTAAGCACCTTGCTGCAATCTCCAAGCCTGCTCAACCACATTCCACTCGCTCAAATCCTTCCTCGTCAGTGTGAACGTCACAACCTCGCTCCTTCCAGGCGCAATCTCAATCTTCTCAAACCTATGGAATTGTCTGATTGGTCCACCTGGGATATTAAAGTATAATTGCGCGACTTCTTTTGCGATAAAGTCGCCTGTGTTGGCAATGGTGGCGGAGACGATGGTGATGGGGTCTCAGAGTGATTCTTGGTCACCTTCGAGGCGTGGCGCTTCTGGGGTGGCGTAGCTTGTGTTTGCCCCTCTGATTATCGTGGTCTGGATGTCGGTGTATTGAAAGGTTGTGTAAGTGAGATCGAGACCGAAACCGAATTCGTAGCGTGATGTGATATTCTTGCGGACGAAGTCTTTGTATTCAATATGCTGATATGGAAACGTTAGCTTCTGTTCAATTTGGTTGTCTCCTCCAGAAAATCGCTCAAGTTCACGACAAGGAGGTGTGGAGATGATAAACAGGAGCGACTTACCACTCCTTCCGTCAAATCAATTTGCGGGAAGCGGAAGAATTACCCTATTGTCCTTCAGGGACTGCGTTATAATCTGTTTCGTTACGCGCAACCGTGTATGGCAGACGACCGGAGAACGATTCGTCTCCAAAGAGGAGAGATACGAGACCTCGGCCAGAGCCTTGACCTGGCAAGTGACCAAAACTAATACCAGTCACATCAGGATGATCTGCGAACTGATCAACTAACCTGATACCAGCGTTGTGAATGACCACAATGGTGTTTGCGCATTGACGAGCGACGTTCAAGATGAGGGCATCGGAGTAGTCGTCGCGTAGCTCGGCGCGATCATATCCTTCTGTAGCCCATGCATTTATGAACACGAGACAGGCATCTGATTCTGCGTGGACTTGCGGATTGTTTTGAATAACGTCCCAGAAGATTTGTGTACCAGTGTGATAGGCGTGTTCTTGCAGGGCGTCAAGTGGTGCTGAAACGTATGGAGGTGCAGTTCCTCCGGATCCGCCAGCGACAATTAGTGTGCCATTGGGAGAGATTGGTCCCAGGTTGATATGCGGGTTGAAGAATAGAGGCAACATAGTCCGCACCATAATTGGCGAGGAAACCCACACGATAACTACCCGCAGTAGACGCAAGATTGACGTCTAAGGGTGCGACGGCATCATAACCAAACACAGACAAGATCCTAGGGTGCTTGAATGGAAGAGTGTTGTTCGTGTTCTTTACAAGCACGTTTCCTTCCGTAGATCCAGCAAGTAAGACCGGCTGAGAGCTTGGATCACGCGTATGCTGACTTGTGTGGAACGCTGTATTTGGCAGGGAAGGCGATGTCTGGGAAGTTAGTCTGTGAATGTTAGTCTAGTTTACTGAGCAGAGTGACTGGTACCCACATCCTGACCCATTTGATACCACGATGCAACAATTCTGGTAGCCATATCGGCGAGACGTGACTCTTCGATACTTCCATTGTTGACCATATCTACGGGGTTGCTTCTGTTCGTACCCCAATAGATACTTCCAGATGGCATGGCAAGATCGAGACCACCTACTGCTGAGGCTACGCCGGCATCTGATTCATTATCAGTCATGTTCCAGGTCCAATAGCAAAGTACTTACGAATGGCAGTCCAATCAGTGACAATAAATCCCCCAAATCCAAGTTCTCCCTTTAAGACACCATTCCGCGTCTTCTGATTATGGTACGCGTAAGAGTTATTGATTCTCTGGTAAGCACACATCACACTACCAGCGCCGGCGTGAACAGCATCTTGGAATGGCCGAAGATATAATTCATGCATGGTCTTATCATCGACATTGGATAACAGCGCTTCGATAGTGAAATTATGTGAATTTGGGCCGAGGAATGGCAGGCCTGGTGAAGGCTCGTTGCCAACAGCACCACCGCCGCCTGTACCAGGATGGAGAGGATTCCTGTAGGCTTCTTGTTCATTGGCGACATAATCTGGGTTCATGTCAATGTCGATCAGATTTCGATAAAACTTCAACTCACGTTTGACTGAAGCAGTAATACCAGCATCTTGAATACCAGAAACGGTCTCATAACCAAGCTTGCCGCAAAGATAAGGATCGTTGGAGAAGGCTTCCCAATTTCTACCTCCTCGGGCAACACGACCCACACCACCAACAACAGGACCAAGAAGCACATGGACTCCTTTTGTCTTATACTCACGACCCATGTGAAGCGCTCGATCGTAAGTCAATTCGCGATTCCACGAAGCCCCCCGGTGAATACCAGCAGGATAAGCATTGACAAAGTCAGTTGCACGCAGTCCTTATCCGGCATCTGCAAGACAGAGACCATCCCATCCCAATCTGGGAACAGAGCCAGTGATTCCAGCACAACCCGTTTTTGAACCATAGCCTACTGTGATATTTGGTCTTTCTTCTAACGTCATCTGAGCGACAAGTGCTTGCGCCTTACAACGAGCCATATTCCATTTATCAGAGCCTGGCATCTGAGCTTGAAATCGTCAGCGCTGAGCTCAACGTGGCATTGGGAGACTTACGTGATGGAAGAACTGAAGGACTTTGTCCATAAAATAGGTATCACTGGTAATGTTACCATCATTACCTGTGATGTTCCCGGTGTTGTTGTGGTACTGAGCATTGATAGTTGTGGCGAGACAGGCGGCTGCCACCAACTTGATGGAGACCATGCTGACGGCTTTAGAAGTGACTAAGCAGTGTACTTCCGAGCAAGTCTATTTTCAGTGAAGAATATCCTCATATATATACATCCTCGAAGCTTCTTCACCCAGCATTCTTATGACGACACATCGCCGGGCTTCCACCACACCTTGTTTACCTCCATCTATTGCTTCAGCCCAAGAGCCATCAAAAGAGACCAGCTGTGGTGTTGTTCCGCGAAACTGATTCCTAAGACCATGGAGCTGTCAATTGTAGTCCTTGTACATCGTGATGGTATGGAGAACCGGCGAGTGTGGAGGGCTATGCCAAGGGCAGATGTCAACATTGCCCGACGAGATCCTAGCTTTAGCAACTCCGACAGACTAGAAGGACCGAATACAATAACAGCATGGAATAATGTATGCGTATCGAGAGCATTGTAAACAGTGAAACCTTGGTCAAGCAGCGCTATCTGATCGACTAGGGGGGTAAGCTGTTGTGAACTTGACCTCCGAGATTTAGCCATAACCATAGGGTTGTGCATGATACTACTACCATCATGATGACAGATGACCAGACTACGGACTGTTTCCTAGTATAGTCGCAGCTTTGTAGTGTAGGTGAATTAAGAAAGTGAGGTTTCCAACCACTATGAGTGAAGTAACCATTGATGGTCATGAAGCATAGTACTCATGATAATTGCAAGTACCAGCAATTATGTTGGCATAGCCTCAGTGTAGTTGCAAATATGCGTACCAGGAGAACATATTAACAGCATTTGTGAAAGTGAGTGGATTTATATTTGCCAAAGCCTTATGCAAAATTCGAGCGTCTTGGCAATGACTCGCTTTCGACTAGTCCGTTGTGATCTTCAGTATGTTTTCAGATTCTCGCACGAAGGAAGACTCCTTTGCTGAGAGGCTCGGATATCCAGTAGAACAGCACTTTCGGTTCTTCTAAACATGACCTAGGATATGCCCACCTTCTGACTGACGGATACTTCTCCTTTACCAAGACGACATAAGTCGTGCATAACTCACGAAAGTCCACTTTTCGCAAACTTGGTCATCGTACAGAGATACAAGCACAATACATGGTGAGATTATCCCGAGTCATTCATATGTACAAGAACTACTCTCCGCATCTCCAAGATCTTGAAAATCGCAGTCAAGACTTCCTGGGATCCGGAGATGCGGGGCTGAAGGAGGACTCTACCGTCACGTTCAGCCAATGAAAGTGACGTGGTTGAGCTTCAGAAGTCAAAAGACTTTGTGGTTTTAAAGAACAACTATAGGCGCTGTCATGGCAGATAAGATCGTAGTTGGAAATGTGACCTTGTTGCGTTGTGATCTCATGGGAAGCTGCCGGTGTATCACGACATTTGAGCGGAGGCGGCAGGAGAACGGCCAATCTCGGCGATTGCATTCGATCTGCTCCAAGACTTAATCTGCCGACCCAGCAATCAAGCTTCGACCACTCTCACAATCATATCCTGCCGATAACACGTACAATGCCTCACCTAATGTTCTATGGTACGACCTGACTATGCATAGCAGCTACAACTCCATCACTTGGCGCGAAGTGGATTTGCATTTGGAAGTAGCCGATACACTGTGTCTGTTCATCGAGTTGCGGGAGCCATATTGTTGTGTTCTGAAAGACGAGACTGTGTTCGCATAGCAACATCGTAAGAATTGTATCTGAACGACTCCCCAGTGCGGTGTTATCTATCCCAGAATCCCCTTCGCCAAAGTACTCAAGCTCGCTTCATATCGTCCAGGACTGTGATCTCCCAAAATACTTGAAGCAAATCTGATTTCTCCGAATTTCTTCTCCACATTGCTTACATACTTCAACACACTTCTCGTTGCTGGTTTTCCCAATCCAGACGTTTCTCCTCCACTTACAAAAGCATCTCTTCTAAACACTGGACTGCTCTGTACCTGAAACACTTCTCCAGGTGGCACTAATTTGTGACTAAGCATACTTGCTCTGAGTACTTTCAACGCCGAATATGCCCACATATCGTCGTCTCCGGTTCCCACAATGCTTGAGGGAGGTTGACTGTACCATCCATCTGTGAAGTTGCCTTTCAACCCTTCCCAGATTCGTGCTCGTAGTTCGCCTTTGGCACCAGTATTGTCATTCTTGAATGCAAGTGCTACGCCCTGTAAATCATGTAGCACACCTAATGAGAGATACGGTACGACGTCCTGACCATTGACCACGCAAGTTATGAGTCCGCGTGTTGCTCGGCGAAGTGCGGGAGATAGTGCTGCAGGAGGGCCATAGGCATATACATGAATGGGTCGACCCTGTGGCATCATGGCAGTATCGTGAGCGGTTTTGCTTGAAGTGGTAGACGAGTGAGACCGAGATAACAATGGAGAGCACGAAGATGTGACAAATCCTCCATCTGAGGTAGAAGATGGCTGCGACACCATGATTGCAAGTAAAGCAACAACGGCTCCACCAAGCGAATGCCCGCACATCACGACACCATATTCCGGAAACTCTTCAAGAGCCGCAGTGATTGTTGCTATGACCTTACTTCCTTCACCGTTCAGTAACCTCCTGGCGCTGGCGTGTATCCCTCGATGCACAGAGTACTCTTTGCCCTGGTACGTCAAAGTGTCATAATCACACGCCATATCAGTCAAAATGTCTTCAAACCCCAATGTCCCACGACAAGTCAGAACGACAGCTTTTGAGTCGTGGTCTAGCGATACGAAGTGGACCATCGGTACACCAGTACCTGTATGACCTGTAGAGTCTGTGCCACCAGCTGGATCGACAAATGAGGATAGGAGAATAGTATCTGGAGGTAATTGTGTGTGGTTCGAGAAGGAATGATGCTCATGGTGGTGTTTGAGATCAAACTCTTGCACCGGTGATGTTGAGATTGTTGCTATGCCCATAACGCGCAGGAAAGATGAGCCGTAAGACGCCGATGAGAAGCGGACGAATCTTGCCATGTTGCGAATTAGATGATATGATGGAAATGTAGCAGTCATTTGACCAGTGGTTCTAAGGCTACTCATGAGCGCTTTGGGTTCCAAATCTGTAGCCCGTGCATCATTCAACAATGTTAACGAAATGGACGAAGCACTTGTCTTGATCGTGTGAATACTGGACGCGTAGACTCTGGCACGAAGCGGATTCGAAGATGTGGAACTTATAGAGGCAGTTCGATCTGCTTGCTGATGTAGCATCTGACTATGGCTGCGCGAATGATGACGATAGTTTGTTGGCGAGCTCGGTCTAGATGCCGCAGGACTTGAAGAGACTGTCTTGACTCTCGTCACCACAGTAGGCGGCATATGTTGCTTGTCGGCGTCACCATTTCTATCAGTAGAAAGTGTCGTGGAGGACCGTGCATTGCTACGAAGCTTTGACCAAAGCGAAGTCGAGGTTGGTGACGAAGGTGTACTTACAGATTGACGCAAACGTTTCATATTCGCTCCAATTTCCTGACTCAGGTTGTCGTTTGCACGAATTACTCCACCCACGGTGTTGATATCTCCAGTCCTTGGTGTTGAGACGTTGCTTCTGCTGCCCGTAGTAGCGCTCTCGCCTTTGGAAATGACATTAATGAGAGTTTCCTCGAGTGTGTCTTCGTTATCATACAATGCTTCATGTTGCATCGGCGACATCGTAGATTCCGTACAAGAAGTCGAGCCCAGTGAGTACACTGCGTGGTACACAGGTACGTTTTGAGCGCTACTTGAGGACGGAGCAAGTGTTGTGCTTTCCTCCATAATCTGGACATCCTCCGGTAGTATGAAAGACGTTGGACAAGCACCCACAATTTTCACACTCATAACCTTGCTGAAAGACGTCTCTGTCTTGATAGATATCGATGTATCGTGAGGAAGGGAACTCATGATGTTGTTTCGGAGCGCCACCATCTTTGCCGTAGCCAATCGTGAGGCGTCGTCCTCGGTATGCTCTTCCAGGAGCGGTCCATGTCCATTGTCAGAACCTCGCTCTACGGGAAGGCTTGTGTTTCCTGCTGCAGTGGCAAGATCTGCTTCACCCAAAACGTCGACACTTGCTCCATCGCTCAAAGTAACCACATCCCAAATCACCTCTTGCCAAGCGTTCTCCACCTCTTTAACCAGCGCAATTTTCTCACACCATCTCTGCAAAAGTGCAAGTCCGCATAATCCAACCAGAAGATCAAGCACACCGACCTTTTCTCCTTCCCTTCCTGTGGCAGGATTTTGGAACTCACGCCTGATGAGAGTCACAATACTCGAGATAGCTCTGCTTGAATCCGTACTCCCCAAAATACTATCCAAAGACGCCAGTAACTGCTGAGACAAATCAGTCGCACCTCCCAACACAGTAGCTGATATGTGGAAACCAGCTGATGCTGCGAAAGAAACTGCTGTGACCGTTCGATGCAACGTCGCCACGCTTCGCTCCAGAATACCTTCTGCCTCGGCCCTGCCGAGTTCACCCGTGCTTCTTGCAGCTACATCTCCTCCAGCTTGGTGCAAGATGGTTTCGATCACAGATCTACTGAACTCCAGGCCAGTCAAAGTTGTCACCCTCGCGCCATCAATTGCTAAACCTCCTAAGAACGATCCAAGCTGGACATATAGCGAGCTCGATCTGGTGACTAGACTGATAGCAGTAGCCAGAGGTGCTGGCAACAGGGTTCGGGCTTGTGGTGGCGTGCTGCCATGCAATATCAAAGACTGCTGTCCTGTGCTGTCCTCTTCGTCGTTACCATTCTTGTGATCGTGAAGCGGCATAACTTTATTTCGATTATATGTGACCAAATATCATCTTTGATTTGATTGAAGCTGTTGCTTTGACATCGTTACCTCTTTCGAGCTGGTGGTGTTACAACATATAAATGCGTCCGAAAAGCATGCACATGCATGCAATATGTTGTGCTACGAATGTCGGTCAGCATGTGACAACACGTCCGAATGTTCAACATGACATCATCGCCATTTGCTGGACAACTGGTGTTAGGACCATGACACAGAGAAATCCCGTGCTTTTGCGCAGCGTGGTCCATTGAACGGCAAGGTTCTCTCTACTTTGCCTACAGTGTCGAAAGTCCAAACGGTCTCAGCACACTATCAGTGAGAGACATCGAGGTACGCTTCGAAGGATTGGTAGTATCTGGTTGTCCTGATCGTCTTTCCCGACTTCTAGGAGAATGATACACGCAGAACACCGGGGAAAGCCTCTTCAAGGTCCTCGAGCGAGAATACGATCCTGAAACATTCGTCAGTCTTCGCATTGATAGGAATACGATCGTTGAATGAAGAAGCTCTCCTTTACGAGGTGTAGACATCCACAAGGGCATCTATAAATAGAGCGATCTACGAATCGGATCTATCCGAGCGCGAAATGCAGGGACAAAACATCAGGGGAAGGTCAACTCTATTCACCATAAACACACAACACATCTGCAGCTTGACCATTTCTATCGCTTCAGAACCTCAAATTCATTTACGTCGCAACACATTGATCAATACAATAGACAATCGTTAGCACCTGTTTCCCGCCAACCGCGGTACAAGAAGACCATCAACATCCTCGAGAGTAGCTCAGCCCCTCCAAGACTGTGAACAGCTACAACAACAACAACAACACCACAGCGAGATAATTAATTCGACACATTCTCCCAATTACTTTATACCCCAAACACCAAACTTCAAAATGACAAATCTCAATGACCTTCCTACGCAAATCCCTGTAATAACAACCACGATCGCCACAACAGCCTCAATCACCCCCGTCGCACTGCCCAATATCACCCTCCCAGAAGAAGAAGCAGGCCTCTTCTCCTCCTCCCTCGTCTCACCCGCAATCGCCGCATCTCTACCATCAACTTACTCAATACGCGCGCTGCGAAAATCAGACTACAATCGCGGTTTCCTCGATGTGCTGCGAGTTTTGACGACGGTTGGAGATATATCAGAACAGGCATGGGGAGAGCGATATGATTGGATGAATACGCAGGGAAAGGGAGGATATTACTTACTGTGTATCTTGGATGGGGACAGAGTGGTTGGAACTGGTGCTTTGATTGTGGAGCGGAAATTGTGAGTTTGTTGTTGGTTGAGCGGCAGACTAGAGAGGAAATGTGCTAATTTACACTCAGTATTCACAATCTGGGAATGGTGGGACATATTGAAGATATTGCCGTAGCGAAGGATCAGCAAGGGAAGAAGTTGGGATTAAAGCTTATCCAAGCATTGGATTTTGTTGCGGAGAAAGTTGGCTGCTATAAGAGTATATTGGATTGTAGTGAGCCGAATGAGGGATTCTATATCAAGTGTGGATTCAAAAGAGCTGGTCTGGAGATGGCACATTATTATGATGGAAGTGTTAGTAAGGATGCGCCGTTGTTATTGAAAACGGCCGATCAAAGTACGGTCCTGCCAGGTCCAAACTGAGTAATTGTTAATAACGGAGCGTTTAGGAAGTCAATTGTAGTATACATAAGTGCTGGAACACAACATAGACTAATAGAGTAATCTCGGTACCACAACAAAAGAAATTTGGTTCTCCACAGAATACCTACGAGACGTCGTATCCACCTAGTCTGCTGACAAGCTCATCCGTCCATGTCATTTTGACGAGAAGTGGAGGGTGTTTCTATGCCTGAACACCTGGGAGGAGCAGTTTTAAACTTCAGTGACGGTGACGGTGGTTATGGCTGGGATTGTCTGTGAAGACTGTTTCTCGATCACTGGCGCAATAGACGACATTGTCGAGCTTCTGCTACGACTTTCCCATGGCATGAAATCGGCCACTCCCAAGCTCATGATACGGTTCCAAATGGGGAACATTTGCTGCGCAGCATCTGTTGCATGTTAACTTGCTCTAGAATCATGGGTATGTCACGTACTGCTCAGCAGGTAGAAGATGTCTACTGGAATTGGTGCCCAGATGAACAATGCCGCGACCTGACCAAAGCCCCATATGTCATCCTCAAAGTTGTTGCCAACGACTTCTCGAAGGTGCTCTCTCTGTCGCCACACCATGGCGAGTCCGAGTATCATACAGGCTGACATTAAGGCAATCAGCGTCACCCATATACCCACAAGAAGCTTGAACAGTATTTGATTGCGCCTGCTGCCTTGAAATTTGGCACGCAAGGATCGTAAGCAGAGCCCGAGAAATCCTGCTGCTGCAAAGATACCGACGGCTGCTGGAGGATAAGGGATGGGTGTGATGACACCAAAGTCTGACGTGTTGTGCTCGCATCCAAGAGATGCTTCTTTCCAGTTTGTCCGCTTCCTGCTGCTTAATTGACTCTTTGCAAGGACCACAATAACGCAAATAAACACAACAGTTGTTGCGAGTGTCTTCAATACCCATCTTCTGATCGGGCGAGCTAAGCAGAGAAAGCTGACAAGAAGACTGTTCAGTTGAAGGAACGCCAGTGCCTGCATCTCAGCAATCTCGAAAATTGTGGCGTCTTGTGCGAGTCTGACGAGAGATGCGACTGCGGAACTGATTATGAAAAAGCCGTTCGAAGAGTAGAAAAGAGACTGAATGTTTTGCAACTCTGATACGAGAAGATGAGAAGTTGAGCCTTCCGGCGCCTTGTTGTATCGAGATACGAGGATTGTGAGGAGGCGATAGAGAGGACCGAAGAGTATACTAAGCACTACTTGCAAGTTATAAGCGTGCATCATCTTGACGTAGTAAGCAAGTGATCCAAAGATTCTGATATTATGTGCTAGCTTACACCAATGCCAGACAGATCTGGATTGCCTTTGCCATATGTCATGATGCACAGGCTTTGGCAATTTTGTACTTCCGCTGTGATATTGAGCTTGTTCTCGTAAGCGTACTCGAAGAATTTTTCGATCGAGTCGAAATCGCATTTTTGGCCAGTAACATTATGTTGATTGGAAGTTGTTGCGTGTCGTGTATTCACGATAGACGGGTATGCATCATCGTGCCAGGAAGGATAGCTGCCGACGAGAACTAACGATGACCTTACCGGTTCAGCAAATACCTGTAAACCATGGACGGTGGAGTAGATGATGAGGAGGAAGACCAGATCTCGAAATGCCATGGTGAGGTAATATCAAGCGTTGACCGGCGTGAGAGTCAGAATATTGCAAAGATAAAAAGAGTCAGGAGATCGTAACAGATGACACGAAGGTAATTTCTAGGTGAACTCAGTATGTTTCTGTGAACAGTACGAGACTTCATGCTATTCGTGACACGACATTGATCTAACACTTCATTCATTGCAACTTCCGCCCGCAAAGCTTTCGCTCAACAGGAAGGAAGGAGATAACCTCCCAAGAAGCCAAAGTCGACGATTAGTACAAAAACATCTTAAAATCTTGCAACAGTGATGGAGCAAACTCCAAATTCTGTCGACGCCCATTATTTATAATGCAAAACACGAGGAGACCGGCAGTAGGCGCTTCTCTTTTCACATTCTGAAGTCCCACGAACTTGGTCGCAGGTGACGTCTCGACTTCAGCCAAGGATGTTATTGCGTGGCCGCTGAACCCAAAGATAATCATCTGATATTTTGACACTTCCACAGCACGACTTAGTGACTGCTTTGATGTTTCAACCAACTCTCCAGTCTGACAGCGTGTCAGGAGGTCGTCCAATCGGCGATATAGATATATCTACTTTGCGCTATAACTCATGGTTCGATGCGTACGTGCAATATGGACGCGTAAGTGGTGAAAAGATTCTCACAATCTAACATACGGACTATGGGACCATGATGTTGTCGTGGATGGGCGGAGTCTAGAGATGGTGGTTCTTAATAAGGCTTGGCTGCTCCATTTCCAAGACCATGACCACGACGCCATGGATGAGATGATCGCCACTCCATAGAGGTATATCTGCGGAGATGGATGTCAAGAGCTTGAAAGAACATTCTTCGTAAGATTGTTTGAAACGTTCTTCGCCCCATCGAGAGCTCCACGAACGATTTGTCTGCAGGGGCCACTTTAAGTCTGAAGGACCCTTGAAACGCGGTCACCTGGCGCCAAACCAAAGTCAATAAAGTACATCACATCCACCGCCAACACCAAAGCACAGTAAAGTATAGATTCTAAGTCAACGTTCAAAGTACTTCCACAGATACAGTGACAAGTTCTGGCAAAGACATTCAAGATGAAGGCAGTGAATCGAATGCTTGGTTCAATCAAACGCAGACGTAAGTATCATCCGCGCATACCGAATGTCATACTCATACCCCACATAGCTGGATCAACACCAACAAGCTCAGGCTCTGCAACTCCATCACACTCGGGACCAGACACTCCAGAAGCCAATGCTGTGCGCAATGTAGTATGTGTTGTCTCCACGCTGCTCCAGTCCAACGGTAGCTAATACGTTTAGTAGAAGTCGTTTGTTGAATCTGGAGGCCCCCAAGGATCGGTGAGATACATATCGGAAGAGTGTAGAGACTCCCACTAAGAAGACACAGGGTGATGAATACCTATACCTCCCTGCGATCGTCGAATCATGCGAGTCCTCTCCACAAGCGGCCAAAGAAGCGGCCTACACTATTCGAAAGTTCATGTCAAAAGATCACTACTCAAAGCCTTATGTCCAGTACAATTGCATCATGCTCATTCGGATCCTCGCGGATAATCCAGGAAAGACATTCACGAGGAATGTCGACGAGAAGTTTGTTACCACAGTGCAGAACTTGCTGCGCAACGGTAGAGATCCAAGTGTAAAGCAGATATTGATGGAGACCTTGGACACATTCGCAAGACAAAAGGCAGATGATGAGGGCTTGGCACATTTGAACGCGATGTGGAAAACGGAGCATGAGCGCATGATTCAGATACACGTGAGTTGCCCCTATTCGGTATAAAGGCAGGTTCTGATCTTTTAGGGATCTGGCGCAGGCTGGCAACAACAGCAACCTGGACAGAACTACTTTTCCCGAAGTCACAGTAGTAGACGCCTCCCAAACCCTCATGAACTGTCATCACGTATTGAGGAAGCAAGAACATCTGCTCAATTACTATCACAAACCGTGCAATCGACCCCTCCTTCTGAGTTGCTACAGAACGAGCTTGTCCGCGAATTTGCTGATCGCTGTCAGTCAGCGAGTCGTAGTATCCAATCATATATGCAGGCAGAATCTCCAGCGCCGGACAATGATACCATGGAAACCCTGATCGAGACGAATGAGCTTTTGAGTAAAGCCCTGAGCTTACACCAGCGAGCTGTCCTCAACGCAAGAAAAGCAGCTGGTCTAGGTACAAGCCCAACGCCAACGCCACCAATCAATCAGAACACGAACAGCGCCCCCGTTGCACGAACGGATTCCGGCTTTGCAGCACCACCCTCTGGTCCACCACCAGGACAAAGAGATCAGCCACCGTTGGCAAGGAAACAACCTCCAATCCCGCCACCAGGAGATTATGCTCCAACAGATGCTGACGAGGAGAACCCATTCGCCGATCCCAGCGAGAAGAAGAAAATCAGCAATGCTCCCCCTAAAGAGACTGCTCCGACAAGCCAATTCGCGGGTTTGGAACCGTACCATCCAGGGTTTACAGCTACTGAGAGTTATCTAGGACGTCAAGATAGTGCTGTCGGTCACGTCACGATGCAGTCTGCTGTGAGTCCAGAAGCAGGTCGCACAGCTGGAAGTGACCGAAGAAGAGAGGAGAGAAGACAAGCAGATGGTGAGGTCGAAGCTCAACCGAAAGCTGCTTCAAAGCCTCTCTATCGGTACTAAGTTGAAGGCGGTCGTCTGACGCTTATATTCTCTCTATGCGGTTGCATGTGTTATTTTCTTTCGATCATTGTGTGTTGCGTATACCAAAGATGATAGCCTACTATTCAATTGTTGTTTGCATTCGCTACCTGAAACACATGGTGCAATTACCTGGCTGTTCCCACCAGTCCCTTTCACACTGTGTTGGTACTCTGTTTTCAAATGTTAACTAGCGCTTTGGTGATACACTTAATCGATTTGCAACATGTCTTGCTGCGACACTTTGGCCGATCTCCAAAATA